>WNFW01005645.1_pt1 | contig 12094 bp, 14 predicted proteins | sample 5400131 | NCBI WGS metagenome assembly WNFW01 (sample SAMN13153362, study PRJNA577476) | soil metagenome | isolation source: 20 cm soil or saprolite under grassland replicate 1 | place: USA:California | collected 2016-06-15
CGGCTCGATTCGGTTGACCAGCTCACGAATCTTGGTTGGGATGAGATCGTGTCGTCCCGGTCTCTGGTCCTCGTCGAGTGGCCGGAGCGCGCGGGCGCTCGCCTACCAGAGGACCATCTGGATCTCGATCTCGATTACCTGCCGGGCGATCCGACTCGCCGCATCTTGCTCGCCGGATGAGGGCGCGATGGCGATGACGCAGCGGACGAACGGAGATGCTCGAGCCGATGCGTGAGCCGAGGGATGGGTCTTACACGCTTGCGGTGGAAGGCTCGACGTACGAGGGAAGTGTCGCGCTGCTCCGGGCTCGGGAAGACAAGAGCCAGGCCGATGTAATCGCGGAGCGAACGCTCCATGCCGAAGAGGGTGGCGTTCCGCGCGCCGGGCGAGGCGAGAGACTGATGCCGGCGATTTCAGAGTGCCTTCGCGACGGGAAGATCGAGGGGTCAGCAGTTGCGCGGATCGTGTGCGGAGCGGGGCCGGGGAGCTTCACAAGCCTGCGCGTGGCAGCATCGATAGCGAAGGGTCTCGCCGCTGGGTATGGCGTCGATCTGTTCGCGGTGTCGTCTTTGTTGCTGACCGTGACGGGCGCACAACCGCTCGTCCCCCATGGGGAATATCTCTCGGTACTGGACGCAATGCGGGGCGAATTCTTTGTAAGCCGCATCGTTGTCGGGCCTGACGGGGTCGCCGCGGAGACGGAGCCTCCATCGCTCATTTCCGCCGCCCAGCTCGAGGAGATCGAGCTCAGAGAACGCACGCTGAAAGTGATCGGACCGGGCCAACAAATCGATGCGCACCCCCACGCTCGGGGCGTCGGGCCGATCCTTCGCTCCCTCCTCGAGGCTGGCCCAGTCGACCTCGCATCTTGGGAGCCCGACTATGGCCGGCGCGCAGAAGCGCAGGTGCGTTGGGAAGCCGCGCACGGACGTCCACTGGCGACGTGACTGCGCTCCTGCGTCCAGCCGTCGAAGGCGATCTCAACCAGGTGGTGCAGATCGAGCGGGCGTCCTTTGCGGATCCCTGGAGCGAGGAATCTTTTCGACGGCTGCTCGCTGGCCACCCTGCTATCTTTCAAGTGATGGTCGAGCCGCCCGACGACGCGATCGTCGGCTATGTAATCGCCTTTGCGGTGGGCGAAGACGCCGAGCTTCTCAACGTGGCCGTCGAGCCCAAATCGCGGGGGCGGGGACTAGCGGGTCAGATGCTTGACGCGGTTCTGATCCAGCTTGGCGGTCGCGGAGTGCGGACGGCCTTTCTCGAGGTTCGTGAATCAAATCTGGGGGCGCGCGCGCTTTACGGGTCTCGTGGATTCACGGAAATCGGTCGAAGGCGCAACTATTATCGCCGTCCGGTCGAGGACGCGCTGGTGATGCGAAGGATTCTGGAAGTCGCCGAGGGCGATGAGGAAAGATCGGCGGGAAGTTTTGCTGACCGTTGAAATCGTTGGTTTGCTCGGGGTCTCGACCCCATCTATACTATTCTGGGCGGGAACGAACTCTCGCCAGGAGGCACAGTGAGCAGAAGTCTGAATAAAGTGATGCTGATCGGAAACCTGGGCAGCGACCCTGAGGTCCGCTCGACGACGGGCGGCAACCGGGTCGCGACATTTTCGCTCGCCACGAGCAGGCAGTGGAATTCGCCGAATGGTGAGAAGCAGGAGAAGACCGAGTGGCACCGGTGCGTGGTGTGGAACACCAAGGGCACGGGCCTGGCCGACGTTGTCGAGAAGTACTGTAAGAAGGGGGACAAGATCTACGTCGAGGGCCGGATCGAGTACCGTCAGTGGCAGGACAAGGAGAACCAGACTCGCTACAGCACCGAGATCAATGTCCGCGAGCTCTTGATGCTGGGCGGCAGTCGTGCCGCGTCGGGCGATTTTGATGGTGAGGGCGCGGGAAGGAGCCGAGCTCCGGCGGCGGCTGGTGCGAAGGCAGGGTCGGCGACGACGGGCGGGGCCGACTTCGAGGATTTTCCGGGAGCGCTCGAAGAGACTGACGACGACCTTCCGTTCTAATTGCCTCGGTTTGAATCGTATTGGGCGGCCCCGCTTGCGGGGCCGCTTTGGTTTCCGAGTACTGAAGCGAGGAACTAACAAGCTTTTCAGCTTCCTGGCCTGGAGCTCCTTCGTGTCGCTCGCGGCGTGACCTTAAGGTGTCCCGCCCGTCAAATGCTTGACCCGCCTCGCGCGGAGTCCTATCCATCCGTCAAGTTCCATCCGTCAAGTTCCATCCGTCAAGTTCCGGGAGCACGAGTGATCGGTCATTTCCTCAAGGCATCGTCAAGAACCGTAACGAGATCCGGCGTCCTCGCCACAACCGTTGGCGCCGTAATCATTCTTGCGGCGATCGGCGCCACTCGCGCCGATGCGCAGGTGCCGACCGCCGATACGGCTCGAGCGCCCCGCACCGATACCACGAACAATCTCGTCATGACTTCCGACACCACTCAGGAAGTGAAGCACGTGGTGAAAAAAGGCGATACGCTCTGGGATCTCGCGCAAGCCTACCTGAAGAACCCGTTCCGCTGGCCGGAGATTTTCCGCCGCAATACCGACGTCGTAAAAGATCCGCACTGGATTTACCCCGGCGAAGTGATCCGCATTTCAGGGAGCGAACTCAAACCCGGGGCGCTCGCTCGCGCTGACAGTTCCGGCGAAGTCGTATCGCATGTCGTCACGCGTCCAGTTGCTGCCCCGGCGCAACAGGTGACCGACGGGCATTCCGATCTCACGGTGTTTGCATCACCGATGAGCCGCGCGGCCGCTGCTCTCCAATCCGACGTTGTGGGCCGCTCACGCGCCGGTGGAGTTCGCCAGGGCGAGGTGCAGGCAGCTCCGTACGCGGACCGCGGCGGTGGACCGAAAGGGGCGGGCAGGCTCGTCGCCAGCGTCGATCGGCCGGGAATCAAGACCAGCATCGTTCAGTCCAGATATCAGATCAATGACGCCCTTTATCTCGATCTTCCGCGGGGCGCCGCGCCGCGCCTTGGCGACAATTACATGGCGTATGTACTCGGGCCAGACCTCGGAGGCGACAACGGCCAGGTCGTAATTCCGACTGGCATACTTCGCATCGAAAGCATTCTTCCTGGTCAGCGTCCAATCGCACGCATCCTCAGGCAGTTTGGCGAGGTCAAGCTCGATCAGCGCGTGATTGCCGCTCCCGACCTGCCGCTGGCGAGTGGAACGCTCGCACCGGTTATTGGCGGCTCGCGAGGAAAGGTTATCTACGTTCACAACGAGCCGGTACTTCCTTCGATCGGGCACTACGTGCTGATCTCGCAGAATTCCAGAACCGGCATCCAGGTTGGCGACGAAGTCACGTTCATCGACAATTCGACCGGCCGGGAAGACGAGAATCCAGCGCCCCCGGTTACTGCGGGCGTCGCGCAGGTCGTCCGTGTAACTCCCTATGCTTCGACCGCGATTGTCGTGCGACAGACTCAGCCGACGATTCGCGACGGAATGCCAGTGCGTCTGACTGGCAAGAGGGGCGCGCCCTAACAGGGGCCAAAGCGCCAGCGGGGGATTACATTAGGGCGATCACATGATTGCGATCGCCCACTTCATTGCCGTCACGTTCTACCTCGGTGCCGCTGCCATCGCGGCGCTGCCCTTTGCGCGCCGTGTGAGGGCTCCGGTAGGCGCTGTCGTCATCGCCCTTCTACTCGGCATCGGCGCTCACGCCACCGCTCTCGCCGGGCTCACTAGACAGGCTGGTGCCGCGTCTCTTACTGGTCTCGGACCAGGTCTCTCCTTCGCCGGGCTCGTGCTCGCCCTTTCGCTAGTCGTAGTCGAAAGTCTGGCGCGGGAGGTCAGCCTCACGCTCGTGGCGGCACCTGTGGCGGCGCTGACGACGATGGCTGGTAACCTTGCCGGCTTGCACCCGTTTCTCGAGCCGCAGGGCGTGCGGGCGGTGTGGCTCACGATGCACATCGTGCTGAGCTTCATCGGAATTGCGGCGTATGCAACAGCGGCCGCGGCGGGAACCATGTACCTCGTTGCGCGACGCGAGCTCAAGTCCGCGAGATTCGGCGCGATTTTTCGGTTCTTCCCGCCCCTGGACACGCTCGACCGTGTCAACCATTTCGCGTCGATCGCCGGATTTCTCGGCCTCACGCTCGGACTGGCGCTTGCCGCCGCGTATTCGTTCCAGTATCGCGCACTCGTGCTTCCACAGATCATCTGGGGCATGGGCGCCTGGATCGGGATAAGCGCACTGGCCCTCGGCAGAATGCTGCGAGGGTGGCAGGCGCGTCGGGCCGCGCTGATGTCGGCAGTGACGTTCGCAAGCGTCATCGCGCTTTATGTCGTGTTTCGGATCGCGTCGTTCAATCGGGGCCAGTTCCTGTGAGCGACTTCCCGATCGCGCTTCACGGGGAGAGGATCACCGCTGTCGTTATTGGCGGCGGCGCCGTTGGGACTCGCAAGGCGTTGGCGTTAGTCGACGCCGGCGCATCGGTGACCGTTGTCGCGCCGCTCGTGACAGCGGAGCTCGAGGAGGCAGAGCGCGTTCGTCGGGTCACTGTCTTGCGTGAGGCCTACCGTGTCGAGCACCTCGAGCGCGCGACGCTCGCGATCGCCGCTACCGATTCACGCGAAGTGAATGCGCAGATTGCCGTCGACGCGAACGCGCGCGGAAAACTGGTCAACATCACCGATTATCCGGACGAAGGGAATTTCCACACCATGGCATTGCATCGCTCAGGCGACATCACGATCGCGGTATCGTCCGGCGGCGTGCCCGGAGCCGCCGCCAGGATACGCGACGCAATCGCGGAGCGCTTCGACGCTCGATATGAGAGAGCGGTGTCGGCACTACGCGGACTGCGCACTCGCCTCACTGCCAGCGGGGACCAAGGTTGGCGTGCGGTCGCGCCGAAGTTGATCGACGAAGAGTTCTGTAGCTCTGTCGAGGACGGATCGTTCGCTGACAAGGTGGACTCGTGGCGCTGATCGTCGCGGGTGTGAGTCACTCCACGGCGCCGATCGAGATTCGTGAGAAGCTCGCGCTCACGCCGCGAGAGGCGGCGCGTGTTCTCGGCCGCCTGCGACGGCAGGGTCTGATCCGCGAAGGCGTAATCCTGTCGACGTGCAACCGGACCGAGATCTATGCGGTTGAAGAAGAGGGTGACGCTATTTCGGCCATCTCGTCGGTCCTCGCGGAGCGGCTCGGCGCCGACGCGAGTGGGTTCACGTACGTGCGGCGCGATCGTGAGGCGACATCACACCTCTTCGCCGTGACCGCCGGTCTCGACTCGATGATACTTGGCGAAGCGCAGATCCAGGGGCAGGTAAAGAGCGCGTGGGAAGACTGCCGGGTTGAATCGGGGCCGATTCTCAACCGAATGTTCCAGAGCGCGATGCTCGCGGCGTCGCGGGCGCGAGAAGAAACCGGAATCGGGCGTGGCGCCGCGTCGGTGAGCTCGTCGGCGGTGCAGCTCGCGAAGAAGATCTTCGGCGGACTGCGCGGCCGGCGCGCAATGATACTCGGCGCGGGCGACGTTGCGGAGCTGGCGCTCGAGTGCCTCCTCGGCGAGGGCGTCCGCGTGGCGATAGTCGCGAATCGAACCCATGAGCGCGCCCTGTCGCTCGCGGAGCGACACGCGGCGACAGCGATGCACTACGATCAGTGCTGGGAATCACTGCGCGATGTCGACGTTCTGATTTGTTCCACCGCTTCGCCGATTCCGGTGGTCACGGTGGAGCGCGTCCGTGACTCGATCGTGGCGCGCGGCGACCGGCCGCTCTGCATTCTGGACATAGCGCTGCCGCGCGATGTGGAAGCCGGCGTCGGCGATCTCGACAATGTTTTTCTGTACGATCTCGACGACATCCGCTCCGCCGCGGCAGCAAATCTCGAGCAGCGCGAAGAAAATGTCCCGGCCGCGCGGGAAATAATCGCGGACGAAGTGCAGAAGTATTGGGACTGGGTTGCCGGACTGGCGGTGGTCCCGGTCGTACGGGAATTTCGTGAAGAGATGGACAAGGTTCGCAGCGCGGAGCTCGCCGCGGCATTCCGGCGCCTCGGACCTCTATCGGCCGAGCAGGCAGAAGCGATCGAGCACTTCTCGAAATCGCTGATGAACAAGTTTCTGCACGAGCCAAGTGTCCGATTGAAAGCTGCCGCGGCGAATGGGCGCGGGCTTGGCGTTGTCGACGCCGCGCGCTACCTGTTCGCTCTCGACGACAAGGCGAGCGGTGATCGGGAAAAGGGAGAATCGTCCGACATTGCCTAGGGTCCTCGTGACTGGCGGGGCGGGTTTTGTCGGCTCGCATGTCGCGGATTTCTTTCTGGACAAACGGTTCGACGTCCTGATCGTCGACGATCTCTCCACGGGCAAGCGCGAGAATCTCCCCGCCAAAGCGCGTTTCCATGAGATTGGTGTCAACTCCCCCGAGTTTGCTCGCCTTGTGCGCGACGAGAAGTGTGACGTCGTCGTGCATCTCGCGGGTCAAATTGATGTCCGGAAGAGTGTCGCCGATCCGATCAACGACGCCACGATCAACATTCTCGGTACTCTAAACCTCATGGAATCTCTGCGGGATAGCGCGCCAGAGACACGCGTGATATTCGCGTCGACCGGCGGCGTGCTGTATGGCGATTTCAACACCCCGCCGAACGCCGAGACGTATCCAAAAGATCCCGAGTCCCCGTACGCGATCGCGAAGCTGAGCATCGAGTACTACCTCGCGTACTACGGACGCGTCCATGGAATGGAGGTGGTTGCTCTGCGCTTTGGAAATGTGTACGGACCGCGACAAGATCCACACGGAGAAGCGGGGGTAGTTGCGATATTCTGCGGGCGGATTCTCAACAACCGCCCGCTGACTGTTTTTGGGGATGGCCTTCAGACCCGCGATTACGTTTACGTCGGCGACGTCGCGCGCGCGGTGTGGCTCGCGGCGACAAAGCCGTTGCCCCAGAAAGAGAAGCTCGACGCGCGGGCTTTTAACATCGGAACCGGGGTAGGGACTAGCGTCCTCGACATCGCAAAAGGTCTCCAGGAGGCGGCCGGAACCAACGCACCCATCGAATTCGCGCCGCATCGGCCCGGAGAACAGCAGGAGTCGTTCGTGGATGTACGAAAGGCAAAGGCGCAGCTTGGCTGGGTTCCCAAGGTGGCGCTGCCCGAAGGGCTCGCGAAGAGCTACCAATGGTTCGCCGCGCAAGCGGCCGGAGCGGCGACCTGAGCGCGCTCATTCGCATGGCCGAGCAAGCGTTAGGGAGCGATTCGCACTTGTTCCTTTTGCAGATCGGTCAGGGGGTTCCCAGCTCACCAATGCAGCTGGTGACGAATTCCACCGGCGCCACGAAAATAGTGCTGGTGATTCTCGTCGTTCTCTCGCTGATCAGTTGGGGCATCATCTTCGCCAAATGGTACGAGCTGCGTCGCGCCGCGAGGATTACGCACTCGTTCGCCCACGAGTTCGCGGGCGCTCGGTCGGTTGAAAGCGCCGCGGAAATGGCGCGCCGCAGCAACGGCCCGCCGGCGACGATCATGGAGCGAGCGATGCGCTTCATGGAGGAAACGACCCCGGCGCTGCACGGGACTTCGGAACGAGTGGCGCGATTCAGCGGCGCGCAAGTCGAGGCGCTTCAGCTCGTGCTCGACGCCGAGACTACCGCCGAGCGCGATCGACTCGGGCGCTGGGTTCCATCGCTGGCAACGATCGGCTCCGTCAGTCCTCTCATTGGACTTCTCGGTACCGTGCTCGGCGTCATCGACGCGTTCGTTGGAATCGCGTCGAAAGGATCGGGGAATATCGGCGCCGTGGCGCCCGGTGTGGCCGAGGCGCTGATCGCGACAGCGGCAGCGCTCAGCGTAGCGATTCCGGCGGTGTTTGCCTACAACATCTACGCGGCGCGACTGAACAAGATCGAGGGCGAGCTCGAGAGCTTTGGGTCGGAGCTCATCGCGCTGATGGTTCGCGAGGGCATGATCTAGTGGCGCGCAGAGGACGCGGCCGCGGCCGCCTGACGCTCAACGCGGAGATCAACGTCGTGAGCCTGATCGACGTGATGATGCTTCTCATGATCATCTTCATGATCACCGCGCCGATGATGCAGGGCGGCGTGGACATCACGCTTCCCAAAGCGCAGGCGCGTCCGCTCGAATCGAAGAGTGGGCTCACGGTGACGGTCGATCGGACCGGCGCGATCTACGTCGACGAAGCGCGTCTCACGGTCACGCAATTCGCGGCGAGCTTCAAGGCGCTCGCGCAGCGACGGGGCAGCGGTGGAGTCTACCTTCGCGCTGATGATCGCGTGCCGTATGGCTCGGTCGTCAGGGTACTCGCCATAATGCGCGCAAGCGGCGTCGGCGACATTGGATTGGTGGCCGAGCCGCCAGCGACGAAATAATGGCGCGCCAGGAGACCGGATCGCGACTCGTCGCTCCGATCACGCTCTCGGCGATACTCCACGCGGCGGTCGCGACGCTTCTCTTCAACACGTTGAGTGAGCGCAAACCGGTAGCCTTGCCGCCCATGTATCGGGTTGAAATCGTCGCTGCTCCCCCGGGAGAGCGGGCGATCGGCGAGGTGAGAAGCGAACCGTCGAAGGCGACTACATCCGTTACCCAGCCAGCCGCGACGCAGTCAACGATCAAGGAGATGCCGCTTCCGACCGCGAAGCCGGCGCCAAAGACACCGGCGCGGGCGACGCCGACGAGCGGCAAGACTGTGCCTGCTAAAGGTACGACCGTCGCGACGGAACCCAGGGTCACTCCGCCAACTAAGACTCAAGCGCCCAAGGCGGGTGGCGGGCATCTCAAGGCGGAAGTAAGGTTTCTGATTCATCGCGATGGCTCTGTCTCGGACCTCACGTTCATCAGACGCTCAGGAAACTTCTCATTCGACCTCGAGGCACAAGGCGCGGTCGAAGCAGCTTCGAGCACACGTGGGTTCGGCCCACTTCCAGCAGGATTTCCCGATGACGTTCTTCCCGTTGTTTTCAGCTTCGACCCCGAATTTCTGAAGTGATCTACGCACTCCGACGCCTTCTGTTCGTGCTCCTCGGATCGTTCCTCGCGGCGCACGCGTTGCGCGCGCAGGACACGACCACTACACCGGGCGTTAGACTGGGTCTCAGCTACGCGGCGGGCAGCAAGCCGGGCGTGATCGTGCTGCCGGTCCAGGATGACGACAACGATTCGCTGCGCGCCATCGTGCAGCGCGACCTCGACTACAGCGATCGGACGACGGTGATTGCGCTTGATCAGTCGACACTGAGCGGTCTCGTTCCGGCTCCGGGCGAAAAGATCAACTTTCCGCTCGTCGCAAAATTTGGCGCTGATCTCCTGATTCGCATGACACCGACGACGCAGGGGCTTCACGTCGCCGCGTACGATGTGGCACGCGGCGAACTCTTACAGTCGGAGCACTTTCTCTTCGACCGCCGTGACCGCGACTGGCGATTCGCGCTGCACGGAGTATCGGACCAGATCGAGCAGTGGGCTTTTGGAAAGCGCGGGATTGCGCAAACGCGCATCGCGTACGTGAACGGCGGCGAGCTCCGCATCATCGACAGTGATGGTGCCGAGACACGCGCGATCACGACAGGACGCGGAGCGCTGTCACCGGCATGGTCCCCGACTGGCGGAACGGTCGTCTTTACCGTGCTCGGCAACACAGGTACGCAGGTGCAGGAGCTCGATGTTCGCACCGGTCGCACCCGGCGCGTGAGTCAGATTCGCGCCGGACTCAACATCACGCCCGTATATCAGCCAGGCGGTAACGCGATCCTGTACTCACAGGGAAATGGGAACGGAACCGATCTGGTTCTGGCAGCGCTCGACTCCGGAACGCCGAAGAGAATTACCGTCGGCAGAGGTTCGGACAACACCTCACCATCGTACAGTCCCGATGGCCGTCAGATCGCGTTCATCTCGGGCAAGTCTGGCTCACCGCAGGTGTATATTATGGATGCGGACGGCTCCAACGTTCAGCTGCTCACGCCGTACAAGGCTGGAGTGCGCAGCTACCGGGCGAGCCCGGACTGGTCACCCGACGGTCACGCGATCGCATACGAGCAGCAGAACGGAAATTTCCAGATCTGGATGATCGACTTGCGGGATCGCGTTCCAAAGCAGCTGACGAGCGAGGGTGAGAACGAGGATCCGTCCTGGGCACCCGATGGTCGTCACATCGTTTTCACGTCGTCGCGCGGCGGCGACAAGCAGTTGTGGATTCTCGACACCGAGTCTGGCCGCGCGCGGCAGCTCACGCACAGCAGAGGCGCGAGGCTGGCGGCATGGTCGCCGATTCTCGCCAATCCCGAAGTGGGAACCTACTCGCAATGATCAAGACATCTTCATTCATATTCTGTCTTCTTCCCTTCGCGCTCGGCGGTTGTTTCTTCGCGACGAAGTCCGACTTCGACAGGCTTCAGCAGGACGTTCTCGGAACCCGCGCGAGCTCGAACGCGGCTGATTCCGTCCAGCGCGCATATCTGGTCGAGGTGAGCCGGTCGGTCCGCACCCTCAGTGATTCGATCAGCGCGCTGAGCAGGAGAGTCAATTCACTGCGCACTGCGACCGAGTCCGATCTGGCGGCGATGAAGGAAGACATCTCGCAGCTGCAGGACCTGAGCGGGCAGAGCGAACAGCGGTTGCGCGATATGCGTGCGTCGCTCGAGGAGAAAACCACCCAACCAGTCGCGGCACCGACCACCGACAGCGCGTCGAGCGCGAGCGCCCCAACAGGCGGGCCAGGACCAGGCCAGCTGCTGCAGGCCGGTCGCGACCAGCTTCTCAAGGGTGGAAATGTCGCGGCTCGCGCTGCCTTCAGTGAGCTGATAGCGAAATATCCGCGGTCAGACCTCGTCCCCGAGGCGATGTTTTATACGGCGCAGGCATATGCCGCCGAGCGAAACACCGACGCCGCGGACAAGGAATATGCGGCGCTGATCACGAAGTTTCCAAACTCGCCGCGTGTTCCGACGGCAATGTACAAGCGGGCGCTCCAGCTCCAGTCGGCGAAGAAAACCGCCGAGGCGAAGCGTCTGTTTCAGGATATCATCAAGCGCTTCCCGCGCTCTGACGAGGCCGCCCTGGCCGACGAGCGCCTGCAGTCGATCAAGTAGTTACAGGCGGTGGTATGAGCGAAGGTCCTGGCCACGAGATGCCGTTCCTGGACCATCTGGAAGAGCTGCGCAAGCGACTTTTCTGGATTGCGGGCGCCGTAGTAGTCGGCGTCGTGATCGGATTCACGCTTCTTTCGAAGCTCGACATCATCCGGCTGCTGGAGCGTCCGATTCTGCCATTGCTCCATGGACAGAAACTGATTTACACGCATCCCGGAACCTCCTTCCACATTCTTCTCAATGCGTCGCTGGTACTCGGGATCATTCTCGCGTCGCCGGTCGTCGTCGGGCAGATCTGGGGCTTTCTCGCTCCGGCGCTCTACGCGCACGAGAAGCGCGTCGTGATTCCCGTGCTGATCGCGATGGTGGGGCTGTTCCTCGCGGGGATCTCGCTCAGCTATTTCGTGGTGTTGCCGCTGACGCTGCGTTTTCTGATGAGCATCGAGTCCACCGCGCTCACGCCCATGATTTCGGCCACCGACTACTTTGACTTCGCGATCAGCATGTGCCTCGCGTTCGGCCTGGTGTTCGAGGTCCCGATAGCGATTCTTGCGCTTACGTCATTCGGGCTGATCACGCCGCAGTTTTTATCCAGGTATAGACGCCACGCCATCGTCGTGTGCCTCACCGCCGCGGCGTTTATCACCCCGGGCGCCGATCCGTATTCACTTTTCGCGCTGGCGATACCGCTCTACGTGCTGTACGAGGTGAGCGTTTTCGTCGCGCAGTTCGCATATCGCAAACGCGCCAGGCGTGCCGCGCAGCGCGACGCGGAGGACACGTCGGCACACGAAAGGGCGAGGGCACCGGCGTGATCGATCCGTCGACACGCTCGCAGGTACTCGGATGAAGCGCACCCGCTTTGGTGTCGTCGCTTCGTTCGCCGTCGGCGCATTTACGCTCTGCACGGGCAATACTCTTTCGGCGCAGGTCAGAACGCTGCCCTCCCCGCCCCCACGACGCGACACCGTTCGCACCCGTCCGGATACAGCGGTTCGCGATAGCGC
>WNFW01011541.1_pt1 | contig 12094 bp, 8 predicted proteins | sample 5400131 | NCBI WGS metagenome assembly WNFW01 (sample SAMN13153362, study PRJNA577476) | soil metagenome | isolation source: 20 cm soil or saprolite under grassland replicate 1 | place: USA:California | collected 2016-06-15
ACCGGCTACAGCTTCAATCTCGACGGCACCAACATCTACATGACGCTGGCGACGCTGTTCCTGGCGCAAGCCACCAACACGCCCCTCACGCTCACCCAGGAGCTCGGCATACTGGCGATCGCGATGATAACCTCGAAGGGAGCGTCCGGCGTCACCGGCGCCGGCTTCGTGACGCTCGCCGCCACATTGGCGATCATCCCCGACATTCCGATCCAGTCGCTCGCGCTCCTGCTCGGCATCGACAAGTTCATGAGCGAGTGCCGGGCGTTGACCAATCTCGTGGGCAATGGCGTCGCCACTGTGGTTATCAGCCGCTGGGAGGGTGAGCTCGACATGGTTCGGCTCAAGACCGCCATGGCGCATCCGATCGCGGTCGGCGAGGAACTCGCGGAGCATCCGGTTTAAGAGGCGGCGGCTTTCGTACCGGGGGATTCAATTTAGACTTTCCCAAAGGCGCGTGTTGGGGCGTTGCTCTCGCAAGTCGGGCAATAACTTTTTTCCGCGTGCCCGGGTCCGTGACATTTCGATCACACGTCATAATGAATTTGCCGGCCATTTCGACATGATACTTCGGTGTAAGCCTAGAAATGCGCTTGCTCTCTACGGCAGAGGATTGTGAGACTGAAAAAAAGGTGGACACGCAAAGTGGAGCGGTTGAGATCGCCGCTGCAAAGGCAGTTAATTCCAACATTACTGAGGAATTCGAGCACTCCGGGAAGCGGTAAAGGGTTTGGTTCCTTGATCCGACGGGAGGCGCAGCGGACGTCATCATGGCAAGCCAAAGGGGGCCACTACGGAGAATCTGGTCAGCTCTCGGTCCGGGGCTTACCACCGGGGCGGCGGACGACGACCCAAGTGGAATTGCAACTTATTCCCAAGCTGGCGCTCAATTCGGATACGGCCTCACTTGGACCATGTTGCTGACCCTGCCTTTCATGGCAGCGATCCAAATCATCAGCGCGTGCATCGGCTGGCAGACGCGAAGCGGATTGGCCAAGAATATCGGCCACAGCTGCCGCCATTCGCTGTTTATGTGCTGGTCGCATCACTTGTGGTCGCCAATACAATCAATATTGCCGCCGATCTTGCAGCTATGGGCGAGTCGCTGCGGCTCGTTGTCGGCGGTCCGGCGCTCGTCTACGCTGTCGCGTTCGGGATCGTCTGCCTGGTGGCAGAGGTATTCATCCCGTACCACAGCTATGCCGGCTATCTGAAATTCCTAACGTTGATCCTTTTTGCATATGTCGCCGCGGCGTTCACCGTCGAGGTTCCGTGGACGAACGTCATTGTATCGATGCTCGTCCCGAGATTGATGCTCGATCGCGATCTGCTCCTCATGATCGTTGCCGTCTTCGGGACCACCATCAGCCCCTACTTATTCTTCTGGCAAGCGTCGCAGGAAGCCGAGGAGTCGCGCCTGAGCCATCGACACAAGTATCGGTCGCGGTTGCAGCCAGGCGAAGACTATTTTGGGCATATCTCGACCGATACATGGATTGGCATGTTTGTTTCGAATTTGATCGCCTTCTTCATCATTGTGACGACGGCCGCCACCCTGAACACTCATGGAATCACGAAGATCGAGACGGCTGCGCAGGCGGCGGAAGCGCTGCGGCCAATTGCTGGCAATGTTACCTTTGCTTTATTCGCTGCCGGGATCATCGGCACTGGCTTGCTTGCCGTGCCGGTGTTGGCGGGATCTGCAGCGTATGCGGTAGCCGAGACATTTGGGATGCGTGGAAGCCTTGAGCTGCCTCTCGGGCGGGCCCTCGGATTCTACGCCATCGTCGGTGCCGCGACATTCGGCGGTGGCGCACTCGCCGCCACCAATATCGACCCGATTGCAATGCTGTTCTGGACAGCGGTCATCAATGGCATTGTCGCGGTACCAATCATGATTGCCATGATGCTGGTGATCTCGAGCCGCACAGCCATACGAGCCCTGTCCCTGCCACGATGGCTCAAATTTCTGGGATGGCTTGCCACGGCGCTGATGGCAGGCGCCGTCGCAATGCTGATTTGGTCGAATATTTCGTAGGGGGCTCGCGTCTCGGGCTCTTCCTATTTACTGCGCCCGTAAAGCTTGCATTCTATCGCCGCACCAATAGCAACGAGCGTGTTCGGGCGAAGTCCCGCCAGCGCAGAGCCGGGTAGTCAGCCCTCTACAGGCGCGCCAGAACCCGGCGCAGCGTGCCTTCGTCCAGTGGCTTTACCAGAAATCCGAGCGGCCTCGCCGCTTCTGCGCGTTCGCGCATGGGCAGATCGGGATGAGCCGTGATGAATAGGCTCGGAACGTCGAGGCGCTCGCGCAGGTCGAGCGCCGCATCGATGCCGTCGCGCGGCCCGACCAATACGATATCCATCAGTATAAGGTCGGGGCGTTCCCGTGCCGCGATGGCGACGGCGTGATCGGCGGAATCGGCAATTCCTACGACCACGTGACCGCTCTCTTCCAGTAGGTCCCGCATGTCGATCGCAATGAGAATCTCGTCTTCAACGATCAGAATGCGGAGGCTGCGAGGGGCGCTATAGGGTGTGCTGTCCGATTCGCCCAGCGCGTTCGGATCGTCCGGTATGGAAGCAAGCATCCACAGGAGCGGCGGCTCGTGCGCGGGAATGGAAAGTTCGGCGATCGGGGGCATGACGATGATGAGTCTGGTCGCATCAGGGTTTCATGTTAGCGGTTGGTGCTTGGCTGGGACCAGTGTAGCGAGTGAGATGTCCAGCTCGTACACCAGCCCGCCAGATTCGAATGCAAGCCGCCGCTTTGCATCGGGGCCGGAAAACGTGCTTTGCAGAAGCACGGTACCGAATCCCTTGTGTACCGGCAGCTTGACTGTGGGACCATGCCGCTCCTCCCAGCGAAACCAGAAGCGGGCATTCGCACCCGAACCAACAGTGGCCCAGCTGATGGACACCTCACCGCTCACATCCGAGAACGCGCCATGTTTGACCGCATTGGTTGTGAGCTCGTGCAGCAGCAGCGTGAGTGTTTGCACGTTCCTGCCATCGACGCGCAGATCGGGACCATCCAGCACGATGCGCTCCGAATAAGTCGCAAGCTCGGTGGCGATGATCTCCTTGATCGATATGTCTTTCCAGTCCGTGCGCAGCAAGAGGTCCTGCGCGCGCGCGAGCGCTTGCAGGCGTTGGCCGATGAGCTCGCGCGCTTGCGCGACTGGGCGCTGATTGGAGAGCGTTCGCCGCACCATGGCCTGCACCATGGCGAGCACGTTCTTCACGCGATGATTGAGCTCCCTTGAAAGCAGGCGTTGCTGGCTTAGCCGCTCGCGCAGCTCGGCACTGGCATTCTGGATAGCCAGCACGATGGCATTGGCCTCCGAAATCGAGGAGTTCAGTGCAACGATCGGCTCCTCCCGGCCAAGCGCTCTGGCCGCCGCGGCGGCCTGCATCATCGGTTTTGAAATCATGTTGGCAAAGACGAAAGCCAGCGCCAGGGTCAGCAGCAGCGCGGCTGCGGCTGTGAGACCCCAAAGGGCGGCGCTGCGTTCGAGGGAAGCCTCGGCCACCGCAAGCGGCACATTGACTGTCACCAGCCAGCCGGAGACTCCGGAACGGGCGATGGCCCGCAGCACCGCTTCGCCCTCGAGGCTCGTCGTCTTACGTATGCTGTGATCGGCTATCGCAAGGTCCGCCGCGAACAATGGCGGCGCCGTGCCCACCACACGCTCATGATCTCTGGAGCGCGCCAGCACGACTCCCTTGCGATCGATGATGGCTCGAACCCAATCCGGCCCCACCCGCTGCCCCCGCATGATGGCGAGAAGATCGTCGGCGTGCCGGCCGTAACTAAGAATATAGCGGAGTTCGCCCTCGCGGACGATCGGCACGTTGATGTTGAACACCGGGCCTTTGGTGACGAGGCTGATGAACAGATCAGAGACCTCGCGCTGCTTGGTTTTGATCATGCGCCGCGCGGCTTCCGGATCCCCGGTCGAGGGTGGAGCTTCCTCATACGGCACGTAAGTGTTCACGATTTGACGCAGCGACCTGTCGATCAGAACGATGTAGCCGTTACCTTGCAGAGCGGCCTTTGCTTGCGCGTAGAATGTGGGCCAGTCGGCGTCTTGCAGCGACGGCAGGGTCGCGAGCGTATTAAGGATGGTGAAGTGTCGCTCGATGTCGCGGTCGATATCCTCGGCCAGATCGTCGGCGAGCTGAACCAGACGCGCTTCGAGCTGATCACGCTCGAGCGTCGCCGAGCGGACGAACAGCACTCCCGCCAAAGCCGTCAGCGGCAGGACCAGGATCAATCCAAACGCGATCAAATGCGTGCGGATAGGGTAGCTACCGCGCAGCTTCCGCCGTCCTGTCATGACACGGGATGAAATCCAGCCCTGGTGAGGCGGAAGAATTCTAGCACGCTGACCCCGGGGACTCTAGCTTCGACGCGGCGAGGGACTTTCGGTGCCAGGATCGAAATGTCGAGTTCCCAACACTTCCACGCCTTTGCAGTGCGCCAAGAAGAACCCTCGAATCCATCACGCCGCCGCGAAGCAATCGATCGCGTTCAGCCGACAGCGCGACAAAATTTTCCTCCCCCTATGTTGGACAGGCGACCAATGCGCGGCTTACAGGCATGACCTTCAGCTGACGACGTATTAACTTGGCTTCCTTTGGGGGGCGCTATAATGAATACTAATTGGGTTGGGGGGTAAGGACGCTCGTGGACCCCGCGAGCAGCGTGCTTGCCAAGGGATAGGTATACGCTCTCCGACAGTCTTGCTGCCGGCCGTTTATTCCCGGCGAATTCGCCGCTGCCAACGCCGATCGTCACCACTTGATATTCCATGTCGCCCGTTTGGCCAACGCTGTCGCTTCGACGCGTGTCCCCGATATCGTGTTAAACCGGCGTGTTAACGTGTTAACCGCGTAAACCCAACTTTTCACGATGCACGGCTGGCGGCGCCTCGCCCGGTTGTCCCCGCGCTGCGTTTGAGCGGCGGAAGGGACCCTGCGAACTTTTCTGTTAGCAGGGAATTGGCTCGTCCCGACAATGAAGGGATGCGCGTCCGCGATGCAAAACTTGCAGTAAAGTTCGACCTGATCCGGGCGCACGATAGTTGGCTGCCCGGCGCTGCAAGGGAATTTTGGCGTCACAGGTCGAGGCGATGGTCCATCATGACTAACTCTCCGGGCTCAGGCTAACCGCTCGCGATCGGCGCCGGCGCGGCGAGGAAATTGCGCGTCGCGTACCATAGCAAATGTCGATTCTTGCTCCATCCGGCGCTGTGCGCGGTGTGCGGCAGGATGATGAATTGTCGGTCCCCGTTCGGCAACTGCTGGAAGAAGTCGAGGAGATCCTCGGTGGTCGAGTTGCCGTCGTGAACCCCGCGCACCATGAGCACCGGCGCGAGCACCTTCTTGGGATCGACCAGCGGCAGATTGGCGGCCATGTCGAGGTAGGTGCCGCTGGGGACCTCATCGTCGAACTTGAGCTCCGCGGCAATAATGGCTTCAGGCACCCCGGCGTCGTAGCCGCCACTGTGTCCGTCACGGGCGAAGATCGAGCGGATCATCGCGGCATCGCGCTTGCGCCGATTGTGGTTGCGGTAGAACTCGATCTGTTGCTCCCGCCTGCCGATCTCCGGCGCGCCAGTGCCTTTGTAGGTGAAGGCGACCAGCACCAGCCGGTCGACCCGCTCCGGCTCGGCTTGCGCGAAAGCGCCGGCGCGGATGGCGCCGGAGGAGGTCCCGTAGAAATGCATCTTCGCTTGCCCGGTTTCGCGCGCTACCACCGGAATCGCGGCTCTGAGATCCTCGACGCTGCTGGCGATATCGGAATTGTTCCCCGAACTGCCCGAGTATCCGTAGCCATCGTGGTCCATGGTCCAGACGTCGTAGCCGTAGCGCGCGAACACGTTCATGAGCGAGTACTCGCCCTTGCCGGGAACGCTGAGATCGTATGAGGAGCGAGTCGAATTCGAAGAACCGTGCACCAGGAACAGAATCGGAAGCGGTGCTTCTCCGGCCCTGGGCGCGCCGACCCGCTTGCGCCAGAGGTTGAGTGCCACCTCGCCCTTCTTGGCCCAATATTCCGCGCTCCAGATCGGCCCCTCGCTCGGCTCAGCCGCGCCGGTGCTCTGCGCCTGCGCCGTCAAAGCGGAGGCAAGCCCCGCCCCGACACCGAGGCTTGCGCCTTTGAGGATCGTGCGGCGCGCAAGGGCCTGCTCGGGTGACATCGGGCTTGTCATGGCGTCCTCCAATCTCGGCGCGAGCGCTCTGGGCGCTGGGTGTTCGCCGTCTTGAACCTTGTGGGCCACGACCTTATCAGAGCGCCGAGCCGGCCGGCAGATGGCCGCGTCTCAGCGCATTTTGCTACTCGTCTTCGACCATCGGCTCGAACGCCAGAGTGGTGCCGTTGCAACGCGGGATTGGCAATCCGATGTTGCAACGACGATATGGTGGGAATGTGCGGGGAAAGGGCTAACGCGTCGAGCGATGGAGTTAAGACCACATTATCGTGAGCATCGCGTGCTCGATGCGCTGCATCGGGCGGCGGTGTTCTGCGACCAACGGATCGGCTGGAACCGCATCGGGGTTGCGCTCAGCCTGACCATCATCGCGGTTGCAGCGGTGGTGCTCTACCGCATCTTGCGAACGATCGACGCCAGTGAGCTCGTCGAAGCCCTGGTGACCATCGATTTACGCCACGTCACGCTCGCGGCTTTGTTCGTGGCCGGCGGATATTTCACCCTGACGTTCTACGATCTTTTCGCCCTGCGCACGATCGGGCGGAGCGACGTGCCGTATTGGGCGGCCGCGCTCGCGGCCTTCACCAGCTATTCGGTCGGCCATAATGTCGGTGCGAGTGTATTCACCGGCGGCGCGGTTCGCTACCGCGTCTATTCGGCCTGGGGACTGACCGCCGTCGAGGTCGCGAAGATCTGCTTCGTCGCCGGCCTAACCTTCTGGCTGGGAAACGCCACCGTGCTGGGGCTCGGCATCGCCTATGCGCCGCTCGCCGCCACCGCTATCGATCAACTGCCAGCCTGGTTCAATCGTGGCGGAGCGTTCGTGATCCTGATCGTGCTGGCGCTCTACGTCGGCTGGGTCTGGCGGCGCCCGCGCATTGTCGGCCGCGACACATGGTGCGTGAACTTGCCCGGCGGGCCGCTGACGTTGCTGCAGATCGGCATCGGGATCGTCGATCTCGGCTTCTGCGCGCTCGCGATGTACATGCTGGTGCCGGACGAGCCCAATATCGGCTTTGTCACGCTCGCCGTGATTTTCGTCTCCGCCACGCTGCTCGGCTTTGCGAGCCATGCGCCGGGCGGCATCGGCGTGTTCGATGCGGCCATGCTGGTCGCGCTGTGGCAGTTCGACAAGGAGGACGTGCTCGCCGGATTGCTCCTGTTCCGGCTGCTCTACTACATCGTTCCATTCGCGCTTTCGCTCCTCATTCTCGGCGGCCGCGAACTCGTGCTGGCGGTGCGCGGCGTCTCTCCACCGCCGCTCGAGCCCATCCCTTCGCTGGCGCCGACGGAAGTCGCGACCTCGCCCGAGGCGAGCCAGGAGCAGGCGTAAGGGCTGCGAGAGCGGACTCACGCGAGGTCACATCAGCGATAGGTGCGCCGAGGCCATATTGACAGCGTGCAGCGCGGCCGCAGTAATGTTGCACGATCGCAGTCGGCAATCCAGTTCACGATGGTACCGGACATGGCTGCTGGTGGTTTGCGCTCGCTCAAGCAGGGCGCAGCGTTGCGCAGATGGCCGATGATCGCATCCTTTCTCATCGGGCTGTGCACGGCCGCGACCCACGGCACCGCGGATAGCGGGAAGCCGGCGGGGAGCACGATGCTCAATGCGCTCGCCAATTCCTCCCAATCGTCGTTCTCGCTGCCAAGCCTGGACGGCCCGCCGCACGAGCTCGGCCGCCTCCGCGGGCGAGTCGTCCTTATTCATTTCTTCGCCACCTGGTGCGAGCCGTGTCGGGAGGAAATGGCAAGCTTGCGAGAACTGCAGTCGCAGCTCGAGGGCCACCCCTTTGCCATCGTGCCGATCAGCGTGGCGGAGGCTGACGGAGCGGTACGCCGGTTCTTCGCAGGAGAATCGTTGCCGTTTGCAATCTTGCTCGATCGGGACCGCGCCGTTGCCCGAGCATGGAATATTCACACGCTGCCTTCGACCGTCGTACTCGACGGCGCGCTGAAACCGCGCTTCATTGCCGAAGGCGATGTCGATTGGGCGCGGCCGGACGTGACGGAAATTCTCAAGGGCCTGCTCGTGGAGGTGCCCAGCTGAAGGTGCTGGTATCCATGTCTTTGCGAGCATCTGTAAAAAAGGGAGACGAGGCATGTTGCGACGAGAATTTTTGCGGGGTGGCGCGGCATTGGCAGCGGCTGCGGCATTGCCGCGCGGTGCGTCGGCCGAGCTGTCATTCACCCCCCGCCCGGACGCCTGGCGCAAGTTCGAGGTCACCACGCACGTCGAGATCGTCAAGCCGGCCGGCAAGGCGCAAGCCTGGTTGCCGTTGCCGGCGGTCGCCGAGCCCGGCTGGACGCAGCCCCTCGGCAACGAATGGACCACCAACGCCAAGTCGGCGGAGCTCATCCACGACTCCAAATACGGGGCGCAGATGCTGCACCTCGAGTGGGCCGACGGCGAGCGCACGCCTGTCGCGGAAGTAGTAAGCCGCATCGCTACGCGCGACCGCTCGGTCGATCTCGCCAAGCGCGAGGCCGCCGCGCCGTTATCAGCCGATCAGCGGAAACTCTATACCGCCTCGACCGAGTTGCTGCCGACCGACGGAATCGTGAAAGCGACCGCTGACAAGATCGTGGGCTGGGCATTCAGCGACGTTGAGAAGGCGCGCCGCATCTACGAGTGGATCGTCGATAATACCTTCCGCGATCCGAAGACGCGCGGCTGCGGCATCGGCGACATCGCCTCGATGCTCAAGACTGGCGACTTCGGCGGCAAGTGCGCGGACTTGAATGCGCTCTATGTCGGGCTGGCGCGTGCGGTCGGACTGCCCGCACGCGATGTCTACGGCATCCGCATCGCGCCCTCGCGGTTTGGCTACAAGAGCCTCGGGACAGGCAGCGAGATCGTCAGCAAGGCCCAGCACTGTCGCGCCGAGGTCTTCCTGAGCGGATTCGGCTGGACCCCGGTCGATCCCGCGGATGTGCGCAAGGTCGTGCTCGAAGAGCCGCCGGGCCAACTCGCGCTCGATGATCCCAAGGTGCTGGCGGCGCGCAAGACGCTGTTCGGCGCCTGGGAGATGAACTGGCTGGCCTACAACTTCGCCCATGACGTCGAGCTGCCCGGCTCCTCCGGTCCCAAGATCGGTTTTCTCATGTATCCGCAAGCGGAGGTGGACGGCGAACGGCTCGATTCGCTCGATCCGGATCCTTTCAAGTACGTGATCACGGCGAGGGAGCTCTCGGCGTAGCCGTTAACCGCCAAAGACGTCGATGGCCGGGACAAGCCCGGCCACGACGTTGTTGTGTTGCTTCGAACGGGTCGGCCGCTTCTTAGCGGTAGAAGGCGGGCCTGCCGTAAGCCGGCGCTGGGTAGAACATCGACTGGAACGTCGAGCCGCTGCGGGCGGCTGGTACCGCGGCCGCCGGCGGTGCCGACCGGCGCTGGCGTGAGGCAATGAGCTCCTGCTCGCGCTTGCGCTCGGGCGCAGTCTCGATGCCGCCACGGCCGCTCCTGATCGCCGCTAGCGTGCGGCCATCGAGGTTGTAGATGTCGCGGCGCATTTGCAACTTACCGTGGTTGTCGACGAAGGCGGTTTGATAGGTCAGATGCACCCAGATCGGCGTGGGCTGCAGCTGGATGTCCTGCTCACCATGGCCGAACATTCGCGTGATCCGTTCCGCCGTCCAGTGTTCCTGCGGCCGCGCGATGTTGAGGAGGACCTCGGCATATTTGGCCGGATCCTGCACGCGCATGCAGCCGTGGCTGTAGGCGCGCACCTCGTGGGCGAAATAATACTTATCCGGGGTGTCGTGCTGATACACCAGGAAACGGTTGGGGAAGTTGAAGCGAATGCGTCCCAACGCGTTGCTCGGACCCGGCGGCTGCCAAATCGAGACGCCGCCGCCGCTGTAGCTTACGCGCAGCCCCATGCGGGAAAGCACGGTGGGATCCTGCGCCAGCGCCGGCAGATACTCATTATGTACGATGGACGGCGGGACGTGCCAGGTCGGATTGACGGTGATGAATTTCATCGTTTCGCTCAAGAGCGGCGTCGGCATGCTGGGCTTGCCGATGACGATGCGGGTGGTCCACACCTGCGCGCCGTCATGCATCACCTTGAGCGTGAAGTCTGGCTGATTGACGATCACATGGGCTGAGCCCAAGTCGCGCGGGTACCAGCGCCAGCGCTCCATGTTGGCGACAATCGTTTCGATCTGCCGGGACGCGTCGCCCTTTTTGGCGCCGGAGCCGCCGCGCAACTCCGCCAGCATTGCCTTGAGCTTCTGGTAGCCTTCGTTCTGCGGGCTGAAGGTGTCGAGCGCTTTGCCGGCATCCGTGGCGGCCGTCATCATGCTCAGCACATCTGCAGGCTCTGGCGCGACCTGGGGCAGCTCGATGTTGCGGCTGACGCGGGTATAGGCGAAACGCCCCGCCTGCACGTGCCGGGCATAGGTGAGCACCGCCTGCGTAAGCTTGAGATCAGCTTCCGCCAGCGCGTCGCCTGTGAGACCGGCAAAGTTCGGCGTCTTGTAGTCGCTCGCCTCGAGCCCATCGGCGTCGGCGTTCTTCAAACGCGCGATCGCGGAGGTTGCGCGCGCGTTCTCGAGGCCCTTGTCGACCCACAACGGCGCATAGTTGCGGCTCTGGTAGAACGCCTCGGCCGCGGCGCGCTCTTTCTTGTTGGCGAAGATCCGGTCCGACGAGGCGGCGAAGAGGTCGCGAATTTTCTCCGCTATCGGCCGGTCGGCGGGATCGAGCGACGCCAGCGGGTCAACCACCGCCTGCTCGGCTGCAACCGTCGACTCCACCGCGGCCGCCGGTTCGCTGTTAACCGCCGTCGTGGGCGCGGTTTCGGTCGTTGCCGCGGGTTCGGTGGTGGTCACGGATTCGATCGTGGCCGCCAGAGCAGGAGAAGAAGCTTCGGTTGCGGTCTGCTCGGCAGGTGATCCCGCGCCGGGTGCCGTTTTGCTCCGGTCCAGCGCAAGGCTCCCGAGCGGTATGGCGGCGAGGATCACGGCCAGAGCCGTGCCGGCCAGCATGTGGTGGTAGCGGAGGCGAGTCATAAGACATTCTCCCCAAGATGTGAGGTTCTTGCCCGCGTGCGGGCGCGATTGAGGGCGGGTTGGAAGCGGGAACGCGAACTGCCGCCGCGCAAGGGCGAAAGTCGCCGCCGGCGAGGCGGAATCGCAGTCAGAGCCCGCTGTGGATGTGCATGGTGCCCCCCTTTTCCCATCGACCGCCACCTTGACCCGGCGCGTCGCCGGAGGTGGCTCCCGACTATTGGTCGCGCCGGGGGGTCAGTAGGTTCAAACTGGCGGGGACGTGGCTGGCGGCGGCCGGTTCATTAACCCTCTCTTTACCCTCGTTCGGACCGGTCGATTCGGCGCACCGGCCCGTCGCCTCGATTGCGGCGATGCGCCTCGGTTCAGAACCATTCCGCCTTGCACGCGAGAGCCGCGGAGGCCCGGTACTAAGCTTTGGGGGTAATCCGAGGCTGTTGGGCCTTCGACGTGAAAGTCATTGCCTTGAATAGCAGTTACGGAACGCCGGGACCCACATATCGTTGCACTCATGCCAGCTACTCTTGCGGTGCCGCCTCACCCACATATCGTTGCACTCATGCCAGCTACTCTTGCGGTGCCGCCTCATCTGGTGGAAAGTTGAAGAACGGAAACAATGGAGGACGCCGATGGAAATCGTGTCCTTGGGCCCCGGCTTTGCCGCCGAGCTGCGCGGCGTGACCCTTGCCGACGTCGCCGCCGATGACAGCGCGTATAAAGAGGTGCGCGCGGCATTCGAAGAGCACTCGGTTATCGTCTTTCGCGGCCAAGGGGTGACGGACGAAGCACAGCTTGCTTTCTCGCGCCGGTTCGGGCCGCTCGAGATCACCAAGGTCGGCTCGCTCGGTGTTGGCACCAACCTCGTG
>WNFW01002751.1_pt1 | contig 12088 bp, 15 predicted proteins | sample 5400131 | NCBI WGS metagenome assembly WNFW01 (sample SAMN13153362, study PRJNA577476) | soil metagenome | isolation source: 20 cm soil or saprolite under grassland replicate 1 | place: USA:California | collected 2016-06-15
GACGGAGTTCATTTTCTCCACGATTTGCAAGCGTCGCGTCCGGAGATTCGGCTCGGGCTCTCCCGGGCCGGTGTCCGGGGGGTGAAAAAGGCCATCCGGATCCGCTACGGGGAGAGCGAAAAGCTGATCGCCGCTGAGATCGAGTGCACCGTCGATCTCGATCCTGCGCGCAAGGGCGTCCACATGTCGCGGTTCCCGGAGCTATTCGAGGAGGCGATCGAGGAGGTCGTGATCGAGGAGGCTCTGCTCGTCGAACAGCTCGCCGCCCACATCGCCGGCCAGATCGTGGAGCGCCAGGACGCCCTTCGCGCCGAGGTCGAGATCGTCGCCCAGTACCCGCTCGAGCGCAGGACGCCCGTGACCGGGCTGCGCACCCAGGAGCTCGTCTCGCTGATCGGGCTCGCCGCTGCGTCCCAACGGGCCACCCGGCGGGTCGTCGGCGTCGGGGCAACCGGGATCAACGCCTGCCCGTGCGCACAGGGTCTCGTCCGGGAGAGCTCGCGCGAACGGCTCGAGGCGGCCGGATTCGACGGTGACGAGATCGAGCGGGTTCTCGAGCTCGTCCCGCTCGCGACGCATAACCAGCGCGGCCACGGAACGCTCTACGTCGGCTCCGAGGAGCCGGTCAACGCCGAGCAGCTCGTGAGGATCGTCGAAAGCTCGATGAGCGCCCCCGTCTATGGGCTGCTCAAGCGGCCCGACGAGCTCGAGGTCGTCGAGCAGGCGCACGCGCATGCCCGCTTCGTCGAGGATTCCGTCCGGCTGGCGCTGCGGGGCGCCCTCGAGACCTACGCGCTCGACGACGCGGACTTCCTCTTCTCCAGACAGGTCAACTTCGAGACGATCCACGACCACGACGTGATCGCGGAGCGGTTCGGAACCGCCGGCGAGCTGCGCGCGGAGCTCGAGGACGGGCACGCGCTAGCCCGCCACACCGGGCTGCGCGAATGGCTGGCTTCCTAGGTGTAGTTCCTGAGCACGTCGGTCCATCCGGGCTCCTTGGAGTTCCCGCTGCCGACGCTGCGAATGTCGGTGCCGCGAAACCAGCGCACGAGCCAGTAACCGAACGGCAGCGAGCCGCAGAGGTAGCCCGCGACGACTAGCAGCGCTTCGATCACACCGTTATCTGGTACCGGCTGACCCAGTCATTGACGACGCCCCAGTCGAGGTTGGCGAAGAACGCGTCGATGTAAGAGCCGCGGTCGGTCTGGAAGTCCAGGAAGTACGCGTGCTCGTAGACGTCGAGCGCGACGAGCGGTGTCGCGTTCCAGATCGGGAAGGTGTTCTGCGCATCGCCGACGTAGTTGAAGAGGCGCCCTTCGTCCCAGTCGTACGCGGTCCAGGCCCAGCCGCGCCCGGCCATGCCACTCGCCTTCAGGTCGCGACGCCATTCGGCCGCGCTGCCGAAATCCCGCTCGATCAGGCGGCCGGTCGGGCCGTCAGGGTCGCCGCCGGCGCCGCCGAGGTGCTCGAAGTAGATCTCGTGGTTCTTGATCCCGCCGATCGCGAACGAGAGCTCGACCTTGAGCGCGCGAAACTCGGAATAGACCTGGTTGGCCCCATCGAGCTCGACCGAGCCGAGTTTTTCCAGGATCTCGTTTCGCTTGTTCACGTAGCCCTCGTAGAGCTTGTAGTGCGCCTCGACGCTCTCGCGGGAGATGCCGTCGAGCTCGAACAGCGCGGGCTTCGGCTGTCGCGGGGTGATCTCCTCGCGGTTGAAGGCGAGCGTCGCCAAAGTCAACTCCTTTCGTTCCGGACGCGGGCGAGCATAGCCCGCCCCACCTGCTCGAACGCGGTAGCCTCGTTCCTAGTCGAGAGGAAGGAGGAGGACGAATGCCATTCGAAGTTCCTCCGCTGCCGTACGACTACGCGGCGCTCGAGCCGCACATCGACGAGCAGACGATGCGCCTGCACCACGACAAGCATCACCAGGCCTACGTGGACAAGGCGAACGCAGCATTGGAGGGGACCGACGAGCAGCACGCCTCGGTCGAGCACGTTCTGACAATTCTGGACGGGCTTCCCGAGGACAAGCGGGGGCCTCTTCGCAACAACGCCGGCGGTCACGCGAACCATTCGTTCTTCTGGGAGATCATGAGCCCGGACGGCGGCGGCGAGCCGGAGGGTGAACTCGCGGACGCGATCGCGGATGTATTCGGGAGCCTCGACGAGCTGAAGAAGGCCGTCAACGACGGCGGCGTCAACCGGTTCGGCTCAGGCTGGACCTGGCTCGTCCACGACGGCACGGGCCTCGCGGTCTATTCCACCCCGAATCAGGACTCGCCGATCATGCAATCGCACGAGCCGCTGCTCGGGATCGATGTCTGGGAGCACGCCTACTACCTGAAGTACCAGAATCGCCGCCCCGATTACCTCGAGGCGTGGTGGAACGTCGTCAACTGGCCGGCCGTCGCAGAGAGCTACGCGCGCGCGACCGGCAAGGTGCGCGCGACCGCAGGTTAAGACCTGCGCGGCCGCTTAGGGACAGTCCCCGAACGGGGACTGTCCCTAGAACGGTCCGGCCGCCGAGAGACGACTAGCTGCGGATGACCTTGCTCTTGGTCGGCAGGTAGCAGGTGCCGGCCTGTGCCGCCGGCAGGACGACCCGAACCCGCAACCTCGTCGGCAGCTTGATCGTGAAGGTGGCCGAGCTCACTTCGGTCGGCTTCGTCGTCGGCGTGACCGTTGCGAGCGTCACGTGCTTCAGGCTCACCCACTTCGTCCTCCGGAGCCGCTGGAAGACGACGAACTTGCCTACGAACGTGGTCGCGCCGGTCACCGAGACGGTGAACTTGTTCCGCGCGAGCTTCTTCAGTGTCGCAACGGGAGCAACCTGGACTGCGGTGATCGCGCTGACGACTGCCTTCTGCTTCGCCTGGTACTTCGTGTTCATCGTGGGCTTGGCGGCGTAGGTGAAGGCACCACCGGTCGTGGTCTTGACGGTGGCGACGGTCTTGAACGCGCCCGTGCCGCACTCCTGGCCCTGGATAGTGACGTTCTGACCGGTCTTCTGCGTGGAGAGCACGCCGGAGAGCGTCGTCGCGCCGCCGTAAGCGACAATTGTCGGCGACGCCTTCAGAGTCAAGGTGGTCGGCGCCGCGGCGACCGGCGCCGCGCACATTGCGGCGAGGATCGCAACGAAAATCAGCTTCTTCATAAACGGAACCCCTTTCACGCTGTTTAGGGAGGGGATTCCCATTTCGGCTCAAAATAACGGCGTCCGAGCGCGAAATTACGCCGTTCTTACGCGTGCTATGACTCGGGGTATGCGGGCGCTCGTGACGGGAGGCACAGGCCGGGTTGGGTCGGCGATCGTAGAGCGGCTGCGAGCGGCCGGCTGGTCGGTGCTGGCCGCAGGCCGAGCCGACGGCGATATCGCCCGACCCGAGCAGGCGCAAGCGCTCGTCGAACGCGCCGCCTCCGAGCTCGGCGGCCTCGAGCTGCTCGTCAACGGAGCAGGCGAAGGATTCGCGCCGAAGAGCGCACTCGAACTGACGGAGGCGGACTGGGACCTGGCCTTCGGCGCAACCGCGAAGGGCACCTTCTTCGTCACGCAGGCGGCGGCGCCGCACCTGCGCGAGCCGGGCGGAACGGTGGTGATGATCGAGGACGTCGCGGCGTACCAGCCGTGGTCTTCGTTCGCGGCTCACTCCGCGGCCAAGGCGGCGCAGGCGATGTTGACGCGCGTGTTCGCGCGCGCGCTCGCGCCCGAGGTGCGCGTCTGCGGGATCGCCCCCGGCCCCGTCGCCGTTGCGCCGGAGCAGGAGGATCGGCGGGCGACAGAGACGCTGCTCGGGCGGGTCGGGAGTCCCGAAGACGTCGCCGACGCCGTTGTCTTTCTCACCGGCGCGAGCTTCGTCACGGGCGCCTCGCTCGTCGTCGACGGCGGCCGTCTGCTGCAATCCAGATCGACATGAGCGCACGTAGAGACAAGGACATGGAGCTCGCTCTCGATCTTCCCGCCCGTTCGGTCACGCGCGAAAGGCAACCCGCCGCAGCCGAGGACTGCACCGACGGCGATTTGCTGCAACGGATCGCCGGCGGCGACCGCGACGCCTTCGACGTGCTCTACCGCCGCTTTGTTCGTCCAGTCTTCGCGCTCGCGCTGCGTCGTCTCGGGGATCGCGGCCGTGCCGAGGACGCGACGCAGGAGACGTTCACGTCGGTCTGGCGCTCGGCGTCCAGCTACCGGGCCGAGCGCGGCCCCGGAGCTCCCTGGCTCTACGCGGTCGCGAGGAACGCGATCGTCGACCGAACGCGGGCCCGCTCGGAGACCCCCATGGAAGTTCCGGACCAGGCCTCGTCGGAGCTGGGGCCACCCGAAGAGGCCGAGCGCTCGTGGCTCGCCTGGCGCGTCCATCGCGCGATGGAGGAGCTACCCGAGCACGAGCGCCCCCTGCTCGAGCTCGCCTACTGGAGCGGGCTCTCGCAGTCCGAGATCGCCGACTTCATGAACATCCCGCTCGGTACCGTGAAAACTCGAACGCGCAGCGCGCTGAGCCGACTCGCGGACGCCCTGGAGGAGTTGCAGTGACCCACGAGCCCGATTTCACCGACCTGGTCGGCGAGGATCTGCCCGCCGAGGAGAGGGCGCGCCTGCGCGGCGCCCACGAGCTTCTCCTCGCGGCCGGTCCCATGCCCGAGTTGCCGCCCGGCCTCGAGGAGCCGAGCCTGGCGCCACGCTCCGCGCCCCGGAACGAGAACGTCTACGAGCTACTGCCGCGCCGGCGCGTCGGCGCCGCGCTCGCTCTGGCAGCTGCCATTGCGCTCGTCGCCTTCGTCGGCGGCTACACCGCCGGCTTCAAGCACGATGGGTTCGCTGCGCAGTACACGGTGCCGATGCACTCGGTATCCGGAGCGGCCGTGTCGGCCAACATCAAGATCGGCAACCGGGACGCGCACGGAAACTGGCCGCTGCGCCTCGACGTCAGCGGGCTGCCAAAGCTGAAGCATGGCGGCTATTACGAGATGTATCTGAAGCGCGGCAAGCACCGCTGGACGTGCGGCACCTTCGAGGGGGCAGGGCAGGAAACCGCGAAGGTGCGGCTGAACGCTCCCTACGATCTCCGACGTGGCGACAACTGGGTGGTCACCAAGGAACTCTTGGGCCGGCCGGCACCTGGACCGACGGTTCTGACTACTTAGGGCACCTAGGGCGCGACCCGGCCGTTCTCGACGAAGCTCGCGTGCGTGACGGGCATCCTCTCGGCGAGAAACCGCTCGCAAGCCTCGGCATAGCGCCGGATCTCCCGCTGCGCGGTCTCGGCCGCGCGGAGCGAGACGAAATTCATCAGCGAGCGCGCGTTGACCGTCCAGTAGAACTCGGTATAGGCGCCCATCGGCATCACCAGCCGTGCCAGCTCCCGGGCGACGCCCTGCTCGACGAGCCGGTTGTAGGTGGAGTAGGCGGCGTCGTAGACCGTCTGTAGCTCCTCCCGCGTCTGCTCGGCGAGCTCGGGCTCGACCGGTTCGAACGAGTACGCGCCCGGCTTGCCGACCTGGGAGCGAACGTCTTCGAGTTCGGGAACGTAGAACTCGTCACTCGCCTTCGCGTACCGCATCGAGAACTCGTTGAACGAGCCGACCCGGTGCCGGAACCATTCGCGGGCGATGAACAACGGCGCGCGGACGTGGAAGCGGAAGGCGTTGTGCTCGAAGGGGGTCCCGTGACGATCCCGCATCAGGAACCGGATCAGCCCTTCGTCCGACTCGTCCATCTCGGTCTTGTGGCGGGCGAAGCTGACGCGCGCGCCGTTGACCACCGAGAGGTCGCTCGCCATCGCATCGTCCAGCCGAACGAAGCCGTGATCGAGGACGCGAATCGTGTTCTCGGTTATCACTTCCGTCATGGTCGCCACGGCGGCGAGTCTAACCGGGGCGTATGTCGGCACCTCCGGCTTTTCCTACCCGCCCTGGCGCGGCGGCTTCTACCCGCCGAAGGCCAAGCCGGCCGAGTTCCTCGCGTGGTTCTCCGAGCGGCTTCCGTCGGTGGAGCTGAACACGACCTTCTACCAGCTTCCCTCGGAGGAGCAGCTCCGTCGCTGGGCGACCCAGACACCGCCGGAGTTCCGCTTTGCGGTCAAGATGAGCCGCCGGATCACGCACGGCGGCCGGCTCGAGCTGCTCTCGACCTTCACGGAGCAGGTGCGGGCGCTTGGCGAGAGGCTCGGACCGATTCTGATCCAGTTCCCTCCGACCCGCACCCGCGACGACGGGCTGCTGCGACTGCTCCTGGACTCGCTCGATCCCGAGCTCGAGTATGCGTTCGAGTTCCGGCACGACTCCTGGGCCGGCGTCGACGTGCCGGTGCGGGTGAATTCCTTCGACGCCGCGGGGACGTTTCGCTATTTCCGGTTGCGGGAGCCGCCGTACGACGACGAATCGCTGCGCATGTGGGCCGGCCGGTTTCGGCCGCTGCTCGAGGACGGCACGCGCATCTACTGCTACTTCAAGCACGAGGACGAGCCGACGGCGCCGCTCTATGCGCAACGCCTCCTCGAGTTGCTGCGCTAGGTTCATCATTCCCTTGCCCGACTATCCGAAGCTGCTCGCCGAGTTGACCGTGCACGTCGGCGTCGATCTGCAGCGGGGCCAGGACGTAGTGGTCGCCGCCTGGGACCCCGCACAGGCGCCGGTCGCACGGGCGATCGCAGAAGAGGCGTACGCGTCGGGCGCGCGCTACGTCAGCGTCTTCTACTGGGATGGCCCGGTGAAGGCTTCGCGGCTCCGTCACGCGAGCGAGGACTCGCTGGGATTCGTGCCGGACTGGTACAGACGCTTGGCCACAGAGATGATCGAGCGACGCGGCGCGTGGATCTCGGTGAACGGCGACCCCGATCCAGCCGTCTTCGCCGACGTCGACGCGAGGCGCCTCGGCCGGGACCAGATGCCCCATATCCCCGAGATCAACGCGATCGTCGCCAGCCGCGAAGTGAACTGGACGGTCGTGCCGGGTCCAAGCCCTGGGTGGGCCGAGCGGCTGTTCGGCGAGCCGGATGAGGAACGACTGTGGGAGGAGCTTGCTCCGATCATGCGGCTCGACGCCGAAGATCCGGTGCGGGCTTGGCGGGATCACGTCGCTCGGCTGACGGAGCGAGCGGACGGGCTCAACGAACGTCGGTTCTCCGCGGTCCGGTTCGAAGGCCCGGGCACCGACCTGACGGTCGGACTGATCGACGGTCATCGCTGGCTGGCCGGCGTCTTCCCGACGAATTGGGGCCCCGTCTCCGTCGCCAACATGCCCACCGAAGAGGTTTTCACGACACCGGACCGCAATCGCGTCGAGGGCATGGTGCGAATGACCAAGCCGGTGTTGATGACCGGCGGCGCACTGATCGAGGGCCTCCGGCTGCGGTTCGAAGGCGGCCGGGCGGTCGAGGTCGACGCCGACACCAACGCCGAGGCCGTACGCGCCCACATCGCCATCGACGAGGGCGCCTCGCGGCTCGGCGAGGTGGCGCTCGTCGATGGATCGTCCCCCGTCGGGCAGAGCGGGATCGTCTTCGGCGACATGTTGCTGGACGAGAACGCAGCCTCGCACGTCGCCTGGGGCCGAGCCTACGAGCAGGCCGTGCCGGACCTGCCGGAGGCCGAAGCCGAGCGGGAGCAGCTCGGGTTCAACCTCTCCGACGTGCACCAGGACGCGATGATCGGCAGCCCGGAGGTCAACGTGGACGGGTTGGAGCCCGGAGGCGCCGCCGTGCCGATCATGCGCGACGACGCCTGGGTGCTGTAGCTCAGGGCTGCGGCACGATCCGGATGTACGGACGGGGGGACTGCCAGCCCTCCGGATAGGTCTGCTTCGCCTCGTCGTCGCTGACGGACCCGGCGATGATCACGTCCTCGCCCTGCTGCCAGTTCACCGGCGTCGCCACCTTGTGTTTCGCCGTCAGCTGCAGCGAGTCGATCACGCGTAGGACCTCGTCGAAATTACGGCCCGTCGTCATCGGATAGATGAGCACGAGCTTGATCTTCTTGTCCGGTCCGATCACCAAGACGTTGCGCACCGTCTGATTGTCCGCCGGGGTCCGCTCCGCCGGATCGCCAGACGTGTCAGCCGGAAGCATCCCGTAGAGCTTGGAGACGTTGAAGTCGGCGTCGCCGATGATCGGGTAGTTGGGTGCATGCCCCTGCGTCTCCTCGATGTCGGCCGCCCATTCCGCGTGAATGCCGGCCGGATCGACCGAGAGCCCGATGATCTTCACGCCTCTGCGGTCGAACTCGGGCTTGATCTTGGCCATGTAGCCGAGCTCGGTCGTGCAGACCGGGGTGAAGTCCTTCGGGTGCGAGAAGAGCACCGCCCAGGAGTCTCCGATCCAATCGTGGAACCGGATCCGTCCTTCCGTCGTCTCGGCCTCGAAGTCCGGAGCCGTATCGCCGATTTTCAGCGTCATTCGCTTCCTCTCCCTCCCATCGCCACAGTTGACGCCGAAGCCTAGTGCTAGCGACGCGCCGCGTCGAGGTGGCGTTCGAAGGCGCCGCTCTCGACGATCTGCGTGAGCTGCGCCGCCGCGAAGCGAAGCTCACCTTCGGTGTTGAAGAAGTGCGGGCCGAGCCGGATGCCCACCTCGGGTCGGAAGTCGCAGATGATCTCGCGAGCCTCGAGCTCGCTGTGGACGGCCTCGGCCTCGGGGGTACGAACGACGACCGTGCCGCCGCGACGGGCGGGGTCACGCGGGCTCACGATCTCGAGGCCGGCGCCTTCGAGCAGCTCGACGAGCAGCGCCGTCTGCACCTGCGAGCGCTCACGGATCCGCTCGACTCCGACCTCTTCGATGATCTCGTAGCCGGCACTCGCCGCGTAGAGCGCCGGCACGTTCGGAGTCCCGGTCAGGAACCGCGCCGAGCCCTCGGCGTATTCGTGCTCGGGCTCGAACGCGAACGGCCGGGCGTGCGCCTGCCAGCCGGTGAGGGTGGGCTCCAGCCGCTCGGCGAGCTCCGGGCGAACGTACAGCCAACCGGCGCCCGGGCCGCCACAAAGCCACTTGACGCTGCCGCCGACGGCGAAGTCGAGACCGAGCTTGGTCACATCGAGCGGAACCGTGCCGACCGACTGGTAGGCATCGAGCACGACATGGGCGCCGACCTCCTGCGCCCGCCGCACGATCGCCTCGATGTCCTGGAGCTCGCTGGTCTTGAAGAGCACGTGGCTGACCGGGACGAGCAGCGTCCGCTCGTCGATCGCCTCGATGACGGCGTCCGCGTCCGCGACGATCTCGACCTCGGCCCCGCGCCGTCGCTGAGCCTGGTAGAGGTAACGAACCGAGGGAAACTCGCCCTCGCCATAGACGATCCGGTTCCGGGGCGGCTCGAACTCGAAGCACGAGAGCACGACCGCTTGCGCGACCGCGACGTTCTGATGCATCACCGTCGTCCCCGGGGCGGCGCCGATGATCCGGGAGATCCGGTCTCCGACGGTGACCGAGGTCTCCCACCAGCCTTCCGCCCACGCCCGCACGCCTCGCTCCCGCCACTCGCGCGCATAGCGGAGCAGGTTTTCTTCCGCGCCCTGCGGCATCGCCCCGAGGGAGTGGTTGATCAGGTAGGTCGTGTGCTCGAGGATCGGGAAGCGCTCGCGATAGCTCTCGAGCGGTGGCATGACGATCAGTGTCCCACGCGCGCTGCAACGGGCGCCGACGGGGCGGGGCGTGCCGGCGGCCTGGAATCGACGAGCACGGCGGCGGCGAGCAGGATCGCCATCCCGACGGCGCTCTCGCCCGCGAGGCTGCGCGGCAGCCGCGAGAGAATCGGGCCGCCAGTCCGACGGTCGAGAGCCGGGCGCGCGACGAAGTGGTGCACGGCGCCCCACGTCAGGGCGAGCGAGACGAGCGCGAGCTTGACGAGCAGGACGCGCCCATAGCCGGCCGTCCACAGGTCGCTCAGCTGCGGCAGACGGACAACACTCAGGTAGACGCCCGCGCCGAGGACGACGGCGATCAGGCCCGAGGCCAGGCGCGAGAAGCGCAGGAAAGCGGTGCGCCGCAGCTCCGGAGCCTTCGGCCAGACGACGAAGGCGAGCTGGACGAGCCCGCCGATCCAGATCGCCGCCGCCGAGAGGTGCGCCCAGTCCGCAAGCTCGGAGCGCCACGAGGAGCCGGCGTCGACCGCGGAGTGCCCCGACAGGGAGAGACCCGACGCGAACCCCAGACCGAGCAGGAGCGCGGGCCAGAGCAGGAAGCGGCGGTCGGTGAGCCAGGCGAGAAAGACGAAAGCGGCCACCAACGCATAACCGAGCGTCATCGCGATGAAGGCCTCGCCGAAGCGGGTTCCGCCCGCGATCGACGAGAGGTCGCCATAGAGCAGCCGCCCGAAAGGCAGTTGCAGGGCGTCCTCCGCCCGCAGGATGAAGGCCAAGATCCCGACCTCGAGCGTCGCGACTACGCCGACGCCCACGACCGCGAAGAAGCGCCGCTCCGCGGCCGGCGGCAGCTCGACGCGTCCCAGGAGCAGCCTGAACCCAAGCCCGCCCAGCAGGAGCGCCAGCGCGAGGAAGTACGCCCAGCGAACGACGTGCTCCGTCGTCGTCGGGCCCGATGCGCCGTAGGCCTCGGTCGGCGGCGGGGCCTTTACCCGGACGCCGAAGGTGAAGACGCCCGACACGACGTGGCCGTCCTCGGAGAGCACATGCCAGCGCACCGTGTAGGCCCCGCGGGGCAGACGCTCCAGCGGGACCTTGACGATCGGGCCGTTGGCGCGCGCCTTACCGGACAGCGCGTTGCCCAACTCGTTCTTGACCTCGATCGCGTTCGGCTGCGCCTGGACGGCCTGGTCGAAGTGGAGGACGACCGCCTTTGCCGGCGCCTGCAGTCTCTGCCGGTAGCTCGGCGACGTCGAGTCGAGATTCGCGTGAGCGAAGGTCGAAGCGGGAAACGTAAGTGCCGCCACAAGTCCCACCAGGACTCCCGAGCGAAGCGAAGGGACAAGCCAGCCCCGCGGAAAATGCGCAGCATTTTTCGCGGAACTCATCGATGCGGCCTTCCCGCCAAGGGTGAGAGGTGCCCGAACACAGGCGCTGTGTCGCGGTCGGAGAAGAGGAAGACGGCCGTGACGACGAAGACGAACGCGAGGCCCGTGCGCAGCACCACCGAGCCGGGCCTGAAGGCGCGGACGAGCGGGACGGCGGCACCGATCAGGAACGTCCAGCCGATCGCATGATGGAGAAACGCCGCGCGTGCGTAGAACCAGCCGTTCTGCTCGTGGAGAAGGATTGCGGCCGCGGAGACCAGAAAGGCGCCCGCCGTCGCAAACGACCAGTACGGGCTGTGGAGCTTCCCCCGCGCGAGGGCGAGCTCGGCCGCGCCGGCCAGCATCATCGCCTGGGCCCACGAGCCGTGGGCGAGCATGTGGATCGTCGAATTGGTGTAGAAGACCATCACGGGCCACATCAGCACGCCCATCAGAAAAAGGAACGCCGGCCAGAGATACGTTCGCCACGGCCGCCGCCGCCAGGCGGCCTCGCCGACGACGGCTTCCGCGAGCAGCAGCAGGCCGATGATCAGGAAGCCGGTGGCGAACCACCAGTGCACGAACTCAGCTCTCGGCAGCATCCTCCGCCTCTTCCAGGTCTTCGAGTAGAGCGGGCGCGAGCACCAAGGCGAAGACGAGTCCGACCAGGATCACGTAGAGCGGCGGTTCGGAGAGCAGCCACCAGAAGCCTTGGCCGTACGGATGCAGGATGGTCAGCCGGTACGGCTGCAAGAAGGCCCAGGCGACGCCTGCCAGCATCGTCACCGGGCCGATCAGATTGACGGACGTCGCGCGCAGCGACCTTCGTCGCAGCTGCGCGACCGCCTCGGTTGCGAAATGGGACTCCATTTTCCTCCCGCGGGATCGACGTCACGACAAGCCCGCGAGCGGACGGCGCACGCGGGCTAGGCGGGAGCGGGAGGCGGCCTGCTCTCGAACGCGAGCCCGAAGAGGCGCCGCGGGGGCCGCCCCTCGGTGGCACGGCGGATCGGGAGGGACGGTGGCGTGCGGGCGACACGCTGCGCCTGCGCCACGGTCGCCTCGGCGAACCGCTCGTAGTCGGCAAGCCAGCCGGCGATGGCGCCCCACACGACCGCGACCAGGACCGCGAGCACGGCGAACA
>WNFW01010093.1_pt1 | contig 12088 bp, 12 predicted proteins | sample 5400131 | NCBI WGS metagenome assembly WNFW01 (sample SAMN13153362, study PRJNA577476) | soil metagenome | isolation source: 20 cm soil or saprolite under grassland replicate 1 | place: USA:California | collected 2016-06-15
GCCGCTCGGGTCGACGGCGCGTCGGAGTCTCAAGCCTTTCGCTACGTCGTCTTCCCCTTGCTGCGGCCCATCACGCTGTCCGCCGTGATCATCCTCGGCCACATTTCGCTGAAGATCTTCGACCTCGTCTTCGTCATGACGTTTGGTGGCCCAGGATATGCGACCGACATGCCTGGCTTGAACATGTTCATCACGACCTTCCGGCAAGACCTCTTCGCCCGCGGTGCCGCGATCGCGACGGTCCTGCTGCTCATGGTCGCGCTCTTGATCGTTCCCTACCTGATCTGGAACCTGAGAGGGGAGACCGAGCGATGAGCGTGCTGGTCGCCACCCCGCGGACCGCGACGCGCTGGCGGCCATCGACCGCGGTCGCCTATGCGTTGCTGATCGCATTGGCCGTGTTCTATCTGCTCCCCATGTTCGCCATCGTAGTGACATCCCTCAAGTCCTTCAACGAGGTCTCTCGCTCGACGCTCTGGGAGCTGCCCAAAGCGCCGACCTTCGAAGCCTTCGGCTCGGCGTTCGACGTGCTGGCACCCTCGTTCTTCAACTCGGTCCTTTTGGTCGTGCCGGCGACGATTCTCTCGGCGCTGCTCGGCTCCCTCAACGGGTATGTGCTCTCAAAGTGGAAGTTCCGCGGCGCCAACGCCATCTTCGCCTTGCTTCTGTTCGGCATGTTCATCCCGTACCAGAGCATCTTGATCCCGCTCTTTCAGTTCCTCAGCGCCATTGGTCTCTACGGAGGCATACCGGGCTTGATCCTGGTCCACGTCGTCTACGGCATTCCGATTTGCACCCTGATCTTCCGCAACTACTTTGCGACTGTGCCGCGCGAGCTGCTGGAGGCTGCACGCATGGACGGCGCGAGTGTCCTGGGCATCTTCCGCCACATCATGCTGCCGATCTCCGTCCCGGGCTTCGTCGTCGTCATGATCTGGCAGTTCACCAGCATCTGGAACGAGTTCCTCTTCGCCGTCACGATCGCGCAGGACCCGACCCAGCGCCCCATCACGGTGGCGCTGCAAAACTTGGCAGGGAGCTTGCTTTCCCAGTACCAGGTGCAGATGGCTGGTGCGTTGCTGGCCGCCGCGCCGACCCTCCTGGTCTACATCCTGCTGGGTCGGTACTTTGTGCGCGGACTGCTTGCGGGATCGCTGAAAGGCTAGCCAGCGGGCTGAGCATCGTTAGAGAGTGTTAGAGCGCCGTATGTAGCGAAGGCGCTTCGTCCTTGCGAATTGGGTCTTCGGCGCGGCACAATATGACTTCGGCTCTGCGGTCAGCCTTTAAACCTCAGGAGGGGAAAGCAATTGCGCAAATTACGAACGTTGACCTTAATGGCGTCCATGGGCGCGCTCGCCATCGTCCTGGCAGCGTGCGGTAACTCAACCGCGGGGACCTCGGCGAGCGCCAGCGTGCCGGCGGGGCTCGGCGTCAAGTCCTTCGACGCGTCGTTCTCGGTCATGGCCCAGCTGAGGAGCGTGACCGCGGCGGGTAAAGGTAAGGTCGGAGTGATCCTTCCCGACACGACGTCATCGACTCGCTACGTCAACTTCGATCTGCCGTACTTGAAGAAAGCCTTCGACCTCGCCGGATACTCATCGTCGCAGTACAAGATCGATAACGCCGAGGGCAACGATGCCACTGAGCTCGCACTTGCTCAGGCGGACATCACGGCCGGCGCGACCGTCCTGATTTTCGACCCGCTCAACGGCACGGTTGGTGCCCAGATCCAGCAGTACGCGGAGTCGCACGGCGTCAAGACCATCAGCTATGATCGCGCGACGTTCCAGGGAACCAAGGTTTATTACGTCAGCTTCGACAACGTCCAGGTTGGCAAGCTGATCGGCGATGGTCTCGTGAAATGTGTCACGGACTGGGGCGTGACGAACCCGCAGGTCTTCGAGCTCGACGGCGGGGAAAACTCGGACCCGAATGCGATCTCCTTCGCTCAGGGTTACAACCAGGCGATCTGGGGAAAGACGGACACGCCATTGCCGGTCGGCACGACCAACGACAAGGGCTACAAGCTGGTCGGTGACCAGATCGCGACAAACTGGGTGAACGCCACCGGCGGGACGATCTTCCAGCAGCAGTTCACCGCCCACAAGAACATCAACGCCACCGTCGAGGCCAATGATGGGCTCGCGAACGCCGTGATCACCGTCCTCAAGAACTCGAACGTCCCGGCTAAGAAGATTCCGACCACCGGACAGGATGCGACGCCCGATGGGATGGCCAACGTCCTCACGGGCTATCAGTGTGGATCCGTCTACAAGGCGGTCTATCAAGAGGCCCAGGATGCGGTTGCCCTCGCCACCCTCCTGCGCGCCAGCCTGACCCCGCCGAGCGACTTGCTCAATAGCACAACCAAGCCACCGTCGGGTACTACGGGAACCGAGCAGCCGGCGTCACTGCTGACACCGGTTTGGGTGACGGTCGCGAACATGAAGGACACCGTCATCAAGGACAACTTCGTCGACAAGAACGCCCTGTGCACCGCCTCTGGGGCGGCGGCGCCTCGCCTCATCCCGCGCTAAAGTGAACGTGTGGCGCAGGTGATCAAAGACTCGCCGTCACCAGCAGAGCCGTTGCTCAGGCTGCGCGGGATCGAGAAGCACTTCGGCCCGGTGCAGGCGCTCTACAACGTCGACCTCGACCTTCCATCCGGGCAGGTCACCGCGCTGTGCGGCGACAACGGGGCGGGGAAGTCCGTCCTCACCAAGTGCATCGCCGGCATCTACCAGGTTGATCACGGTCAGTTCTTCTGGGAAGGTCAGCCGGTCACCATCCACACCCCGCGTGATTCGGCCAAGCTCGGCATCGAGACCGTCTATCAGGACCTGGCGCTGGCTGACAACCTCGACATCGTGCAGAACATGTTCCTGGGCCGCGAGCGCCTCCGCAACGGCCTCCTCAACGAGGACGACATGGAGCGCGCAGCCAGCCAAACGCTGGCCAACTTGCGGGTGACGACGGTGCGGTCGATCCGGCAGCCGGTGGCATCGCTTTCGGGGGGCCAGCGGCAGTCGGTCGCGGTTGCCAAAGCCGTGATGTGGAACTCCAAGCTGGTGATGCTGGACGAGCCAACCGCTGCGCTGGGCGTGGTGCAAACGCAGATGGTGCTCGAACTCGTGCGGCGGTTACGTGATCGTGGCCTGGCCGTCATGGTGATCTCGCACAACCTCAACGATGTCTTCGAGGTTGCAGATCGGATCGCGATCCTGCATCTGGGCCGGAAGGTGGCGGAAGACCGTGCCTCGACTTTTGATCGCCAGAGCGTGGTCGAGTATATGACGACCGGCGCCCACGGTCGTGCGGTGCAGGCCGGGAATGACAAGGGGCAGCATGGCGCGAGCTGAAGCACCGGAGTCTCGTATCGATCCGACCGCCTCTGCCGAAGCGGCCATCGTCGTCCCGCCGGAAATCATCGCCCAATCCTTGGGCGAATGGTTCCGAGCCTGGCTTGCCCGGCTGCGGGCGGGCCAGAGTGGCGTCCTTCCGGTGATCCTGGGGCTGGTCCTCATCTCCATCGTCTTCACCGCCATCAGCCCGAACAACCTCTTCCTCTCGGCGGGCAACCTGGTCAACCTCTTTCAGCAGAGTGCTGTGTTCATGGTGCTGGCGATGGCCGAGATCTTCGTCCTGCTCCTGGGTGAGATCGATCTCGCGACGGGCTTCACGGCCGGCGTCGGTGGCGTCGTCGCGGTGCAGCTCGTGCAGCCGGTCACCACCAAGTGGCCATGGTGGGGCGCGATCGCGGCGGCGCTGCTGGTTTGCGCGTTGATCGGCCTGCTGCAGGGGACCTTGATCACTCGCCTGCGGCTCTCGTCCCTGATCGTCACGCTGGCCGGCTCGCTGATCCTTAGCGGCGTGCTGTTGATTTTGCTCGGGCTCGGGCCTTTCTCCGGGTATCCCAGCCTCCTCGGACGTAATCCCAACATCCTCACCCTCTATAAGTTGATGTGGGGAACCATCGATCCCGTTCTGAGCTGGATCGGCATGGCGCTGGTCGTGATCGCGGTCGGGAGCTTCCTGTGGCTGGGTGACAGCCGCCGCCGGCGCAGTGGCCTCGTCGCTCCGCCCGCCAGCCTGACCATCTTGAAGATTGCCCTGATCGCCGTCGTCTCCGTCGTCGTGGTCGCGATCTGCAACGTCAACCGGGCGAACCTGGGCACACTCGAGGGTGTGCCCTGGGTTATCCCCATCGTCCTGGCCGTCCTGGCGGTCTGGATGGTGCTGATCCAGCGAACCACGTTCGGGCGTTACGTCTATGCGATCGGGGGCAACCCGGAAGCGGCTCGGCGGGCCGGCGTCAACCTGGCGGCCATCCGAACCTGGTGCTTCGTTCTCTGTGCCTTCACCGCCGGCATCGGCGGGCTGCTCTATGCCTCCTACCTCGGCGGGATGTCGAACAACTTCAACGGTGGTCAGATCGTCCTCTACGCCATCGCGGCCGCGGTCATCGGCGGCACGAGCCTCTTCGGCGGAAGGGGCAAGATGCTGCACGGCGTCCTCGGCGGCCTGGTCATCGGCGGCATCTACAACGGCATGTACCTGCTCGCCATCGACGTCAAGTGGCAGTTCATCGTGACCGGTCTGGTCCTGCTCGTCGCGGTGACCATCGATGCCCTCTCCCGCCGGAGCGCCACCTCAGGCAGCGCCGCCCGCGTCTGACCGCCCCGCCTTCTTGAAGGCGGCGCGCCCCGACCGTGACCAGAGCAGCCAGAGCACGGCTGCCGGCATCACGAGATCGACGAGGACCGGCACCGGACCGCGTACCGCCCCGATAGGAAGCACCATCAAGAGCAGCGATGCCGCCAGGCTCAGCGCCTCCAGGGCGGTGACCCAGCGGCGCGCCCAGCGCCGCTGCCGGCGCAGGTTGCGCGCCAGCCAGAACATCGCGATCGCGACGAGGATGGTCACCAGGCTCAGGACGCGAAAACCCGGCTCGACGATCCCGAATGGGATCGCGCTCAGGCCGGCGACCAACGAGAGACTCGCCTGCGCGACCACTAGCACAGAGGCGATCTCTGGCGCAGTTGAGGGCGACGCCGTTGTGTTTGCGCTGATCACCGGCGAGGTGATGCTCATGGCCTTCGTCAACTCCCTTGCAAGTTCTTTTGGATGGTCTTGTCGAGGTCGGCGGCGAAGGGTCCTTCCTTCCCGTTGTCGATGATCCACACGTGGAGCATCGGCGGCGTCGTGATACTGGTCGAGCCGACGGGGCAGGTCCAGAAGGGCGTCTCGAAGCTGAACTCGAAGCCGAAGGGGGAGAGGCAGATGCCCTCGTGCTGGTGCCACTGCGTCAACGGCCCGCCCGGATCGGGGCCCCACTGGCCGGCGCGCTTCATCTGGTACATGGCGCCGATCAGCTGCAGTCCGTGCTTCGTCTGCACGTAGACCAGGGCTTGCGGGTGATTCGGGTCCAGGACGGCGTTCGTATTCGCGGGGTTCTCGAAATGACGGAGCGGCTCGGCGCTCGAAGCCGGGCCTGGTTTGAATCCGGCGGCGATCGCGGTCGCGGGGTCCTGGTAGCGGGCGATGCTCGTGCGGGTGTCACTGAGCAGGCGGGCGGCCGCCTCGCGCTGTTCCGGGGTCGCTGCCTCCGCAACCGGTTGCAGCAGGGCACCGGCGTGCGCGTGCAGGGCATCGGGGTGCGCCAGCTGGTCGGGGGTTTCCCAGCCGGCGACGGTCCACACGACGTAGGCGACGATGGTCGCCACCAGCCAAAGGACCGCCGGCCGGCGCCACCACCCGGTGAGAAACGCCGCGGCGCCCAGCACGATGAACCCCAGGCCATCGATCACGAAGAGCACGCCGGTGATGCCTTCATGGCTTGGGATCAGCGCCAGGTGAGTGACGCCACTCACGAGCATCAAGACGCCGGCAAGCTTTGTGATGGCGGATGTCGCGCGGTAAGTCTCAACGAGCGTAACCGCCCATGTGACTCGGCGTCGGGCGAGCGCGGCGACGGCGCGAAGAGCGAGCCACAGCGAAACGACAAGGAAGATGGCGGCGCCGATGGCAGGGGCATGTTCTGCGGCGATGTCGTACATGGCGCCACCGTAGAACTGGCCGATAAGAACGGCGTAAGCCCCCACCCGGCCCTCCCCCGCAAGCGGGGGAGGGAATCAATGAGCGAGGGGGAGGCTGACCGTGAAGGTGCAGCCCGGCCCGGTGTTGTTCCGGACCCTGATCGTGCCGTGGATCTCCTCGACGATCCAGCGGGCGATCGCTAGCCCGAGCCCGGCACCGTTGTTCGCCCGGGCCGGGTCCGCCTGGTAAAAGCGCTGGAAGATCCGCTCCTGATCGTCGGCCGCGATCCCGATGCCATCGTCGGCGACGGTCAGTAGCACCGTCGAATCGTGCTGCCGCAGCCCGACTTCAACCGAGCCACCAGGTTTGGTGAACTTCACGCCATTGTCCACCAGGATCCAGAGCAGCTGGATGATGGCGTCGGTATCGCCCAGGATCGTCGCATCCGTGAGCCCGACGTTGTGGAAACGTCGATCATCGTGCGCAGCCTGTGCCTGCCGGCAGACCGAGTCGATCAGCGGCCGCAGCGCGAGGCGGGACAGCTCGAGGTGCTGGCCGGCATCGGCCTGGGCCAGCGTGAGCAGGCGCTCCACCAGCCGGCTCATCCGCTCGCTCTCACTGGCAATGTCGCGGGCGGCTGCGGCGCGCACCTCCTCCGTCACGGCCGGACCCTGCACGAGCAAGTCCGCATTCCCACGAACGGTGGTCAGTGGCGTCCTCAGCTCGTGCGAGGCGTCCGCGACGAAGCGGCGCTGGGCCTCGAGCGCCACCATCAACTGCTGGTTGGCCGCCTCAACCTGGTCCAGCATCCCGTTGAAGCGCTCGCTAAGGAGGCCGATCTCGTCCCTCCGCTTCGCCGGAGGGAGCCGTCGCTTGAAGTCGCGGGTTCGGGCGATCGAATCCGCGGTCTCCACCACGGACTTGAGCGGCCGGAGCGCGCGCCCTGTGATCAGCCAGCTGGCGAGGAAGGCCGCGAGAAGCGTCGGAATCGACGAAACGATGAAGAAGCCACGGAGGCCCTTGAGGTTATCGCTCTGGATGCTGGTCGGCTGGCCGGCCACGACGAAACCGCGCAGGCCCAGGTCGAGTCGGGTCCATGGCGTCGCATAGAGGCGCAGTTGGGGGGAACGGGGTGCATCGACCGTCGCCAGCGCGCCGCGGTGTACAGCGGCATCGAGGAGTGTCATGGGCACGGCCGGAGCCGCGCTCCCGATGCGACCGGTGCTCGACAGCACGACACCCGACGAGGTGAGCAGTTCTGTGAACGGGTCGGTGCGGCGCCGCAGGTCTTCGGCACCGCTGAGCGACGGCGTCGCCGTGCCGTTGAGCTCGCCGGCGGGAGCTGTGCTCACCGAGATCAGCGCGTCGGCGGCGCGCTGCGTCAGGGCCTCGTCCTGCGCACTCGCCTGGCTGTTCGCGGCCAGTTCGTAGACGAGCCAGCCGAAGGCGAGCAGCGTCAGCGCGACCAGGGCGGCGCCGAAGAACGTCAGCCGCAGCCGGAACGACACGTCAGGCCTCGCGCAAGCTATACCCGAAGCCTCGAAGCGTCTGGATCAGGCGTGGCCCGCCGTCACCTTCCAGTTTGTCCCGCAGATAGCCGACGTAGACGGCGACGACATTGTCGTCGGTATCCTCGCTGGCCCAGAGCGCGGCCAGCAGCTGATCACGGGTCAGCACCTGGCGAGGATGCCTCAGAAAGTATTCGAGCAACGCGAACTCCCGCGCGGTCAGCGCAATCACCCGTCCACCGCGACGGACCTCGCCGGTCGCGATTTCCATCGTGAGGTCGGCGAACTGCAAGATGCTCGCATGGGGCGGCGTGCGGCGCAGCAAGGCGCGGACCCGGGCGAGGAGCTCGGCGTAGGCGAACGGTTTCACCAGATAGTCATCGGCGCCGCTGTCGAGCCCCTTGACGCGGTCCGCCGTTCCGCTGCGGGCGGTGAGCATCAGGATCGGCAGGTCGCCATCCGCGCGCAACCGCCGGCACACCTCGAGCCCGTCGATGCCGGGCATCATGAGATCGAGGACGACGAGATCGGGCCTTTTTGCCCGAGCCTGTTCCAGTGCCTGCCCGCCGCCCAGGGCAACGTCGACCTCGTAGCCCTCCGGACGGAGGACGCGCTGGACGGTCGTGGCAACCATCGGGTCGTCGTCGACCACGAGGATCCGGCGGGCGCCCGCGCTCACGACCATATATCGTCCTCGCTCTCCATAAGGATGCCGTAAGGTCTCGAGAACCTAGTTGACATCGGTTAGTCTTCTTGGTATAGTCGACATCGACTAAACGATGAAGGCTAAGCCCGAGCTTCCACGAACCCCCCTGGCGCTGGCTGTCATGAACCTCCTCATGGAGCGCCCGATGCACCCCTACGAGATGAAATTGACGATGAAGGAGAGGGGCCACGACCAGGTGATCCGGCTCAAGGGTGGGTCGATTTACGACACCGTCGAGCGTCTAGAAGCGGGTGGTTTCATCAAATCGCAGGAGACGAGCCGCGAGGGGCGCCGGCCGGAGCGGACGGTCTACGCCATCACCGAAGCGGGTCGCGACGAGATCACCGGTTGGCTGGCGGAGCTGCTGACCCAGCCGGTCAACGAGTATCCGCAGTTCGGCGGAGCGCTCGCCTTCGTGGCGGCCCTCGACAAGGACGAGGTCACGCGCCTGCTGAAAGTGCGAATTGCGCTGCTCGACGCCCAGATCGCTGGTGCGGAGAAGCAGCTCAAGAACTTTCTGGGGATGGGCCTGCCTCGCCTCTTCCTGGTCGAAGGCGAATATGCCGTGGCGATGCGGCGAGCGGAGCTCGAGTGGGTTCGCAGCATCGTCGATGACATTCAGAGTGGCAAGTTGTGGATCACCAAGGAGCAGATGAAGGCCGTCGGCGATGCCTTCGAGAGCGGGAAAGAAGGAGGTGACAGCGGATGAAAAACTACGACCTCCGGCGAAGTGTTCAGTGCACTCCGTCAGAGGTCGTGTTCCTCGAGTTGGTTCTATCAGGGAACCTGGCGCTCAAGGGCGCGCAACCCCGAGTATAGCCAGGCTCCCGAGGCGTAATCAAGAAGGAGGGGCTTGACCCTATGTCAACAAACGCTCTCACGAATCAATCAACGCTCGCCGAGCCGTCCGTGACCGGCTCGGTTATCTCCAAAGACGGAACCGTCATCGGCTACCGGCAGCTGGGCCACGGCCCCGGCCTGGTCGTGCTGCATGGCGCCATGGAGTCGTCCCAAAGCCATGTGCAGCTCGCGGAGGAATTGGCTGATGGCTTCTCGGTCTACCTGCCCGACCGCCGTGGCCGCGGCTTGAGCGGACCGTATCGCGACCACCACAGCATCAAGCAAGATGTCGAAGACCTCAACGCTGTCCTCGCCAAAACGGGCGCCCACTACGTCGCGGGTGTCAGCTCAGGAGCCATCATCTGCCTGCAGGCGGCGCTCACTCTCGGCGCGATTCACAGAGCCGCCATCTTCGAACCGCCACTGCTGGTCGGCGGGCCGTCGGCAGCGGCCTGGTTAACACGCTTCGACCGGGAGATCGAACAGGGGAGGGTCGCCTCGGCGCTGATCACCGGGATGAAAGGCGCGCAGATGGGGCCACCGATGCTCAATCTCATGCCCCGCTGGCTGCTGGAACGGCTCACGACGATGATGCTGGCAAGCGAGGATAAGAAGGCCGGCCGCGACGATGTCACGATGCGAATGCTCGCGCCGACGCTGCACTACGACTTTCAGCTCGTTATCGAGATGGAGGGGGCACTGGAGAGCTTCAGAACGCTCTCCGCCGAGGTGTTGTTGCTGGGCGGAAGCAAGAGCCCGGCGTATTTGAGAGCAGCTCTTGACGCCCTCGAGCCGGTCCTACCGCATGTAAAGCGTGTCGAGTTTCCCGGACTCGGGCACGAGGCCTCAGGGAATACCGATCGGCGTGGACAGCCGGCACGCGTGGCCGAAGAGCTGCGACGGTTCCTTATCGAAACGGAAAGTCATTGATAGGAGGAGGAAGCCATGATTGAAAATCGTCGACCCTCTGCGCCGTGGCTGGCGCTGGCGGTGCTCGCCCTGGGTCTGTTCATGACGCTGCTCGACCTGACCATTGTCAACGTGGCCATTCCGAGCATCGTTGACGACCTTCGCGCGTCGCTGGATCAGATCCTCTGGGTGCTGAACGGCTACAGCCTGATGTACGCCGTGCTGCTGATCACCTCAGGGCGGCTCGGTGACATCTTCGGACCGCGCAACATGTTTGGTGCCGGGATCGTGGTGTTTACCATTGCCTCGGCCTTCAGCGGGCTGGCCCAGGATCCCACCCAACTCATCCTCGCACGCGGCGCCCAGGGCTTCGGCGCGGCCATCCTCGCACCCCAGGGCTTGCCCATCATGACCACCCTCTTTCCCGCCGAGCGGCGCGGTGGCGTGTTCGCCATCTACGGCGCGCTCTCCGGTCTGGCCGTCCTGCTCGGTCCGGTGCTGGGCGGCTTCATCGTCACGCACTTCGGCTGGAGGTGGATCTTCTACGTGAATCTGCCGATCGGCCTCGTCACGCTCGTCCTCGCGTTCCTATTCGTTCCCGACCTCCGCCCGGGGCGGCGTCATCGCCTCGACTGGCTCGGCGTCGCGCTCGCGACCGTCGGCTTGCTTGGCGTCGTATTCGGGCTGATCGAGGGGCAGCGGTACGAATGGGGAACCGTGCGCTGGGGCGTTACGATCCCCGAGATCATCGGCGCCGGCCTGCTGGTGCTAGCCATCTTTCTGGTGGTGCAGTGGCGGCGCCAGGACCATGAGCCGTTGCTTCCCTTCGCGGTCTTCAAGGATCGGAATTACACCTTGATGACGCTCGTGTTGCTCGCCATGGGATTCGCTATCGTCGGCGTCTTCTTGCCGCTGACGCTCTACTACCAGTCCGTGCTCGGGCTGAGCGCATTCGACGCCGGCCTTGCGATCGCCCCGCAGCCGCTGGCGATGATGCTGCTGTCGGGCGTGGCCGCAACGCTGGCCGCTCGCCACGCGAAATACATCCTGATCGCCGGCCTCACCCTCTTCGCGTTGGGAATGGCGTACATCGCCTGGACGGCGCAGGTCACGTCCAACCGCTGGAGCTTCGTCCCCGGGCTCGTGATCGCCGGCGCGGGCATGGCGGGTATCTGGACGCCGGTCTACAGCCTGGCGACACGCGACCTCCAACCGCGACTGGCCGGTGTTGCCTCTGGCGTCGTCAGCACGCTCCAGGAGCTGGGTGCCGTGCTGGGAAGCGCCGCCATCGGCGCCCTCTTGCAGAACCAGTTGGCGACGGACCTGCACAACCGAGCCGTCAGCTTTGCGACCCAGTTGCCCGCCCAGGCGCAGGCGCCCTTCGTCGATGGCTTCAGCAGGGCGGCGAAAGGTGGCCTCGAGGTCGGTCGCGGACAGAGCGGCACGAGCCTGGCCTTGCCAGCGGGCATCCCGGCGCAGCTCGCGCAGCACATCCAGCAGGTGGCCCACGCGGTCTTCACCCAGGCGTTCGTCGACGCCATGCGGCCGACCATGGCACTCGCTATCGCGGTGATTCTTCTGGCGGCGATCGGCGCGCTGTGGACGCGCAACCAGCCGTCCAGGATCCAGAGCCGGGCGGAGCGTGACGCGCAGCAGGCGTCGGTCGCATGAGCGACCTGGCGCCTTACCGGCTCGTCTTCCCGCGCGGCGTCGCCAACTTGACGGTGCGGGTCGACCCCTCGATGACGGGGAAGTACCAGGGCGAGTTCTATGGCCCGAAGCCGCGCGTGACAGAGGCCGATGGCGTCGTCTCGATCGACTATTCGCAGTTCAATCCCTTCAAGTGGGGCCGGACGTCAGCGGACGTCCGCCTCAGCCCCACGGCGAGCTGGGCGATCGAGATCCGGGGCGGGGTCTCCCATTGGGACAGCGATCTGCGCACCCTCGAGCTGACGGCGATCGAGGTGCGGGGTGGCGTCAATAAGGTCGAGTTGCGGCTGCCTCGCCCGACGGGCAGCTCGATTGTCCGTGTCTCGGGTGGGGCGAGTCACCTGACACTGCGCCGGCCTGCCGGGGTTCCGGCGCGCCT
>WNFW01002752.1_pt1 | contig 12085 bp, 11 predicted proteins | sample 5400131 | NCBI WGS metagenome assembly WNFW01 (sample SAMN13153362, study PRJNA577476) | soil metagenome | isolation source: 20 cm soil or saprolite under grassland replicate 1 | place: USA:California | collected 2016-06-15
AGTGCGAGGCGCGACTCGCCGCGCTGCCGCAGTTCACAACGACGATCGACGGCGTTGACATTCATTTCATTCACGTGCGCTCGAAGGAAAAGAATGCGCTGCCCGTCATCGTCACACACGGATGGCCGGGATCGATCATCGAGCAGTTGAAGATCATCGATCCGCTCACGAATCCCAGCGCGCATGGCGGGACCGCCGCAGACGCTTTCGATGTCGTGATTCCGTCGCTGCCGGGCTACGGGTTTTCCGGGAAGCCCACCACGCTCGGCTGGGATCCCATCCGCATCGCGCGGGCGTGGGCAGTCCTGATGGATCGCCTCGGATACAAACGATATGTGGCGCAGGGCGGCGATTGGGGGAACGCCGTGACCGAGCAGCTGGCTCTGCTCCAGCCTGCGGGATTGATTGGCATTCACACCAACATGCCTGCCACCGTGCCAGCCGACATCGACAAGGCGGCGTCTGCCGGTGCGCCGGCGCCATCAGGTCTCTCAGCCGACGAAAGGCAGGCGTACGACCAGCTTGCGTATTTCTACAAGCACGGCCTGGGCTACGCACAAGAGATGGCGAACCGCCCGCAAACACTCTACGGGATCGGCGATTCGCCGGTCGGGATGGCGGCATGGATGCTCGACCACGACGCGGTCAGTATGGCGCTCATGTCGCGTGTCTTCGACGGTCAGCGCGAGGGGCTTACGCGCGACGACATCCTCGACAACGTGACACTGTACTGGCTCACGAACACGACGGTCTCTTCAGCTCGCCTGTATTGGGAAAGCAAGCTCGCGTTCTTTGCGCCGAAAAACGTCCCGGTCCCGGCCGCAGTGACCGCGTTTCCGGACGAGCTCTATCAGGCGCCGAAGAGCTGGACCGAGAAAGCGTATCCCAAGCTCATTTATTACAACAGGGTCGCCAAGGGTGGCCACTTCGCCGCGTGGGAGCAGCCGGACACGTTCGTGACCGAGCTCCGCGCCGCCTTCAAATCTCTCAGGAGCGCGTCATGACACGCACAACGAGAATTCTCATTGCCGCCTTGATGGTGACCGGTTTCGCCAACAGGCTGAGCGGCCAATCGGCCCATCCGCCCATCAGCCCATCCGCCCTTCCGACGATCGTGCTCGTCCACGGCGCGTTCGCGGACGGCTCGAGCTGGTCGAAGGTCATCCCGATTCTCCAGCGCGACGGCTACACCGTGATCGCGGTGCAGAATCCGCTCACGTCACTTGCCGCCGATGTGGAAACGACCAAGCGCGTGATTGACGCGCAGACCGGCCCGGTCGTCCTCGTCGGGCACTCCTACGGCGGCGCGGTCATCACCCAGGCTGCGGCCGGCAGCGCCAACGTGAAGGCGCTCGTCTACGTCGCGGCGTTCGCGCCCGAGGTTGGCGAGCCGATCGGCGCGTTCGGCGAGCGCTATCCCACGCAACTCGGCACGGGATTCAGACCCGACAAGGCCGGTTTTCTCTACATCGACCCCGCGCGGTTCCACGAGCTCTTCGCCGCTGATGTCCCGGTGGCCGAGACCCGCGTGGCGGCGGCTACGCAGAAGCCGATCATCGGCAGCGTATTTGGCTCGTCCGTGGACCAGGCGGCGTGGAAGACGATTCCGTCATGGTACATCGTGTCGCAGGACGACAAAGCCATCAATCCCGACCTCGAGCGGTTCTACGCCAAACGCATGAAGGCAACGACGACCGAGGTAAAAGCGAGTCACGTGGCGTTCCTTTCTCATCCGGCCGTCGTGGCACGAGTGATCGAGCAAGCAGCGGCTGGTGCGCATTAACCAGGATCGCCGCCGCTTTCTCTCTACGGCGGCGGCGACCATTGCCGGCCTGGAGGTCGGCATGCTCGGAGCGACCAAATCTCTGGTGCGCGGGATTGGCATCGCCGGGGACAGCGAGCTGCAAGCGCTGCGCGGGGCGACGGCATGGCTCAACACCCCGCCGCTCTCCGCAGACGGGCTGCGCGGCAAAGTCGTGCTGGTCGATTTCTGCACGTACACCTGCATCAACTGGCTGCGGACGCTGCCCTACGTACGCGCCTGGGCGGAGAAGTACGGTGAGCACGGGTTGGTGGTGATCGGCGCCCACACGCCCGAGTTTGTCTTCGAGCGCGAGGTGGAGAACGTGCGTCGCGCGATCGCGGCGATGCGCGTGCAGTATCCGATTGCGGTCGACAACGACTACGCCGTGTGGAATGGCTTTTCGAACCAATACTGGCCCGCGCTCTACCTGCTCGATGCAAAGGGCGCGATTCGGTTTACGCATTTTGGGGAAGGGGCATACGACCAGACTGAGCGCAGCATTCAACAACTGTTGGTCGAAGCCGGGGCCGGCGCCTTCAGTCGCGAAGTCGTGACCCCGGACGCCCGAGGGATTGAAGCACCGGCGGATTGGGACAACCTGAAATCGGGCGAGACGTATCTCGGCGCGGCGCAGGCGGAGCACTTCGTCCGCAACGCAACGCGCTTGCGACTGAACGAATGGACGCTCGCAGGCGATTGGACGCTCGGCAGCAAAGCCGTCGCGTTGCAGAAGCCGAACGGCAAGATCACCTATCGATTTCACGCGCGTGATGTCCACCTCGTCATGGGACCGGCAGGGCGCGGTGCCTCCGCGCGATTTATCGTTCGCCTCGACGGGCAAGCGCCCGGTACGGCGCACGGCGCTGACGTCGATGAGCAGGGCCGCGGCGTTGTGGCCGAACAGCGCACCTATCAACTGATCCGGCAGCAGCGGCCGATCGTCGACCGCCAGTTCGAGATCGAGTTTCTGGATCCCGGCGTCGAGGCGTTCTGCTTCACGTTCGGCTGACCCCATGAACCACGATCGTCGTCAGTTCATCGGCACCGCGCTCACGACACTCGTCGCCGCGAGGTTGGGTATGGTCGCATCCCGAAGGGAATTCGGGCCAGTGAAGCAGATCGACGCGGGCGTCGTCAATGTGGGCTACGTGGAATCGGGTCCTGCAACCGGGCTGGCCGTCATCTTGCTGCACGGCTGGCCGTACGACATTCACACGTACGTCGATGTGGCCCCCTTGTTGGCGGCGAAGGGCTACCGGGTGATCGTGCCGTATCTGCGCGGCTATGGCACGACGCGCTTTCTCTCGAGTGACACGCTGCGGAACGGTCAGCCGTCGGCGATCGCCGTCGAGGCGATCGCCCTCATGGATGCGCTCAAGATCGACAAGGCAGTTCTTGGCGGCTGCGACTGGGGCGCGCGGACGGCCGGTATCATGGCGGCGCTCTGGCCCGAGCGCTGCAAGGGGCTCGTCTCGGTCAGCGGTTATCTGATCGGCAGCCAGGAGGCAGGGAAGGTGCCGCTGCCGCCCAAGGCCGAGCTGCAGTGGTGGTACCAGTTCTACTTCGCCACGGAGCGCGGGCGCGCGGGATACGAGAAATACCGGCGGGAATTCTCAAAGCTTATTTGGCAGCTCGCGTCGCCGAAGTGGAATTTCGATGATGCGACATTCGATCGCAGCGCCACGGCTTTTGACAATCCCGATCACGTGGCCATCGTGATCCACAACTATCGCTGGCGCCTCGGCCTCGCCGCCGGCGAGCCGAAGTTCGACGAGCTGGAGCGGCGACTCGCGGCGGGCCCGGGCATCACGGTGCCCACGATTACGATGGAGGGCGACGCCAATGGTGCGCCGCACCCGGACCCAAGCGCCTACGCGCAAAAGTTCACCGGCCGGTATGGGCACCGGCTCATCACGGGTGGGGTAGGGCACAACCTGCCGCAGGAGGCCCCGCAGGCATTCGCCGACGCCGTTCTCGAAGTCGCCGGCTACTGACGTGGAGTTCGCCTACAGGCCGGAGCTGTGGCAGTCGTTGTTCGACATGGTGGCCCTCGCCGCGGTGACGCTGGCCGGCCTCCTGTTTGTCGGTCTGGCCATCAACCTCCGCAGCGTCGTCGCCAGTCCAGCTCACCTGGCACGCGCGCGTGAAGCCCTCATCGCACTTACCGTGCTGCTGACTGTAGCGATCTTCGTGCTGATTCCGGAGCAGGGACGTGTGGCGTTGGGAGTTGAGCTCCTGGTCGTGAGCATCCTCGTGTGGGGACTGAGCCTGCGGTTGCAGTGGAGAACGGTGCACGCGTTGCCGGTCGAGCGGCGGCGATCGTGGATCGGCCGTCTCATTGGCCTCGACACCGCTATCGTCGGCATCACCCTGGCGGGGGCCGGCCTCGTCACCGGACGACTCGGCGGCTTCTTGTGGCTGTTGCCGACAGTACTGATCTGTCTCATCTGGTCGACGTACAACGCCTGGAGCATAACGATCGACGCGATGGATACGCGCGAGCGGGATTAGCTCGGCGGCGCGCAGGACACCAAAGGTTGGGCACACGGTCAATACCATCTCGCCGCGGTGCTCGAAAAACTCGGCGTCCGCTCGCGTACTGAAGCTGTCTCACTCGGCGTTCGCAAAGGCCTCGTGCCGCTCTGACCTGGGTTCGCCGGGGCACTCGCGCCTCCGATTCTCGTGCCTCAGGATGGGTTCCATCTCGGCGCCCAGAACGGATCCGCCGTCGTCACGAACGTCGCCGGCCTCCCCCGAAGGTGCCGAGCCAGCGCGTAAACTCCTCCATCCCACCCTGCTCTCACGGAGTGTGCCCCCGGATGATCAGCGCCTTCTTCCGTCCCGCCGTCACCGCGTCGGCCACGTACTCCACCGTCTCTCACTCGTGAGCCTCGCGGAGCGGGCCACTCCCAAGGGAACCCCACCTCACAGCGACGGGGGTGCGCGCGGTTTCGGTGAATGGGGTGCTGGTGTACAATGGGCCGGTGACGGGGGGGCGTTTCGGGGCGGGTGATCCGTCGCCTCGCACGCTAGCGGGTGCCCAGATTCAAACAGAATGCTGCCATGGACGACGGGGCCTCGCTTGATGCGCGTGTCAGGGCGTCGGACTGTCAGTGCCGCCGGGCCCTATTCGCCCGACCACATCGTTCATGGTATAGTGCACGAACTGTTTCCCCAACTCAGTCAAAACGTAAGGTTTCGCTTCCTCAAAAGCCGACTCCATTGTCATTGGAGCGGGACCCCGCTTGCCTGCGGGTCTCTTACGCACAAACCGCCCTTGAGAGTCGGTTTCACGAGGGTGCCTAATCACGCTCCCTGTACTCAGGTCTCGCATGATGAGTTTGAAAAGGTCGGCTTCAGCGGAATCGTCTTGGGGGACTTCGCTGCCGTAGATGTTTGTCCAAATGTCGTAACGAGCCACGCCCGGATTCTTGTAGATCTCCCGAATGACCGCGAAATGAATCTCATGATAGGACTCAAGCCAGTCGATGAACAGTCGAACAACGTCGTCCGAGCACACCCGTGTACCTGCGGAGTTCACCACTACGTTCGCAACATACTTCCGTTTCTCCGCGGTATCGGCGTCGTCCCAGGTTCGAAATGCCTTCCTCACTAGTCCCAAATACTCAGGGCTCTGTACTCTCTGATCGATGTGCGCGCCCAGACTCTCGAAGCGTTGCTGAATGTCAGTCAATGTTGCCTTGAGATCAGCGAGCTTGCGATGATGCTCCTCTAACCACTGAGTTTGGAGACGATCCTTCTTCAAAGCCTCTGCGTCGCCCTTGATGCCTGCCGTTGCGCTAAGAAAACCGCCCACCCAAGGAATGCTGCCAAGCGCCGCAAGGAAGAACTTCTCGAAAATCTGACGCCTCTTCGAGGGATCGGCCTTCGACAGCTCCGCCCGCAAAGCGTCTAGCGCAGCATCATCGATTGGCGCTGGGAGATCACTCATACAGGTTGTGCGTGAGAATGATGCTTGTAAGAGGTGATGCCTTGAGTTGTGAACTCACGAGTTCGGGAAAACAGGCACGCCTTGAGGCGAGTCGTGCCAGTTGCGGTAATACTGCGAGTATCGCGCCACAGCTCTCACGAATCGCCGTGTTTCGTGACACGGCAACGTGGCGGTGAGTGTCGCGATTAGAGACTCCAGGCCGAGTGGTTGAGGGACGAGAGTAGCTCGCTCAAGTGGTTCGAGATTGGTGAACCAGCGCTTGATCCGGTTCGGCCCGGCATTGTAAGCAGCGACGCAAAGAAAAACCCTCAATTGCTCCGGGACGATCTTTGCGAAACGCTTCGTCCAAAGCCACTCCAGGTAGGCGACGCCCAAAAGAATATTCAGTTCGGGGCGAAAGAGTGCGGCATTCGGTACAGAACAGGGACGGCCGGTCAAATAAGCCAACGCGGCGCGCGCTCCGGTGTGTGGAATCAGTTGCATGAGACCACACGCTCCCGCTTTCGACCGCGCCATTGGGTCGAAGCCGCTCTCAGACTGCATGATTGCGAGCACACTAGGGCAGGGTCAACTGGCGAGCTTCGTGTTACGCCCAAAACCAAGGGAATCCAACGGCGCGCTTTCGCTGGGATCGAACGGATAAAGGTCCTGTCGCCAATTTCTGTTTTCAGGTTCATAATCTCCTGCCGCTTCTACCAGAGACTCCGAACACAATCAGTTCTGGTAAGGTAGGCGATCGTTAGGGTCTTCCCTGAATGCGTCCTGCAAGCCCTTTCCGTACTTCTGCTCGTCTCCTGACGTACATCAGCAAAAGAACTAGAGATAGTACTGCGACTCCACCGAGGACGTCTAAGTACCGGCGTTCGTAAAGCCACAGGGCCCCACCGATAACGATGACGGCGACCAACCAAGTCAGGAAATGGCCTATTCCGAGCAAGAGCAAACGCACTAATCTCCGCTGAGGGCTCAAAACGGATGTGGGATCACCAGCGCCCCCGGCATATTCAGACCGGTAGAGCAACATGTTGAGAGCCTCGATCTGGTGATACAAGTATTCTCGCATTCCGTGAAGCTCGTCCTCTGTGGCTGGTCTCGTCTGTTGGCCGTATGCCGACTCTAAGAGCCTCACAATTGTGTAGTAGTAGGCTCTTGGGATGGCATAAGCTGCTCGGGCCATGACCTCCTCAAGGTGGTGGCAAATCTCTTGGTTGCTCTTGTTATTCAGGCTCATAGTTATTGCCCCGGACCAGAAGTACAGCGGGCAATAGATCTCTTTCAAACGATACTCCCATTCCTTTCGCTCGATATCATTGATTCTCTGTAGCAGGTTGTAAGCGACGTCCTTAACGAGCCAAGCCGCCAACCCCAGCAACGCAGCAAAGATAGTTTTCTCAAGGTCGCTACTCATGATGAGTCCCAGAATCGAGTCAAATAGTGAAGGGATCTCGGCTGTGACCTAACAAGGCTTCGTTAACGAACCGTTCCAGCACTTTCAGTGCGGATACTCCCTTCGACGTACCCTCGATCCGAGGGCGCTTGTAGCCCACCCAAACCGCGGCTGAGACGAAGTCGTTATAGGCTGCGACGAGACTACCCCGGCGAGTGGTCCCAGTCTTGCCGGCGAATCCCAGTATTGACAATTCAGGGAGTGTTGATGCCAGCACATCGCGCAGCTGGTGAATCGCACCATAGCTGGAGAGGAGCTGGCCTTCTTTTTTTGGGGCGCCGTTCCACCAGGTGGTGCCATCAGTGTACTGGATGAACCTCAGGAACCACGGCTCCAAGCATGCGCCCATGCGCGCGATGGCCGCATAGGCCGAAGCTATCTGTAGGAGCGAGACCCCTGTCTCCACGGCGCCGAGTGCGATTGAGGGCGTGATCTTGTGGGACTTCGCCAACCCGAAGCGCTCGTAGACGGACTGCAAGGCGTCAGGGGACAAGTACTCGGTGAGGCGGGCAAACGCTGTGTTATCACTAAGGTGGAGCGCCTGCGCGAGCGTCACCTCGCCATGATATCGAAAGGCGTAATTTCGCACTCGCCACGGAGACCCATCTGCGTTCTGGATGAACGGCGACTCGTAAGGTGCAGAAAGAAGCGGCAAGTCGACGCCAAACCCTTCTTCCAGAGCTGCCAATGCTGCGAAGGGCTTAAAGGTTGAACCAGGCTGAAGGCTGCCGGCAAATGTTGGAGAGAACTCAGACTCCGCATCGTGTGTCCATGCGGATTCAGCGAGAATTTCCCCACGGCGGTTATCAAGTACCACGCCTGCTACGGACTCGATAACGGGATCCCGCGAAGCCGCATTTAGGATGTGATCAAGATGACTTTGGAGTCGTCGATCGACCGTAAGTCCGAGTCTCCTGAAGTCCCTAGCTGGCAAACCTGCGCTTACGCAGAAGTCCTGTGAGACATGTGTCCAACGAGGCTTTAAGAGTCCCCGTACTGCGATTGGATTTGCTGTGGTGGCCGGAGCTTCGGATATCTGGGATGGTCGGCCGCCATCCTCAATCGTGCTTTTGAGGCGTCCGGCAATGAATGCCTTGCGTTGTCTGAAGTGCTCTTGCGTCGAAGTAGGGTAGTCTCTCGACGGTCTGCGTAGGAGACCAACAATCGCGAATTTTGCGTCAGCATCGAGTTGAGAAAGCGAACGTCTGTAGATCAGCTTTGCGGCAGTTTGAAATCCGCGTATCCCCGGTCCTGTATACACCAACTTGCCATAAAGGCCGAGTATCTCTCGCTTGGTGTAGTGCCGCTCGACGAAGAGTGCCAACAGGAGCTCTAGCAGTTTTCGCGTGAGAGAACGGTCTGGCGTAAGAAGCGTGTTCCTTACGAGTTGTTGAGTAATCGTACTTCCGCCCTGCACAACGCGGCCGGCTGATAGGTTGCTCTTGAGGGCCCTCAGAATGCCCCAAAAATCAATGCCTGGATGGGAATAGAACCGCCTGTCTTCTAGAGCGATAACTAGCTCAGTAATGCAGTTGAAATCCTCCTCGCGAGCGTAATAGCACACATCTCCCGCGGAGACTCCTACGGGCTCGTCACGGCGATCTAGAAGGTGGTACGAGTACGATGGCAGAAGCTGTCTCTGACGAATTGTCTCTAGCGCCTTCGGAAGAAAGCGTACAGCCTGCAGGGCCTTTCTCCAGCCGGAGTATCGCCCTAGGTCCAGCTGGGGCAGGTTCGTCGTTGGCATAATGCCGAGAGATGGTTATGCCGCTGTGCGCTCCACTCCGATAGGGCGTTTTTGCGGCAATGGGAGGCGTTTTTGCGGCACTGGCAGAATCACAGGGGTTTATTAGGGAAAAGAAGGTGCAATGCGTGACCGTCCACCCACCGCGCCTCACTGGTAGGCCGCGGCTACGTCACGCCGCCGGCGTCTGACCGCCGCCAGCCGGCGGCTCCGTGCGACACCTCAATGGTCCACGACGTTGTCCGCGCTGCCCCCACGCCCCTTCAGCCCGACATCCCAAAGCTCGTTTGGCTTTAGCGATCCCTTGCCTACCACCTCCAGCGTTCATATCAATGCTCCAATGCTTGACGCAACAGAGAAGCGGCGAATCTGGCCAACGGTCCGGGCAAGAGCCGCCTGGGCGGCGCGTAAGACTCCCGAGCTACACAATTGGCGAAAGGCTGTCGTGGATGCCGGAGTACCGTTTATCCTGTCGCTGGTGATATTGCGTCATTTCCTTGACCCCAGCGGGTGGAGGGATGAATTGACCGTAGGGCTAACGTCCCTTGTCATTGGTCTAGTTGTTCCGACAGGGCGGTTCCTTGGCAATCTCTGGTCTGCTCCTCGTCAGATTCTCGAAGAGAGGTATTGGAGCGTATGGAACGACTACGTGGATCTGAGAGTCGAACAGGAGCGGTTGCTGGCTGAAAGAATAGAGGTTGAAATCGGTGGTGTGTTTGTGCGCCGTGCGATTCTTCCAGGGTCAACTGAAGAGCAAGACGGAAAAGTCTACGCCCTCCAAAACACCATCATTACCAATCGCTCCGATACTAGCGTCAGTTTGTCCTTTGAGTTGTGGATGCCGAACACAAAGCACGATGGTACGTGGCTTATGATTCGTGAACACGAACACTCAGGAATGGGACGCGAAGACCCACGCTACATCAAGAGTCCTATAAACATCGCGCCGCGCGCTTCGAGTGAATGCAAGGATATCGGCTTCCTTTTGTTCCCAAGTGACGCGACTTTCCTACCGAATTCGGAGTACGACCATCGCCGTGCAGTACTACGAGTGCTTGATCGAATCACGAAGAAAACGTTTGATGTGCCCGTGCGTCAATCGCCGTCCGCAGGCCCCCCACCGGGCTGGGAGACACCACCCCACTTCTCTATCGACACGTGACTGAATTTCGGATTGAGCCCAATCCAGTGGATGATAGCGCTCCTCCAGAGGCGAGGTTCGCTTACTGGGCCACTGAGGAAGCGGACGATGCGGCCAAACCCTGAGCAAGTGTTCGCAGTCGAGGAATGGATGAGGGCATCATTTCCGGAGACGTACGTGGCGTCCGAAGGCGATTTCGACCGCGAGGTCTATCTTTTTCGTGCGCGCGAAAGCGAACGCGGCGGCAATAGGTACGAAATCGAGATCAGCTACGAAGCCTTCGAGGATCATGCCGCCGGCAAGATCGTGACAATGCTCAACGGCATAAATGCGGCGGAGCGACTAGAGGCGGAACCGAACCGCCGCTTCTTCTTGGATCGATTCTTCAACTTTGGTCGATCTAAGGACAACCGTGATCGGTAGCCTGACGTCACAAGAAGTGGTCACCTCGCTTGCGTCGCTGTTCCCCCTCGAAGACTAAGATGTGTCCTAGAACCGAAAGCGTCTCCGAGACGTTCGAGGTTGCAACGGGTCCTGTCTCAACGGCTGGGCCCGACGCTGCGACTCGTAGTCCGCGATTAGTTTGGGGATATCGTTCACGAACTCATCGAACTGGCGAGCTTTCTCTGTTGCCGTACTGCGATGACATTCGATGAACTCAGCACGCGGGTACGGTGCGACATACGCCCACACATTGCTGATCTTAGCAAAGAGCCACCAAAGCCTTTCCATTTCGCCGAGATCAAAGAAAATAGGCGCACTACTAACTGCCCATTCTCGTAGTAATCCGCAGTCATCCGAGAAGGCTTTCCGCACCAGCGAATTCCCCCCAACCGGTAGACCTTCTTTCCAAGCGCTGATAAGCTGCGTTCTGTCTCCCTTTCGTCTCGTTCCATCCACCACCCAAATCAACTTCGGATAAAAGGCTTCGCGAGATCGACGCTCTTCAGGTTTGATGTGAGAGTGCTGGAACTCAATCACCCAACCATCACCGGTCTTCACGTCTGCGATGTGTCGTTCACTGTTTCCGGCAAGGTGGACGATCTCTTGCCAATCAGCGGGAAACTGGTTTTTCCAAGCGCGGTGCCACTCCGTTTCATTCTCCCACCACGGATCGCAAAGGAGACGCCCTTTGTGAGCCCAGTGCCAAACCCGGACTTCTCCGCATCTTGCAACCATGGGTTTTCCGCAGGCACGACACTCGCCTGAAAGATTGGGCTGAGCTTCTTGGCGTTGTCCGTTTACGAGAGCAAATTTCATGTTTGGACCTGGCTTGTAGCCGCCTCACGAGCAATCTCTAGGCGGCGTCATGGATCGAACGTCGCGAAACAGGAACTCGCTCATACTGGCGTGTGGCTGTGACAGCTTCGGTCATCGCGATCGGGGCGATCGCCGCCGGTGCTTCACCGCACAGATAATGGACCCGCAGCCCTAGCAAAACACAACAAAAAGGCGCGGCAGGCAACCCTCCACCCACCGCGCCTTTCCTTCTCCATCACCGGTCAGGGGGTGAGGACCTACGCCGCCTTCGGCGTCTCACCACCACCCACCTGCGGCTCCGTGTGCGTCCGGAACGGCCCCACCACGCTGTGAACGCTGGCCCACGCGCCCATCAGCTCGGCATTGTCGCCGAACCGATACCGCACGACGCCGTCCAGCACCTTCACCTGCTCGGAGACCTCGGCCATCACGGCCCGGAGATCGGCGCTCGCACCGACATGCTCGCGCCGGCCCGCCCGCGTCGCCTCGAGCGTCTGCTCGAACTCCTCGATCGCCGCGGTGATGTCGGCGATCAACGTCTCCGACATGCCGCGTTTCACGAGCAGCTCCTTGTGCGCGGTGGCCTTCTCCAGCATCCCGCGCGCCATGGTGACGAACGCCTGATTCGGCCCCACCCGCGGCAGCCGGAACTGCGCGCCCAGCTCCGCGTTCTCGTTCGCCGCCACCCCGCCCACGGCCGAGAGGTACAGGAGCAGCTTGCTCCTGAGCGCGCGCCG
>WNFW01003406.1_pt1 | contig 12083 bp, 7 predicted proteins | sample 5400131 | NCBI WGS metagenome assembly WNFW01 (sample SAMN13153362, study PRJNA577476) | soil metagenome | isolation source: 20 cm soil or saprolite under grassland replicate 1 | place: USA:California | collected 2016-06-15
GGCCAGAGCGGCGGCCGTGTGGGCTGTCCTGCCTCCGGGGATGGGCAGCGTCGTGTCCTCAACCTCTCCGCCTCGGGGCAGCGTGGAGGCGATCGCTGCAGTCGTCAACACGTACCGCCAGGCAGACGACGGCATTCCCGACCACCAACTCCTCGGTCCCCTCCTGGCCCATCTCGATCAGGTGCGTCGCCTGATCGATGAGTTTGGGTGGTCGAAGGACCTTGCAGCCACCGCTGCGAACACGTCGCTGCTCGCCGCCTGGCTCGCCGACGATCCACGTAACGATCGCTTGGCTGGTGACTACCATCGAGCGGCCGTTGTCTACGCTCAACGGGCAGGCAGCCCGGCCCTCGAGACCTACATGGCGGGATGCATGGGCTTCTGGGCGGCTGAGGTCCGCCTGCCCGATGACGCGGCGCGCTGCCTGGCCCATGCCCGCAGCGTTGCCCCTCCGGAGGCGCAGGCCAGGCTGGCCGTCCTCGAAGCCGCCGTCGAGGCCAGGGCTCGAAACACCACCGAGTGTCTTCGTTCCCTGGAGCGTGCCGAGGAGGCCACCGCACTGGACAGCGACCCGCTCTGGCCTGAAGGCTTCGCCTTCGATGAGGCCCGGGTGACGCGGTACCGGGGTGCCTGTGCTGCACGGCTCGGGCTGGTGGACACGGCCCGCCCGGCCCTCGAGCAGGCGCTCGTGACCGCGCCGCCGGGACTCAGCAAGCTGCGGGGTCGCATCCTCGCCGACCTGGCCCTGACCCATGTCCACGCCGACGAGATCGAAGAGGCCTGCCGTCTCACCGGAGAAGCCTTCGACATCGCCGCGGGCATGTCCTACGCGAGGCTGCTGGGACGGGTGCAGGAGGTCCGGAGGGCGTTCCCTGCCCCATGGAAGGGTACCCAGGCGGTCAGGGAGCTTGACGAGACGATGGCCGGAGGTTTTGTGGGCAGGTCGTAAAGGCTTTTGCCCTGCCCGCAGCATCCAACCGTGAGTCAAAACGACGCATTTCTGCGTGTTTTGGCTCAAAGTCCGTAGAGAACTCAGGGGCGGAGGATTTGGACCTCCATTGGCTGCAACGTCACTCGGAGGATCTTGAGCGGCCCCTGGCCGGTCGTGCCGTCGACCTCCTGCACGGTAACGGCTCCCGTCTGTTCCACTGCCCCTGGAGCGGTGGGCTTGAGATTGCTGTCGAGCCAATGTCGTGGAGGGTCGCATCGACGATGACCCACGGGGACTCGGACTCAGCCGTGCTCGTGTTCGCCACGACGAGAACCTCGTCCTCGTTGAGGATGCGGGAGTACGCAAGCACGCCCGGTACGAACGAGGACACGCCGAAGTTCTGCCGGTCGCCGGAGATCGGCCGGAAGTAGAACCGACCGTACTTCAGGGCCGGCTGCTCGGCACGCACCCTGGCGATCTTGGCGATCTCCTCGTAGAAGTAGCCGCTGGTCTTGAACCCGGGTCCACCCCAGAGGGCCTCCCGGACTGCTTCGTCGCTGCCGGAACCATGCAGGCCCTGCTCCGTCCCGTAGTAGAGGCACGGAATGCCGGGCAGCGAGAAAAGGCATGCGAGGCCGAGCGTCACCTGAGGGTCATATCGTGTCGGCGGGGCAGCGCCATCCGCTGTGGGCGCGGGACGGATCCGCTCCTTCACGTCGTGGTTGTCGAGGAAGGTGACGAAGAAACGGGTGGCGTCCCCGTGGGAGCTGACGATGTGCTGCTCCACGGCCTTGCGGTACTGGTACATCCCGACCACCGCCGCGGGGGCGGCGAAGCCCTTGGTCACCGGCCTCAGCGTGTTGAAGAGCGGGTAGTCCAAGGCGGCATCCACGCCCACGGTGTCGTCTCCCGAGGTCGTGTTGCGACCGATGAACCGTGCGATGTCGTCCTCAGCCCGGCTGTCGAAGACCTCGCCGAAGGTAAAGAAGTTCTCCTTGCCGATGCTGAGGGCGAACTCTCGCACCGCATTGCCGAAGGTTCGCGCCAGACCCCCCTTCAGGTAGCGCAACGTGTCGATGCGAAACCCGTCGATGTCGAACCGGGCGATGACGTACTGGTAGCAGCGGATCAGGAACCGCTGCACCTCCCGGTCCTCGCTCATCATCTGCTTCAGGCTGGCGAAGTCGCCGACCGTGTCGTCGGCGGCCCCGCCACCCATCACGCCCTGGCGGCGGAAGTACCGGTTCTGCTGGAGCTCGCGGGGCCATACGACGGCGTCGGGACTCGGCGCCAGGATGCTCTCGACCACTGGTTGGCCCGGCCGGGCAACGCCCTTCTCGTCCCGCCACTCGATGTCCCGCACGGTGTCGGAGTGGTCCGCCTCAGATCCCAGCGTGTCATGGCAGAGCTTGTCGCTCTCCCCGCAGCTGTAGGCGAAGACGTTGCCCGTGTGGTTGAGGACGATGTCGAGCACCACAGAGAGCCCCTGCTGATGGGCGGCGTCAACCAGCGAGCGCAGCTCCTCGTCGGCATGATCCGCTCGATCGGCGAAACGAGGCTCGGCCCGAAGGAAATCGTGGATACCGTAGCCGTGATAGATGTGCGGATCCCACTGCAGGTTCTTGAGGACGGGGCTCAGCCACAGCGCTCCCGCCCCGAGCCCCTTGATGTAGGGAAGTTGCTCGGTGACGCCCGAGAACTTGCCGCCCTGGAATCCCGAGAAACCCGGGTCGTCGAAGGGCTGGTGGATCGGGGCTGCTGCGGGGTTGTTGAAGCGGTCCATCATGAGGAAGTAGATCCACTGGTCGCGCCAGTCGCCCGGCGACGGAAACGGTCCGCCAGGCTGTCCGGCCGAAGCGCGGGCACGATCCAGCACGGTTTGGACCTCGGGGGAGAAGACGGAGTCTGGCATGAAAGCCTCCTTTATCGGGCAGATCGGGTTCCTCGCTCCAAGAGTTGCTGGGCACGCGCATCCCGGTCAAACGGGCGGATGGGGGTCTGGAGCCGTCTGATGGCCGAGGAGCTCGGGCAGGGGCCACGGGTGGTCGAGGTGGCGTTCGCGGAGCCGTTCGTGGTGCGCTCGAGAGACTCGCTCGTGGACAAGGACGAGCGAGAGCACGCTCGCGGCACCGGCGAGGGCCGCGCACACGCCCATGGCGAGGCGGTAGCCGTCGGCCAGGGCGGTCGTGGAACCGCCGTGGGAGCGGGTCTGGGCCGCCGCGACGGCGAGCAGCGCGCCGACGCCGATGGCAGCGCCTATCTGCCGAGCAGCGTTGACGAGCGCGCTGGCCAGCCCCTGTTCGTCATCGGTCACGCCCGCGGTCCCGGCGACGGTGGCGGCGAAGACGGTGCTCGTCGAGCCGAACCCCACGACGAAAAGGACGACCCCGAGGAGTGGATAGCGGCTGGTGGCCGGGAACCGCAGCAGGAGCGCCAGGCCGACGGCGGCCAGGGCCGCGCTCGCCGTGAGAAACCACTTGATGCCCAGCCGGGCGACGAACTTCGCGCCGACGATGCCGCGCAGCAACCCCGCGACGCCCTGGGGCACGACGACGAGTCCCGCCTGGAGCGGCGAGTAGCCGAGTACCTGCTGGCAGAAGAGGCTGAGGAGCAACACTTCGCCGGCATTCCATGCCCCGGCCAGCAGCGTCACCCCGTCGCCGGCCGCGAGCGTGCGGGACCGGAAGATCGACAGGGGCATGAGCGGCTGCGGGCTCCGCCGCTCGCGCAGGACGAAGGCCGTGAGGAGCACACCACTGGCCGCAACCGCCACGAAGAAGGAGGCGGACGTCCATCCCGCATCGACACCGGCGGTGGGCGCGTAGACAAGCGCGGCCACTCCCGCGGTGACGAGGCAGGCACCCATCAGGTCGAGGTGGGGTCGCATGGTCCCTGGGGCACCCGGGGGCACGACCCGAGGGCTGACTGCGGCGCCGAGGAGGCAGAGGGGGACGTTGACGAAGAAGACGCCGCGCCAGCCCACGGTCTCCACGAGCACCCCGCCAATCACGAGCCCGGCCACGAATCCGACTGAGGCCATGGAGCCGTACCAGCCGAGGACTCGGGTACGGGCAGGCCCGTCCGCAAAGCTGGTGGTCAGGATCGACAACGCTGCGGGCGCCACCGCGGCGGCTGCGACGCCTTGCACCGCGCGAGCGGCGACGAGAACGGGCAAGTTGATTGCGACGCCGCCCGCAGCCGACGCGAGCGCGAAGCCGACCAAGCCCGCCACGAACAGCCGTCGTCGCCCGAACAGGTCAGCCGCCCGGCCACCGAACACGAGCAGGCCACCGAAGGTGATGGCATAGGCGGTGACCACCCACTGCACCGAGGTCGATGACGCATGGAGCTCGCGGCTGATCGACGGCAGGGCGACGTTGACGATGCTGAAGTCCAGCACCACCACGAATTGCGCGCTGAGGACGACCACGAGCGCAAGACCTCCGAGGGGGCCAAGCCCGTCCAGCTGGGACGAGGCCGAATGACCAGACGATCCCCGCACGCCGGCCTCCCGGCGCGTCGCCCGTCGTCGGATGCGTTCCCTGGGCCTCGATTGCCCGCTCATCCGTGCGCCAACTCCTAACTCCCCCTTGTCGCTCGTGGCGATCATCACACCTGAGGCGCCCGGTGGGCATGGGTGGTAGCACCAGTTTGCAGGCGGCGACCGGCCGGAACTCGTGGGCCGCCCGTCTCGAGAGCCAATGCTCGGTCCGCCGCCCCTGCGTTCGCACCGGGGCACCCCCCGGAGCGACACCCGGATTTGCGAGGCTGTCGATGGACGGCTGGGAGCGGGACGGAGAAGCCGGAGTCGCGATGGCTCCCAGGCCTGCCCCAATGTCAGACTCTCCCGAATGAGCACGTCGCATGCAGCTCGGGGAATGCGCGTGTTGATCACGACTCCCGCGACGCTGGGACACCTCCACCCGATGGTGCCACTGGCACGGGCCATCGCGGCGCGCGGCCACGACGTGCTATGGGCGCTTCCCGACGACGGTGTCGGAGAAGTTGAGCGTCGGCACATCCGTGCGGTGGGCGTAGCCCGGCCCCTCCCGATCGGGCCGGAACTGGCAAAGGAGAGATACCCCGAGCTCAACGATCTGCCGCCTGACAAGGTCCCCACGGTCATGTTCGGGAAGCTCTGGGGCGCCATTGCCGCTCCCGAGATGCTCGACGGTCTCGTCCCGGTGGCGCTGGGGTGGCAGCCCGATCTCGTGGTCGCCGACGCGGCCGAGCTCGCCGGCCACATCGTCGCCGCGGAACTCGGGGTGCCAAGCGTCACGAAGGGCTTCGGACCACTCCTGCCCGAGGCCCGCGTGGCGTCCGCCGCCCGCGAGGTCGCTCCCCTGTGGCGTTCGCGCGGGCTGGAACCTCGTCCGTACGCCGGCTGCTACGACACGCTGTACCTCGACAGCTACCCCCCGCTGCTGCAGCCCCAACCCGCGGACCACATTGCCCGTCGCCAGCTCGTGCGCCCCCATCGCGACGACGGCGAATTCGACAGCTCTTCGGCTCTCCCGTTTCCGGAGGGACCTGTGGGCTCACCGTTGGTCTACGTGACCATGGGCACCGTCTTCAACGACGTGAAGCCGCTCCGGGTGACGATCCAAGCGCTGCGAGACCTTTCCCTGCGCGTCCTGGTCACCGTGGGGCCGGGAGGCGACCCCGAGGCGCTCGGGCACCAGCCGGGGCACGTCCGGGTCGAGCGCTACGTGCCCCAGAGCGCTGTGCTCGAGTACTGCGACCTCGTCGTGTCGCACGGGGGATCGGGAACTGCGCTGGGAGCCTTGGCGCTGGGACTGCCCCAGCTCTGCCTGCCCCAGGGGGCCGACCAGTTCCTCAACGCCGCAGCCATCGCGTCGGCCGGCGCAGGGCTCGCCCTCATGCCGCGCGAGGCCACGGCCGAGGCCGTGACCGACGCGGTCCTGAGGCTGCTCACGGACCTGTCGTTTCGGGATGCTGCGGCACGCGTGAGTGAGTCGATCGCGTCGATGCCCTCGGTCGAGGAAGTGGCGGCGCTGCTCGAGACGCTGATCTAGTAACGGGCGCCTGTCTCAGCCATCCGGGCCGGTTTGCCATGTTCTTGCGGGTCGCCCGCTGCACCATGGTGGGGGTCATTGGACGGAGCACCGGCTTCGGGCAGAGCGAGAGCGGTCATCGAGCAGTGATGACGTTTTGATGACCAACAGGAAGGCAGAGGGTCGCTCCTGAGATGCAAGTGACGTCTGACCTGCATGAATGTGGTACCCCGGACGGGTTTCGAACCCGTGATCTCCGCCTTGAGAGGGCGGTGTCCTAGGCCGCTAGACGACCGGGGCAAGCCTTGCTATCTGCTGCCGGGCGAGGACTCGAACCTCGGGCCTCCTGAACCAGAGTCAGGCGTTCTGCCAACTGAACTACCCGGCAAATGGGGCCAGTCTAGCAAGGGTCGATGCCCCCCCGGCCCTTCATTATCGCACGGCCCGTCATCCGGTTGAGCGTCGTCGGCCGCCCACAGGGTCAGGCGCAACTGGGGACTCTCACGAGCACGAGGTCGGGCGTGGCGGTCCAGTGGCGTGCCTCGTCGCTCCCCGTACGTGCGGGTTCGATGGCAGTTCGCACAGACCACGTCGCACTTCGCCATCTCGGCGACGAGCCGCCTGACACTCAGCGCGTTGACCAGCAGAGAGATCTCGGACTCCTTGCCATCTCGATGATCGAAGTCCATGACATAGGCGGGAAAGACCTGCCCACAGTCCATGCACGGCTTGGCCTTGGCCTCGATCACCATCTGCCGCAGCCGCGCTCGCTTGCGGTCGTTCTTCGCCCGGTAGACGTCGCGGCTCCGATCGTACTAGCGCCGTACGGCCTCTCTTTGCTTCTCTCGATCCCTGTACACACGGCAAGATTACCGGCGGGTACTGACACAACCAGGCACCTTTTGGATCAGGCGGGGAAAAACTTCTCCCTCACCTGGCGCAGCCGGTCGAGTACCTTCTCCCGGCCGATCAGGGCCATGGAGTCGAAGATCGGGGCCCCCACGTTCGAACCGAGGACCGCCACATAGAAGGGCACGAAGGCCTTCTTCGGCTTCAGCCCCATCTCGGTCTGCACACGCCGCAGCGCCGCCTCGACGCCTTCCCGGTCCCAGGCGTCCAGCCGCTCGAGGGCGGCCGCCGACCGTTCCAGCAGCTCGGGCACGTACTCGTCCCCCAGCACCTTCTCCGCCGCGGCCGGGTCGACGGGGACGTCCCGGAAGATGCCGCCCACCAGCGCTGCTGCCTGGTCCAGGCGCTCGATGCGGGTCTTCACCAGCGGCACGACCGCAGTCACAAGGGAGCGTTCCGGCTCCGTCGGGGGATCGGCAACGAGGCCTGCCCGCACCAGGAAGGGTTTGAGCCGCCGTGCCAGCTCCTCGTCGGGCAGTGAGCGGATGTACTCCCCGTTCATCCACGTCAGCTTGTCGAGGTCGAAGCGGGCGGGCGACGCCCCGACGTCCTCGAGGCGGAACTGCTCGACGATCTTCTCCATCGGCAGGACGACGGCTCCGTCGCGTGGGCTCCAGCCCAGCAGCGCCAGGTAGTTGACCAGGGCCTCCGGGAGGAACCCGTGGTCCCGGTACCACCCGACGGACACCTCGCCGTGGCGCTTCGACAGGGGCTGGCCGTCGGCACCGAGGATCAGGGGCAGATGGCCGAACGAAGGGAGCTCGTTGCCGAGGGCGTGGTGCAGCAGGATCTGGCGCGGCGTGGACGGCTGTAGGTCGAGGCCCCGGATGACATGCGTCATGTGCATCAGGCCGTCGTCCACCGGAGCCGCCAGGTTGTAGAGCGGGAAGCCGTCCTTGCGGACGAGCACGAAGTCGTCGATCTGAGCGTGGTCGACGGTGACGTCGCCCGTGACGAGGTCGTGGAAGGTCGTCGAGCCCTCCTCGGGCACGTGGAAGCGGATGACGTAGGGCCGGCCCTCCGCCTCGAACCTCGCCCGCTCGGCGTCCGTAAGCCGGTGGCATCGCCCGTCGTAGCCGGGCCGGCGCCCGGCCGCCATCGCTGCCTTCCGCCGCTCCTCCAACTCCTCCGGCGTGCAGTAACAGGGGTAGGCGAGGCCCGCCAGCAGGAGCCGGTCAACCACCCCTCGATAGATGTCCAGGCGCTCGGACTGCCGGTACGGCACATACGGCCCCCCCACCTCCGGCCCCTCGTCCCAGTGGAGGCCAAGCCACCGGAGGTCCTCGAGCACCGCCCGGTACGACTCCTCGGTCACCCGGCTGCGGTCGGTGTCCTCGATCCGCAGCACCATGACGCCGCCGTTGTGGCGGGCATAGAGCCAGTTGAACAGCGCCGTCCGTGCGTTGCCGACATGGATGGAGCCGCTGGGCGCAGGAGCAAAACGAACTCGGGTGGTCATGGGCGCCAGACTATCTCGGCGCGTCCCCAAGCCGGGCTCGGAGGTTAGGGCCCTATCGCGCGTCTACGCGCGATCTGTGCCTAACCCTCCGGGGAACGCGGCGGCGCCGTCCCGGACCCCGACCGCCAGGACCCCGATGCCTTCGATCTCCACCTCGACCCGGTCCCCGGCCCGCATCGAGCCGATGCCCTTCGGCGTGCCGGTGAGGATGACGTCGCCAGGGAGCAGGGTGACGTAGGACGAGACGAACGCCACCAGTGCCCCGACGCCAAAGACCATCGCCGAGGTCCGGCCATCCTGGCGCACCTCGCCGTTGAGGCGGGTCACCAGGCGAAGGTCGCCGGGGTCGACCCCGGAGTCGATCCACGGGCCCAGCGGGGCCGAGGTGTCGAAGCCCTTCGCCCTGCCCCATTGCGAGTCCGTCGCCTGGAGGTCCCTCGCCGTGGCATCGATGCCGCACGTGTACCCCAGGACGACCTCCGGCCAGCGGTCCTCCCCGACGCGACGGGCCACGGCCCCAATGACCACCGCCAGCTCCCCCTCGTAGTCGAGCTGCCGGCAGGCGGGGGGACGCACCACCGCGTCACCGGGCCCGATCACCGCCGTGGAGGGTTTGAAGAAGAACAGGGGGACCTCCGGCACCTCCGCGCCGCGCTCGGCGACGTGGTCCAGGTAGTTGTGGCCGATCGCAACGATCTTGGACGGCAGGCACGGGGCCAGGAGCCGCACGGCTGTCAGGGGATGGACGACGCCCGTCCGTTCGTAGGGAAGGAACGGCGTGGTCGAGATCTCCTCGACGTCCGTCCCCTCGACGATGCCGTAGCCGATGCCACCCGCACGGACGAATCGGGCAAACCTCAACTGAGCGTCAATTCGGTGCCGACCGGTCGCCAGGGAGCCTAAGAGTCCAGGAGCCTAGGAGCTCAGCCTACGTATTCGTTCCAGGCGCGGTATCCCTCGAGGTCGCCCTTGACCGCAGACCAGAACACTTCGGACAGCTTCTTCGTCAGCGGCCCGGGGTCGCCAAGCTCGCGGTCGTCGACCGAGCGGACGGGCACCAGCTCGGCGGCGGTGCCGGTGAGGAACGCCTCGTCGGCGGTGTAGAGGTCCGTGCGGGCGAGGTCCGACTCGTACACGGGGATCGAGAGGTCGGTGGCGATCTTGATGATCGAGTCCCGCGTGATGCCCGCCAACGGGCAGGCCGACAGGGGCGGGGTCAGCAGGGCGCCGTCACGCACCATGAAGACGTTCTCTCCGCTGGCATCGGCGACGTAGCCCTCCTTGTTCAGCATGATCGCCTCGTCGTAGCCGGCCTTGATCGCCTCGACCTTGGCCAGGCTCGAGTTGATGTACTGGCCGGTGGCCTTGGCGGCCGGCGGCAGGACGTTGTGGTCGTACCGGCGCCACGAGGAGACCTTCATCCGCACGCCGCGGGTGAAGCCCTCCTCGCCGAGGTAGGCCCCCCAGGGCCAGACGGCGATCGAGACGTTGACCGTACAGCCCATCCAGTTGAGCCCCATCTCCCCATACCCCCGGTACACGAGCGGGCGGATGTAGCAGCTGGTGAGCTCGTTGGCCCGAATGGTCTCCTTGACCGCGTCCACGAGTTCCTGAGGCCGGAACGGCACATCGATCATGTGGATCCTGGACGACCGGTAGAGGCGCTCGATGTGGTCGGTCAGCCGGAACACGGCCGGCCCCCGCTTGGTCTCGTATGCACGGATGCCCTCGAATACGCCGGAACCGTAGTGCAGCGTGTGGGTGAGCACGTGGACCTTGGCCTCGTCCCACGGCACGAGTGCCCCGTCCATCCAGATGAACTTCCCCGGGGTGATGGGCATCGAACTCCTCCTCTACGCGCACCCGCACCAGGCGCGGGCCTCCCTGCAGCGTCTACGATTGTAGCCGAGCGGGGGGTCACGACATAGCCCGCATTTTACTTCGGGTAACCGCTTCTCTTTTGCTTATCCGGCGCCTTGAGGGGCGCCTCGGGCCGGCTTTACCACCGACAGACGGCCGAAGGCCAGACGGCCGAAGACGGCTCAGGACCCGAGATCGATGAACCGGGCCTCCGTGGCCCCGGCCACCGAGGCGATCTCGCGGACGACCCCGGGCGGGATCGGCGAGTCCACCGTCAGCCCCATGAGGGCCTCGCCGCCGATGGTTTCCCGGGACACCTTGATGCTGGCGATGTTGATGTCGGCGGCCCCGAGCACCGTGCCGACCTTGCCGATCACCCCGGGGCGGTCCGCGTAGCGAAGCAGGCACAGGTAGCGCTCGGGCTCCATGTCGATCGAGAAGTCGTAGACCCGCACGAGGTGCTCCTCGTTGGCCTTGCCGAAGAGCGACCCGCCGACGGCAACGCCGCCTGCAGGCCCGGAATCGGACTCCCCCCGGACCACGACCAGGTTGACGTAGTCCTGGCTGGTGGCCGACTTCGTCTCGGAGACCTGGATCCCCCGCTCCTCGGCCATCAGCGGGGCGTTCACGTAGGTGACCGGCTCGTGGACGAACCCACCGAAGAGGCCCTTGAGCGCCGCCAGGGTGAGGATGCGGGTGTCGTTCTCTGCGATGGCGCCGTAGACCTCGACCCGAACCTCGGAGAGGCCCGAACCGGCGAGGCCCCCGAGCACCCGCCCGAGACGTTCCGTCAGGGGGATGAAGGGCCGGAGCGCCTCCCCGAAGTCCCCGCCCGCGGCGACGTTGACCGCATACGGGGCGAACTCGCCCCGTAGGGCGAGCAGCACCTGCTCGGCGATGGCGGTGCCGGCCTTGGTCTGCGCCTCCTCGGTCGACGCCCCGAGGTGCGGCGTGACCACGACCTGTTCCAGGTCGAACAGGGCATGGTGTCCGGGCGGCTCCTTCTCGTAGACGTCCACGGCGGCCCCGGCGATCAGCCCGTCCTTCAGCGCCCGCACCAGGGCATCCTCGTCGACGATGCCGCCCCGGGCCACGTTGATCACCCGGGCCTCGGGCTTCATGACCGCGAACTCGGGATCGGCGAGGATCGCCTTGGTCTCGGCGTTCTTCGGCAGATGGACGGTGATGAAGTCGGCCTCGCGGCACACCTCCTCGACGCTGCCTGCCATCTGGATGCCGAGCTGGGTGGCCCGCTGCCTGGAGACGTACGGGTCGTAGCCGAGCAGCCGCATGCCGAAGCCGGCCGCACGCTGGGCGACGAGGGTCCCGATACGGCCGAGGCCCAGGATGCCGAGGGTCTTGCCCTCCAGCTCGACCCCGGTGAAGCGTTCCCGCTCCCAGCCCCCGGCCCGCAGCGACGCATCGGCGGCCGGGATGTGGCGGGCAAGCGACAGCAGCAGCGCGAGGGTGTGCTCCGCCGCCGACAGCACGTTCGACGTCGGGGCGTTCACCACCAGGATCCCAAGGCGGGTCGCCGTGGCGACGTCGATGTTGTCGAGCCCGACGCCGGCCCGGCCGACCACCTTCAGCGAGGTCGCCCGCTCCAGCAACTCCTTGTCGACCCTGGTCGCCGAGCGGACGATCAGCGCGTCGTAGTCGCCGATGGCCTCGAGCAGCTCGTCGCGCGACAGTTTGCGCGCCTCCACCTCGGTCTCCGTCCGGAGCTTCTCGAGGCCTTCTTCGGACAGGGACTCGGGAACGAGGACCTTCATGGCTGCCACTCCACAAAGACCCCGTGCTCGGGCTGTGCCAGCAATCGGGAGCCTGGTTGCAGGCCCACCGAACTTGAACTTTGTGTCCCAGAGCCCAAAACAGGCTCCTTTCTGTCGGTACCTCTTCGGACAATTGA
>WNFW01002755.1_pt1 | contig 12081 bp, 9 predicted proteins | sample 5400131 | NCBI WGS metagenome assembly WNFW01 (sample SAMN13153362, study PRJNA577476) | soil metagenome | isolation source: 20 cm soil or saprolite under grassland replicate 1 | place: USA:California | collected 2016-06-15
GTGACGAAGGAGAACGCCAATCCAAGCTGAAAATTCACGAAACCTTCGAGGAAGAAGGTGTTGTAGGCGAGGAGGAGTCCCCAGAGCGCTAACGCGTCGTGCCCCGGATTCGCTTGTCGCATGAACCACCAGGCGGCCAGGGGAACTGCGAGCACGCACAGGCTGAGGAAGACTTTACCGGCCACCTCGGCTGGTAGGACGCGCTGCAAGGTGACGAGCGCGAGGTCCATGCCAAGGTAGGGATAGGGGCCCCACTCAGCGCGATAGAACCCGCGGAAGTGAAAGGCGGGATCGTTCAGGTGCGCCAGAACAAAGCCACGCGCGAGATGATTGGGGTAATCCAGTAGGGGAGGATATCGAACCAGCCATACGGGGAGCAGTAGCGCGGTGCCGATCAGTCCCATCAGCAGGATACGTAGCACTGTGGTCTTGGACGGAACTGCGGTAATACTTTCTTTTTTGTTTACCGGTTTATACCTAAAGAGAGCGAAGAGAGCCATCGGAACGGCCTTTGCTGCAGGATGCGAAGATCATTATCACAAATGGCTTGTTCAGAGCGAGGCGTATTCTTTGTCCTTGACGCCCACCTTGCGCGGAGTGGAAAAATGCGCGGTCGTTCGCGAGTACCGCCTGAGAGCGACCGAGCCAGCGAGAGCAGCGAGTCGGGCACAAAGTTTCCCGCTGGCCATCCGTCCGCCGTGCCGCACATCAGCCGCATTTGGTTTTAGCAGTTGTTCGTCCTATGCCAATCGAATGAGTAGATGGTCACGGCGATTAGCGGCGGATACCTGATACGGTGCGGCGGGCCCAACGGACTTACGGAACGACTGACCCAGGGGGCGTCTGGCACCCCGTCCATCGGAGGGAATGCTTAACAATCCTTTAAAAGTACTTACGCCGAAAAGGGACAATGCAATCGACCGACGACGACCTGCATTGTATTCGGTACACGGCCTGCTTTGCCTGCATTGGCAGCCGCCTACGCTGTCCGCCCGATGCGGAACCGAATTCCTCGGGCAAGCCCTCGTCGAGTTCCAGGTAGAAATCCACGGCCAGCAATCGGTTCAGCGCCGTCTCGGCATTGTGGTTCCGCCTTGCCCTGCGATCCATCGCTAGCAGGCGTCTACCCATTTCCTGTCAAAATCGCCTCCGGACTACGTTCTTGTCCACCTCGTCACCTCGTAGCAGAGCACAACATAACCAATACAATTCCACTGAATTCACAACGCAACCGACTGCCTCTCAATTCGCTGCGGCGTCGTGTCCCAACCAGCGATTCACGAATCGACGTTCCGCCCCAAACAGGGCGCAACATTCAAGTTTATTGGCAACTCTCGACTGATGATTTGGGACAAACCACGCTTAGATATGGACTCGCTGGAGAAAGCGGTAGCTTGCCGACCGCCGGACGGCCAATTGCATCTGTGCGATCAGCGAAGCCAGAGAGTCGCCAGCCAGATCGCCTCGAATGAACGCGGTCGGCAGCCAATTATCCCTTCCTCCACCTTAAATAATTGAACGGACACGGCAAGTTGAGTCTGACGTCGCGTTGTTCACAAACGTGTATTTCTGGGCAAGTATCTCCGCACACACTTTGGCTTTGCTCTTGGCATCATTCTCAATCTCCGTTGGTAGCGATGCTGTGGACGTACTTAGGTGCTGAAGGTCCACGCCTAGCTCGGCTGACGATTGATAGCGTCGCTCGGGTTCTTTCTCCAGGCATTTCAAGACAATAGTCTCGAACGCCTCCGACACCCAGCGCGTCAGGCTGCTGGGCGGATGCGGTACTTCGTGCAGAATCGAATCTATCAAGCGCGGCCCAAGTGTTTCTGGAAATGCGCGACGGCCTGTTGCTAACTCGTAGAGCACGGCGCCAGCGGAATAGATGTCGCTCCGGAAGTCCGTTGGCTTTCCTCGCAACTGCTCCGGCGGCATGTAGGGCAAGGTTCCAATTAGCCCAAGATCACGGCTCACATTGGTGGTCGCCGCCGGGTCGATTACTGGCGAAGCGAGCTTCGCCAGTCCAAAGTCAGCCACTTTCACCTGCCCTTTGGGCGTAAGCAGCACGTTTTGGGGTTTCAAGTCCCGGTGAATGATGCCGTGGTCATGTGCTTCTTTTACTGAGGCCGCGATTTGTCGGCCGATGTGGAGTACTTCGTCTTGGGTCAGCGGGCCCCTCTCGAGCCTTGCCGAGAGTGTCTGGCCTGGGACGTATTCCATTACCAGGAAGTCGATGCCGTCCTGGGCGTCAAAATCATAAATAGAAATGATATTGGGATGATTGAGTTTTGAAAGAATCAGTGCTTCGTTCTGGAATCGTCTGCAAGCAGCGGCATCATTCACGCTGGCTGGCGCCAACACCTTCAGCGCAACTTCTCTTTCCAGGTGCTCATCGTGAGCTCGATAGACGACCCCCATACCGCCCCTCGAAATTTGCTCGACTAGACGGTAGTGGCCAAGCATCTGTCCGACAATTAGCTCAGGCGGAACATTAACGCACGACGAGTCAAAGCGCGATTCCCGCCTGAGCGACAACCCGGACACTGGCCAGGTGTTGACTATCGCTACTTGGCGGCCTTTCCTCTCCAGATTCGCTCGCAATTTACTCACCTGTGGCACAAATCCCCCAAGGCGCCGAGACCTTCTACTAGCATATGGCGGCATCTCCTGAAGTATTTCGCCGCCATTCATCCCCGCCATGCGCCGCCTCCAGTTGAAGGCGTCGTTATCCGTTCTGGTCTGTGCTCAGTTCCCGTATTAAAGCCATAAGGCAAGGTGGGAGCCTAGTGTTCTCGAAAGCCCTTTTTGATTGATTTTTGGAAGCTGGTAGGCGCAGAATACGCTCGACACTTCTGTTGCAAGTCAGGCCGCAATCACTACCAAGTCTGGACAAGTTTCCAGGATTTGGGACGAGCTAATTTCGTTCGGGCTGGAGCGAGCCAGCATGTTTTGTCCATGGCGCAAACCCGCGGACAGTCGGGAGCTTTGGTTTACGGGCCCTGAAATACTTTCCTATCCAAGGCATTTAAGAAGTGAAGGCGTTCCACAAAGGCTAAAACTCCAGAGCTCTCAACAGAGATGCATCTCCGACGCTTTGGCGTGAAACCGACAAGTCCAAGCCATGAACTCTGAATCTTGTGATCACGAGGAGCATATGACAAATCAATCTGCGACCTGGACGATCATGGTGTACATCTCTGCCGACGATGTGTTAGCAAATTTTGCCATCGAATCCTTGAAACAGCTGCGAGATGCGGCCCACAAGGGTATTGTTGTGGTGGCAGAACTTGAAGCAGAATTCGACCCCAAACAACCTCAAGACGCACGTATTTACTTTTTTGATGGTGACGCTAAAAAACGCACTTTACCGATCGAAAGTAGTCGGATGCCAGAAGACGAAATCGCGAAGTTCACAACAATTCATCCAGTCGACATTACACGTCCAGAGACTCTTACAGAGTTCATCAATTATGCGTCGGAGAAATCCAAGACCGAGCACTACTGCCTGATACTGTGGGGTCATGGCACTGAGTTGTTGTTGGATGAGGACCGCCGCTATGGCACTGAGTTGTTGTTGGCTGAGGACCGCCACTATGGCACTGAGCTGTTGTTTTCTGAGGGGCGCCGCTATGGCACTGAGTTGTTGCGGGCTCAGAAGCGCCGCTATGGCACTGAGTTGTTGCGGGCTGAGAAGCACCGCTATGGGGTCACGAACGGCTCTGTCAGGAGATATCTTACTTTCTCAAACCTGAAGGAAGCCCTTCGAAACACGAAGCTAGCAAAAGGAGAATTAGCAGCGGGCCATCCTAAATCCGGGAATACCCTAGACATCATCGGGATAGATGCCTGCTCGATGAGCATGATTGAGGTTGCTAGTGAGCTTCGGGGTTCTGTTGATTTTATGATCGCGTCGCAAGAGGATGTGCCGGACGCGAGTTTTCCTTATCAGAAGATTCTGGAAGACTTGAAAGCTCACAACGTAAGAAATGATGTTAAAGAAGTCTGCAAGATGATTCCGGGACTCTACCAACAAGCGTTTCGGGATTATATCGCTACGCCCGGCACCGGAGTGAAGGGAATTACACTTTCAAGCCTCAGTCTAAAGGAGATCGATACGATTAAAGGCCCATTAACGGAGCTTGCGAAAGCCTTACTGACCTCGAGTTCCAACAACATTGTGCGCAAGAAAATTTTTTCCGCGCGCAAGGAGGCCCAAGATTTTGTCTTTGGGCTGTTCGTGGATCTTTTGGATTTTTGCGAGTGCTTAGACAAGGAGTTGGACAAAGACTTGGAGCAAGTCCCCCGGAGCACTACCGTCCCTGATCTAAGGTCTGCATGCAAAAGGATTCGTGAAGCCATGGTGGTGCGTGATGACGGGTGCGTTATCGAGAACCAGACCGTGATAGAGAAACGTTGCCACGGCCTTTCCATCTACTTTCCATTCCGCGACGAGAGTGAGACGGACAAAGCTGAGGAACTCTGGGCAAAAGGGGGAACGAGCCGTCCCCTGAAGGGAGGAACGAGCCGACCCCTCAAAGAACGCAGCGCAAGAATTGAAGAGCTGGAGGAGGATTTCGCAAAGCTTGGTGAATTCCGTCAGACGAGATGGGACGAGTTCATCAAACACGGATGGTCGTTCATCTTGGCGGAGGAGACCCCGCTTGAACTGGACCAGTACTATTCTGCTCAACGGGTCGCCGCGAATCTTCTTTCCTTGCACCAGAGCCAAAAGCCGCCAAAGGTTGCAGAGGCGGCTTGAGCATTCCGCGTGCTTGCAAGCAATGGCTGGCACTGTGAAACTGTTTCGAGGTGCGACTACGGCGACCAGGGGGCCTATGCGATGGCACATTATTTCGGCGTTGCTGGCGGGGTCTCTTTTCCTATCCGCGGCGCTGTTGCACGGGCAAGTTAGAGAACTTGGTATCTCCGAGCGAGAGGCTGTTTCCACCATTTCGGGAACAGCCGAGAAGCAGAGTCCTGTCAGCGCATCCGAAAAGGGTCGTAGCCGAGATGTTCTGCTCAGAAGAGCGGAAGCAGCCTTTCAGAGCGCTTCCGCTCTGCGCGACAAGCAGACCGCCAGGGATCTCACGGCAGCAGTTGGGCTTTTTCGTGCGAGCGCGGAACTCTTTGGCGCCGCCAATTCATACCAACAAGCTGCCGACTCACATGTTCAGGCTGGTGATATCTATTTCACACTCAGTCAGTATGACAAGGCCCGGCGATCTTATCGTGAGGCCCTCAAAGTCGGCCAAGATCCGGAAAAGCGATGCAGACCTCTGAGCCGCATCGCACGAACGTATGCCGCCACCGGGCCCTTGTCGCTCGTCGAACATTATTCCAAGCAGGCATTTGATTCGTGCCACAATCTAAGTGAAATGGCTCAAGCCGAGGCCCTGGAGGCCCGCGGGGAAGCCCTGGATTTCGCCGGTGAGCGCTCGAAGAGCGAGGACTCATTCCGTCAGGCCCGAGACCTTTTCGCGTTGGCGAAGGACGACGACGGACAAGCTCGAGCGTTACTGATGCTGGCCTATGGCGCCCTTTTCTCGGGTGACAGGCAGGTACAAGGTCTGGAATCGGCTGAACAGGCTTTGCGCTTATGGTCTTCGACAAGAAACAGCTATGGAGTCGCCCGGATGCGTTCTGTTCTGGGGACCTTCGCTATTTCAAAGGGAGAATTCGAGACCGCGCAATGCAACTACAGACTAGCCAGACCAGTATTTCACGGGTTGGGCAACAAGGACGACGAAGCGAGCGTCCTGAATGGGCTGGGATACGTAAGCCGGGAAACAGGTGATTGGCAGAAATCACTGGAACACTACCAAAAGGCCAGGGCTATTTTTGCCAGTGTTCATGACATGGTGGGGGAGCTTGAAGCAATTACTGGCATGGGCAAGGCTCTGACCACCATGAAAAATTACAAACTGCTTTTGCCACTCTACGTGGCGGAGCTACGTCTTGCACGTCGGGCGGGCGACCCGGTGAAGGTGTCGGATTCCCTGGCGGACATGGCGGCCGCTTATGAAGCACAAAACAGACCTGCACAAGCGGAAGCATTCTACCGCCGCTCGCTCGAAACGTTCCGTGCAGTCGACCACCTCTATGGCGAGGGCGATATTCTAATCCGCCTGGGACGCCTACAGGCCAAGCGCGGCAGGTACTCCCAAGCCATCGCTTCATTGGAACGTGCAAATGCGCTGAGGGAAGAGACCGGCCAAATCGAAGAAATTGCCAAAATACAGTACGAGCTTGCCCGTGCCTATCTGCGGCTGAACCGGTTGGAGGAAGCGAAGTCGGCCATCGAAAAGACGATTGATATTGTCGAGAAGCAGCGGGTCACGATCTCCCATTTCGACTCACGGGCGTCGTATTTCGCAGCCGTCCACGCCTACTATGCACTTTACATAGAAATATTCATGTTGCTCAACCAACACGAACCGGGCCGCTGTTTGGCTGAGAAGGCCTTCGACGCCTCTGAGAGGAGCAGGGCCCGATCTTTGTTAGACCTGCTCACGACATCCAGCCAAGAGGCGCCCTGTGAGGAACTCCTGCAAAGACAGTTGCAGGCGCGATCACACCTGGACGTTGCAACTCCAGGGCAGGCGGCAGAACCTGCGTCTTTGACTCTGACGCTGAAGGAGGTGCAGGCGGAGATTGAAGCCGGGGACACAGTCTTGCTGGAATATGCGCTCGGAGATGAGAAAAGTTACGCGTGGGTAATAGAGCACGGCCACGTCGCGGTGCATGAGCTGCCGCAATCAGAGCGAATCAGGAAATTGGTGGAGAGTTTTCGCGAGACGCTCGTTCCTCCTCAGTTGAGAGCGGGAGAGAGCGCAAGCGACTACCAGGCAAGAGTCCGCGGGCAGGAACAATCATACAAAGTGTATGCCCGCCAACTATCACGAATGCTGCTTGGCCCCATCGTCCTGGCGCGGGCAAAGCGCGTCCTCATAGTCCCTGACGGGTCCCTTCAATACGTGCCGTTTGCTGCGCTTCCCGTTCCTCTACCTGGAATGAGCGAACAACTTTTGGTTAATCGTTACGAGGTAGACATCCTGCCTTCAGCATCCGTGCTCGGGACGCTGAGAAAGACGACGTCAAAGAGGGCGCCCCCTACAGCCACTGCGGTAATTCTTGCAGATCCGGTTTTCGAACAAGATGATCCACGAGTATCGACAAACCGAGGTCACGACAATGGCCAGCAGGAGCGGCCAGCGGCCTTAACCAGGGCCATTCGTGACACGCAGGGTTCACAATATATTCCCCGGTTACAGGCATCCCGTGACGAAGCCAATGCAATTGCAAACGCCCTCCAGTCACGAGATTCCCAAGCCGTGCACGTCGCCCTGGACTTCTCGGCCAGCCGGGACTTTGTTCTTAGGGACGGTCTCACGCGATTTCGGTTGGTTCATTTTGCGACTCATGGGGTCGTGGACCCCCGCCAGCCTGAAATGTCTGGTCTGATCTTGTCATTAATAGATAGAAAGGGACGAAAACAGGATGGCTATTTGCGCCTGGGAGACATTTACAAATTGAGGCTCTCAGCCGACCTGGTGGTACTTAGTTCCTGCGAATCCGCTTTGGGCAAGGACCTCGAGGCAGAGGGGATCATCGGCCTGCCTCGGGGTTTTCTATATGCAGGTGCCAAAAGCGTCATTGCGAGTCTGTGGAAAGTCAATGACCAAGCTACGGCAAAACTCATGGCAGGTCTGTACGCGCGAATACAGAGGGGTGAAAGCCCGAGTTCGGCATTGCGTGGTGCCCAACTCGAAATGGTGCACGACGAACAGTGGTCGAAGCCTTACTACTGGGCGGCTTTTGCCTTGCAAGGAGAATACAGGTAGAGCGTTGACTTCACAATATCCTTGTTCTATGGTGAGCCGCTTATGGTGCCACGCGGAGCCAGAAGGGCGCTGACAGCGGAGGGCTTTGGGAAGTTTCTTCGCTGGCTTTCTGAGAATGATGAACTGGCCGTGCGAGAGTATCAATCGATCAGAATGAAGTTGGTTCGCTATTTCACTCATAAAGGCTGCTCAGATCCGGATGCCTTGTTCGATAAAACGGTTGACGTTGTAGTTGGGAAAATAGACAACTGTGGAAAGTTTCCAACGCCCCTGGCTTTTTGTTTCGGAGTAGCAAAAAACATCTGGCGGCAAGATTTCCGAGAACGAAAATCGGCGACCTTGGACGAGAACATGGCTTTGCCAATCCATCCAGACCCGCAGATTCATGAGCAGGAGCTGAAATGTCTGGAACACTGCATGGATCAACTGGCGCCCGGCGATCCCGATATCGTAGCCCGCTATCATCAAGGGCAAGGACACGAAAAGATCGAGACCCGGAGACGACTGGCTGATGGACTCGGAGGAGTAAATGCGTTGCGGATCAGAATGTGCAGAATCCGCAAGGACCTGCGTGTTTGTGTGGCGGCCTGTGTTGATCAATGGGCCAATTAAATCATTTGAGGCACGATGGCCATGAAAAACATCACAGACCTCAATCTCGTCCGCCAGTACCTGCTGGGCAGGCTCGATGAACAGGCCGATCTGGAAGACAACGTGAGCGACGGCATCCTTTTTAACGATGAGATGACCGACATCGTCGATTCGATCGAGGACGAGATCATAGAAGAGTACTTGGAAGGGTCGCTGAGTTCCGTCGACAGAGAGGCAGTGGATAAATACTTCCTGCAGCCTCCCGAACGCCAGGAAAAGTTACGCTTCGCCAAACTCTTAAAGCATCACTTCGAGACGAAGCCGTCTCGTTACTCCGGCACAAAACACGAGAATTTTGTCAGGGTACCTGTTCCGTGGCTCTCTCACTTCAGAACCTACGGTCAGTTCGCCGCGCTGGTTCTGCTTATTTTCTCGACACTGATTTACGTAATTGGCGTTCGCCGAAGCCAGGCGCGTCTTGAAAGCGAGCTTGTTCAGGAGAGAGAGCGTTCCTCAAATCTCGTAAAAGAAGCAGAGCTGTTGCAGCCGTCCATGGTTCCCTTAACTCTTGTTGCGGACCGCTCCCGCGGTGCTGAGATACCGATTCCGCAGGTCGAGATCAAATCTTCGACTCGACGAATAATAGTGGAGATTGCCCTACAAGGTGGTCCTTCGGGGCCCTATGATGTGCGTCTGGAAACCAAAGAGGGGAAGGGGCCGCTTTGGTCAGCAAGGCTGTCACCACTCATCTCCAGTAGTGGCGATGCTCGATTGCTGTTTGACCTGCCCTCTCGAGGAATCGAATCGGACGTTTACTCCTTAGTCGTTTCCTCGCCGACCGGAGCCCTCAGGCATTACGATTTCCAAGCCAAGCTCGCAAAATAGAAACGGTGGACCGTCATCCTGCGGTCTCCACAAATAGTATTTTGAGAAACAGTAGCGAACCGCCCTGAAATTAATAGGAAAAGCAGTGATTGTTCTAAATCTGGAAAAACGTTCGGTAGCTCCCCAAGAAATAGTACGGTCTTCCCAAATTAGAGTAACGTCTATCTCGTGGGCCACTCCGCATCAATTCTCTGCATGATCCTCTCGGCGAAGATCACGGCATCCGCGATAATCGAATGCAGGGCTGGAGATGGTCTCGTGCTTTCCAATTGACAGAGCTTGCGAGCGGCGAGGATCGCAGCAGCGATCAGTAGAATGCGCTTGCGGCCCTCGTCCATTTCCACATCCTATAGTTTTCTGTCTTCGCCAGCAGAAAAGTGCTAATCTATTAGGAAGAATTTGGTCATATCCCGCTTCGCGCTGCCCACCTGAAAAGCAGATGGATGCTATCTCCCAACGATTGAAGGAATTTGACCCGGATAAGTTTCAACGTTTCTGCTTTCAGCTATTGAAGGAAAGAAATCCTGAGCTTGAACTGAAGCACGTTGACGGAAAAGCCGGAGATCAGGGCTTAGACGTATTCGCCGGAGAGTTGTTTGGCGAACCTGCTATCTGGCAGTGCAAAGCCTTTCCAAACGGAGTAGGAAAATCTCAAAAAGCTCAGATCAAGAAATCCTTGAGAACGGCTCTGAAACACTTCGCACCGTCCCATTGGATTCTTTGCTTGTCCGTGGACATGGATGTCAAAGCACGTCGTTGGTTTGAAAAATTAAAAAAATCGTATGAATCGAGGGTCAAGATCAGTGATCTGAGCGCTCAGGAAATAGTTAATGAGGTCATACACAGGCGTGATCTACGCAACCATTTCTTTCCCGGTGCGGCAATCGATGTGACTGCATTGAAACGTCTCATTATGAAAACGGGAGAGATGAGCACGGAAGAATTGGAGCAGATCACGGACGCAAATGTGGAGGATTATATCGAGCGATTGAAAGAGCGAGACGCCCGATTCAGGTATGAGATTGTGTTCGATGGAGAATCTGGCCCACCGTCAGTTGGAACGTCGATTCCACCCGGCCTGATAATGACGGTTTCGAATGGAACAAAGAAGATCAATGTTTACGAGAGGGATGTGGCATCGCTGCTTGCGAATCCTCCCCGTTTCAAGATCGGGTTCACTGGCAGCGGTATCTCGAAATTTGAGTCGTTCCTAGATACAGGAGCCGAACAGGAATTTCGTCTTGATGAGCTAGGGCCGATCACGTCGGATTTTCCCCTCCTAAAGAGTTTCCCAATCACCCCGCAAAAGTTAACCGTTGCTCCGTCTCCGGCTCTCACACAGAGAAAGCGAAGTGTGCGGGTAATTTTTCAGAAGAGCGCCGCCGAGCGCATCCAATACAACCTGATGGACATGAGTCCTCTTCGAGTCGGTAGGAAGGAGACGGCATTTGCAGTTTCGAGCAAGCGGGTGCCTCTCAGGATCGAGTACGTTTTACCGATTCCGGTGATACCTAACACGAGCACACAGATCACGATCCAATACGAAAATGCGAAACACGATCTTCGCGAGTTTAAGAAGTCCCTCGACGCCCTAGACCTGCTTCGCCCTTCGGGTGAGCTTCGGATTATTGACCTGGAAACTGACAAGCCGTTTATCGTGGCAAATGTCGAGTTGCCTGAGTTAACCGAAAGGCAGGTTCGATCTCGAAAGCTTATACGTGATCTCGTGAGTATCGCGGATCGCTTCAGGGTGGACTTGCAACTTCCTTCGAGGCTGTCCAGGAAAGACCTCGAATCGATTGCCTTATTGAAGCGGTACATGGAGAATGGCACGATTGAAATGAGCGCTATTTCAATGACGCTCGTAAAAAGTGAGAAAAACAAAGACTCTCTTCCTCAACAATTCGCAGGTGGAAAAGGTGTCTTTAGGTACACGAATCAGCAGCACACTCCGGTTCCAAAAATCTTTGGAATACCGATAAATACCGGCCCGATTGCGATGGACGTGGAAGCGGAAATTAACAATCTGCCTGAGACGTTGGAAATTTTTCGTGAAGCTCGTGTCGGCAGTGGCATTAGAGTCTCCCTGACACCACTCGGCCCGGTTCGTGTCTCGCTGCTTTCCGAAGAGCCTAATCCTATTGCGATCCCCGCGTCATAGACGCATGAAAAAAATCACGCCGGGTGGCATCGTGGCTAGTTGACGACCTGCCGTTAAGAGCAGGACGGGCAGAAGATCGAGTGGCATCCGCCACAGGCTTCCGCGTGGGATTCGCACAACTCAGTCCCCGGTTCTGGGTGCATCTATGCCGCGTGTACTTTTTTTAGGTGCTCGGAAAATAGTTTTTTCAACTTACGTTCATGGTCTCCGCGCTTACCATGCTTTGAACCAATATCGAATACGATATGAGGACATGCGCTGCAAATCCCTCGTACTGGCACCTCTCCGACTTTTTGGGTTATGAGCAGTTCCGGCTTCTTCATGCGGTCTAGCATGGCACAGTCTGATCCTGTGGATTTCAACTGCACCACTCCACAGGCTGCGCTGTTCCCTATAACCGTGATCTCGCAGGAAACAGAATGAAGAAACAGGCTCAGCCCTTCGCCGCGCCGGTTTTTTTGGGAACGTCACTCTCAGGCCGCAGTCATTTCTTGTGTGGTCGGCGATTTTCCAGTTCCGCTATCCATTCCAATAATTGCTTCACTACGGGGCCATCATGCAAGTCTTTCGCGACCGGCACGGCTCTCGCTTGCTCAGGGGTTA
>WNFW01002756.1_pt1 | contig 12081 bp, 10 predicted proteins | sample 5400131 | NCBI WGS metagenome assembly WNFW01 (sample SAMN13153362, study PRJNA577476) | soil metagenome | isolation source: 20 cm soil or saprolite under grassland replicate 1 | place: USA:California | collected 2016-06-15
TCCATTCACGAGTACAGGTTGGACAGACTGAGCAAGTCGCGAGAAGAAAACCGCCTGCTCGGCCACCGCGCGCGCACCACGGACCACTTTCGATGTACTAGGCGGCACGGCACCGCGGTCGGATCGGAGTACAACGTCTGGGTCAAGCACCGCGAGAAGCGCGTCCAAGTCGCCACCGCGTGCGGCGGCGAGGAAGGCGTCAACAACTTCCCGCTGCCGGGTGAGATCGGTGTCTGGAACTGCGGGCGCTCCTTGCACGCGCCGGCGTGCCCGGCTCGCCAACTGTCTTGCCGCCGTCGAGGAGCAGCCTACGATAGAGGATATCTCGTCGTAGGGCATGGCGAACATGTCGTGGAGTACGAATGCCAGTCGCTCATCCGGTGCCAGCGTTTCCAGCACCACAAGGAGCGCGAGGCCGACCGAGTCGGCCAGAAGCGCTTCGTGTTCGGGGTCCATCTGATCCTGACGGCCCACGATGGGGTCGGGTATCTGCACGCCCAAAGGCTCCTCGCGCCGCGATTTGCGCGAGCGCAGCATGTCCAGGCACACGCGCGCAGTGACGGTTGTCAGCCATCCGCCGAGGTTCTCGATGCCGCTGGCACCGGAGCGGCTGAGCTTGAGCCAGGCTTCCTGGACGGCGTCGTCCGCCTCACTCAACGAACCGAGCATGCGGTATGCGACCGCCCGCAGGTGCCGCCGGTTTTCCTCAAATCGTTGCGCCAGCCATTCGTGTTCAGCCATCGGTCACATTCCCTCGTTGCGTTTCGTCATAGTAATGACGAACAAAACCCAGCCAATGTGACGACCTGAGAGAGGAGAGCAAAGATGCCACAAACGACAGAAGTGGTGAAAGCACGAATGAAAAACCCAGCGATGGTCATCCCCGAGGCCATGCCCGCCATCCTCAACCTGCTTAAGGCCACGAAGAAAGGCGGCGTGCCGGAGAAGACGCTTGAGCTTGTGCACCTACGTGCGAGCCAAATCAATGGGTGTAGCTTTTGCGTGGACGCCGGGGCACGCAGCGCCAGGAAAGCGGGCGAGACCGACGAGCGCCTTTTCGCCGTCGCGGCGTGGAGGGAGGCTCCCTATTTCACCGATGCCGAACGTGCCGCGCTGGCGCTCACTGAGGCCGCTACCCGACTGAGCGACCGGACAGAACCAGTGCCGGATGAGGTCTGGCAAGAGGCCGCCAGCCACTACAACGAACAGCAGTTGGCGGCCTTAGTGCTCATGATTGGCGTTACGAACCTCTTCAATCGCATCAACGCCACGACCAAGCAGATTGCTGGCGAGTGGCCGAGTTCGGCGGAGGCCGGGGCACCGTCAGAAAAAAGCCACGCTGCTACCCGCTGACCGGCGGAGGCAAGCCCTCTCGCACGAAAACCTGAGGTCCCCGACACAGCATCCATGTGGGGGACCTTCCTGCTACAGGCATCTACGACGGCGGGGGCGTTTCACATGGCGAGCATGGAGTTGAGCGATGAAAGAAATCGGAAATATCAAAATCCTCTTCGTTGCAGGATTCGGTCCCATCGTTGACAAGGGCAAAGCGAGCGAAAAGCTTTACATGGAGACCTTCGATATTCCATTTAAACAGGAGGTCCGAACCTTCGGCATTCCTTCTAAACAAGAAGAGGGTGGCTATCTTTATACGGAAGAGATGGAAGGAGTAAAGCATTTTGCGTTGTGGCCGCTATCTCTGGTGGCACAAGCCTGTTTTGACAAGGATTCTTGGCCCCGCGACATCCCTGTTCCGCAAGCCTGGATCGATTTCGAGGTTGACGATCTTGAGAAAGCGACAGCGGAGCTTGAATCGCGAGGCAGAGGTATCCGTCTCGACTTATGCACCCGAGACGGACTCGCAGCAACGAGTCAGATGGAATTGAGCGGGTTGCGCCCGAATGAGCGACGTATTCGAACGCTCTACAGTGATTTTTCCTTCCGATAGAACAGCAACAATTCGAGACGACGTTCACGATGTTCGACAACGAAATTGTCCGTCCGACCTCCCATATCAGTACCAGGTGCAACCCTTCGGTTAACAGCTGGGGGGTATAAAACTCTAAGTGCCGCGTTTGGTGTCGCTTACGAGCCTTATCGCTGTTTATCCTGCCCTTGAATTGGACGGCAGTTGGACGGAAATTCTTGGGACCACCATCCAAAACGACGATGCGTAGTTGAGGCCGAGCGGAGTATATTCAGAACTTGGTAGTGCAGCCTTGGTTCGGCTCGACGTGAGCGTGGTTGTTGCGGTATGGTATGCAGAGTGGGTCGCCGAGCAAACGTCTCGCGCGGAACAAACGGTGACTGAGCGTAAATGGGCATGGGCTTCAAGATAAGGCCGTCGCGCCGAGAGCAAAGCCTGCCCTAGCGAAGCCAGAATTCTCACCTCCAAAAAAGAACCCCTAAAACTAAAGTAATTCCGAAAAAGGAGAGTGAGATTATGTCTGCACCACATCCGGAAAAATGCATTGGAAACTGCAAGCGCGAGATTTCAGTAGGGCAGACCATATTCCAGGTCTACCAAGGAGGGTATTGGTCGACGCCCTACATTAGCCCGGGCAGGAGTATGTTCTTGGGAAATTGGTGTGTTGATTGTTTTCAGCGGGACAATGGCCACCTAATTTCCAGCCAGGTTCAACCCTATGTTTGCACGATCTGTCAAAGGTCGCTTCAAGAACACGAAACCGTGATTTACGCAACGGTGGGCAATAACACGCGACTTCGATTTGAGTATGCTCGCAAGCGCTCTTCTTCCTGTCCAACAGGTTCGCTGGTTGCACGAATCGCTGGCAGTCACTCAACGCTATCTTGCAGACGTGACTGTCACCGGCGGCAATTTGGAGCTCGCTACGCCTTACGTTTTGCTCGTCTTGGAGATTCTGCGCACAATGCGACCCAATGCCATGAACTTGCGCTGAGCCCGTTGGATCTCCACATCGCTGTACAGTCTCACGGCCAAGTTGCTCGCGTCGAGCTCCTGAAACCCAACCTCCGTCTTGTCCTGCGGTCTGGCATACATCTGGGCGACGGCGACCTGAAGCAAGGGCATTCTCAATTGCTTCTCCCATTCTTGCGGCACCTTGCCCAGGAGTACGGCTCGGTAGCCAGAGTCTGTCACGTCCACGCGGCTAATTTCTCCCCGCAGTTCGAAAAATCCGAGTTCGTATGCAATATTTACTTTTGTGTCCGCTACTTTCAGCCGATCCTGCGTGGCCCATGTGATGTAACGTTCTAATTCGATTTCAATTTGGCGGATTCGACTGACATTTTTTAGATTGTGCCTCCGAATCATCCGAGCCAGGTAGTCACGAGCCGCAACGCCGGATGTATGATGAAAATGAAAAATCGATAGCCGCAGCACGCGCTCGTATCCCATGAGATAAGGATGGGGCTCCGCAGCGAGTGAGGAGCGATACCACCCTCGCGGGTTCGCAAGGCATGATTCGAGCTGCGTGTGAGAAATTCTCATCTCAATATCGGCGCCAGGTTTGGGTACTTGCTCAAAACGCTGCGGGCCTCCGCGCATGCACGCTTATACATTCCGATAACCTCAGATCGGACGACCTGGGGCGAATAGAGTTCGGGCCACTCCGTCATGAACTCAATCTCGGAGTATCTTTCCACGCGTACGATAAACTCGCCAAAATCAGCCAGATTGCGCCTACCCTCATCGGCCTCGCCCAAGCTTGCGAATGGCTCGACAAATAGGTTCCTTTCGTAGATCGTGGGGTCCGGTCCGTGACATTCAATCGCGATCCGCCTGACGATGCACGGGATGCATGCTCCGCAATGGGTTGCTTCTCCGATCATGCGCGATGTTTTCCAACAGCTTATCGTTGCCGCTACGGCCGCAGGCAACTTGTCCCACACCTTTTTCGTGACCTCAGCCTTTGTCATGTGAACGTACGGGTTCGCAATAGCTATGTCGACCTGCAAGGCCTCTTTGAAGAATGTCCTGGCCTTGGCCAAGACCTCGGGATGGGCGGTGTGGGTTGAGAACGCGCCGATCCGAGCCGATGTTAAGGGCAGGTGGATAGCCATCTGCCCGTTTTCTGCGATATAGACAATCTCAGTATGTCCAACGCGCCGGGCGCACAGGACACCGAGAGTGAGGAAGAGAAAAGATCGCGTTCGCTGACTGCTCTCGGCGTCGAAGGATATAGCTGCCGCTGGCTCCTTGGAGGTTGCCGAGACTTGGAACTTGCGATGCGGTGGTGTAATTCCTATCGATTTCAGGAGCGTAACAAGTTCATCTTGGGTGGCGCTCGTCCGCTGGTTGCGGGTTGTATGGCTCACCAGTTGAAGAGAAGAAACGCTCAGCCCCAACTCGATGGCAGCCGCGAGTGAATCCAAACCTCCCGAGAACAAGAGGGTCGCCCCGCGTGTCTCCTTGGCGACCGCTCCGGTCTCCGGACCGCCCGACTCTTGACGAAATGTGATGCGCCAGCTGTCATTGGAAAGAGTACGCAGAAGCTCCTCTAAAAGTGATTTAACCGGCTGTATGCGACCGGCGTTCACAACGGGAATCGATATTTCAATGCTTCGCGCGAAATCTTCTCTCTCGCCGCGCGCCAAACAGCGATCAACGGCGAATATCGCAGAAGAAATAAGGAGAAGATCCGCCTCCAGCGTCGTGAGTCCTCCAAACGTCTTCTTGAATTTGCTCTCGCCCGTCTGAAGATTAGTACCGGCTTCAAGGATGATTGAGCATCCGCCCGTCTGCTTTCCGCTTCTTCTCACAAAAACGCCGCGAGCCTTCACGGTGCCCCGCCTTCGCCCTGCAGCGCCCTCACGACTTTGGTGATGTGGCTCTTCCATCCCCTGGAAGTGAGTTGTGGTGTCCCTAATGCCTTAACTTGTTCTCTCGTGGCCTGCCGTAACCTGTCCTTGAGGCCAATGGAACTGCTCGTGTTTGCTACTCTGCCTTGCGCTGCCACGAAGCTCGGCAAGTCCCGGGATGCGTAGTACGAAGCAGCTTCAGCAAAGAGTTCGCCGACGAAGGTAGCCGCGTCCGTCTGCTGCGCCGCGCAGCGCGCCAGCGCGCGGCGTCCTATCTCCAGGGCAAGTCCGGCTCCGCTCTCATGCAGCGTGGCGCGGTCGTACCGTGTCAAGGCATCCTGCACGGCCATACCCTCGGCGACGTACCGACATGCCTCAGCGAGCGCGGGGCTCGTAAAATCCGAAACCAACTTCTCGCCACGATCAGCAGCCACAGCCTTCCAAATTTCGAGTCCCTGTCTGGTTGGGTCTACGTCTGGCGTTCCGACTACGGCAAGGGCCATTCGCCATGGGGGCGTCTTAGGCGAAGCGTCGTTGCGTGAAGTTCCCATTCACATCTCCCTTGTCTCGCAGCGTTCTTGCAAGACAGCACGAATTTCCGACTCGATCTGCTGTGAACGGATTAAACCTCCTGAAAAAAGCATGTTCCACCTGACACAACCGCGAATATCCGGCTTGTCGCGGAGTGTCTTTACCAGTAGCCACAGATTTTCTGCAGTGATGAAGCAAAGAGGAGTCCGGGTTTGCCCGAGAAACTCTTTGGCGACACCGGCCAAACCCTCCTCATCCTGCACAAATCGCGATGACACCACCAATGCAGATATGACCTCGCCGCCGCCACTCTGGCGCAGCTTCTGTTTCTCCACATACTCCACTAGGGGTCGAAGCGCTGGAGCGTTAGCATCAAAACCGTAATTGGACGCCTTTGCATCCACAACTACCACGTTGAAATCCGGCAATGGCGCAACCATGTCGCTAACCCGCTTACCGCGCTTATGTCCCCCCAGCCGATTCACCCTCCGACCGAAACAGAACTCCAATCCATCGCCGACCAGGGACTCGAAAATCCACCACGCTTCGCCGACAAGCCCGCTGGGCGCTTCATTCCTGGAAGCCCTCTCAAGGTGATCGTGGTATTCATCGGTCAGAGCCTTCCACGAGGGAACAGCACCGCCCATTATTTCCAGGAACTCCACCCATGTGAGTTGGGCCGGTCCGCCTGACGCCGAAACTAGAACCGGCAAGCGGTTTTGGTTGGAGGCCGCGTGAGAAATGGCTCTTACGTCGTCTTCGCTGAACTCAGCCTGATCGGTGATGGCAATCAGCAAAGGAACAGTGGGCCCCAACCGGCTAACTCGCTCACATCTGAATTCAATATGAGCCGGCTGCCTCTGGACGCCTGAGATTGCATACCCAGCGGCGAGTAAAGTTCGCGTCGCGACGGCTACTACGTCGGCTGAAGGCTGCACGGAATTATCGTTCATCCTAAAACCTTGATCTAGAAAGCCTTGGGAATTTGAATAGTCAGGTTCTCTCCGCAACGGTAGTATAGCTACCGGCCGATCCGCTCCACACAACTAGCGGAAGAGCATTGATGATTAACACTGCGCGATGCGATGCTGGAGGAAGGCGCATCACCCCGATGTCACTTCGCGTAACCCACGGTCATCGATGGCAACCACTTCGCCGTCTACAACCGTTCCCTCAGGCAAGTCGGCGGCCAGCGCGTCCACGATATAGGGGAATTGTCTGTTCAGAGATTTTCTTCGTCGCGAGAACAATGTGACACCGGCTCCAGACTTGACTGCCAAGGCTCGATACCCATCGAGTTTGATCCCAGGACCATTGATTGCCCTCAGGCAGTTTCGACACTGAGAGACATTCCATCGGCTCGATGAATGACGCTTCTGTTTTCGGTAACGAGTCCAAGCCTGCTCGATTTTCTTTTCGCACCACGTTTTTATACTCAAAATGTCGTAGGACAAGATACAGATTTCCCTCGGAATGGGGCATGTGCACGCGCCGGAGGAAGAACAGGGGGCGGATTACTCCTGGCGCAGGGCAGTCATGGGATCAACGCGGGTGGCGCCACGGGCCGGAATGTACGTGGCCAGCAGGGCCACGGAGAAAATGCATATCGCCACAATGACGTAGATCCGCGGTTCGCCAACGTGCAAGTCATAGAACATGGCCTCAAAAATCTTTGGAAGCGCGAGCGCCATTGCTAGTCCGATCGCGGCGCCAATGAGCGCCATTCTTGATCCCTCCCACAAAATCATGCGCAGCACGTCTGCCCCATTGGCCCCGAGGGCAATGCGAATCCCGATTTCGTGAGTGCGCTGGCCGACGGAATAAGCGATAAGCCCATAAATCCCGATAGCCGCGAGTACGAGCGCCAAAAACGCGAAGGCCCCGAGCACCTGCAAGAAAATTGGGTCCCCACCATGCTCTCGATCAATCACGGCGGGCATGCTCATTACCTGAGACGGCGGAAGCTCGGCGTCCAAACGCCGAACAGCGTTTCGCAGCGCCGAAGCCAGGCTGTTCGGGTCGGCGCTGGTCCGAAGCATGAGGGAGAAAGATGATATCGGGCGCTGTAGAAACGGTTCGTACACTTTGGGATCATCGCGAGTTTCTTCGGAGTAGGTTTTGACATTGGCCACAACTCCGATGATTTCGCTCCATTGCGGTGCGGCGCCGGGCACATCTAGGCGGATCTGTTTCCCGAGCGGGTCTTGATCGTGGGAATGGCGGTGGACAAATTCTTGGTTCACCACGACAACGTGGGAAGCGGCGGCGTCATCTGTCTGCGTGAAGACGCGGCCACGCAGCAGAGGAATGCCAGCAGTGTGGAAGAATTCTGGAGTCGTCACAAAATCGAGCACATTGAGCTCCTGATTAGCTTGCGGCTCGGTCTCACCGTGAATGCGGAAGTTGACCCTGCTCCCACCAGCTGCTGGCAAGTCGGAAGTGACCCCCGTGGATTCAGCTCCAGGAATTTGCTGGAGCCGTGGAATCAAATCCCGGACGAAGGCGGATCGCTGCGAAGCATGTTTGTACCGCGCCTCGTCCAAGGTCACTTGTGCGGTCAGCAAATGATCGGGGCGAAAGCCCAGATTCTGATGCTCGGTAAGATACAGAGACCGAATCAGGAGCCCCGTTCCAACGAGCAGAAACAACGCCGCAGCAATCTCGCCGGTAACCAGCATGGTGCGGAGGCGGCTGCGCGAGCGCCCCGCGGAGGCTGCGCGGCTTTCGTCCTTCAAGTTCGTATTGACGTCCGTGCGCGAGGCCGTGAGCGCGGGGGCAAGGCCAGCCAGTAACGCAGAGGCCAGCGAGACCGCGAGCGCAAATAGCAAAACGTTGTGATCGAGACTGATTGGCACGGCGCTGACGTATTCGTTGAAGGTCATCGTTGCGCGGAAGAAATTGATGCCCCAATACGACAGCAGCAGTCCGAGGCCGCCGCCAAGAAGGGCGATGACCAGCCCTTCGGTCAACAATTGACGTGCAATCCGCCAGCGGCTCGCGCCGAGCGAGATTCGAATAGCCAGCTCTTTGCGGCGTCCTGCGGCACGAGCGAGCAGAAGGCCCGCGACATTGGCGCAGGCAATCAGGAGCACGAAACCGACGGCGGTCATCATCACTGCCAGGCCACTGCGAATGCTGAAATCGTAGATGAGGAAATCCGGCAGCGTGCGCACGGAGGCGCCCCAGCCCTTCTCGGTATCGGGGAAGCTTTCAGCAGCACGGCGAGCCAGAACGGCCATCTCGGCGCGCGCCTGCTCGAGAGTTACGCCTGGCTTGAGTCGCCCGAAAAAACGTAAAGAACGGTCCTTGCGCGCGGCTGCGGTTTGATTTGCTGGACTTAGCACGAGCGGAGTCCAGAGCTGCGCGAGGAAACCCATCAACCGGAAGTTCGCGGGCATCACGCCTACAACGGTATAGTTTTCGCGATTGAGCCGAATCGTGCGGCCCACTATGGAGGAATCCGAGCCAAAGCGGCGCTCCCACAGCTCGTGGCTGAGAATGACGATGTGATCGTGTCCGGGCTGATCCTCCCCGTCCAAAAAGGTACGCCCGAACTGCGGAGAGACGCCAAGCAGAGTAAAGTAGTTAGGCGACACCGCCGCAGACTGGAGCACCTCTGGTTCAGTGGCCGTGGCCCCCGTAGTGGAAGAGCCTTCCACGGCAGACAAGCCCTCCGTCAAGTTAACGCTGCGATATTCATCAGAGGCGACCGTTTCCCCGAAGACGTGATTGGCTTCGCGCCAAGCGAGATAGTTGGGCAGAGAGACAGCAGACGCATCCGGGTGGAACACCGGATTGGGATTCACCGAGGAGACCACCACAATGCGTTCGGGATCACGAACGGGAGGGCGCCGGAGCAGGAACGCGCTCACCAAGCTAAACATGGAGGCATTGATGGCTATTCCGAGGGCTAAAGTAAGAACGGCCACAGCGGTAAACCCCGGCTTTTTCCCCAGCAGCCGAAATGCAAGTTGCAAGTCGGATAGAAAGGTCTGCATAACCACACCTCAACCGAGCGATCTACTTAAGGAAACGACGAACAACAGCGCCAAAATGTTCCAGAACCCAAGCGCTCAGTTCCTCGCCTACGCTCGTCCACTTTGTGCCAACGACTTAGCGTAGGAGGGTGACACGTCCCAGCTCTTCCTCCGGACAAATCTTCTGATCAACCACCGTGCAATGATCGTGGTTGCGACAAAAAACAGCGCGCCGCACAGAACGCCAACAGGAATGAGCCACATACCCAGAAGCTCGCGCACAGGGCCATCGGTTACTGAAAGAGTACCCAGCACAAACGAAGCTGGGGGCCGGACAGAGATTCCGTATATCTCTGTCCCGGATAGCCGGCCATTCCAGTATCCGAAGCTGAGCGTTTGCTCTGGTGCCAGCCAAAGTCCAATGCGTGACGGGAAAACCGGTTTTAAGAACGCACACACAACGAATACAACGGCGCACCCGTACCCGACCAGCGTAGCCAGGAATGCCACAACACCCGCCACACTCGACGTTGCCCACCGCATCGTCGCACGCAACAGTAGCCAGGGAGATCTGCTGCGCGTTGCCCGACTTAGTATCGCCTGCGTTCTGTACTCCGAAGCTAGTTCACCGGGCTCGCCGACCGCCCGAAAGATTCCAACCAGAATGTCTTCCGTCACATTCGGTTCGGCTTCGACCCGTTCCAAAATGTGGCTGCGTACCTCCAGGACAATCTCGTCCCTCTCAGGAGTAGGTACTTTGTGTAACGCCTTGCAAAGGCGGCTGCAGTATTGATCGATGGCTTCGACCACGTTATTCATTGGCACAGGTATCCTCCTTTTGGCCGGTCACAGGTTCGAGCAGAGCATTAAGGTCCGAGGAGAATTGCGTCCAGAATCGCGCCATTGCTCGAAGACGGTCTCGGCCAGTTTTAGTTAACCAGTAATACTTCCGGGGATGCCCCGTCCCCGCATCCACCCATTTCGATTCGACCAGCCCATCGCTCTTGAGTCGGTTCAAAATCAGGTAAAGCGTGCCTTCGGCCAACGCCAGTCTTCCACTCCCGTCGAGTGAGCGCAGCACTTCCAATCCGTAGCGCTTCCCCGTCCAGAGGCTAGCGAGGATCGCCATCTCCAAAGACCCTTTACGAAGCTGTGCCTCCCAAGGCTCCGATCGTTCATCACTTGAGCTGAGCAAGCCACGCGAAGCTTTATACTCTGCCATACAATGTATACTGCCATGCTTTGTTCAAGCGTGTGAAGCCTCTTTTAAGGGATTTCTGAGCTCAGGCCAACTCTCGATGGTTTCCCGACACCGCTGCCCTTCTTGGCTAAAACCTGCGCCTAGCCGTTCGCTTGTTCTGATCAAGGGTCTTCGCTTCGCTCCGATAAACGCGAAAACCACGCGCCCTTGACAGCGCGGACGGCCAGGCGCCTCTCCCCGCCACGAAGGGCATTTGCTTCTTATGCGCCGCCGTGTGCGTCGCCTCTGAGAAGCAAAGACCAAACCTACCGAAAGGAGTTTTTCCCATGCAGCAAATCAGCAAACAACCTGCTTTCGAGCTAGGCCAGATCGTCGCAACACCGGGCGCTTTGGCCGCGCTCAAGAAGGCAGGACAACAGCCGGGCGAGTTCCTCACGCGCCGTGTCCACGGCGAGGGGCGGAAAGCTGGCGAGCTATTAACGCGTCGGAACGGAAGAACAACTCTACGTTGTCATGAACTGTCTAAGGGTCTAAGGAGTCCGATTAGGACCGAATGGTGGAAGTAATCCTTCTTAGTGACCCCATGGACGAAACGAAATATGACGCAGCGCCGAATTGCGAAGCTTGAAAGATGCCCCCGACTTGGCGTAAACGTGGAGAATCCCGCCCAGATCCGTTTCTGGAGCGAATGGTCATGCGTCAACTCTGGCAAAATCTCAGGTACTCCTTGCGCGCGCTGCGCAAGAATCCCGGCTTCACCGCCGTTGCAATACTCTCGCTCGCCTTGGGCATAGGCGCAAACGTCGCTATCTTCACGCTCATCAACGCTCTTCTTCTTCGCGATCTCCCCGTCCCTTACCCAGACCGCCTCGTCGAGCTTTCTCTTGTGCGGGAGGGTCACAAAATCACCTTCTCGTATCCCATGTTTCGCGAACTCGATCGCGGCCAGCGCGTGTTTTCCGGTCTGATCGGTTGGAGCGACTTCACGATTGACAACGTAGAAATAAATGGCGTTTTCGCGCGAAGCAATGTTCTTGCTGTCACAGGCAATTATTACTCCGAGCTTGGTGTGGCCCCCCTCTTCGGCCGTTTGCTCATACCAGAAGACGCAAATCTCCGCGCTGGCTCAACGTCCCAAGTTGCCGTGATCAGCTATGAATTCTCGCAACGGCGCTTCGGTGGTGCCTCTGACGCTCTTGGAAAGCAAATGCGCATCGAGGGGCGGCCTTTCACCATCGTTGGCGTTACGCGAAAGTGGTTTACCGGGTTGACCCCCGGCGAACCTCCCGACGTCACTATTCCCATCACAGCCTATCCGTTTAAGGGCAGGGACGGCGCGCTTCCCCTTGACGACAGATCGGCACTCTGGGTTCGTATCACCGGTCGCCTAAAAGATGGCGTCGCCATCGATCAAGCTCGCACGCAGTTGCAATCGTTTTGGCCCGAGGTTCTCCTCGCAACGGCTTCCACGCAAACTCCCGGCTTGCGCCGCCAGACGTTCCTCTCGATGGGGTTGGATGCATCGCCCTTTCGAACGGGTTTTGCAAGGGACCTGCGCGCCCAATTTTCTCGGCCTCTGTACGTTCTTGC
>WNFW01002757.1_pt1 | contig 12081 bp, 16 predicted proteins | sample 5400131 | NCBI WGS metagenome assembly WNFW01 (sample SAMN13153362, study PRJNA577476) | soil metagenome | isolation source: 20 cm soil or saprolite under grassland replicate 1 | place: USA:California | collected 2016-06-15
ATGCCGAGCGCGAAACGGACCCAATCGCCGAGCGCGGCATCGCCCTCGATCGTGGCGGCGGCCTTTGCCGGATCGGAGACCGGACTGCCGCGGCCGCGCTCGATAAAGGGCGGGTTCGCCATGACATGATCGAAACTGCCGGGGCTGAGCCGCGGCGGCGGCTGCAACAGATCACCGACCATGACCGAGAGCCGGTCGGCTCCCCCGTTCAGCAACAAATTGTCGCCGGCGAGCCGCACGAGATCGCGCTGGAGCTCGATCCCGACGACACGGCATTGCGGCACCCGCGCCGCAAGGCAGAGCATCGCCGCGCCAACACCGCAGCCGGCATCGAGAATCTGCTGGTGGGGTGCGGCGGGAATCGCGGCGGCGAGAAATACCGGGTCGATCGCGGCACGCGCGCCCTCGGCCGGCTGGCGCAGGCAGACGCGCCCGCCGAGCAGGCGGTCCTCGGTGACCGCAGTGCCGGCATCCGACGGCGAACCCGGCGGATCGGCCGGCCTGCCGGAGGATGGGCCGGGCGAGCTCACGGGAGCCCCGCCTCCGCCGCTGTGATCAAGGCGCGGGCGCGACCATGATCGCGCTCGGCAACCATCAACCGCCGCGGGATGGCGCCGATACTGCCTTCGACGAGGCTCGTATGCTGGTCGAGCACGACGCTGTCGATTCCGGCATCGCGCAACAGCGCCTGGGCCCAGGACAGACGGACGACATCGTTGGTGCGCAGCAGTTCTTTCATCGGGCCCTGGAAACCGGTACCGGAAGCCGCCATCGATACGGCGGATCGGATGCGGCGGATTAGCGCGGCTGGACACCGGCGGCGTGACTTGCGTCCGGGGGTGCGCCACTTGACTTACGGCGGCATTCTATGCTCGCTCGCCCTTGGGGGCGTCAAGCTTGCCCCCCGCGGTCATTCGCGGCCCCCAGCGAGGAGAACCCGGTGGCGCCGGTGCCGATTATCGATCGCGACCGCGAAGGCCCGCCTCCCTCTCTCGAGCCGTTGTTCCGGCTGCTCTCGGGCGATCTCGACCGCGTCAACGCGCTGATCGTCGATCGGATGGACAGCCCCGTCGCGCTGATCCCGCAGCTCGCCGGACATATCGTGTCGGCCGGCGGGAAGCGCTTGCGTCCGATGCTGACCTTGGGCTGCGCGCGTCTCTGCGGCTATCGCGGCGAGCGGCACATCGCGCTCGCCGCCGCGGTCGAGTTCATCCACACCGCGACGCTGTTGCATGACGATGTCGTCGATGCCAGCGATCTGCGCCGCGGCCGCGACACGGCGAACGCGGTGTGGGGCAATAAGCCGGCGGTATTGGTGGGCGATTTCCTCTTTGCCCGCTCCTTTCAGCTGATGGTCGAGGACGGCTCGCTACAGGTGCTCGAGATCCTGTCGCGCACCGCCGCGATCATCGCCGAGGGCGAGGTGCATCAGCTGATCACCGCCAACGACACGGCGACGACCGAGGCGGCCTATCTCGAAGTCATCGAGGCGAAGACCGCGGCCTTGTTTGCCGCGGCGAGCCGGATCGGGGCGGTCTTGGCCGAGCGGCCGATCGCGGAAGAAGAAGCCCTCGGCCGGTTCGGCCGCAATCTCGGCATCGCCTATCAGCTGGTCGACGACATGCTCGATTTCTCGGCGCGTCCGAGCGAGTTCGGGAAATCGGTCGGCGACGATTTCCGCGACGGCAAGATCACCCTGCCGATCGTGCTTGCCTATGCGCGGGGCGACAGCGAGGAGCGCGCCTTCTGGCGCCGCACGCTGGAGGAGGGCGAGCAAGGCCCGGGCGATCTCGAACGCGCCTTGCGGCTGGTCGAACGCCACGGCGCCCTGGCCGAAACCCTGGCCCGCGCCCGCGCCTATGCCGCCGCCGCGATCGACGCCTTGTCGCCGTTTCCCGCCAGCCCCTTGCGCCGCGCCCTCGCCGAGTCGGCGGCCTTTGCCACGGAACGGGGCTTCTGAAGCAGCCAAAGCCCCGGTGGTGTCTCAGTTTCAGTGTAACAGGCTTTGCGCCGGCGCGAATGTTGGGCTGTTAGGAAACAATTAGAGCGATATCGCTTAAAATCTCGACCGAGGCCGCCTTGTCCCCTAGGTGGTCGCATACACCCCAGGGAGACGCCTCGATGCGCCGAAGCACATTGGCCGCGCGTTCGGTCGTGAGCGATGATTTTGCGACCGTCTTGTTTCTTTCTTTGACCGGCTTAGACCTGTCTCTCTGGGTTCTTGCGAAGGGCTTTTTCGTCGCGCTGCCGCTCTTTTAGCCAACCAGCGTTGTGCCCGTGATCTTCAGCCGGGTGAACCGCCGCATCGACATCGGCATCGTGAGGTTCGCCGGCTCCGCCTAGGACGTGCTGGTATGCCGGGATCGGGATTGCCGGTGATCTTGTCTTTGCGCGCCCCGACGCGTTCCGTGGGCTCTAGCGCCGTGAGACGCTAGTGTGCCGAATCCGAAATTCGCTATATCTCGGGGCTGGGCTCGGGCGAATTTCGGATTCGAAAGCACACTAGCAACACGTTGAATCTAGTGTGGTTTGGATTTGAAGTTCCCAAACACGGCTGCCATCGAAATGATGGGAACTTCAAATCGACCACACGACCAAGCCCCCGCTGATGTTGCGCGCTTGGCGCTTCGGCCCTATATATCGCGGCCGGTCGGCGGAGTGTAGCTCAGCCTGGTAGAGCACCGCTTTCGGGAGGCGGGGGCCGGAGGTTCAAATCCTCTCACTCCGACCAGCTTTTTCCCGCACGTTGCGTCCCTCCCCTGAACAGCCGAAACGCGCCGCGGCCCACGCCAATACGGCGCCGGCGGTGCTAACCGCCGGCGGCATCGTAGGGGCCGCGCCAGATCTCGTGGCCCCCGCGGTGCAAAATAATCTCCAGGTCGGAGGATGCCGTACCATCCGGCACCGGCGCTCCCCGAACGTGCTGTATCGCGGCTTCGATATTGGTGACGTACAGGTGTCCGGACACCAGCGCGTCGGAGGCTGGCGCATCGCGACGAACAATCCAGTAGGTCAGAACCATGGCGCGGCGAGTTTCCCGTTTCCCGCCGCTTGAGGTGGCGCTTTGCCGGACGCCGCGGTTTGATGATCCCGGCCAGAATATTGACGATCGAAGCCGCTCTGCCGGCGCAGCGCGCGTTCCCGGCAGAAAAAAGACCGTCCCTTGCGAGACGGCCGGAGGGATCCTCGAGAAGAGGCCCGCGATGCGGTATGTCATTCCTTAATAGAAGGAACACGGCGCAACGCATCGCCGTTCCCGCGCCGCCGCGCTCCTGAAGAAACGCACGCTGACCAATCTCTACAACGAGCATCCCGCCTGGCTCGACAACGCGCACCGCGACCTCGGCGCATGCGGCGGCCACGCCGCCTATGGCTGACCCACCGACATCTCCAAGAAGGACGCGCTCGCGCGCCGCCTCGCCCTCAATCTCGCTCGCTCGCGCTGAGTCCCCATCGCCGATTGCTGCGGTGGTATGCGCCTGGCGCGTACCTGTTTTGTTCTTGACAAATAAGGAATTGCGTTTATATTGTCATCAGACGCGGGGGCTTCTCGGCTGGCTCAATGAGGGCCGCTTACGGTAAGTGATACGGTTTTTTTGCAAGAAAGCATCATCGAACTGTTGCGTATCGTCGCTGATAATTTGCTGATATTCCGCTGTTAATTCGCTGTTTTCGCGCGCCGCGGAGAAGCGGCGGCCGCTCAAAAAGATCAGCCATAACAACGGGATAGGATCGATGGAGATCGAGGCTCAGGGCGAAATCCGGACGGAACAGCGGGAGGTCGCGACCGTCGAGACGGAGGAGGCGGCCCTCTCGGCATTGTTGGAGTCGCCGCCGTCGCAGCAACCGCTCGCCGAAGCGCAGCCGCGCGGCCGCCCCTGGGCGGCGGGCCAATCCGGCAATCCCGCCGGGCGGCCGCCGCGCATCCACCCGCCCGCCGCGATCGCCGAATATGTCATCGCGCGCAAGACGATCCCGCTCGCCAAAAAGATGCGCGAGCTCGCGCTCAAGGGCGACAGGCAGATGCTGAAGCTGTGGTTTCAGCACGTCGCGCCATCGCGGCGTGGGGCGGCGGATTGGTCGGGGCTGCCGCTCGTCGAGGATCGGGCGGAGCTGCGCGGATTGCGGGAGGCGGTGACCTCGGCCGCCGCGAAGGGCGCGATTTCCTCCAAGCAGGCGGACGCCCTCGTGCGCGTCGTCAACACGGTCATGGGGATGCTGTGAGCGACATTGGCGGGAACGGAGCGGTTCCTCCCCCGCTTCGCGGGGGAGGTGGCGAGCGACGCGAGCCGGAGGGGGCAAAAACCGCCGCAACTTCGCGCGTCTTGTCGGCGCGCCTCCCGGGCCCCTCCACCGTGCTTCGCACGGTCCCCCTCCCCCGCCACGCGGAGGAGGAACCAACTGGGTAAGGTGACGAGCGTTCTAAAAAATCGGCGAGGTCGCGTGCTTGACGATAAAGCGGATTTCGGAGACCGCACGCGTCACCGCCTGGCCGATCAGGTCCATCTTGCTGAGCTGCTCGACGCGGGCGGTCGTTTGATTGATCTCCTCGGGTGTCAGCACGAGGCCCAAGAGGTTGCACGCGTCGATCAGGCAGATCAGCACGACATCGCGCGGATCGGGGATTTCGTCGGTCAAGAGGACTTGGCGGAGCCGCGCCTTGACCTCGCGCTGCTCGGTGTCGTCGATCACGGGATAGCGCCGGGTTGGGAAGACCCACAGAAAACGGCCGTTCTCCTCGCGCAGAATTTTGTGCGCAACAAGCCGCTGCAGCGCCTTTTCCTTGTAGCCCTCGGCATAGGCGGCAAGCCCCTCGACCGCGGCGGAGACGGTGAGCTCCTGCCCGGGTTGCGCGACCCGCGCGAGCGCGTCGTCGAGGATGTCGTCGCCGGTCGGCTTGGTGTCGACAACGGTCAGCTGCGTCAGATCGCTGTCGACGCGGTTGGCGAGCGCCAGATCCATCAGCGCCGCGCCAGCAACCACGACATCGGAGGCCGATAATGGCAGATCGACAAACCGGCCCTGCGTGTCGTCGAGCAGCAGGAGCGTAATCTCTTCGACAAAGCTCAACATCGCCGGGCTCCCTTAACGTACTGCCGCAATCGCCGCAGCCGAATCCGGCACGACCGAGAAGATCGTGTCGAAACCGCTGACCGTGAACACCTCGCGCACATTCGGCGAGAGGCCGAACAGGGCCACCTTGCCCTTTGCCTGCTGCACCTTTTTGGCAACGACGAGGAGAACCCGCAGCCCGGCGCTGCTGATGTAATCGAGCTTTGTCATATCGATCGCGAGATGCGGCGTGCCGCCCCCGAGGATGCCGTTAAAGCCCTCCTCGGCCGCATGCGCCGCGCCGCTGTCGAGCCGGCCCGTGAGCCTGACGATCGCGACCTCGCCCGCCTGTTCGTGCGCGAATTCCATGTACTACCCCTGCCGGGCTTACTGCCCCTCGAAGCTGGGTAGCATGGGGCTGGTTCCAGGTGCAATAGAGGCAGGGGGCAACCCCCGATAACCGCTTGGCTTACAACGACGATCACGTTAAGAGGCCGGATGGCCTCGCACGACAAGACCGTCGCCCCGGATCTCGCAGCGATCCCGCCGCTGATGGAATGGATCGAGCAGCGCTGCCGGGAAGCGGGGCTCGCGAGCGAGCTGACCTTCAAGCTGATGCTGGCGATCGAGGAGGCGGCGACAAATGTTGTCTCCTACGCCTTTGCCGAGGTGCCGCCGCCGCACCGGTTTCGCGTGCGCCTCGATATCGACGACAAACGCTGCGCCGCCGAATTGGCCGACAATGGCCGGCCATTCGACCCATCGGCCGCGCCGCCGCCCGATCTCACCGCGGCGCTCGAGGAGCGCGAGGCAGGCGGTCTCGGGATCCACCTGCTGCGCAACATGGCGGACCGGGTCGAATACCGCCGGGAAGGTGGCGAGAACCGGCTGCGGATCGAAACCGCCCGCCGCTAAGTCTCTCACCCTCTCCCAAGAAGATAATTGCAGAGCCAGGGGATTGGCTGGATCGACGCCTTCGCATCCTTCGACTGCTCCCCCGGAACAAGTCCGGGGTCGCGCTCAGGATGAGGTATTTTGGTGGACGCCATCCGCCACGAATCCTCATCCTGAGCAGCGCTGCGGCGAAGCCGCGGCGCGTGTCGAAGGACGCAACGACCTCCTGCAGCGCTTCCACAATTTCGGCGCGCCGCGCAGCGTCGGTGTCAGATAGCTCCGCGATAGACCAGCGCCAGGCAGGTGATGTCGTCGGATTGTTCGGCGCCGGCGGCAAATTCGGCGGTGGCTCCGATGATTTTTTGAACGAGCTCGGTGGCGCCGATGCCCCCCTCGCGATCGAGGACTGTTTCGAGCCGCGCTTCGCCGAAAATGTCTCCGGCCGGGTTGAACGCCTCGGTGATGCCGTCGGTGAACATGAACAGCGTGTCGCCGCAAGCAAGCACGGTTTCGGCGATGGTGTAAGAGCGATCGGGGTCGATGCCGAACGGGATGCCGGTCGGTTTCAGCAAGTCGCGGCCGCCGCCGGAGCGCAGCAGATAGGGCGAGTTGTGGCCGGCATTGCAGTAGCGCAGCCGGCCGGTTTCGAGATCGAGCACGCCGGAGAACATCGTCACAAACATGCAGGCGGTGTTGCCGGTCGCGAGCAGCCGGTTGGCGTCGCGCATGCGCTGCGCCATATCGGTCTCCGCGGGGGCGTTGCGCATGACGGTGCGCGACACCGCCATAAAGAGCGCGGCTGGGATGCCCTTTCCCGAAACATCGGCGATCGTCACCACCAGGCGGCGCTCGTCGAGCATAAAATAATCGTAGAAATCGCCGCCGATCTCGCGCGCCGGGTGCATATCGGCGTGCAGGTCGATCCGGTGTTCGGCGGCGCCGAGCGGCAGCGGACCGGGCAGGATCGATTGCTGGATCGCGGCCGCCGCCTCCATCTCCTCGCGGCGCGTCTGCTTCGCCTGGATCTCCGCGGCCATATCGGAAAAAGCGCGCGCGAATGTCGCGAGCGCCCCCGACTGCCGCGTCAGTTCGGCGAGCATGGCGGCGTCGTACTCTCCGCGCGCCAGGGCATTCGCCGCGTAGGTCAGGAAGGCGAGCGACTGGTTGGTGCTGTGGAGGCGCTGGCCCAGCTCGCCGATGATCTCGATCGCGATCGAGGGAAGCTCGGCGACGAGGCTCATCAGGTTGTCGCGATCGACACGCAATGCCGCGACATCGGTGCGCGCCATGATCGTCGCCGTGCGCGGCACATCGGCAACCCCGCCGAGCTCGCCGACGATACGGTCGCGCCCGAGCGTCGCCATATGGATGAGCCCGGCGGGGATCTCGACAAAGACATCGACCTCGCCGTCGAGGATCACCAGCGCGAAGTCGCCATGCTCGCCCTGCTGCATGATCTTCTCGCCAGCCGGGAAAGCGACGGAGCGGCAACGCGCGGCGACGGTGTGCAGCGCGCGCGCATCGAAGCGCGCAAAGATCGGGTGCAGCGCCAGCACCCGGGCGATCTCCTCGACCGTGGGTGTTGGCGCCGGTGTCGGCGTCGGGTGCTGCTGCCGCGACGTCACGCGGCCATTTCTACGACCGCGGCGCGGGCCCGGCAAACAGGTCTGGTCCCGGGACGGACGAGCGGGTCAGCCTCACTAATACCCACCGCGGCGGCAGGTGGCGCGAAATTCCTCTCGGCGCTCAAAGAGCCGCCGCTCGATCCGCGGCCGCTCCCAGGGCTGTGCGTAATAGAGGCGCTCCTCCGCCTCGCGAATTCGCTCACGCAGATAGCGGCAGCGCTCCCAATAACCCTGCACCGGCAGGATGTTCGAGGCCGCCGGTTGGCTTCCCGGAACGATCGGCCTGGCTTGAGCGGGAAGCGGAACGCTCAACGCGGTCATGACCAAAAGAGCGGCGAAAATCTCGGATTTCAACATGATCCTCCTCTTGTCCGTATTGATCTCGTTATGGCGACAACGCTTGGGGCAAAGCGCAGCTTCCATCGGCGTCGCTAATCTCCCCGCTCCGGATAAGAGCTCATTCCCAAAAGGCCATCACGATCGTGTTGCTGTCGTCGAGGATCAAGTTGATACGGTTAGGATTATGGACAATGCCTGCGACCCCATGCGTCGGGCTGATCGTGCGAAAGCCGTGCGGCAGGTCTTCTTCGCGCACGACGTTCGCGGTGCCGGCCGGTGATTTGCCCTTCTCGGCGAATTTCTTGCCGATGCACTGCTTGCAGTCATCCCCTTTGATGTCCGCGTGAGCATTGCCCCGGAGCTGCTTGATACTCAAGGCGTTGGCGCCGGCGCGCACTCGTACGCCCTTATATGGGTGTCCCGCCTCGAGCGTGAACATCGCATTGATCGGGACAAAGCCCTCGGCTTTCTGCGATTGCTGCGGGCTGGTGGCGATGAACTGGAGATCAAGCACATCGTCGGCCGGCTTGCCGTAAAAGAACGGCACGAGCTGCGGATTGCTCCAGCCCAATGAGCTGACCAGCCCGGTCACATGGATGATGTCGATCTTGGGATCCATCGCGGTGCGCAGCACCTCGACGCCGGTCACGTAAAGAACCGGCATTTCGAGCGACGGACGATTGCCGCCCGACGGTCCGGCGGCTCCCTGATCGCCGCCGACATAGCCCTCCTGGCCGCCACCGCCCTGGTCCGCTCCCGGAGCGCCTTGCGCAAAAACCGACGCCGCCGGAATCGCCTGCATCAGCAGGACCGCGATTCCAGCAAACACAATGCGATGGATCTGTCTCATGCCCCGCCCTCCGAATGAAAGCCCGTCATTATAGGCGCAACCGCCCGCCTTAATTTACCGGCACTGCCGCCACTACGTCCGTGGCGAGCGGCGCGGCGCCGAGATTGCGAATGTCCGTGTCGGCCAGCTCGCCGACCCGGTTTCCCATAAGCTCGATCAGATCGAGAACGAGATCGGTGGCGCGCATCTTGCTCATCCGGCAATAGGTTGTCTCGGTACTGACAAAGCTGCCATTCTCCGACAGTTTGTTGACCGGCTCGCCGCCGCCGCAGATCGAAAAATAATCGCAGCGCTCGCGGCACAATTCGACGCCGGCATCGATGTCCCGGCGCATGCGTTGCAGGACTGCTCCCGCCGCCATGTCGGTCAGCTTGTCGCGATTGATGTTGCCAAGGATAAAGTCGCCGTACTCAGCGCTCTTCAATCCAAGCAATTCCGGCGAAAAGGTCGCGATGTTGCCCGCCCAATCCATGCTGGTGATCGCGAACGGCTCGACCAACTGATTGAAAAATGCCGCCTCCTTGGGGCGCAGTACCAAACGCGTTGCGTCATCGATCTCGCGGATAAAGCCGAACTTGCCCGGCGCGGCCGCCGCCAGGCGCCAGAACTCGCGCAGAAAGTTGTAATAGGAGTCTTCGATGCCGGTTTCGCCGAACGAGCGTGAGACATGGCCACCCTCGCTCTCCTCGACATTGAAGCAGACGCGGTCGATCCCTTCCGACACATAGAAATCGAACATCTCGCGCGGCACGGCGAGGCTTTCCGCCGACAGCACCGAGATCACATGGAACGGCACGCCGCGCTCGCGAAGCCGCCGAATCCCGGCGATTGTCTTGTCGAAGGTGCCATGACCGGAGCGGCTCCGGCGATTGATGTCGTGCAGCCGCTTTGGGCCGTCGATGCTGACCCCGACATTGACGTCGGCTTCGGTGAAGAAGGCACACCATGCGTCATCGATTAGCGTGCCGTTGGTCTGAAAGGCGTGCGTCAGCTCAATTTCCGCGGGCTTCAGGCTGTCGATTAGCCGGAACGCTTGCCGGTAAAAATCGATCGGCAGCACCATCGGCTCACCGGCATGCCAGACGACGGTGAGGCCGTGCTGCAACCAGCCGGAGGCAAAGACTTGCGAGAACAGATTGGCGATGGTCTCGTCTGCGAGGACCGCGTTGTTGCTGCGGTCCGGCAGATAGCAATACCGGCAATTGATGTTGCAGAACGGCGTCGGCTGGACCACCACCAGCTGAATGTGCGGCATCGGCGTTTGAGGCGGGCGGGGCGATACGCGCTTACCAGTTGCCCCAGCCGTTGCGCCAATTGTGCCAGCCGTTCCGCCAGTTGTTCCAGTTGTTCCAGGGCTGGCCAAAGTTGAAATTGGCCCAAGGCCGGCCCCAGCCCCAGCCTCCGCCATTGCCCCAATTGTGCCACGCCAGGCGCTGCTCGCCGCTGGACGGTGATGTCTCGGTTTCGGCGCCGGAGACCGCCGACACTGCCTCGCGGATTGCCGCAAGCCGTTCCGAGACGCGTTGTTCCTGCGCACCCGTATTTTGCGCCGTGGCGGGATGCTGAGCGGCGGGCGCCGCCACGGTTGAACCGAGCAACACCGCCATCCCGATAGTGCCGGGGCTCACAAGGTGCGACACGACATTAAGGTACTTCCGCGCCAACGACACTATTCCCCCTCCCCGATGACGAGCGGCAGGTTGCCCTTTGGCCCCAACCGTCGCGTCAGCAGCCTAGCTCAACATCGACTGGAACGTCAATTTCACTACACCGTCATTTTCACGGGTCAATTTGGGGTATGCACACATGTCCACGGCGGCGCGAGCGGGAGGATCCGGGCATAAACCGGACAATCCGGCTCGTGCGCGCCCGGCAGATAACCGAGGCTCATCAGGAATTCGTGGACGATCAAGCCGCCGGTGAAGCGAAACGTGCGGCGGAACAGGCGCGTCCATTCCTCAAGAGAAAGCGGGTGATGCGCCGCCAGCCACGCATGAAACGAGCCGTGCGATTGCCGCAGCTGCCGGATAACGCGGGCATTGTCGATGACGGCGGCAACCTTCAGCCGGTTGCGAACGATTCCGGCATCGGCGAGCAGGCGCGCGACATCCGCATCACCGAATGCGGAGACCCGGTCAACTTCGTAATTAGCGAAAGCGGCGCGAAACGCGGCGCGCTTCTGCAACACCGTCAGCCAGGAAAGACCGGCCTGATTGATTTCGAGAACGAGACGCTCGAACAGCACGGATTCCTCATCGGCCGGAAAGCCGTATTCGGAATCGTGGTAAGGGCCGTGCAGCGGATGGCTCGGCGCCGCGCGACAATAGGCGGCGCTCACGTCAGGAACCGCGAAAGCTGAACCACGGCTCGCTGACGACGATATAGATGCCAAGCCAGATGATCGCGGCCAGGATTGTCGTCAGCGCCAATTTCCGCCCGAGCAAGGGGCGGCGCGGCGCGCCGGCGGCGTGGCCCAACTCGCCGGGTTCGGAAGGGCTGACCCAGAGCGGCAAGATCGCGAACAATGTCACCCACCAGACCAGGATATAGACGACGATGCCGGTCAGCCAGTTCATGCGACGGCTAAAACGTCACGCCTGTTCGAGCTCAATCAGCGTGCCGCAGAAATCCTTGGGATGCAGGAACAGCACCGGCTTGTCGTGCGCGCCGAGGCGAGGCTCGCCGTCGCCGAGCACGCGGGCGCCTTGGGCGCGCAGGCGGTCGCGGGCCGCGATGATGTCGTCGACCTCGTAGCAGAGGTGATGCATGCCGCCGGCCGGGTTCTTGTCGAGAAAGCCGCGAACCGGCGAATCGGCGCCGAGCGGTTGCAGCAACTCGATCTTTGTGTTCGGCAATTCGACAAAGACGACCGTCACGCCGTGCGCCGGCAAAGGTTGCGGCGGCGACACGCGCGCGCCAAGCGCATCGCGATAGACCGCCGCCGCGCGATCGAGATCGGGGACGACGATTGCGATGTGATTGAGCCGCCCGATCATCACGAGCTCACAGGCGGACGAGCTGGATCTCGATCAATGGGCGCTTGCCGAAGCGCTCGTTCAGGGCGCGGCGTAACACCCGACGCGCCGTGTCGCGCACCGCATTATCGTCATGCCGCATTGGCGCAGGCAGACCTTCCATCGCGTCGGACAGTGCGTCGCGCAACAGCGTCGCGGGCACCTCATTCGCCTCGGCGAGCCCGATCAGCGTGATTTGTGGCGGCGCCGCGAGCCAACCGCGGCGATCGACGACGAGAGAGGCGACAACGCTTCCGTCCCGTCCTGCCCGGCGGCGCTGCTGCAGGACACCGCCGGACAGCGGCAC
>WNFW01005697.1_pt1 | contig 12080 bp, 10 predicted proteins | sample 5400131 | NCBI WGS metagenome assembly WNFW01 (sample SAMN13153362, study PRJNA577476) | soil metagenome | isolation source: 20 cm soil or saprolite under grassland replicate 1 | place: USA:California | collected 2016-06-15
GCCGACATCGAACCAGGCGCGAAACGCCCAGTTCGGATCCGGGTCCATATAGGGCACGAACAGCTCGGCGAGCGAGCCGCGGTACAGCATGAGCCGGTCGCGCTCACCGTCGCGGTAGCGCAACAGCGACACGATGAGACCGCCGCGGCGGTCGAGCCGGTAGTGGAACGACCACTGCCGCCATCGCACGACCCCGTCCTCGAGCGCGGCGTGCGCATTTTTCAGCGCCGTCATTAACGGCACCGCGGATGTCGCCGATGCGCCCTGAAACGCGTGCGTCTCGCGGCTGACCGGGACCGCGCCGGTCTCCACCACCCGGATCACCTTCTTCTCGTCGAGATCGACGATCGCGAGGAGCCCTTCGATTGGGCGGCTCCAGACATTCTTTGTGCCGGCGGCGTCGAAGCACGTCACTCGGACGAGGCGCCGGCCTTGCTCGCTCGGATCGCCGCTGGAACCAGCGGGCAATGGCGCGCAAAACAGTTTCGCCGGATCGATCGACACATAGCCGCGCCGCTGCATTGCCGCGCGCCATTCCGGATCGGCGATCGTTATTTTTTGCGCGTCGCGCAGCTCGTCGAGACTGATCGCGGGCTGCACATTCGGCACCGCGTCCCAGCGTTCGAGCTTGCCGGCTGCGAGATCGACAACGCCCTCATAGACAATCCGTTGTTGCCGCACAACGACAAAGGCCTTGCGCGCGAAGTTCTGTCCCGGATGCCCGGCGAGGACAGCCTGTTTGTCCGGCTCGGCCAGCGTGATCAACGGAAAGCGGGTCGCGGCGTCGGCATGCCCCGCCGCGCGCAGCACGCTTATCGCGGCGCCGATCTCCGCCGCGGAGAGGGCATCGAGCGGATGCGCTGAAAGGGGTCGCGGGACGCCGATCACGGCAACCAGCAGCGCCGTGACCAGCAACGAGGCGCTTACGAGCCTTGCTCTCGAACGAACAGCGCGGTCAGACGCCGTCATACTCCCGCGACACATCGCGGTTGGTGTAGTCCGGCAACAGCGAGGTCGCGATAAAGCTGACAACGGCGCAGGCCAGAATGTACAAGGCGATCGCATAACCCGAGTGATAGGCCGCGAACAGCGCCGTCGCAATCAGCGGCGCCGGCCCGCCGGCAATGATCGAGGCGAATTGATAGCCGAGTGAGGCGCCGCTGTAGCGCAGCCTCGGCGTAAAGCACTCGGCGATCATCGCCGCCTGCGGCCCGTATTGCATGTCGTGCGGGATCAGCGACAGCACGATCGCGAGAAAGATGAGCCCCGGCACCATCGTGTCGAGCAGCGCGAAATACACAAACCCGAAGATGCCTACCGTCGCGACCCCGATCAGGTACATGCGCTTGCGGCCGATGCGGTCCGAGAGGTGGCCGGCGAGCGGGATCGAAAAGAACGACACGAACGAGGCGGCAAGGACGGCGGTCAGCAGGAAATCGCGCGTGCTATGCAGCACGCCTGTCCCATAGGAGAACACGAAGGCGGTGAAGATGTAGAACGGCGCCTGCTCGGAGAGGCGCGCGAGCGCCGAAAGCGCGATCTCGCGCGGCTGACGGCGGAACGCCTCGATCATCGGCGCGCGCTCGAGGCGGTTCTCGGCGGCGAGACGGGCGAAGATCGGGGTTTCCAGAATGCCGAGCCGGATATAAAGCCCGATCGCGACAAGCACGATGCTGATAAAGAACGGCACCCGCCATCCCCAAGAGAGAAACTGATCGCCGGCGATCTCGCTCATCGCCAGCGCCGCGAAATTGGCGAGGAACAAGCCCGAGGGCACGCCGAATTGCGGCCAACTCGCGATAAACCCGCGATGCGCGCTCGTGCGCGCCCATTCCATCGACAGCAATACCGAGCCGCCCCATTCGCCGCCGACCCCGACCCCCTGAATAAAGCGCAGCACCGTCAGGATGACCGCGCCCCAAATCCCGATCTGCTCATAAGTCGGCACAAAGGCGACCAGGAAGGTCGCGATTCCCATCAAGAGGAGGGTCGCAATCAGCGCTGCCTTGCGGCCGATGCGGTCGCCGTAATGGCCAAAAATCGCCGCCCCGACCGGCCGCGCGATAAAGCCCACGGCATAGACGGCGAAAGCCTGCAATGTGCCGACGAGCGGATCGGATTGCGGAAAATAGAGCTTCGGGAAAACGAGCCCGGTGACCGTGCCGTAGATAAAGAAATCGTACCACTCGATCGTCGTGCCGACCGTGCTGGCGATAACCGCCCGGCGCAGCTGCACCCGGTGCTCGATTTCAGAAAGCCCCTCGACGGCGCTGCCGACTGTCATCGCGTCCTCCTCCCGGCTCTCTTCGGCGGTCGGGCTTGCGGGAACGCCTGATCGCAACACGTTCATCGGGTGCCCGCAGTTCCACCTCCGCTTGATGCGAGAAACAACCAAAGCCGCGTTCCGATCCCTGCCATGCCGGCCCGCATGGGAGGGTTTCTTCGCCGGTCCGTTCTCCTCTCGTGGAGGGGCGGATGCAGGACGAGAGCAGCGAGGCGCCGCCGCGGTTCGAGCGCGGTTACAGCGCCGAGCAGAGCCCGGTCGGCAGCATGGCGCGCGTCGTCATCGGCGCGATTGTCGTGACTGGGCTTTATTTTGCGCGCCCGGTGCTGGAACCCATCGCGCTCGCGATGCTGCTCGCGCTGCTGCTGGCGCCGGCTGTTCGCTGGCTGCATCTGCGCGGGATCGGGCGCGCCGCGGCGGTCTTCGCGACGGTGCTGTTCGCCTTTATCGTCATCGCCGGTTTCGCCGCCGCGGTCGGCGATGAGGTCATCACCTTCGCCCGCAACCTGCCGCAATACGAAGACAACATCGCCACAAAGATCCGCTCGCTGCATGGCGTCGTGCCGGGAGCGGGCATTCTCGACCGTGCGACCCAGGTGTTTCACGATCTCGGCAGCCAGTTCGAGGGGAGTGTCGGGTCGAGCACACCGAGCGCTGCTGCGCCGGGCGAAAGGCCGCCGGTGCCGGTCGAGATCCGCCAGAACGAGCCGGCGCTCTTACAATTGCTGCGCAACGTTATCGGGCCGATGCTGCTGCCGGTCGCCGAGGCCGGTCTCGTGCTGCTGTTCGTTATCATGATCCTCTTGAAACGCGAGGATCTGCGCGACCGGCTATTGCGGCTCGCGGGGGCGCGCGACCTCCACCGCACGACGGCCGCGATGAACGAGGCCGCCGAGCGGGTCAGCCGATATCTGCTGATGCAGCTGGCCGTCGGGCTCTGCTACGGGCTGCCGGTCGGCATCGGGCTCGCAATCATCGGCATCCCGAATGCGCCGCTCTGGGGGTTGCTTGGCGTCCTGTTGCGCTTTGTCCCCTATATCGGCGGACCGTTGACCGCCGTGGTGCCTTGCGCGCTCGCCATCGCGGTATCCCCGGGCTGGGGTGTCTTTTTCTCGACCGTGCTGCTGTTCATCGCGGTCGAGACCGTGACCGCCAATCTGATCGAGCCCTGGATCTATGCTCGGACCACCGGGCTTTCCTCGGTCGCGGTGGTCGCGGCGGCGACCTTCTGGACCTGGCTGTGGGGACCGGTGGGGCTATTGCTCGCGACGCCACTGACCGTGTGCCTCGTTGTGCTCGGGCGCTATCTGCCGCCCTTGCGCTTTCTCGATATCCTGCTCGGCAATCAGCCCGTCCTCTCCTTACAGGAAAGCTTTTATCAGCGGCTCCTGGCGCGCGATCCCGAGGAGGCGACCGAGCAGGCCGAGGAGTTCGCCCGCGAGAAATCGATCGATGCGTTTTTCGACGAGGTCGCGATGCCTGCATTGGTGCTGGCGCAGGCCGACAGCGACCGGGGCGTCCTCGCTGGCCACCGCCGCGCTTTTATCGCTGAAGGGCTTGCCGCGATCCTCGACAATCTCGCCGAGGAGGGGTTGGTCGAGACCGACGAGTCGGAAGGCGAGGGGCCGCCGATCGCCTGTCTCGCGGCGCGCAACGAGCTCGATCTCGCGGCCGCGTGGCTGCTGCAGCATCTCTTGCGCATGCGCGGTCACCGCGCTGTCGTGTTTTCGCCGGACGCGCTGTCGACCTTCAACCTCGACCGCCTGCCGTTGCGCGGCGCCGCAATTGTCTGCTTGTCGCTCGTCAGCACGACCTCGCCGGCGCGCGCCCGCTACCTCGTGCGGCGCATCCGCCGGCGGGCCCGGCGGGCGCGGCTCATCATCGGGTTGTGGGGGCCGGATCGCACCGATTTCCCATCGGCGGACGCTGTGGTTGTGACGGCCGCGGACGGCGTCGTGACGTCGCTTTCGGCGGCGGTGGCCGAGATCGAGGCTGCCCTCGGCAACGTGTCACACCCCCGCATCGGTTTGGACAAAACCGCCGACCGCCTCGCCCGCGAGACCGTATAGGCCGGCTCCGCTATCCAAGGTTGGGTGGCAATTTGCCGCCGGAGCAGCGATCATCCTTTTCGTCGCATCTGTTGTCCGCGGCCTTGCTCGGGCACGCCCGGCGACCACCTGCCGTATAACGTTAGTCCAGAATTGGAGAACCCATATGCGGTTTAACGAAATCGCTAAACGGACCGGGCGCGCAGTCGCGCTCTCGGCCGCATTGGTCGCGGCTGCATCGTTTACCATTACGCCGACGACGGCATACGCCCAGCACCGGGGCGGGGGTGGCGGCGGCGGCGGTTGGCACGGCGGTGGTGGCGGTGGCTGGCACGGTGGCGGCGGTTGGCGTGGTGGCGGCGGTTGGCGTGGCGGCGGCGGCTGGCGCGGGGGTTGGCGCGGCGGCGGCGGTTGGGGCTGGGGCTGGCCGGTAGCCGCAGGGCTGTTTGCCGGCGCGGCGCTCGCCTCCTATCCCTATTACGGGGGCTACCCGTACGGCTACGGCTACGGCTACGGCTACGGCTACGGTTACCCCTACGGCGGCTACGGCTACGGTTACCCCTACGGCGGCTACGGGTACGGCGGTTATGGTGGCTATGGCGGTTATGGTGGCTACGGCGGTTACGGGTATTGAGCCCGGTGGCCGGCACGCAAAGCCGGCACATGAAGATTTATGAAAGTCGCGCCGGCCGGATGCGTTAACGGCCGGCGCGCTTTTTCGAGCAGCGTCTCACCGGCCCTTCAGCACCGGCTTGCGGCGCTCGCGCCAGGCTTGGTGCGCCTCTTTTTTGTCCTCGGTCAATTCCAGCGCCATAAAGCGATAGAGATCGGCGTTGGCCGCCTCGCGCAAGCTCGACTCCATGCCGAACGCGACCGCCTCCTTCGCGAGCCGCGCGGCGAGCGGCGGCAGCGCGGCCACGTGCTCGGCCACTTCCATCGCCTTCGCCATCAATTCGTCATGCGGCACGAGCCATTGCGCGAGGCCGATGCGATAGGCTTCCTCGGCCTTTAGCGGGAACCCCATCGCAACCTTCATCGCCTGGCCGCGCCCGATCCAGCGCGCGAGCCGCACCGTGCCGCCCTGCGCCGGCAGAATGCCAAGCGCGACCTGCGGCAAGCGCCATTCGGCGCGTTCGGAAGCGACGATCAGATCGCAGCAATAAGTGACGATGCAGCCGATCCCGACGGCATAGCCGTTAACCGCCGCGACGAGCGGCTTCGCAAAATCGGCAAGCAGGTTCATCGCCTGATGCCGCCGCCGCTTGGGCAATGCCTCGATCGCATCGGCGATCGAGTCGCTGGTATGCGTTTTCGGGTTCTTCAGGTCGGCGCCGGCGCTGAACGCGCCGCCCGCTTCGTCGCCGGTCAGAACGACGCAGCGGATGTCGCTGTCCTCTTCGAGCTGCGGCAGCATCTCCTTCAATGCCGCGTTGTAATCCTCGCCCCAAGCATTGCGCGCCTGCGGCCGCGACAAGGTCAGGATGCCGACCGCGCCGCGCTTCTCGTACAGCAAGGGCATGTGGTCCCTCCGGGCTAAATGACGGCGTCGCTCTTCAGCGCGGCGATTTCGTCCTGCGATAGGCCGAGCCAGCCGCCATAGATCTCGGCATTGTGCTGGCCGAGCTTCGGGCTCGGCACGAGCGGCACCGGGTCGGCTCCGTGAAAGCGCAAGGGTGACGTCGGCACCGTCACGCGGCCGATCTCGTCATGCTCGATCTCGGCGAGAAAGCCGCGCTCATGCATGCCCGGGTCATGCATGACCTCGTTGACATCGCGCACCGGCGCCAGCGGGATGCGGTGCCGCTTGGCGACCGCGAAAATTTCCATTTTCCCGAGAGTTTGCGTCCATGCGGCGATCAGCGCGTCGGTTTCCCCACGGTGCGCCAGCCGCGCGGCGGGGCTGTTGAAGCGCGGGTCGTCGCGCAGATCCTCGCGGCCCATAGCCTTGAGCAGGCTGTGCCAGTGTTCCTCGACCGCGAGGTTCATCGCGATATAACCGTCATTGGTCGGGTAGACGTTGATCGGCACCCTGCCGTGGCTGGCGTTGCCGGTGCGGGGCGGCACCTTGCCGCTCTGCCAATACGCCTCAAGCGAGGAAGTGAGTGTCGCGTAAGCGGCCTCCTGCATCGCGACCTCGACGAGCCTTCCCTTGCCGGTCTGGGCGCGTTCGAACAATGCCGTCACGACCGCCGCATAAAGATGAATGCCGGAAAGGAAATCGACAACGGCCGGGCCGGCCTTAACCGGCGGACCATCGGCAAAGCCGGTCGCCGCGATGAGCCCCGAGACTGCCTGGATCGTCAGGTCCATCGCGAGGTTGTCGCGGTCGGGGCCGCTGAGCCCGTAACCCGATCCGGATGCGTAGATCAGGCGCGGGTTGATCTCGCGCAACACGCTCCAGCCGACGCCGAGCCGGTCCATGACTCCCGGTGCGAAGTTCTCCAATAGCACATCGCCCTTTTTGGCCATGCGAAAGAGCAGGGCGCGGCCGCGCTCATGCTTCAGATTGAGCGTGATCGCGCGCTTGTTCGAGTTGAGCATCGCGATCGGAAATGTCGTGCTTTTGCCGGGTGGCGCGCGGCGACGCAACGGCTCGCCCTGCGGCGGTTCGATCTTGATGACATCGGCGCCGGCCTGCGCCATCAGCAAACTCGCGTAGGGGCCCTGATAGACCTGCCCGAAATCAAGCACCGTCACGCCGGCAAGCGGCCGGTTCGCCCGCTCCATTACGGGGCACCGCCCTTATATGCCCCTCTCCGCCCTTCAGGGGGGAGAGGGAGGGGCCCGGCGCGAAGCGCTGGGAGGGTGAGGTGGGCTATGCTAGCCAGCGCACGGCAATCCCCCACCTCACCCCGGCCCTCTCCGCCCCCGGGGGCGGAGAGGGAGAGTGACGGCACCGACGTCAGCATTACCGTCCCTTGAAGGGGCCGGGCGGGCGCTTCTCGGCAAAGGCGCGTGCCGCTTCCTGGAAATCCTCGGTGAGGTACAGCCGGAACGGCGCCGCCATGAACTGCGCTTCCCGGGTCAGGCGCTCCATGTACCAGCGCCGCGTGCGCACCGTCGTGCGCACCGACAGCGGCGGGTTCTTCGCGACCTGCTGCGCCAGCTCGCGCGCAACCTCGAGGTGCTGTCCCTCCGGCGCGAGGCGATTGATGATGCCGGCCTTGAAGGCTTCCTCGGCGGTGAAGAACCGCCCGGTCAGCGCGATCTCGTCACCAAAAGCGCCGGCGGCGCGATACTGAAACAATGCCCAATAGCGCGACGCGCCGAGCCCGCGCGGCGTCTCGGTCAGCTGCATCCTTGTGCCTTCGGCGGCGACGATCAGATCGCTTTCGAGCATGAGCCCGAGGCCGAGCCCCAGCACAAAGCCGTGCACCGAGCAGATGACCGGCTTCCAATTGACCGCGTGCGTTAAGAGATCGGCTGAGTTGGTGCCCCAGCCCTGCGGCCCGCCGAGCTTTTCGAATTCGTCGCGGCTGCGCAATTGGCGCTGGCGCACATCGGCGCCGCTGCAAAAGGCGCGGCCGCGTCCGTTGAGGATGGCGACTTCGGCTTCGGGATCGAGATCGAAGCGACGGAAGGCTTCGGCAAGTTGCCGCACCACCTCGTCGCTGACCGCGTTCAACTTGTCCGGACGGTTCAGCGTGATCGTCGCGATACGATCGGCGCAGGCGTATTCGACAAAATTTTGGGGTTCGGTATCCATCGCTCCCTCCCGCGCGCTGCCGCAATCGTTGTCGCGGCAGCTTGCGAGGGGAGGCGGGCGGCTGTCAATGCGGCCCCGCCGGCGGCGCGGAGCCGCCGGCAATCGGTATCAGTTTCGCGTCAGATCACGTGAAACACGTACAGCAGGATGATGACCGGGATCGGGATCCCGACGAGCCAAAGAAGAACGCCGCGCATGTCTGATCCGATCGGTTGTTGCGGGTACGCGGTATAAACGCGAGCGGCAAGGGTTAGTCCTTGCCGACGATCTCTTTGACCGCGTCCTTCGCCTTGCCGATGCCGCTGCGGATGTGGCCTTCACCCTTTTCCACCGTGCCCTCGGCTTCGAGGTCTCGGTCGCCGGTCACCTGTCCGGCCTTTTCCTTGATCGTGCCGGTCGCCTTTTTCAGACCGCCTTCGATGCGCTGCTTATCCATCGTCATGCTCCAAGCATTTATGTGCCACAGAGAAAAACAAGCGCGTCATAATGGCGGTTCCGGCATAGTTGTTCCTGCTATCCGACATAAATCACCAAAGTCGCGAAATGGAACGACTGCGCAATCCTCTTTGTTTGATTTTCAGGCAGGGACGACACCTTTTTAGATAAGAGGAGAATGGTCATGCCTGTGTTGCTGGTTCCCGCCTTGTTTGTCGGCGGTACGGCGGTGGTGCTGGGTGGCGGCTATTTTCTGCTGCACGGCCTGACGGCCTGGCCTGCACATCATTGCTTGGTAAGTGACAGGAACGGAGGGGCGCCCATGGCGACCGCAACGCAAAAACGGAAAGTTCACAGGGTCATGCACGAGCACAAGCAGGGCTCTCTGAAGAGCGGCTCGGGACGGAAGGTAAAGAGCCGTAAGCAGGCGATCGCGATCGCCATGTCGGAAAGCGGGCAGTCGCGGCGGCGCAAGCCGGCGACCCGGAAAACGGCGAGCCGAAAGACGGCAACCCGCAGGACTGCGGCCCGCAAGACGACCGGCCGCAGGACGGCTACCCGGAGGACCGCGACTCGCAAGACCGCTGCCCGCCGGACAAGTGCTCGGAAGACGACGGCCCGTAGAACGACGGCGCGCAAAACGACAGCGCGCAAAACGACGGCGCGTAAGACGACGGCCCGCAGGACCGCCCCGCGCCGGACGACGACGCGTCGGACGACCGGCCGCAAAACGACGGCCCGCACGACGGCTGCGCGCCGGACGACCGGTCGCAAGACCACGGCCCGCAGGACGACCGCGCGCCGGGCAATCGGTCGCAAGACGCCGGCCCGGAAGACGTCCGCTCGCCGGACAACAAACCGGCGGATCGCTGCCCGCAAAAGGGCCTAGCCGGGCCGAAGCAGATTTAGCGCCGGCTCGCTCAGCGGGCCGGCGCTTTTGCGAGCCAGCCGCTATCGCGCGCCGAAGGCCGGCGCTCGAGCCGCGCCGAGAGGCGCTCCGCGGCCTTATCGTCCCGCTCGGCGCGGAGACAGGCGGCGATATAGGTGTCTTCGAATAATTCACGTTGCGCGTGGCTGCCGCCGATGCGCGCCAGCTCCGGAAGAGCGATGCCGAGGCTCTCGGTCGCACCGTCGTAGTCGCCGCGCGCAAATGCGGCCGCGCCGGCGCACAGGGCCGGCACGATCGCGCCTTGCGGCAGCCGCCCGCCTTCGAGCAATTCGCCGAGCTGCGCGATGCGTGTTGCAAGCGAGGCGTCGTCGCTGCTGGCGGCCTCGGCCAACGCCGCATGCACATCGGCGAAAGGGATGCCAGCGCGCGGGAAATTTCGCGCGGCATGCGCAATGACCTCGCCCCATGCATCGTCGAGTGGCGGCATCTCGCCGTAGATCTTCCAGCGCCACAGGAACGATGCCGCATCGGCCAGATTGAACAAAGGCGGCGCGTATGACACGGCGGGGCGGATCGCATCCTCGTAGAGCGCGCGAGCCTGCTCCGGCCGGCCGCACGCCAATTCGAACAGCGCCCGGTGCCACGAGAGATGGCAGTGCAACTGGCTCTTGCGGTCGTAACCCGGGAGCCACGCCTCGATGAAGGCGGCGCCGCTCTCGGCGTCGCCCGCCTCGTAATAGCCATGCGCCCGGGCATGCGCGGCAAAGGCGTTGTGTGGGTTGAGCGCCAATGCCCGCTCGACCTCATGCTCACCGGTCGCGACATCGCCCGTTTCGATGCGGGCCCAGCCGAGATAGGTCAGAAACCACCAATCCTCGTCCCATTCGGGCGCGAGCCGTTTGAGCAGCGCGAGTTGCGCCTCGTGGTGGTCGATGCGGCCGCTGAACCCCAACAGCCCGAAGACGCCGAGCGCGGGCGACAACGCCAGCGCATCGCGCGGATACTCGGCAACATGCGCGTCGAGCCGCGCCATCGCTTGGGCGCCGAGCCCGTCGATGACGAGCGCGATCGTCTCGATATGGCCGCGTTCGCGCGGCGTGACCCGCTCGGCGAGGTCGCGGGCGCGCGTTGCGGCTTCCTTCGCCTCCGGCTTGGGCCTTCGATCATGACGGCGCGGGTCTCTCCGAACCGATAGGGCCCTTCAAGAAACGTGAGGCCCTCGCCGCGCAATTTGCCGACCCAAGCGTCGAGGTCGGTGACGCTCAATCCGATATGGTCCTGCATCTGGCCTCGGCTCGGGGCGAGCGGCTTCTCGCCCTGATTCATGTACCAGGTCAGCACGACATCGCCGAATTCGACGCCGGCGCGCGGGCTACGGAACATGCCTTCGCGGTTGAGCGCGGGCCAGGTGCGGTCGGCGCCGCGCGTGACGCGGCAATCGCTTTCGTTGAGGTCCGTATCGGGGAAGCCCTGACGCACCGGCGCGTTCAGGTGCTTCTTGTACCAGAGCAAGGCGCAGAACGGCTGCTCGTGCCACATATGCACGTGGTTGAAGCGCTCCTGCGGATAATCGCCGGCGATCTCGAACAGCGCATCCTCGGGACCGCCCGACATATAGGCAAACCCGCCCTGATGAAGCGGCTGCACGCCTTGCGCGCGCGCCTCGGCGATTTGCGCCTTTGTCAGGCCGAGTGTGTTGCCGACGCTCGGCCAGGTGTCGCTGCTGATCAGGACGGAGCCGCCTTCATCGCTCGTATAGAGCGGCCGCATCGTGACCTCGGGGCGCTCCTTGAAGTTGCGGACCGCCGCCTGCGAATCCGCGACATGCCATCCAAAATGCCAGATCGCGCTCTGCGGCTCCGTCGGCGGCGGCCGGTCGACCTTGTCGAACAGGATCAGCACGTCATTGGGCGAGTGGAGGGCCGGATAGCCGCCCCATTCTCCTTTGCGCGTGCTTGGGAACTGCCGGGTATAGAAGTCGATCGCCGCCTGCGGATCGACCGAGTTGAGGTGCAGATGATGAAAGCCGGGGGTGCCGAGCATCGCGACCGTTCCTCCCTTCGAAATTCTGTCGCCAACTATGCGCCCGACCCCGCCGAAATCAACGCCGCGCGGGAGCCCACCCGCCGCTGCTGTTGCACGCAGAAGCAGGCCAGGCGCTTGGATTTCGCGGGTCTATGTTCCGAATCCAGCAACATTATTCCTGGACCAGAAAAACATAGTTTGGCGGCTAAATGTTTGGATAATGCGTCAATATGGCGCATCGATAGCGCATTTTAGACTTGACAATCCGGATATATGATGGTACGAAGGGGCAAGCTGGTATCCGGGTCGATGCCGGCTTCCCACGATCAGCGGCTTAATGCAGCCGGGCGCAACGCGCCCGGTCGCGTCAGGCCTGCTTGGCTTCGATGATCGAGCGGCGGATCGAGCGCGTCTTGGTAAAGCGCGCTTCGAGCGTGTCGGCTTCGCCCCAGCGGATCGCGCGCTGCAAGGCGGTCAGATCCTCGGTGAAGCGCTGCACGATTTCGAGCACCGCCTCGCGATTGGCGAGAAAGATGTCGCGCCACATGATCTGATCGGAGGCGGCGATGCGCGTGAAATCGCGAAAGCCGCCGGCGGAAAACGCGATGACTTCGGATTTGAGATCGTCGGCGAGATCGGTCGCCGTGCCGACGATCGTATAGGCGATCAGATGCGGCAAATGCGAGGTCACCG
>WNFW01006957.1_pt1 | contig 12080 bp, 13 predicted proteins | sample 5400131 | NCBI WGS metagenome assembly WNFW01 (sample SAMN13153362, study PRJNA577476) | soil metagenome | isolation source: 20 cm soil or saprolite under grassland replicate 1 | place: USA:California | collected 2016-06-15
GCCTGAGTAAACGCTGCGACCGGATTTTCGCGCGTGCGCGTCTACAGTGAATCAGACGCGCGCGCGGCGAGCCAATTTCGATGAAAATAAGGAGGGCATGTTATGGCGATCGCACAAACCAGATCGCGCGAAATTCAGTTGTTCGAACCAGCGCAGAATGCCTTGCATATCAGAAAGTGCCGTGCCATTCGCAAACCAATCACCGTTCTTTATGTCAACGACGACTGAAGCAATGCCTTCGACAAGTACAAAGTCGGAACCAGAACAGGCCTACAAGGAGATGTACTCCAAGAGTCGGCGCTCCGCGCTGCCTCCCAAAACGGACGCGCCAGATTTTACTTTACGAAGTACGCCCGACCAATGGCTTAGCTTGAGTGAATTTCGTGGTCAGCCGGTCGTGCTGGCGTTTTACCCGGCAGATTGGAGCCCGGTCTGTGGAGATCAGATGGCTCTCTACAACGAAATGTTGAAGGAATTTCACGACCTCGGCGCTGAACTAATTGGAATCTCGGTCGATGGCGCCTGGTGTCACGCAGCATTTGCACGCGACCGCAAACTACATTTTCCGCTTCTCGCCGACTTCGAGCCGAAGGGGGACGTCGCCCGTCGTTACGGAGTCTACCGCTACAAGGATGGTGTGAGCGAGCGAGCGCTGTTTGTGATCGATGCGGCCGGTAAGGTTTACTGGAGTTTTGTTTCACCAGTCGGCGTTAACCCCGGAGCCGATGGAATTCTTTCTGCGTTGGAGGATTTGCAAAACAAACAAACAGTGTCGGCAACGATGGAGGCCAAATGATCAACCGAATGTATCTCAAATTGCCGGACTCTGAACGCGATCACGTTCAAGGCACGATTGACGCGCCGATTGCATTGCTGGAGTACGGAGATTATGAATGTCCTTTTTGCAGCGAAGTTCAGCCAATCGTCAAAGAAATTCAGCGCCGACTTGGGGACGATCTCTGTTTTGCTTTCCGGCATTTTCCGCTCACGAATGTTCATCCGCATGCTGAGCATGCAGCTGAAGCCGCCGAAGCGGCTGCAGAACAGAGAAGTTTTTGGCCGATGCATGAAACACTCTTTGCCAATCAGGATGCGCTCGATGACGAAGCGCTGGCGGAATACGCAGCCGCGCTCGGTCTTAACGCAAAGCGTCTGATTCAGGAAGTCATTTCAGGCGCACACGCTCAGCGCGTTCGCGAAGATTTTAACAGCGGAGTGCGCGCCGGGGTAAACGGCACGCCATCCTTGTTTATCAATGGTCAACGCTATGACGGCGCGCGCGGTCTCGAACCGCTGCTGGCCGCCGTGTCCAATCCGGCGAGTATTATTTGAATGGCTCAACGAACTGAAATTCCAAGATCGGACCGGCAGGGCGCGCAAGCGCCTTCCCGGGACATCCAATTATTTGAGCCTCCAAGCGGCGCGCTCTACACGATCGAAGCCACATCGCGAATCGTCGATGTGCCGCGGCGCACCATTCTTGTTTACTGTAAGTATCATCTTCTCTCGCCGGCGACGAACAAGGCCGATCACGGCTATTACTTTGATCGTGATGCCATTCGCGCCCTCCGCCGAATCGAGGCGCTTCGGACTGTTTGCGGCAACGATTTCGCAGGAATCAAGATCATCCTCGATTTAACCGCCGCCTTGGAACGACTCCGATCGGACATCCGATTATTGTCGCGCGCGAAGGGCGCCGATTCTTGGCGAAAGGACGACAGCAAAATATTCTCTGCTTTACCTCGAAGAATTGATGTGAGGTCCGGCTCTCGGCGAAAGCGGAAGTAGCCCAAAATAACACCGCGGGCTAAATCGGCCGGTGCAGAGATTAAACTCTATGTTACGCGGAATTCGAACGCGCCGTTTTTCGCGTCCACGTTAACGGTCTGACCTTCGCGGACTTTGCCTTCCAGAATATCGATGCTGAGCGGATCGAGAATTTCTCTTTGAATGGCGCGACGCAACGGTCGCGCGCCGTAGACGGGATCGTACCCTTCGCGCGCGAGCAGTGCCTTGGCGGAATCGGACAGCTTGAGCGTGATCTTTTGTTGCTCGAGACGTTTCGACAAGCGGCCAAGCTGAATTTCGACAATTTTCTTTAGCTCCTCTTCACTGAGTCGGTCGAAAATGATGATCTCGTCGACACGATTCAAAAACTCAGGTCGAAAATGCGCGCGCAACGCATCCGTCACCAGTCGCCGGCGCGCTTCGGGAGATTCTTCCTCCGTAATGTATTGCGAGCCGATGTTGGAAGTCATGATTACGACCGTATTCTTGAAATCGACCGTCCTCCCCTGCCCGTCCGTGATCCGCCCATCGTCGAGCACTTGCAGCAGCACGTTGAACACGTCTGGATGCGCTTTTTCGATTTCATCAAAGAGCACCACCGAATACGGCTTGCGGCGCACTGCCTCGGAAAGTTGGCCGCCTTCTTCGTAGCCGACGTACCCCGGAGGGGCGCCGATCAACCGAGCCACAGTGTGCTTCTCCATGTATTCGCTCATGTCGATCCGGATCATTGCGTTCTCGTCATCGAACAAAAATTCCGCGAGCGCACGGGCCAATTCCGTTTTGCCAACGCCGGTCGGTCCGAGAAAAATGAATGAACCCAGCGGGCGATTCGGATCCTGCAGACCTGCCCGAGCGCGACGGACGGCGTTTGCCACGGCTTTGATTGCTTCGTCCTGGCCAACTACGCGCAGATGCAAATGACCCTCGAGCTTTACGAGTTTCTCGCGCTCGCCTTCCTGCAACCGCGAAACCGGAATGCCCGTCCAGCTCGATACCACCTCGGCGATGTCCTCCTCTGTCACTTCTTCGCGGAGCAAGCGCTTCTTCGTCTTGGCCGATTTCGCAGTGAGATCGGCCAATTTCTTTTCCAATTCAGGGATGCGGCCGTATTGAATTTCGCTCGCATTGCTCAATTCACCGCGGCGTTGCGCACGTTCTAATTCAGTCCGCAATCGATCGATCTCTTCCTTCACCTTCCGCTGCTCATCGATGACCGCTTTCTCCTTTTGCCACTCGGCTTTGGATCTTTCTCTTTCTTGAGCGCCTGGCGTTCCATTTCATGCTGCATGACCTGACGCTCGATCACATCGATTTCTGTCGGCATAGAATCGAGCTCGATCTTCAAACGCGACGCCGCTTCATCGACCAAGTCGATTGCCTTATCCGGCAGAAAACGATCCGTGATGTAACGCTGCGAAAGCACCGCTGCTGCAACCAATGCCCCGTCGGTGATCCGCACGCCATGGTGCACTTCGTAACGCTCTTTCAATCCGCGCAGGATCGCAATCGTGTCTTCGACGGTCGGTTCATTCACAAGCACCGGCTGGAAGCGCCGCTCCAACGCGGCGTCTTTCTCGATGTATTTGCGATACTCATCAATCGTGGTCGCACCGATGGTGCGCAACTCGCCGCGCGCAAGCATCGGCTTAAGCATGTTTGAAGCGTCGACCGAACCTTCGGCTGCACCGGCGCCTACAATCGTATGCAACTCGTCAATGAAGAGGACAATCTGCCCCTGAGAATCGGTGACTTCTTTCAAAAAAGCTTTGAGCCGGTCCTCGAATTCTCCACGGTACTTTGCGCCAGCGACCATTGCACCGATGTCCATCGCAACGATCCGTTTGTTCTTTAACGAGTCCGGCACATCGCCACTGATAACGCGACGCGCCAGGCCTTCCACGATCGCCGTCTTGCCCACACCCGGGTCGCCGATGAGCACCGGATTATTTTTCGTCCGGCGTGAAAGTACCTGCATTACGCGACGGATCTCATTGTCGCGTCCGATTACCGGGTCGATCTTGCCGCGCCGCGCCAACTCCGTGAGGTCGCGTCCATACTTTTCCAGCGCTTGAAATTTACCTTCGGGATTTTGGTCTGTCACTCGCTGCGAACCGCGGACCTGCTGAAGCCCTTGCATGAGTTTGTCACGCGTGACGCCGAGATCTTTCAGCAATTTTGCCGCAGGAACGTTTCCACCGGCTAGCGCGAGCAGATAATGCTCAGCGCTGGTGAATTCATCTTTGAGCTTGGACATCTCCTTCTCGGCGCTGTCGAGCACGGTACGCAGGTCGTTCGAGATCCGTAGATCGGCCGCGGCTCCGTGGATTTTCGGACGACGCTCCAATTCCGCGCGAAGCCGTCCCTGCAACTGATCGACATTTGCCCCAATCTTCTCCAGGAGCGGACGCGCTATGCCATCGCTTTGGCCCAGAAGAGCGGAAAGAAAATGTTCGTTCGTGATTTCGGAATTGTTCAGTTGCGACGCAAGGTCCTGCGCCGCCTGCAGCGCCTCCTGCATTTTCTGCGTGTATCTGTCGATGCGCATCCTTCAAAATACCGAACCGGAAAAAATGGGTTGGATCGAAGTCACTGGCGCTTTTACGTCAGGGACCATTCCGGCGGTACATAATCGGTTCGCTTATTTCCGACAGTGGCACATGGATGCAAATGATGGCGCAAAGCTGGGTGATGAGCGGTCTCACCAGCAAGGCGATTCTGCTTGGGCTGGTGAACTTCGCCGCGGGCTTGCCGGCGCTGATACTTGCTCCGGTGGCGGGCTCATTGGCTGACCGGCTGGACAAACGCAAGATCCTGGTGGCAACACAAATCGCCCAAATCATTTTTGCTGTGGGATTGGGATTTTTGGTGATGAGTGGTCAGATCCGCGTCTGGCACATTGTTTTCTTTGCGCTGCTGCTGGGCATTGCTTTCGCGTACGAAATGCCGGCTATCAGTGCCCTTGTGCCGGAGTTAGTGAGGCGGGATGAGATTGCCGCAGCCGTCGCCCTCGATAGATCAGTGTTTCATGGCTCGCGTTTGATCGGTCCGTCGCTGGCCGGACTTTTTGTCGGGTGGTGGGGCGCGGCGTCGGCATTTTTCACAAACGCGCTCTCTTTCGTAGCATTGATCGCAGCACTAATCTCGCTACCGAAACGGCCGATGGGCACGCCGGAGGAAGAACAACAACGCCGTAGCGGGATTCTCGAGGGGTTTCGGTATGTTCGCTCCAATCGCATCATTGTTTCCCTCATCACGCTGATTGCGTTGAACACGATCTTCGTTTTCCCGGCGATCTCAGTGATGCTTCCGCTCTACGTGCGCGATATTCTTCATCTTGGCGCGAAAAGCATGGGTGGACTGATGGCAATATCCGGCAGCGGCGCATTCCTTGGTTCGATTGGCCTGCTCAGTGTTGCGCGTGAGAATCGGTTGAAATTCATGACCGGCAACGTGGTAGCCATTGCGATGGGTGTTTTTTTCATGTCACTGTCGCAAGGATTTTTGCTGACTGCCTGTGCGATGGGCGCCATCGCCATCGCCCTGTCAATGAACTTTGGCCTTACGAACACAATCGTGCAGGAACAAGCGCCGGCGCATTTACGCGGTCGCGTATCGGCGGTTGTGGGGATGAGTTTTTTTGGACTGATGCCCATCGCGGGCCTGATCACGCCAGGTTTCGCCGATCTCATTGGCATGCGGACGACGCTGACGATTGCGTCAGTGATCTATGGAATCGCTGCTGTTCCGGTCTTGAGCGTTGCCGGACGCCACGTTTGCGATCAGCCGGTTTCGCCCGCACCCGAGCCTGAAATTGAGCCGGTCTGCTGAAGCATGGCGTTTGCTGCGGCGAACGGCCACAGTTAACCGATGAGTTCGTTTTCCACTTGCTGGAATTCCGGGCGGCACACGGCCGGAGATGAAATGCTGCGCGAAATCAAAAGCGAACTCGGTTTTGATTCCATCGAATTAGGTCATGGGACACGGTTGTCGCTCATGCCGGGGATTCAGAAAATGTTCGATTCAGGCCAGGTTCGCTTCAGCAGTTTGCACAATTTCTGTCCATTACCCGTCGAAGTGATGGTGGCGTCACCGGATTGTTATCAGCTTTCTGCTGTTTCTGCTGAGGAACGTGATCGTGCTGTGCGACAAACTTTTCAAACAATTGATTTTGCCGAGCGACTTGGCGCGCCGTTTGTGGTGTTGCACTTGGGCCGGGTGAAAATGCGCCCGATTACCGATCGATTGATCGAGATGACGAAAGAGGGCAAGCACCTCTCTCGCGGATACGTACGAGCGAAAATAAAAGCGGTGGAAACGCGCGAACGACGCGCGCCCGTTCATTTGCAGCGGGTGAAGGGTTGCATGGACCGTATCGTTGAGCATGCGGCTTCGAAAAACGTCTGGATCGCCCTAGAATGCCGGCGCGGTTACGAAGAAATTCCAAGCGAACGCGAGTTGCCGAGCTTGCTGGATGAATTGAATTCGGAGCAGGTCGGCTACTGGCATGACTTCGGTCACTCACAAATTAAGGAGAATTTGGGATTCATTGATCACGCTGAATGGCTAAGCACGGTCGGCTCCAGGGTCTTTGGCTGCCACGTGCAGGATTGCGTGTGGCCGGCCAGAGACCATGAAGCGCCTTTTACAGGGACGATAGATTTCGATAAACTTGTTCCGCTTCTTCCCACGAACTGTTTATTTGTCTGGGAGATGAGTCCGAACACAACGGCGGAGGCGATTCGCCAGTCGGTTCGAATCTGGAAGGAACGCTTTGACGAATGAAGAAGATTCTGGTTACAATTTTCCAAGTTACCGTCACCGTCGGGGTGCTGTATTGGGTTTATCACGACCCAAACCGGCGCGCCCAGATGGTCGAGGCACTCCGGAACGCGGAGTATCGCTGGGTTCTGATGGCGATGTTGGCCTATGTGGTGGTGGAGGCAGCAGCCGCGTTTCGCTGGCACGTTTTGCTGAAAGTGCAAAAGATTCACCTCAGTGTCCCGCGCCTGACCGGACTCTTTTTCATCGGGATATTTTACAACCAATTTCTCCCCGGAGGCACGGGCGGCGACATCATCAAAAGCTATTACCTGCTGAAGGAAACGCCTGACAAGAAAGCCGGCGCGCTGCTGGCGGTAGTTTTCGATCGATTCATCGGACTCGTTGCCCTCGTTGCCGTTACGGCCACCCTGATCGCGTTGCGATATGATTTTCTTTCCCAGAAACCGCAGACCCGAAATTTACTTTGGCTGTTGCTCATTCTTTTGAGCGCGTCGGTTGCCTTCCTGATTGCGACGTTCGTCATCAGTGGATTTAAACTGTTCCATTATTTTCCGGCACATTTTCCGGGACGCGACAAACTAATTGAGATCTTCGCGGCGTATCATCTCTATGCGCGTCATTGGCGGGCGTCCCTTGTTGCGTTTGGCGCATCGATCATTGCGCATCTTGCAACGTTTACAGCTTTCCTGTTTGCTGCGTATGCGTTGGGTGTCCGGGTGCCGCTGGTTGATTTCTTTTCCATCATGCCGGTTGAACGAACGATCTCGGCTTTGCCGATCAGTTTCGCCGGAATCGGGCTTCGTGAAAAAGTTTTGCAGATCATGCTCAACGGGCTCTGTGGCGTTCCGGAAGCAAAAGCCATTCTCATCGGATCTCTGAGCTTCGTTATTATTCTCGTTTGCTGTCTTCCGGGCGCTCTTGTTTACCTGTTTTACAAGCCGAGTGGCGCAGCGGAACACGTGAAACTCCGCGAAATGGAAGAGGAAGTTGTCACGCTGGAACATGAGCTCGGCGAACCGGAGTAACAATGTGGGAGGGGCCTTAGTGTCCCGACCGTCGCCGCACAACGACCGTTCCCAGATTCGCAATCGCCCATTCGTCATTGCCACTTTTGCAATGACCGCCGACGGGAAAGTCACGACGAAGAATTTTGGGCCAGTAGATTTCACTTCGCGTGAAGACAAGCTGCATTTGTTTCGCCAGCGGGCTGTAGCGGATGCGGTTCTTCTCGGGCATACAAGTCTGGAACGCGATAACGTGCGGCTCGGAGTGCCGGCAGAACTCCAGGAATTGAGGATCAAGCGCGGTCAATCTCGCTCTCCGATTCGCGTGATCGTGTCGAACAAAGGCAGAATCGATGATCGACTGAAGATTTTTCAATTCGGCATTTCGCCCATTATTATTTTTTCAACTAAACGGATGCCTCCTAAAAATCAGGAGGCCTTGCGTAAAACGGCAACGCTGCACCTAACGAATACCACGGAGGTCGATCTCGCTGCGATGCTGAAAACTTTGCGGAATCAATACAACGTCCGCACGGTTGCATGTGAAGGCGGCCCGACTCTTTTTCGATCCTTGTTGGAACAAGGCTTCATCGATCAGCTCAATCTGACAATCGCGCCGTATATGTTCGGCGGAGGCAAGGCGCCTACGCTGACAGGTCTGAGCAAGGAATTTCTTCCCGCCAGCGTGCATTGCTGGTTGGTCGAGATGCACACGGTCGGCAATGAATGTTTCCTCACATATCGAATCAAGCACCAGCGAAGGCGTCGGAGCAGTACAGGATCACCGCGCAACGACTGACACATTCATGGTATCCGCCAAGGCAATAACGGCGTCGCGCTCGAGCAGCAAGGTCTTACGGGCTTCAACAGCAATGACGCGCACTCCCGATTCAGCAGCAACGCGAATTGTTTCCACACCGATTACTGGCACGTCGAAACGCACATCCTGATTTGGTTTGCTAACTTTCACCATGACGGCGCTTTCACGTGCAAGCGTTCCACCGCGTTTGATAGCCTCGTTTGTTCCTTCCAAAGCTTCGACGGCAACGATCGTGCCGTTTTTGATTATGATTGTTTGCCCGATATCGAGTCGGGCAATTTCTTTCGCCGCATCCCAGCCAAGCTCGACGTCGTGCTCTTGGCGATGTGACAATTTCGGTCCAGCAATCAGTCCCGGCTGCGCCAGCGAATCCTCGAGAAAGGTTGTGGCTGGGAGAAGAGCGACCTCGACTTTCGCGAGTTCGTCTGCGATTGCGGCAAAAATTGATTGGGCGTTGCGCTCTTTCAGTTTGCCCAGCAGCATCAGCGCCTTCAAATCGGGCCGGAGATCGAAAAGATTTTTCGGCGCAATTTGGCCCGCCATGATCGCGTGATGAATTCCCTGGCTGCGGAAAAATTTTAGAAGGCGACCTAGTTGCCCAACGCGCATCCACTCGACTAGCTCCACGTGTTGCTCGAGCGTCGGATCCGTCTCATCCGTGAAAGCGGCAGCGACGATTTTTCCAACGCGGGCTTTGCCCGCTGCGTCTGCGATCAACCGCGGGTAGACGCCGTTGCCGGCGACGATGCCTAGGGTTTCTGGCGACTGCATTGAAGCCTTGTAACAGAAAAAGTTCGCGATGGCGAGGGCGCCATCGCCAGCACGCGAGGCGCGTGCGCTCCCCAGAGATCTACCCGCGGCGGCGACGTTTCACTTGCAACTGGGCCAGCGCTTTTTGCAGCGAAGCCTGGATGGCAGCTACTTCTTCGGCAGTATGATCTTCTTTCATCGCCGCTTTCGCGCGCTCCACTGCGGCCTCGGCTGTAGCAATATCGATTTTCTCCGATTCGAGCGCCATGTCGGTTAGCACCGAAACCGCGTCTCCTTTGATTTCCACAAACCCTTCGCCAATGGCCATCATGGTTTCTCGGCCGCTTTTTAGGACGCGCAGTTCGCCAGGATTCAATGTGGTCAAAAGCGGGACGTGCTTCGGATAAACACCAAGCTCGCCCTCCGACCCCGGCAGCGTCACCATCTCTACGTCCTCGGAATAAATTTTTTCTTCAGGCGTTACGATCTCGAGCTTCAATGTAGCCATGGTTTTGATTCGGCAAATTTAGTGGTCACGTGAATCGGCGATTAAACCGCCAACATTTCGCGAATCGTGCCTGTCATGTTGAGCGAGGCGAAACATCTCTGATTTATTTCCGTAACAGGATCGGCTCGAAATTAATCCGAGATTCTTCGCTTCGCTCAGAATGACAATAGAAGATCGCTTGTAACCCTTCAACGCTTCAACCCTCATTAATCGTATCGATTCCGCCCTTCATGTAGAAATTCTGCTCCGGCACCTCGTCATGTTTGCCGTCGAGAATTTCCTTGAAGCCTCGGACTGTTTCGGCAACGGGCACGTATTGCCCCTTGAAGCCTGTGAAAACTTCCGCCACGTGAAAGGGCTGGCTGAGGAACCGCTGAATTTTCCGAGCGCGATGTACGGTGAGCTTGTCCTCTGGACTTAATTCATCCATTCCAAGAATTGCGATGATGTCCTGTAAATCCTTGTAACGTTGCAAAACGCGCTGAACGCCTCGGGCGACGTTGTAATGTTCTTCGCCCACCACCTCCGGCGCTAACGCTTTCGAGGTCGACGCCAGTGGATCGACTGCCGGATAGATCCCAAGCTCGGCGATGGAACGCTCAAGCACGATGGTGGAATCCAAGTGCGCGAATGTGTTTGCCGGAGCTGGGTCTGTCAGGTCGTCTGCCGGAACATAAACGGCCTGGAACGACGTGATAGATCCCTTGTTCGTTGATGTAATTCGCTCCTGCAAATCGCCCATCTCAGCAGCGAGCGTCGGCTGATAACCAACGGCGCTTGGCGTTCGGCCTAACAAGGCTGACACCTCTGACCCCGCTTGTGAGAATCGAAAGATGTTGTCGATAAAAAGCAGAACGTCCTGATTACGTTCGTCGCGAAAATATTCGGTCATTGCCAGCGCCGAAAGAGCGACGCGCAAACGCGCGCCTGGCGGTTCGTTCATCTGACCGAATACCATCCCGACCTTCGATTTCGACAAATCCTTTTGATCGATCACGCCCGCCTCGCTCATTTCCTTGTAAAGATCGTTCCCTTCACGGCTTCGTTCGCCTACGCCGGCAAACATCGACACTCCGCCATGCTTCATCGCGATGTTATTGATCAGCTCCTGGATGACAACGGTCTTGCCGACGCCCGCGCCGCCAAATGCGCCCACCTTGCCGCCTCTCGAGAACGGGCACACGAGATCAATAACTTTGATGCCAGTTTCAAGGATCTGCGCCGTTGTGTCTTGGTCCGTAAGCGAAGGTGCAGGGCGATGAATGGGGTAACGCTTTTCGTATTTTACCGGACCACGGTTATCGATAGTATCGCCCGTCACATTGAAGAGGCGTCCGAGCACTGCTTCGCCTACCGGCACGGTGATTGGACTGCCCGTATCGGTTACGCTCATTCCACGCTTCAACCCTTCGGTCGAAGACATAGCGATGGAGCGCACCCAGTTTTCGCCGAGATGCTGCTGAACCTCGAGCGTTAGCTTCGTTGGCTGTGCGTGAACCTCGTATTCAATTTCCAGAGCGTTGTAAATTCTCGGCAGCCCTTTTCCGTCCGGAAATTCGACGTCCACCACGGGACCAATCACTTGAACTATGTTTCCTTTATTCATAAAACTTGTTTACCCAGCGAGCGCCATTTGTGCCGTGGCAATTTCGAGTAACTCGGTAGTGATACTGGCCTGGCGCATTTTATTATACTCGAGCGTCAGATCCTTAATGAATTGGTTGGCGTTGTCTGTGGCATTCTTCATCGCCACCATGCGAGCACTGTGCTCAGACGCGCGTGCATCGAGGATCATCTGAAAGACCTGGTAGGAAATATAATATGGAAGTACCGAATCGAGCACGACCTCGGCACTGGGCTCAAATATGTACCCAATCATCGGATCGACTCCTTTAGTTTCCCCTTGAGCACCTTCCCCCTTTGGCAAATCAAAGCTGCTGATCGGTAACAATGTCTGCACGACGGTGCGCTGATTAATTGTGTTGATGAAATGCGTGTAAAGCACCGAGACCTTATCGACTTCCCGCCTCAGAAATTTTTCCATGCAGAATTTCGAGATTGGCTTCGCCTCAACGAAGCTGGGCGAATCTTTCAACTCAAAATCTGCCAACAGTTCACGCTTTGTGCGCGCGATGAATTGTCTGGCCTTCTTTCCCGTTACCACAAAATTTGTCTTAGCCGGATCAAAGTTCGCCGCTTCGCGAAAGAGATTCGTGTTCAATGCTCCACAGAGTCCCTTGTCCGTGCTGATAATTAACACCAACTCCTTCTGGAGTGGACGGATGGCAAGGAGTGGATGAAATCTTGGATCTGTCCGGTTTTGCAAGGAAACAAGAACCTTATTCATCAATGCGGCATAAGGGCGTCCGGCGAGGGCATGCTGCTGCGCTTTACGCATCTTGGACGCAGCCACCATTTGCATTGC
>WNFW01002758.1_pt1 | contig 12079 bp, 14 predicted proteins | sample 5400131 | NCBI WGS metagenome assembly WNFW01 (sample SAMN13153362, study PRJNA577476) | soil metagenome | isolation source: 20 cm soil or saprolite under grassland replicate 1 | place: USA:California | collected 2016-06-15
ATGTCTGTCAAGACGGTACGTGTTACCCGTACGCGCTCAATCCCTTGTCTGTTACGCCGGGCACCAGCTGGACAGTCAGTTTCAAGACTCCTGTCGGAATCAAGCCAACTAGCTCGTTGCTTCACGTCGGTCAGGCTCGCGTGACGACTGGGTGTTGCGGATATTCCAATTACGTCTCGGTGGGCGCTTAGAAGACCTCAGCCGCGACCAGGTCGTCCAGGGTTTCCCTCCGCCGCATGACCGTCGCCTCCCCGTCCCGCAGCATCAGCACCTCCGGCCGGGGCATCCCGTTGTAGTTGCTCGCCATCGCCAGGCAGTAGGCGCCCGCCGCCGGGACGGCGATGACGTCGCCCGGCTTCAAGCCGGGCATCTCGATGTCGGTGATCAGGATGTCCGTCGACTCGCAGTACTTGCCCGCGATCGTCACCTTCCCGTTCGTGGCCCGCTCCGGGTCCGACGCCAGGAATGCCTCGTAGCGAGCGCCGTAGAGCTTGGGCCGAATGTTGTCGCCCATCCCGCCATCGACGGCGACGTAACGGCGGACACCGGGGATGTCCTTGATCGAGCCTACGGTGTAAAGGGCCATTCCGGCGGGGCCGGCGATCGACCGACCCGGCTCGACGACCAGCTCCGGGATCTTCAGCCCGCGCCGAGCGCAACCGATCGTCAGCGCGCGCCGGACCGTCTCCACGAAGTGTCGTGGCGTTGGCGGGTCGTCGTCTCGCGTATACGCGATGCCCAGCCCACCACCCGCGCCGAGCTTGCGCGGCTCGAAGCCAAGCTGGTCGCGCAGGTCCGCGAGCAGGCCGAGCATGATGTCCATCGCCTCTTCGTAAGCGCGCAGCCCGAAGATCTGCGAGCCGATGTGCGAGTGCAGCCCGACCAGCTCGAGCCGGGGATGCCGCAGCGCAGTCTCGACCGCCTTCCGCGCGGCACCCGACTCGATCGAGAACCCGAACTTGGAGTCGAGCTGGCCCGTGGAGATGTGGTCGTGAGTGTCCGGCTTGACGCCAGGCGATAGGCGCAGCATCACCGGGGCCCGACGGCCGTCGGGCACGACCTCGCGGAGCAAGTCGAACTCGTGCTCGCCGTCGATGACGATGGTGGCCCCCGCCCGGTAGGCGGCCTGAAGGTCCTCGAGGCTCTTGTTGTTGCCGAGGAAGTGGATCCGATCGGTCGGGAAATCCGACTTCAGCGCCAGGTGCAGCTCGCCGGCCGAGACGACGTCAAGGCCGAGACCCTCTTCGGCGACGATGCGGAGGAACCGAGGCGAGGCAAAAGCTTTGGCCGAGTACAGGACCTGACCCGCGCCGCCCATTGCGGCTACGTACTCGGACGACCGCTGGCGGACCGTCGCCTCGTCGTAGACGTAAAGAGGAGTGCCATGGGCTCGGGCCAGCTCAACGAGGTCGCAGCCGCCCACCTCGATGTGGCCGGCAGCATTGACCCGGTACGTGACCGGGAACAACAAGACCTAGGTCGCTAGTTGGGCCCGGAGCCGCACGAGCCGCACCCGCCGCCGCAGCATCCGCCGCCGCTCGACTCGCTCGCGAAGTCGGACACGGCTGGCTCGCCGCCGGCGACCGCGAAGCTCGAGACCAGGACGCGCGTCTTCGTCGACTCGCACGCGGGGCAGATCTGCGCGGTGTCGCGCTCGGCGAAACGGGTCAGCACCTCGAACTTCCCGGCGCAGCCCTCGCACCGATACTCGTAGATGGGCATCTCTAGTGAACGATTCTAAGTTGTCGGAGCTCGCGCGGATGATCTCGGAGTGGCCCGGCCTGGTTTCAGGGCCGGCTGACGAGCTGATCGATGACGCGCTCGTCCTCCTCGACCACCTTGGCGATGCGCGGACGCTGGTCGACGTCGGTTCGGGCGGCGGGCTGCCGGGCTTACCGCTTAAGATCGCGCGGCCACACATCGAGGTGACCCTCGTCGAGGCGGATTCCGGTAAGGCGGCTTTTCTCGTTCAGGCCTGCGCCCGCCTCGGCCTCACCGGTGTCGAGGTGTTGGCTCGGCGGGCCGAGGAGGTCGGCCACGAGCCGCGCTACCGCGAGTGGTTCGACGTGGCTGTGGCGCGGGCGCTTGCGCCGTTACCGGTGCTGGCCGAGCTGTGCCTGCCGCTGGTCAGGATCGGCGGCAGGCTCCTGGCCCAGAAGACTCATAAGGAAGAGGTCGACGCGGCCGAGCACGCGATCAGGCTGCTGGGCGGTTCGCTCGAGTCGGTGACCCGAGCGCCATCCGCTGGCCGCTCGACCGGGACGGTCGTCGTGATCTCGAAGCTCCGCGCGACGCCGCCGGCCTACCCGCGGCGGCCCGGCCTCCCCGCACGCAAACCCCTCTAAAAGAGAAAAACGGCGAGGGGCTCGAACCCTCGCCGCTTCCGGGGAAAGCCCTTAGCTGAGTACCGGTGAGCCTCCGGCTTTGATCGCTTTCAGGTTGCTGAGTGCAAGCTGCTGCACGGCTGCGGGGAGCGGCGCGTACTGCAGGTCCTTGCTGTCGCTCTGGCCGTCCGTGACCAGCCACTTGAAGAGATTGACGACAGCCTTGCCCTTGGCCGCATCGCTGTACGACGTGTAGAGCATCACCCAGCTGAATCCTGCTATCGGATAGCACGCATCGCACGCGGCGTTGGTGATCGAGTAGTTGGTCGGGCTGACACTGGTGTTCGTGCCGGCTGCGGCGGTCGCTGCGTCGATGCTCGCCTGCACGAACTTGCCGTTGGCGTTCTTGAGCGCGGCCTGCTTCATACCCGTCTGCACGACGTAGGCCAGCTCGACGTAGCCAACCGCGCCGTCGGTCGACGTGATTGCCTGCGCGACGGCCTGGTTGCCGCTTGCGCCGACACCGGTCGGCCATTTCACCGACTTCGCGGTTCCGACGGTCGACTTCCAGTCGGCCGAGATCTTGCTCATGTAGTCGGTGAAGTGGAATGTCGTGCCGCTCCCATCCGAGCGGTGGACGACGGTGATCGCTTTGTTGGGCAGCGTCGTGCCCGAGTTGATGGCAGCGATCTTCGGGTCGTTCCAGTTCTTGACCTTGCCGAGGAAGATCCCCGCCAAGGTGTCAGCGTCCAGGTTCAGCTTGTCGACACCCTTGACGTTGAACGCGACCGATACGACCCCAAGGGTCGTGGGAATCTGCGTCAGCGCGGAGTCGCCACCCGCGGAGGCGATGTCTGTCGCTGCCATCGGCACATCGCTCGCGCCGAAGTCGACCGTCTTCTTGATGAACTGCTGGATGCCCGCACCAGAACCGACGGCCTGGTAGTTCACCTTCACCTGGGGATACCTGATCGAGTAGTCGAGAAAAGCCTTGTCGTAGAACGGACCTGGGAACGTTGCGCCCGCGCCGGTCAGTGATCCCTGGCCGACGTCGGTCGAAGTTACCGCGCCGGTACCGCCGCACGCGGTAGCGACCGTGGCTGCCACTCCGGCCATTACCGCAAACCGCCCGACGGATGAAAGACGAAGCATCTAACCCCTCCTGTTTGGCTTCGATCTGATTGCGTCAATCACGCTAGGCGAGCCCGTTTAAGGCGGGGTTAATGCGAACTTAAGTAGCAGGGTTCCGAAATTGGCTCCATATACTCCGGCCGTGATCTGGGATCGCCGGCGGGCAGACGAACCGGGGAATATCGAGTCGACGCCACCAGACGCGTTTGCGGACATGCTCGAACGCGCGCCGATCACCGCGCTGCTGCTCGATGCCGACGGACGCGTCGTCCGTGCGAATGCCTCGGCGCGCGATTTCTTTGCGATCGACCCGGCCCGGCTGCCGGCGAGCGTGGTTGAGGTCACCCTGGAGTCGCGGCTGTTCGAGATCGTGAATGCGGGCGAGGCGGAGGCCACCGTCAACCTGGTTCACCATCGCCGAACCGCCCAGGCTCACCTCATTTCCGGTCCGGACGCGGGCCAGAGGATCCTGTTTCTGGCCGATGTCACTGAGCTCCGGCGGCTTGCAACCGTGCGCCAGGAGTTCGTCGCCAACCTTGTGCACGAGCTGAAAACTCCGATCACCTCCCTGCGGTTGACCGCGGAGAGCCTTCTCGGCGACCCGCTGCCAAAGGACAGGCGGCGTTTCGCCGAGCGGGCGGTCCAGGAGGCGGACCTGATCAGCAAGATCATCGACAACCTGCGCCAGCTCGGCGATATCGAGGAAGGTGCCCTCGCCGTCAACGTCTCGCGGTTCGAGCTGGACGAGCTGGTCAACGACAGCATCACGCGTCTCGCGGTGGAGCGACCTGTGAACATCGCGGTCCCGCGCGGCCTGACGCTCGATACGGACCGCGCCAAGCTGGTCCAGGCGCTGGCAAACCTGCTCGACAACGCAGCGAAGTTCTCTCCGCCGGCGACCGCGATCGACGTCGAGGCGGCCGTGGCCGGCGACGAGCTCGTGATCAGCGTTCGCGATCGAGGCCCCGGGATCTCGCCCGAGCACTGGAGCCGCGTGTTCGAACGCTTCTACAAGGTGGATCGCGCGCGCCCGCGCGAGGCGGGAGGCTTTGGATTGGGGCTGGCGATCACCAAGCACCTCGTCCAGGTGCTCGGCGGACGCATCTGGACCGAAGCTGCGCGCGAGGGTGGGCAGGTCTTTTACATCGCGCTCCCGAGGGAAGTCTTAACGGCCGCATAAATTGCCGTTAACCCGGCGCTGCCTATCCTGAAACCGGGGATGGCAGACGTACGTCCGTACATCGAGCCACCGGTGACTTCAGGGAGGCCCGGCTTGCGAGCCTTGCGCGGAGCGGGCGATGCGAAGCTGAAGGTCGACCACCTGTCGTTCTTCTATGACCGGTTCCAGGCCCTCCACGAGGTGACCTTCGAAATCCCCCAGAAGCGGATCACTGCGATCATTGGGCCTTCCGGGTGCGGCAAGAGCACCCTGCTGCGGGTCTTCAACCGGATGTACGACCTGGTGCCGAAGGCTCACGCAAGCGGGGCCGTGTTCCTCGACAACGAAAACGTCGTCACCAGCCGGAGGCTGCTCGAGCTGCGACAGAAGGTCGGCATGGTGTTTCAGAGGCCGAGCCCGTTTCCGATGTCGGTTCGCGACAACGTCGCGTTCGCGCCGAGGCTTTTGGGTTGGCCCCAATCCCGCGTCAGATCCGCCGTCGAAGAGAGCCTAGAACGCGCGGCCCTGCTCGATGAGGTGAAGGACCGCCTGGACCAGCCGGCGACGTCGCTTTCCGGTGGGCAACAGCAGCGCCTGGCGATCGCGCGCTGCATCGCGGTCAGCCCCCAGGTCATCCTCATGGACGAGCCCTGTTCCGCCCTCGACCCGGTCGCGACCCTGAAGATCGAGGACCTCATGGCGACCCTCACGCGCGACTTCACGATCGTGATCGTCACTCACAACATGCAGCAGGCCGCGCGCGTCTCGGACTTCACCGCGTTCATGCTGATGAACCCCGAGGGGCGCTACGGCGAGCTCATCGAGTTCGCGCCCACCGCCGACCTCTTCAACCAGCCTCAGGACGACCGCACAGAGGCGTACATCACCGGGCGCTTCGGATAAAAGGCTGAGCTGATGCCTCGTCTCACATTTGAAAGAGAGCTCGCGAGCCTTCGGGAGTCGTTGGTCCGGATGGGGACCCTCGTCGAATCGCAGATCGAGGCCGCCCTCGACGCGCTGCGCCGCCGCGACGGCTCGGCCGCGGAAAAGGTTCGTACCCAGGATCAGTACCTGAACGAGCTGTTCCGCCAGATGCGCGAGCAGGTCTTCATGGTCATCTCCACCCAGCAGCCGGTCGCACGCGATCTCCGGTACCTGATGGGTCTGCAGTGGATCGCCACCGAGCTGGAACGGATGGGTGACTACGCGGTGCGCATCGCGCGCATGACGGGCACTCTGGTTGCGCTGCCCGACCGGCCTCTGCGTGCCGAGTTCGGGTTGATGGGCGAGCTCGCGATCGGACAGGTCCACGACATCCTCGAGGCGCTGATCGACCAGAACGAGCCTCGCGCGCGAGAGGTCGCGGCGCGCGACAACGAGATCGATCGTCTCTATCACCGCGTGTTCGAAGACCTGGTGAAGGAGATAGGCAACGGCCACATCGACTCCGATGGCGCGCTGCGGTCGGTGACGCTGCTGCTCGTCGCCCACAACCTCGAGCGCATCTCCGACCGGGTCACCAACGTGGCGGAGGACATCATCTTCCTCGAGTCCGGCCAGGTGGTCGAGCTCGGATGAGCCGCGCCCAGCCTTACGGCAACGCGGGACGGGTGCTAGTCGTCGAGGACGACGAAGGCATCCGCGAGATGCTGAAGTACAACCTGGTCACCGCCGGCTTCGCCGTGCATGAGGCGAGCGACGGTGCGTCCGGTCTGCGCACAGCTCGCACTTCGCGCCCCGACCTGATCCTGCTCGACCTCATGCTGCCGGGCATGAGCGGATTCGATTTCTGCCGCGCGTTACGCCGGAGCAGCAAGGTGCCGATCATCATGATCACCGCCAAAGACGCCGAGGTGGACAAGATCGTCGGTCTCGAGCTCGGCGCCGACGACTACATCACGAAACCATTTTCGGTACGCGAGGTCCTGGCCCGAGTGAACGCCGTCCTCCGGCGAGCATCTGCTGACGGCAACGAGCCGAACGCAGTTCCCGAGCGGGACGCGTTTGGAGATTTCGCCATCGACCGCCCCGCCCGTCGGGTGATCTTGCGCGGCGCCGAGGTGAAATTGACCACCCGCGAATTCGACCTCCTGTCGTACCTGCTCGCGCACCCCGACCGTGTGCACACCCGCGACGTGCTGCTGGAAAACGTCTGGGGTCAGGAATTCTCGGGCGACCGCAAGACGGTCGACGTGCATGTGCGGTGGCTGCGCGAGAAGTTTGCCGGGGTGGCGCCTTTCGAGATCGTGACGGTGCGCGGCGTCGGTTACCGGCTCGACCGCAAGCTCTCCGTCGAACTGCCGGGCTGAGCGATGGCAGTCAGAGTCGAGGCCAAAACGGCCATCGTGACGAGCCGGCCGCGGGATGGATTCCAGTGGGTGGTCGGCATCGTCGCGAGCGCCGTCCCGGCACTGCTCCTGCTGATCATCCTGACGCTGCTGCTGCAGGCGACGCCGGCGATCCAGCACTTCGGCGCCCGGTTCCTGGTGACCACGGACTGGAACCCCGTCACCGACAGCTTTGGCGCCTTGCCCGCCATCTTCGGCACCGTTTTCACCGCGTTCCTCGCGCTCGCGCTCGCGCTACCGGTGGGCGTGGCGGTGGCGGTGGTGCTGGCGGAGCCGGGCCATACGACGCTGCGAGGATTCCTGGGCACGGGTATCGAGCTGCTCGCGGCAATCCCGAGCGTCGTCTATGGGATCTGGGCCCTGTACGTGCTGGCACCCTGGTCGTACGAGCATATCGAGATACCCGTCTCCGAGCATCTGGGCTTTATTGGATGGTTTGGCTCGCCGGCGGTGCGGGGACTCTTCAACGCTTCGCTCGTTCTGGCGGTGATGGTCCTACCGACGCTCACCGCGATCTCGCGCGATGTTACGAAGGCCGTGCCGCGGGGCTTGAAGGAGAACGCGGTGGCGCTGGGCGCGACGTGGTGGGAGACCACGTGGCGGGTGATGCTTCCTTCCGCCCGGGCGGGAATTTTCGGCGCGACGATCCTCGCGCTCGGTCGTGCTCTCGGGGAAACCATCGCGGTGACGATGGTGATCGGCAACGCCTACGTCATTCCGCACTCGATCTTCCAGCCCGCGTACACGCTGGCGAGCGTGATCGCCAACGAGTTCACCGAAGCGACGGGGATGCTCTATCCCGCGGCGCTGATCGAGCTCGGGCTGGTTCTCATCCTCGTGACGTTGGTGGTCAACATGCTCGCATTGGTTCTCGTCCAGTCATCCACACGCGATGCCAGGCGGGCGTTATGAATCGCAATCACCGGCGCACCTACTTGAGTGGCGCCGGGCTCGGACTCATGTACGTGTTGACCCTTCTTGCCCTGATACCACTGGGGCTGGTGTTGTGGTTCACCATCGCCAAGGGACTGCCCTCCGTCATCCACCCGCAGTTCCTTTTCAACAGCGAGCTCCCGCCATGCGAGCCGCGGTGCCCCGTGGTGTCCCAAGCAGGGGTTGGCCACGCGATCGTGGGCACCGGGATCATGGTCGGCATCGCCTCGCTGATCGCGATCCCAGTCGGCGTTCTTGCCGGCATCTACCTCGCGGAGTACCGCGTAACGCCCTGGTCCAACTGGGTGCGGCTGGCAAGCGATGTCCTCGTGGGCACACCATCGATCGCGATCGGGCTCTTCGCTTACGCGTTCCTGGTCGTCCCGTTGCACCATTTCTCCGCCTTCTCGGGCGCGGTCGCGCTCGCGGTCTTGATGCTGCCGATCGTGACCCGAACCACCGAGGGGGCGGTCGCGTTGATCCCGAACGGTCTGCGTGAGTCCGGCTTGGCTCTGGGCCTACCCCGGTGGCGCGTTTCGCTGCAGCTTGTCCTGCCGGCCGCGGCACCAGGGGTCATCACGGGGGCTCTGCTGTCGGTCGCCCGTGCCGCCGGCGAGACCGCGCCGTTGCTGTTCACCGCCTTCGGCGCTCATATCCTCGAGTTCGATCCAAGCGGTCCTATGCAGGCCCTGCCGGTCACGGTCTTCAAATACGCACTGCTGCCCTACAAGTCGCTGCAGGACCAGGCATGGGGAGCGGCGCTCGTGCTGATCGTGATGGTGCTCAGCATCAACCTCATCAGCAGATGGATTCTGCGGCGCCAGATCGCGCTGGCGGGCCAGCTGTAGACGTTTCTCGAACCGCGATCCTGGGCCGACCTTGGGGCCGCTCGCCGCGCAAGCCATCTCACTTACCCTTTTAGCGGGGGTGGGTAGAACGTGCCGCTGAGCCTGGTTCCGCGGGAGCTTCGCTTCTACGAGCTGTTCCAGCGACAGGGCGACGTGGTCTCCCGAACGCTTCACGAGCTGTCCAGATCGCTGGGCGAAGGGCGGAGCCGGCACTCCGTCCTGCGCGACCTCGAGCATGAAGGCGATGACATCACTCGCGAGCTCTACAACCTGACGAACCGGACTTTCACGACCCCCATGGACCGCGACGACATCCTCACCCTGGCGCACTCCCTGGACGAGGTCGTCGACCTGGCCGAGGAGGTTTCGGACAGGATCGACCTGTATGAGGTGGGGGCCATCACGGACGCCGCCAAGCAGCTCGGAGAGTGCCTGGCCCAAGCGGGAGCCGAGGTCGCCAAGGCAGCGGCCGGCCTGGACGAATTGAAAGAGCTCGGCCCTGTGCTGCAGGAGATCCATCGTCTCGAGAACGAAGGGGATGCGATCACCCGCCGGGCCTTGCAGCAGCTCTTCGATGAGAACCCCCGCGCGGCCGCGAGCCTCATCAAGTGGAAGGACGTCTACGCGTTGCTCGAGTCGACCCTGGACGAGTGCGAGGAGGTCGCCGAGATCATCGAAACGATCGCCATCAAGAATGCCTGAGGCGTGAGGTACACCAGGGCTGGGGCAGGATCCAGAGGGTGGTTGGCGCGACGTTTGGGCTCGTGGCGACCTGAACCGGAAGCCCTTTACCGGAGGATGGGATGAGAATCACACCGGTCACCCCTGGACGGCGCTTTTATGAGCTCTTTCGGACGCAGGGAAAGCTCGTCAGCGAGACCCTGACCGAGCTGAGCAAATCGTTGCTCGAAGGCAAAAGCCGCCATGCGCGGTTGCGCGACCTGGAGCATGAGTGCGATGAAGCCACCCATCAGATCCACAATCTCGTCAACAGCGCGTTCATCACGCCGCTTGACGAAGAGGACATCCTGCTTCTGGCTTCGAGTCTCGACGATGTCGTCGACCTTGCCGAGGAGACGGGAGACAAAATCGACCTGTACCGGGTTCAGCACATCTCGGATCCCGCACGGCAGATGGGCGAATACCTTGCCCAGGCCGGTATCGAGATCGCCGCCGCTCTCGATCGCTTCGAAGGATTCGCTGAGCTCAAGCCGCACCGCCTCGAGATACACCGCCTGGAAAATGAGGGCGACCGCCTCACTCGCGCGGCGATCGGCGACCTGTTCTCGCGGGAAAAAGACGCCTCCGAGCTCGTGAAGTGGAAGGACATCTACGACCTGCTCGAGGCGACGATGGATGCATGCGAGCACGCCGCCAACGTGATGGAGACGGTCGCGATCAAGAATGCATGAGACCGCGATTCTGCTCTGGATCACGGTTGCCGTGGCGGTCGTATTCGATTTCACCAACGGCTTCCACGACACGGCCAACGCGATCGCGACGTCGATCTCCACACGAGCGCTCTCTCCGCGTGCGGCCGTAGGTCTCGCCGCTGTTTTCAATCTCATCGGCGCCGTTATCACGGTCGCCTTCTTCCAGGCCAAGGTCTCGAACACGATCGCCAGCACGCTGGCGATCAAGCCTGGGCTGGTGGTCGTAATGTCGGCGCTCCTCGGCGCCATCGCATGGAATCTGATCACGTGGTATCGAGGGCTGCCCAGCAGCTCGACCCATGCGTTGATCGGCGGTTTGTGCGGCGCCGGGGTTGCCGCTGCGGGCGGGCTTGGTGGGGTCCAGTGGTCGGCGCTCTTGAAGCAGGCCGCAAGCCTCGTCATCTCACCACCGCTTGGGTTCGTGGCGGCGGCGATCTTCGCCATCGCGTTGATCACGGTCATCCACCGCGCACACTGGCGCCCGGCGCCGGTGAACCGGACGCTCCGCGGCTTGCAAATCGCGACGTCTGCCTTCCTCTCCTATTCACACGGCGCCAATGACGCGCAGAAGACGATGGCTGCAATCACCCTCGCGCTGGTAGCCGCGGGGGAACTGCCGAAATTCCAGGTGCCTCTTTGGGTGGTGGTCCTTTCCGCTGCGGCAATTGGCTTCGGAACGTACGCCGGTGGATGGCGGATCATCCGCACGCTCGGCTGGAGCATCTTCAAGCTCGAACCGGCAACAGGCTTCTCTGCCCAGCTGATGGGAGCGAGCGTCATCCAGGGGGCCACGCTCATCGGCCTTCCAGTCAGCACGACACACGTTGTCACGGGGTCGGTGCTGGGGGTCGGCGCAAGCCGCAACCTCGGGGCAGTGCGCTGGGGTGTCGGCGCAAACATCGTTGCGGCGTGGATCATCACCATCCCCGCCTCGGCCCTCATCGCATGGGTCGCGTTTGCGATTCTTCACACAGCAGGTCTACGCGGCTAACCAAGGCTCTTTCATTAAGTGGGACCTCGCGTTTAAACTGGCGCTCAGCGCGGAGCCCAAACGTTTCAGCTGACGAAGGAGCAACGGTGGCAACAAAGATCCTTGATGTTGCGGATGTGAGCGTGATCAGAGCTGCGGGTGGGGTAGTCGTAAGAAATTCGCGATCCGGTGAGGCCGAGATCGCGGTCGTCCACCGTCCCGAGTACGACGACTGGACGCTGCCGAAAGGCAAGATCGAGCCCGAAGAGACGCCGGAGGACTGTGCGCTGCGCGAGGTTCGCGAGGAGACCGGCCTGCGATGTGACCTCGTCCGGCCGCTCGGCTGCACGGCGTATGTCGACCGGCGCGGGCGCGACAAGGTGGCGTGCTACTGGGTGATGGAGGTTCGCGGCGGGCGATTCAAGCCCGGGATCGAGGTCGACAAGCTGCTGTGGCTTTCGCTCGACGACGCCGTGAAACGCCTCACCTACGGCCGCGACAAAACACTTCTCCTCCAGCAGGACCTGTAGCCAAACAGAAAAACCTCCTGCCCATTCATGGGGAGGTGGCGCGAAGCGCCGGAGGGGCTCGGTAAGCCCGGTAAGCTGAACCTGTGCAAACGCTGACGCACGCGGATCCACTCGTCGTCGCCGGCGTCACGCTGCGCTCTCGCCTCTTTCTCGGCACCGGGAAGTACGCGAGCGACGGAGCGATGCTGGCCGCGCTAGACGCCTCCGGGTGCGAGCTGGTCACCGTCGCCCTACGCCGCCTCGACCTCGACAACCCGAAAAAGAAGACCATCCTGGATGCGATCGACTGGTCGCGCTACCGCGTCCTGCCGAATACGGCGGGCTGCCGGACCGCGGAGGAGGCCGTCCGGATTGCGCGCCTTGCTCGCTCGATGGGCCTCTCCGACTGGGTGAAGCTCGAAGT
>WNFW01007363.1_pt1 | contig 12075 bp, 10 predicted proteins | sample 5400131 | NCBI WGS metagenome assembly WNFW01 (sample SAMN13153362, study PRJNA577476) | soil metagenome | isolation source: 20 cm soil or saprolite under grassland replicate 1 | place: USA:California | collected 2016-06-15
AGCACCTGTTGCAGGCGACTCGCGTCCACGAGGATGTCTTCGACCGCAGCATCGACGTGCAGATTCTCCGCCTCCGACGCAAGCTCGAACGCGACCCGAGCGCGCCGCGTGTCATCCAGACCGAGCGTGGGGTCGGATATGTGTTTGCTGTTCCGGTCGAGCGGAGCTAGGCGATCTCTCGATCTTGCGGTCGCCAGCGCCGCTCGAATTACAGTGCGAGATATCGCTGGCGAATATTGTCATTGGCCTTCAATTCCTCGATCGTCGCGCTATAGACGATCTGGCCCTTGTCGATGACGGTGGCATGGCTGGCGAGGCCAAGGCAGAAATGCATATTTTGCTCCGCGATCAGAACTGTCGCTCCGGTGCCACGCAACTGCCGCAGCAATTCGCTGATGCGCTGCACGATGATCGGTGCGAGACCTTCGCTGGGCTCGTCCAGCAGCAACAGTACCGGATTTCCCATCAGCGTGCGGGCAATCGCGAGCATTTGCTGTTCCCCGCCCGATAGCCTGCCCGCAACGCGGTAGCGCAGCGGCTCCAGTAGCGGAAACACATCATAGACGCGCCGGACCGACCATTCGTCCTGACCTTCGGGACCTTTTTTCTGGGCGATGACGAGATTGTCCTCGACCGTATGGTCGGAAAAGATCTGCCGATCCTCGGGCACAAAACCGAGGCCGGCGCGGGCGATGTGATGTGGCCTGAGCCCGGATATCGAGCATCCGCGCAGCATCACCCTGCCCCGGCGCGCCGGCGCAAGGCCCATGATTGCTTTCATCGTCGTTGACTTGCCGGCACCGTTGCGGCCGAGCAGCGCCATGGTTTCGCCGGGTCGGACCGAGAGGGCAACGCCGAACAGTATCTGGCTGGTGCCGTAATAGACGTCGAGATCGTCGACCTGAATGATGGGGTGCGCGCTCACGTTGCTTGCCCGGCGTGATGTTCGGTGCCGAGATACGCCTCGATCACAGCAGCATTCCGGCGGATCGCGTCGGGCGTTCCCGTGGCGAGAATCCGGCCGTAGCACAGCACCACAATCGAAGGCGCGATCTTGAAGACGATGTCCATGTCATGCTCGATGAACACGACCGTGATCTTCTGCTGTTCCCAAAGTTCATGGACCTTGTCGATCATCCGCCAGCGCTCTTCGGTGCCCATGCCCGCGGTGGGCTCGTCGAGCAGCAACACCTTTGGATCGAGCACCAGGGCAAGCGCGATATCGAGCAGCTTCTGGTCGCCATGCGACAGCGTCGCCGAAGTCCGATCGCGCTTGCCGGCAAGACCCAGCATTTCCATCGCATGCTCGGCACGGTCGCGGGTCTCGGCGAGCGGAAACCGCCGATGCAGCACGCTGGCACGGCGCTGATCGGCGCAAACCGCGGCCAGCATCGTTTCATGCACGGTGAGCGAGGGAAAAATACTCGCAACCTGAAAGGCGCGGCCGATGCCGTGCCGCGCGATGTCGGGCGGTGACCGCCCCGCCATATCGACGCCGTTGAGCAGGACGCAGCCACTGTCCGGCTTCAGCGCGCCGGTGATCAAGTTGAAGAATGTGCTTTTTCCCGCGCCGTTGGGGCCGATCACGGCGGTGAGCGAGCCGTCGGCAAAACTCAACGAGATATGGTCGGCCGCCTTGACGCCACCGAACGACTTGGAGAGCTGCTGCACGTCGAGCATGGCTAGCCGCTCGCCTCCCTGAGCCCGGCAAAGGTGCGCCACGACCGTTTCATCGCGCTCGCTCCCTAGCACCGTCGCGGCGGACCTCGTACCATTCGACCACGAAATCCATCAAGCCCTTGCGCAGGCCGATGGCGAAGAACAGGATCACGATGCCGAGCACGATGCCGTAATAGTCGGTGAGCCGGGTGACCGTGTCGTTCATGATCAGTAGCAGCACAGTCCCGACCATCGGCCCAAGGAAGGTGGTGACGCCGCCGAGCATGTTGATGAAGATGCCCTCGCCCGAGATCGTCCAGAAGGCGAACTCGGGATAGGCGCCGGATACGAACAGGCTCATGATGATGCCGCCGGTCGAGGCAAACAGCGCCGCCAGCACGAAGATCGTCAGCTTGGCGCGCCAGACGTCGATCCCGATGAAGCTGGCGCGGACGGCATTATCGCGGATCATGCGCAAGGTGTAGCCGAACGGCGATTGCGCGATCTGCCGCATCAGCAGCAGGCCGATCACCAATAGCGCGCAGCTCACGACGTACAGGTGGAGATAGTTTGACAGATCGACGCCGAGGAACACCGGACGCGGGATCCCGCCACGCAGGCCCTGATCGCCGCCGGTCAGCGAAACCCATGACAGGATCATGCTGTGGATCAGCATCTGAAATGCCAGCGTGACGAAGGCGAAGTAGATTTCCTTCAGCCGCACGCAAATGGCACCGATCACCGCCGCAATGACAGTCGTAATGAGCAGAGAGCAGATGAACGCCACGGGGATCGGCACGCCGGTGCGCTGCATGATCAGGGCGAAGCTGTAGGCGCCGAGCCCGAAGAACATGCCGTGTCCGAACGAGATCATGCCGGTGTAACCGACCAACAGATTGAGGGATGTGGCGAACAGGCCGAACGCCGCGCAGCGGATCACGAAATCGAGCAGTGCCTTGCTGCTGAACAGAAACGGCAACGTGGCCAGAACCGCAAACGCTGCAATCGCAATCAGCACGTCGAGATATCGGGAACGCTGCGATTTGGCTTCGATGCGCGGAACGCCCAAAGATTCGCCGGCACGTTCGGCCTGCAATTCGGTCATGCCACTTCCTTGCCGAACAGGCCGGTCGGACGCGCGACCAGCACGATCACCATGAACAGATACATCAGGCCGTCGGTGAACAGCGGGAAGCCGAGCGAGCCGAACGAACGGATCAGGCCGATCAGCAGCGCGCCGATCAGCGCGCCGAGAATAGAGCCCATGCCGCCGATCACGGTGACGATAAAGGATTCGATCAATACCGAGAATCCCATGCCCGGCGTCAGCGAGCGCACCGGTGCGGCGAGCGCGCCGGCGAGACCGGCCAGCATGCCCCCCAACGCGAATACGCTGCCATAGATCAGTCCGGTATTGATGCCGAGCGCGGACACCATGCCCGGATTGTGCGCCGCCGCCCTGACCACCTTGCCGATCCTGGTGCGGGCAAGGCCGAGGCCGAGGATGGCCGCGACGGCGAGCGCAACCCCGATCAGCAGCAGATAATATGGCGGCACGACACCGCCGCCGATAAACAACGGCGGCACCTGGAACGCCGTCGGCATTCCCATCGATTTGAATTCCGGTCCCCAAATCCAGCGCACGACGTCATCAAAGATCAGGACAAAGGCGTAGCAGACCAGAAGCTGCATCAGCACGTCGCTGCCATAGACCCGGCTCATGAATACGCGCTCGAAGACGAGACCAAGGATCGCGGTCCCGGCTGCGCCGCACAGCATCGCCAGGGCAAAACTGCCGGTGAGCTGATAGGCCGTCATCGCGAAATAGGCGCCGAACATGTAGAACGCGCCGTGGCTGAAATTCACGACCTTGAGCACGCCGAAAATCAGCGTCAGTCCGACGGCCACAAGGAACAGCAGCATCCCAATGATGAAGCCACTGGTACCTTGCGTCACCAGGCAGGCGGAGCTGGCAAGACAGCCGGTAAGCGCATCGAGGTCCAAGGGAACATGTCCGTCACGGCTGCCGGTGTATCGGCGAATAAAATCAGCCGGCGAGACGCCGAGGCCGACAGGCAGCCTCCGCTTCTCGCCGATGCGTCAGGTATAGCCTTTGCTCTTCTTCCACTCGGCTTCAAGCGCCAGAATCTGCTTCCAGTCGCCGCTTTTGACCTCTGGAACATAAGGCTCGCTCGGAATCGTGGTGCCCCAGCCGATCGCATAGCCGATCAGTGTCTGATCTTCGGCCCGCATCGTCACGGTGCCGTCGGCGCCGAACGGCGATTTGATGGTAAGACCGCGCATGGCGTCTGCGATCTTCTTGCCATCGGCGGAATTCGCCTTCCTGGACGCCTCGGCGAGCAGCATCATCGCGGTCGCATTCTCCCATGACCAGTTGGTGGGATACTCGTTGAACTTCGCCTTGTAAGCATCGGCCCAGGCGGCGTTCTCCGCGGTCGCCGGATAGGTCTTGATGTAACGATTGCCGGAGTGGATGCCCTTCGGCAGATTCTTGACCACCGTGAGCGCGGTATAGTCGGCCATGTTAACGGCGAACACCTCCATCTGGCTGAACAGGGCGTAGATGTTGGCCTGATCGATGTAGGAGGTGAGATCACCGCCCCACAGCGCGGAATACAGTGCTTGCGGTTTTGCCTGCAATATCTTGGTCACGACCTCGGTGTAATCGGGCTGGAACAGTTTGGGCCAGGCATCGCTGATAATTTCGACATCCGGCGCGAATTGTTTGAGGTAGTAGACGAACTCCGCCGTCGTATCGCGGCCATAGGCATAATCCGGCGAACACGTCGCCCATTTCTTCAATCCCTTCGCCTTGGCAATCGCCGCGGCATAACCGCCGCCGACGATTGAATCGTGCACGCCCTGACGCGCTGTGCGGAACGCGTTGGGAATGTGCTGCTTGGGATCGGCCGTGAGCGAAGAGGTTTCCGAGTTGGTATGGATACAGAAGACGCCGAGATCGCGCGCGACCTCATGGACTGCGAACGCACCGGACGAGGCCTCGGCATCGATGAGGAGTTCGCAACCGTCGGTGTTGACCAGTTCGCGCGCGACGCGGGCCGCCTCCTGCGGCTGTCCCTTGGAATCGCGGATCACCATCTCGATCTGCCGGCCGGCCAATCCGCCTGCGGCGTTGATTTTATCGACCTCAATCGTCACGCCGTTGCGCGACGAAGTTCCGAGCTGTGCGACGCGACCTGAAAGGATCGTCGGCATACCAACTTTGATCGTCTTGGCTTGCGCCCGCGCCACCCACGGGGTTGCGAACGTCACTGCGCCGGCGCCCATCAGCGCCAGCGTCGACCGCCGGCTCACACCCGGCTTGCCCTTCTTGGTCATCCTGCCTCCCTCGACGTCCGTGCGTCCCTAAATCCCTGCCGGAGATCGTGCCGTCTCCATAACTGCGACAATTTCAGAGAAAACAGGATGACGTCAAGCCAATTATGAATTACGAGTCAGAATTCATATTCCCGTGCTTCCGCGGGTCTGAGGGCGCAAGTTAGGCAGTTCTGGCGGTCCATGATCAATCTATCGAGCTTCATCGCGTTTCATGCCCGGCGGACCCCCGACCGCTGTGCGCTGAAATACCGCGGTCAGGAAATTTCCTACGCAGCCTTTGACCAACGCATCCGAATGATCGGCGGCTGGCTGGCCTCACGCGGGATTGCCCCGGACGATGTCATCGCCGTGCTGATGAAGAACAGCCCGGCATTTCTCGACATCGCTTTTGCCGCGAGTCACATCGGCGCGGTTTTCCTGCCGATCAACTTTCGGCTGGCATCGGACGAAGTCGCCTACATTGTCGAAAACTCCGGCGCGCGCGTGCTCATTGCCGACGAAGAACTCGGGTCGAATGCGGCGGGACCCGCGCCCATCGTGCCGGTCGATGAAGCCGCGCAATCAAACGCCACACGTCTTGCGCCGGATGCGAAGCCGGCGGCAGCGGTGCGTCGTCTGCCTTCCGACCTGATGCGGCTGATGTACACCTCCGGCACCACGGACCGCCCGAAAGGCGTGATGCTGACTTACGAGAACTTCTACTGGAAATCGGCGGATCATGTCCTGGCGCTCGGGCTGAACCGCGATACGCGGTTATTGGTGGCCGGGCCCCTCTACCACGTCGGCGCGCTCGATCTGCCGGGGATTGCGGTGCTGTGGCAGGGCGGGATGCTCAGCATCCAACGCGATTTCGACGCAGGACAATGCCTGGCTGCGATCGAGGCTGACGGGCTCGACGCGGCGTGGCTTGCGCCCGTCATGACGACCTCCATTCTCACCTGCCCCGATCGCGGACGCTATGACGTCTCCAGCTTGCGATGGGCGATCGGTGGCGGCGAGAAGACGCCGGAAGCGCGGATTCGCGCCTTCTCGCAATATTTTACCAATGCCCGCTACATCGACGCATACGGCCTGACCGAAACCGTCGGCGGTGACACTTTCATGGAGCCCGGGCTGGAAATCACAAAGATTGGATCGACCGGCCGCCCCGTCGCCCATGTCGAGATCGAAATCCGCGACGACAGTGGAAATCGCCTCGGCCCCGGCGAGAACGGCGAAATCTGCCTGCGCGGCCCGAAGGTCACGCCCGGTTACTGGAAAGATCCCGAGAAGACGGCGGCGGCGTTCTTCGGCGACTGGTTCCGCTCGGGCGATGTTGGCTACCTCGACGAGGACGGCTTCCTCTATCTCACCGACCGCAAGAAGGACATGATCATTTCCGGCGGCGAGAATATCGCTTCCTCCGAGATCGAACGCGTCATCTATGAGATGCCGCAAGTGCGCGAAGTAGCCGTTATCGGCATGCCCGACGAGCGTTGGGGTGAAAAGCCCGTTGCGGTCGTGGTGGTCGCCGACGGCACCGTGCTGCAATTGCCTGAGCTGACGGAGCATTGCCGCAAACGACTGGCGGCGTTCAAGGTGCCGAAACAACTCGTCATCCGCGACCAGCTGCCGCGCAATCCATCGGGCAAGGTGCTCAAGCGCGTGTTGCGCGCCGAACTCGAGATCAACGCATGACGCAGGCGCCCCAAAACACGTCCGCCAAAGCGATGAAGCTCAACCGGGTCGAGCGCAACGCCTGGACCAAGCGCAGGATATTCGACGCCGCCACCAAGATCGTCGGCAAATACGGGTATGCCGAGGCCTCCGTCGCCCGGATCACCGAAGAGGCCGGCGTCGCGCAGGGCACGTTCTATAATCATTTCGAAAACCGCGAGCAATTGCTCGATCAATTGCTGCCGAAAATCGGCGTCGACATGGTGCGATTCATCCGCGAGCGCACCGGCACCGCCCATGCGGCGAAGCAGGAGATTGAGCGGTTCGGCGCGTTCTTCGATTTCATCCGTGAAGTGCCGGAATTCCTGCGCATTCTCAACGAAGCCGAATTTTTTGCGCCAACCGGCTACCAGAAACATCTCGACAATGTTTCAACCGCCTATGTCCGCATCCTGCGGCGCGCGCGGCACGCCGGCGCGATCGATGGCTTCAGCGATGAAGAGTTCGAGGCCATCGTTCACATGTTCATGGGCGCGCGCGGCTACCTCAGCCGCCGCTACTCCTACACCGAGGACGCCGTTACCGCCGTGCCGGATCATGTGATCTCTGCTTACGAAAAGCTGATTACCCGTGGGTTGTTCACCCTGCCCGCCAAAGGCAACGGCGATGACCGCTGATGGTATTGCTCTGGTGACGGGAGCGTAGACGATGAACATCGAGATGCCGCGAAAGACCCTCGATCTGTCGACGGCCATCGCCGAAGGCGACATCCGCGTCTTGCTGATGGTACTGGTTCACATGACCGGCGACCAACGCTGGCTGGAACCTCCTTACAAGCCGAAGCGCGATGTCCGCCTTATCCCCGATCCGGAAGCCGGGGTGCCTAAGCAAATCCAGGACGAAATCCGCGCAGCCGTCCTCAAGCTTTTCGAAAAGCGCCAGCCCCAACCCGCGATCACCGATCCCGGCGACGAATTGATGCTGAAGATGATGCGGGCCTGTCTCGGCGAGAACGTCGCGCCGGAATATGCGCCGCTGATGCGCGAGGAAATGGGATTCATTCCGCGCGATGCGCGCTGGACCAGGCGCCCGTCCGGTGATGCCCTGACGGCGCACGGTGCGGGCGTCTGCGCGATTGCCTTGGGGGTCGCCCTCGGCCGGCTCGGCATTCCCTACACCATTGTCGAGAAAAACGACGAGCTCGGCGGCACCTGGTACGTCAATCGCTATCCCGGCTGCGGCGTGGATACGCCCAATCACTCCTATTCGTACTCGTTCGGCGCCCGAAACCAGTGGACCCGCTATTTCGCGCCACGCGAAGAACTGCTCGCCTACCTCAAGAAGGTCGCGATCGAGCACGACGTCCGCAGCCATATCCGTTTCAATACGCGGTTGACCGCATCGCGCTGGAACGAATCCAAACGTCGCTGGATTTCCAGTCTCGAAACCAGCAACGGCCTGGAAGATTTCGAGTCGACGACGCTCGTCAGTGCGATCGGTCAGCTCAACGATCCATCGCCCGCGCATTTCAAGGGCGAGGAAGAATTTGCCGGACTGAAGCTCCACTCCGCGCTGTGGTCGGACGATATGGGACTCGACGGCAAGCATGTGGCCGTGATCGGCACGGGCGCTACCGCCATGCAGCTCGTGCCCTCAATTGCCGATCGGGTGGCTTCGGTGACGGTGTATCAGAGGTCGGCACAATGGTCGCGCCCGGTGGCCGGCTATTCCGATCCCATCACTGAAGGCGCGCGATGGCTGCTCGCCCATCTGCCTTTTTACGTGCAGTGGTATCGCTTCAACATGTTCTGGCGTTACGGCGACGGACTATTGCCTTTCCTGCGCAAGGATCCCGCATGGCCGCATCCCGATCGCGCCGTGAACAAAGGCAATGACCGGCATCGCCAGGAACTGACGGACTTCATTTTGTCCGAGCTGAAAGACCGGCCCGACCTGATCGAGAAATGCGTGCCGACCTACCCGCCCTACGGCAAGCGCATCCTGCTGGATAATGGCTGGTTCAAAACGCTGACCAAGCCAAATGTCCAGCTGGTTACCAATCCCATCGACCGTTTCGCTCGGGATGGCATCGTTACGTCCGACGGCAAGTTGCGGCCCGCGGATGTGATTGTCATCTCGACCGGCTTCAGGGTGACCGAAATGGCGGCGCGTCTCAATATCACGGGGCGCGGCGGCGAGAACCTGAGGGATGTCTGGGCAAATGATAATCCGACCGCCTATCTCGGCCTGACGGTGCCGGGCTTTCCGAATTTCTTCTGCATGCTCGGCCCCAATTCCGGTCCGGCGCATGGCGGCAGCGTGATCTTCCAGTCGGAATGCCAGAGCCGCTACATCACGGGGTGCCTCGTAGACATGATCGAGCACGGCATCGCGGCAATCGACGTTTCGCAGGAGGCGCATGATCGCTACGTTCGCGAGGTCGACCAGGAACACCAACAGCTGATCTGGACCCATCCGGGAATGACGACCTACTATCGTAACAGCGCCGGTCGCGTGTTTTCCGCGATGCCATGGCGGTTCGTTGATTACTGGGCGATGACCCACGACCCCGACTTGAGCCAGTATCGCCAGACGAGGGCCTGAGCAACGAAAATCACGCGCGCACCGAAGTTCTGCGCGCCGAAGGCCTGACCGCGGACACCTGGGACCGCGAACGCGCCGGCATCAGGCTGCGTCGAGAAAAATCTGACCGGAAAAAAGGATGACGCGATGAAGAAACCGCGCGTACGCATCTACACCGACTACAAGAGTCCTTACGCTTTCGTCGCCAACAAGCGGCTTTTCGAGCTGGAAGAAAAGCACGGCGTCGAACTTGAATGGCTGCCGTATACGCTTCGCATCGCGGAATTCATGGGAACGGTGGAGGAGCGCACGCCGCACTTCTGGCGCAAGGTGCGTTACGCCTATATGGACGCGCGACGCTATGCCAACGCGCAAGGGCTCACCATGAAGGGACCGCGGCGAATCTACGATGCCTTCTATTCCAGCGCCGGCATGCTGTTCGCGCAGCGCCACGGATTGTTTCGGCCCTACCACGACACGGTGTTCAAACGCTTCTGGAGTCACGACCTCGAAATCGATGAGCTGTCCGAAATTTCCGGCGTCATCGCGGATATCGGCGGATCCGCGGAAGATTTCGAAGCCTACGTCCGCGGTCCGGCGCGAGCCGAACATGATCGCATCGTCGACGAGGCTGAGGCGCTTGGCGTGTTCGGTGTGCCCACCATGGTATTCAACGGCGAGCTGTTCTGGGGCGGCGACCGCATCGACATGCTGATTGAACGCATCCAAAGGCCCGAGACGATCGCGATGGCGCTGGGGAGCCGGCACCGGGCATGAATACCATGTCGTGCGCTAATTTGCAGCGAGGTGCGCCCAGCAGCCGGTACGCTCGAGCACGGGCCGCAGCGCGGTTCGATTTTCGACGCTGAGCGCCGCGAATTTTTCGCGGATCAGGTCGAGACATTTGACCTGATACTTGAATGGCGACAGCGCATAAGGCAATCCCCAGACGTTGATCTCCACACGTTCGACGCCCTTGGCGAAAGCTTCGGCATTGGCCACCAGAAAAGGCAGATACAGTTCGCCGGCAATCCTCAGCAACGCTTCAGCCATTCCTGACAACGCCTGCTCGCGCGGATACCACGCGCCGTCAACGCCGGAAGCGTCATCCAGCCGCCGCGTCCAGTGATCGGTGAAGGGCGCCATTTGCCGCATCAGCCGCATCGGCGTGGGATCGGTTGCCATCTCGCTCAACTGGCCGAACCAGGCGAAGTCCGCGAGCGATGGCCGGCTTCCGAAAAGGTATTTGGTCATGCCGACGTGCGGCTCGAACGCCTTGAGAATGCGGCGGTAGCTCTGCTCCAGCAACGGCTTGTTTTCGGCGGTCGCGCCGAGAATGGGCATGCGGGAAATCTGCCTGCGGCGGAAATCCTCGATTTCTTCGGGGCTCCCGGGCTCCGCGCCGGATACCGACCACTCCTCCGCCGCCCACCGGGAAACATAGCCCTGATCTTCCGGATCCCACCAGCGATAGAGAAAAAGCGGCTTAACGGCCCATTCGTCTGCGAGGTCTTCCAGAAGATCGCAGACAAACGCCACCGCGCTATCTTCGGGAATCACTGACCGCTCGCGATGCCGATTCTCCAGATCGTAGGCGAGCGTCGTCGTTTCGCCGCGAAAACTTCCGTCGGGGTATTGCAGAACCGGGATCAAGTTCGGCCGCAGGTGCTCGGTCTGTTTCCGCAGCGCCCTGGTCATGATGACCCAATCGAACGGAATTCTCCGGTACCGTAGCAGCGCCCGCAGCTTGATTGCATAGGGCGATGCGGTCGATCCAATGAGCCGATAGCGTCCCTCCACCATGCATCAATTCCAGTTTGAGGCAACGCTGCCCCCGATCGCGACATTCACGGGCCATGGCCTCGAGGAGGTCGAGACGACCGCGAGGCCCCCTCCCTCAACCGCGACGTGCTGCTCATAAAGCGAGGAACTTTACCTGCAAAAACCGCGAAAATCACGATCCGGCGCTCGCGCGTTCCTAGTTTGACTTCTGCTTTACATAGCGACCGGGCGCGGGCTCTATCGTGCGATAGTGTAAGTTACCCGGCTGCGGGGGCGCCGGCATTGTCCCGTTTGAGTGCTGCTTCATCCAGGCATCCCAATCCGGCCACCAGCTTCCGGATTTCTCCTCTGCTCTTTCCAGCCAACTATTGGGATCCGATACGAGCTGATCGTTCAGCCAATGGCTGCGCTTGTTGCGGGCCGGAGGATTAATGACGCCCGCAACGTGGCCGCTGGCGGCGAGGACAAAGCGGGCATCTTTCCCGAGCAGATCCTTTGAGGCATAGGCCGACTTCCACGGCACGATGTGATCCTCGCGGGACGCCAGGACATAGAGCGGCACCTTCACTTTCGACAAATCGATCGGCACCCCACACTGCGTTGTCTTTCCAGGCTCTTTGATATTGTTTTCGACATAGGTGTTGCGCGTATACCAGCAGTACATGGGACCTGGGAGGCTGACGCTGTCGGAATCCCAATACAATAGATCGAACGCATCGGGCGTTGCGCCTTTAAGATAGCTATCGATGACATAGCGCCAGATCAGATCATTGGCGCGTAGCGTGCCAAAGGTGAAGGCCAATTCCTTTCCCGGAAGTATGCCGCCCTTCCCGATCGCGGCCTCTCGCAACGCCACAGAGCCCTGATCGATCAAGAGACCAATCTCGCCCGTATCAGTGAAATCGAGCATGGTGGTCAGCAGTGTGAGGGTCACAAGCTTGTCCTGTTGTCGCGCGGCCAGGATTGCCGCGGCGCAGCTCAGGATCGTGCCGCCCACGCAGAACCCAAGCGCATGCGTTCGCTCGGCGCCAGTAA
>WNFW01002761.1_pt1 | contig 12073 bp, 9 predicted proteins | sample 5400131 | NCBI WGS metagenome assembly WNFW01 (sample SAMN13153362, study PRJNA577476) | soil metagenome | isolation source: 20 cm soil or saprolite under grassland replicate 1 | place: USA:California | collected 2016-06-15
CGAAGGAATGACCGACATCTGTCGCGGATCGCTGGCGCGACTCGGAATGGAAGTGCGCAATTCGATTGGATTTTTCGAGGGGCAACGCGAAGAAGGGATCAACCGAATTTTTGTTTCCGGCGGGTTAGCGCGTGCGGAACCGGTTTTGCAGGCGTTGAGTGACGAACTCAGTTTGCCGTGTGAAATTTGGGACCCGCTCGAGACCTGCGAGGTCGCGCTGCCGGCGGCGAAACGGCAGACTTTGCCTAACGAATTTGTCTCACTCAACGTCGCTTGCGGGGCGGCCTTCGAATATCTCAAAACCTGACCAGCAGCAATGGCACTTCACCTCAATCTCCTGCATGAGGAAATTCTGGAGCAGCGGCAGCGGAAACGTGACCCGCTCAAGATCGGAATCATTGTGCTCGTGAGCTGCGGCGCACTCCTTTTTCTCTACTACACGTGGAACGCGTATCAAACCTTTGAAATCAAAGCCAAACTCAGCGCCATCGACGGCGATTGGAAAAAGCTGGAGCCCCAAGTTACCCAGGCGCAAAAACGCTCAGCCGAGCTCACCGATCTCATTAACACGACGCGCGTCCTCGACGATTACATCGACAATCGTTTTTTCTGGGGACCATTTTTGGAGAAACTCTCGCGTTGTGTCCCGCCCAATGCACAACTGACCGGCATGGAGGCCGGAGTTTTGGAAGATGACAAAGGCGTGACGATCACGATCGATGGCGTGGCCGCGGCGCGCGAGCCACGATCCGCAGCGGAGGATCTGCGCCAGATGTTGCTCGAACAGCTCGGCAAGAGTTATCACGATGTGAAAGTGGAATTTAAAACACTCGAGGACGTTGAAGCCGTCGCGAACCTCGGTGGCACCAACGTACCGATGGCTCGTTACATCTTGTCCATCACCCTTAACCCCAACGCGGCTGCAAAACCGGCTGCAACACCGGCGCCGAGCCGAACAAAACGAAGAGATGAATCTTCCTAAACTTTCCAAAGATCAGATCAAGAAACTCCTGCTCAGCACGATGGGTTTGATTTTTCTGCTCTACGTTTATTTCACCTTTTTCCTCGGGCCGCTCCAAAAAATTCGCAACGGTGCCTTGGCCCAGATTGCAGATCGCCAGCAAAAAATCGACGGCTCGAAAACTGAAATGGCCAAAGCGGCCAATCTCGAACGCCAAGCCAAGGACGCGACCGCGCGTTTTGCCGCACTCAAGGCTTTCTCTCCGGAAGGCGCGCCGATCGCGTGGTTTCCACCTCGGGTGAAGACCTTTTTTGCAAGTCAGCAAATCGATCGCGCAGTTGCCCGATTAGAGAGCAACGCGAACTTCAAACAAAGCGAGCTTGCGGCCTGGACCAAATATAACTGGCTGATCGAGATGCCCCAGGCCGATTTCGCGGCCCTCGGCAAAGCGATCGCTGAGCTCGAGAACCGGGAGCCGCTGCTTTCCATCACGAAACTGACCATCCACGTTGTGCCTAACGAGCCGCAATTTCAACAGGTCGGCATCGCCGCGACCACCGTTATTGAAAAGCGATGAAAATACTTTTTTCACTTCTCTTCACCTTGATCCTTGCGGCGCCGGCTCTGTTCGGCGCGGATGAACCCGCCGCCGTCGCGATCAAACATAAATCTTCCTTCAACCTCGACGCCGGAACCCGTAATCCATTTTCGCCAATCGGCTGGAAGCCGACTGGAAGAGTTGCCAGTGGCAGTGGCAGTGGCGGAACCAGTCAAGGCGAAGTTCCACCCGGCGCATTCGTCGTTAGCACGATCACGGTCGATGGCGCCACGCATTTTGCGATCATCAATGGCAAATCGATGCAGGAAGGCCAGCAGTTCGGCCTCCAGATCGGCACTCAAATTTACCAGGTCATGGTCAAGCGAATCGAGGATGGCCAGGTAATTCTGACGCGCAACAACGAAGAGATCGTGGTGCCGCTGCGGCGCAAATAATCCCGCGCAAGTCCAGCCGCCTAGATTCGGACCGGATCGATCTAACGCGGGATATCAGAGTAGCTAAACCGGCCGTCATGCCGGTGCGAATCCTGCTGTGTAAATCGCTCTGTTCAGACGATTCCAGTTGAGTTTTTCCGTAGAAAGCGGCAAACTCTTTGCCGCTCGACCCTCGCCACCAATGGCGACTAATCCGCAACAAATATGAAATCATCTTCGGCTATCCTTTTAGCGCTTTGTTTATGTTTCAGTAATAACGCCAGTGCGCTGAGCTTTAGTGATTTCTTTGGACCGCGCTTTAACGGCGTGCAGACGACGCGCACCGCACTGGCGCCAAAAAATGCGCTCGACTCTATTCATCGCTGGAACACGATCGCAATTAACGCCAGCGGACTGGATCATACACCGGTGGCGCCCGGCGAATTGCGGACTTTTGGCGAGCAACTTGGACCGACTCGCGCCAGTCGCGCCATCGCTATCGTCCACATTGCGATTTTCGATTCGGTCAACGCAGTGCTCGGCGGTTACCAGAGTTACACAGGAATTCAGCCGGCGAAACCGCCGGTCTCACTCGACGCAGCCGTGGCGCAAGCGGCCCACGACACATTGGTCGCGCTTTATCCGTCGCAAGCATCGGCGTTCGGTTCTCTCCTGGCCGACGATCTCGCGAAGGTCAGCAACAAGAACGAACGCGCCAACGGCGTTTCGTTGGGCCAACGTGCTGCCGCAGCAATTCTCGCGCTCCGCACAAATGACGGCTCGCAAATTCCCGAGCTACATTTCGGCATCGATTATTTCCCGAACCAAATGCCTGGCTATTGGCGCCAGGATCCGATCAGCTTGATCCCAATCGTGCTCGGCGCGCACTGGGGCGAATGCACAACCTTCGTCGTGCAATCGGCCAGCCAGTTTCGCGTTCCGCCGCCGCCGGCAATGAACAGCACCGAGTATTTATCGGCCTACAACGAAGCGAAATCGGTCGGAGGCGACGGAGTTTTCACACCGACAGTGCGGACGCCGGAACAAAGCTTTATCGGAATTTTTTGGGCTTACGATGGAACGCCGAGCCTGTGCGCGCCGCCACGTCTTTACAATCAGATCATCGTTCACATCGCTGATCAGATGCATCTCGGCACCGCCGACTTGGCGCGACTCCTCGCTCTCGCCAACACCGCCATGGCCGACGCCGCCATGTCCGTTTGGGATTCAAAATATTATTACGATTTCTGGCGACCGGTCACCGGCATCCGCGAATCAGATCTCGGAACCGGCCCGACCGGGCTCGGCGACGGCAATACATCGACAACCGGCGATCCGACGTTCACGCCCATGGGCGCGCCCGCGAGCAATCTCACTGGGCCGAATTTCACCCCGCCATTTCCATCGTATCCGTCCGGACACGGCGGCTTTGGCGGCGCGCTCTTCCAAACGCTGCGAAGATTTTTCGGGACCGACAACATCGCGTTCACCTTTGTCTCCGACGAATTCAACGGCCTGACCAAAGACAACGCCGGCAACGCGCGTCCCTACATGCCGCGCAGTTTCTCTAATTTCTCGCAGGCGGAAGAAGAAAACGGCCAGAGCCGGATTTATCTCGGCATCCACTGGTCGTTCGACAAAACCCAGGCGATCGCCCAGGGCCGCAATGTGGCCAACTACGTCTTCGACCACGCCTTCACACCGGTCAGCAAACACTAACTCTTCATTTATTTTTCCATGGGTCGTCGCAGACCGCAGAAAAGCAATTGATGCGTGAGACCGCGCCAGTTAATCCGCTAACCAAGCGCTGTAGAAGCTGTAACCGAAGTCACCGGTACAAATTCGCTTTCGCGGAGCACGACGGGTTTCGTTCCGCGGATGAGTTTCCACCATTGGCTCGCCGAGCCGACGACGATCAGAAACACGAGCAACAGGAAAAATCCGGCGACAGCGGCGTCGAACTGCCAAACCGCGGCTTGGCGCGTTAACTCTGCAGCCTTTGTTGGATCGACAATTCCCGCCGCTTCGCGCGCGAGCGATTGCGCGCCGCTCAAAAATCCGAGCCTGGGATCGCTCGAAAAAATCTTGAGATAACCGGCCGAGAACGTGACTGCGCACATGAAACAAAGCGGCAGAAGCGTGATGAACAAATATCGCGTCTTCTGCATTTTGATCAGGATCGTTGTGCACAGACAGAGCGCGATCACGGAAAGAAGTTGGTTCGCCAATCCAAAGAGGGGCCAGAGGGTGTTGATGCCACCGAGTGGGTCGACCACGCCCTGATACAGAAACCAGCCCCAGGCCGCGACCAACAACACGCTGGAAGCGAAATTTGCGGTCCATGAGCGCGTGTTCCCGAGCGGTCGCCACACGTTGCCTAACAAGTCCTGCAATAAAAATCGCCCGACCCGTGTCCCGGCGTCGATCGTCGTCAAAATAAAAAGCGCTTCGAACATGATGGCGAAGTGATACCAGAGCGCGAGCGCGGTCGGGCTGGCCGAGAGTCTTGCGAACATGTGCGCCATGCCGACAGCGAACGTCGGCGCACCACCGGCACGATTGAACATTGTCTTCTCGCCGAGGTTCTGCGCCAGGATCGACATCTCACTTTCGTTGACCGGAAATCCGGCGGCAGAAACTTTCGCCACCACTTCGGTCGGCGTGCCTTTTGTGTTGATCGCGAAATATTCGCCCGGTTGCAGCACGCACGCCGCGATCAACGCCATTAATGCTACCATCATCTCGGTGATCATTGCGCCGTAACCGATGTCACGGATGCGCGATTCGCGACCGACCATTTTCGGCGTCGTCCCCGACGCAATCAGCGAATGGAACCCGGAGACCGCGCCGCACGCGATCGTGATACAAACGAACGGAAACACCGGTCCGGCGAAAACGAGCCCGCTGCCGTCGATGAACTTCGTAAGCGACGGCATTTGCAGCGTGGGATGAATCACAATCACCGCGACCGCGAGCGCGGCCACTGTTCCGAGTTTCAAGAACGTGCTCAGATAATCGCGCGGCGTGAGAAGCATCCAGACCGGCAGAATCGATGCGGCCAGGCCGTAGATCATGACCGCCCACGAAACCCAAACCGCGTCATGCCGGAACCAGGCTTCGATTGCCGGAAAATTTCCTAGAAATTGTCCGCCCCAAACACCAAACGCCAGACCCAGCAAACCGAAAATCGTGACCGCGGTCACATTCACTTTTCCGGTCCTTAGACCAAAACCCATGATCAGCGCGGTTGGGATTGTCATCGCGATCGTGAACACACCCCACGGACTTTTCGCCAGCGCCTGCACAACCACGAGCGCGAGCACCGCCAGCAGAATGATCATGATCGCGAGTACGCTAATGAGCGCAAGCACGCCCACGCCGCGGCCAATTTCTTCTTTCACCATTTGGCCGAGCGTCTTTCCGCCGCGACGCACCGATGCGAACAACATGATCATGTCGTGCACCGCGCCGCCGAGCGTTGCGCCGATCAAGATCCAAAGCGTTCCCGGCAAAAATCCGAACTGCGCCGCGAGCACTGGGCCAACTAGCGGTCCCGGCCCCGCGATCGCCGCGAAATGATGACCGAACACCATCCAGCGATTGGTCGGCACGAAGTCTTTGCCGTCGTTCTTGACGACCGCCGGAGTGGCGCGCTCGTCATTGAGCACGAGGATCTTGGTCGCGAGCCATTTGCTGTAAAACCGATAGCTAACCGCCGCTGCGCAAGAACCGGCCACCACGATCCAAAGGGCGTTGATCTGCTCGCCGCGAGACAGCGCCAGCACTGCCAGCGACGCCAAGCCGAGCAACGTCACCGCAACCCAAAGCAGCTTTTTCCAAAGACTCACACGAGGAAATTACCCGAAAAATCGCACGGATGCCACAGTCTTGGTTCTTCTGTGGTGGCAGGCGTCCCGCCTGCAATCAAACTCGATCAATTAGCACAACCTCACCTTGGTATTTCCACTCATCAGATACCTTGACCAGACCTGCTCTTACCGGATTTTCATAAACGTATTCCCATTTTTCGGAATAACTTTCGTCGGAACGCAGGATGTGATCGAAGAATGTTGGCTGCCAGGATTCTCCGCGACTGCCGACGGCTTTTGAGATTGCTCGCTTCAGTCCCGCTACCCATTTCGAAAGCACAAAATCTGCATCACCAGACACGAACAAATGAATGTGATCCGGCATTATCACGTAACGCCCTAGTGCCGCACCAAACTCCTTTATCCCCCGTTGAGCATAGGCTTCGAGAGCAGTTTGTGCTTTTCCGAGATCAGGAATCGGCAGGCGGTCGCGCGTCCAAAATGTGACGAAGTAAACTGGCTCGCTCGAATAAATTAGGTCGAGACGCTGGGCGCGGCGTTTGATCACTTCATACGCTTACCAGCTATTGCGAGAGCAGGCGAGACGCCTGCCACCACAACAAGTGAATTTTTCTGTGGAGGCAGCCGTCCCCGGCTGCAATTCCTTGTCCCACACTAAAGTTTGTCTTGCGCCTCTTTTAATTTCTTAAGCTCCTCGGCGAAATTCTTATGCCGTTGCCGATGGAGCTCGACAACTTCGCTCGGGGCACGATCGACGAACGACTTGTTCTTCAATTTCGCTTCGACTGTGCGCAGCTCCTCCTCGACTCTCGCGATCTCCTTTTCGAGCCGTTCGCGCTCGGCAGAGCGATCGACCTCAACGACGAGCAAAACTTCGCCAAGCGGCGTCGTAGCGATCGGGGTGCCAGCTCCCGCTTTGAATTTTGGATCGATGATTAACTCCGAGGCGTTGAGTAATCTCGCAATCGTCTCCTGCTCGCTCGCTAATCCGCTTTGTTTCGACCGCAGCGCAAACTTCGCCTTCAGATTCGACGGGATCCGAGCCTGCGACCGCAAATTGCGACCGGCCTGGACCGTTTCGTAAATCGCCGCGACCAATCGCCGTTTCTTGGCGAGTTCCGCCTTAACCGCCAGTCCGGCTCGGACCGGAGGCGGCGCGAATTGAATCGACTCTTTCCCGAGACCGAGCAGCGACCAAAGCTCCTCGGTGATGTGCGGCATGAACGGATGCAACAACCGCACGATCGCGGACAACACGTAATCCATCACCGCCAGCGCGGATTTCTTCTTCGATTCGTCCTCGCTGAAAATGTCGGTCTTGGCCGCTTCCACGAACCAGTCGCAGTAATCGCTCCAGATAAAATCGTAGAGCCGTTGCGCGACCGTATTGAACTCGTAATCACGATACGCTTTTTCAACCGCGTCGATCGTTTCGTCCAATCGCGCCAACACTTCCATAGCGTAGATTGAGAGGCTGCCAAAACTTGACCGTTTAAAACGGTCAAGTTTTCCGGGGCCAATTTGGGTGGGTCCGTGCATTTGGCGAAAGCGCGCCACGTTCCAAAGCTTGGTCGCGAAATTGCGGCCTTCTTCGATTTGTTTTTCGTCGAAGCGAATATCCTGGCCGCTCGGCGCGATCCGCATCAGGCCGAAGCGCAAACCGTCCGCTCCATACTTGTCGATCAACTCGAGCGGATCAGGCGAATTGCCTAACGACTTCGACATCTTGCGGCCCTGCTTGTCGCGAATAATGCCGGTAAAGAAGACGTCGTGGAACGGAATGTTGTCTTCGATCTTGGCCGTCTTGCCAGGCTTGAACTCGAGGCCGGCAATGATCATCCGCGCGACCCAAAAGAAAATAATATCTGGGCCGGTCACGAGAACGCTGGTTGGATAGAATTTCTTTCGCGTTTTCGGGTCCATCGTCTCGTAGGCCCAAAGCCAGGACGAAAACCAGGTATCAAGCGTGTCTTCGTCTTGCGTCCAACCTTTGCCCGGAGATGCGATCTGAACGCGGGTTTCATTTCCGCGATACCACGCTGGAATTCGATGTCCCCACCAAACTTGGCGGCTGATGCACCAGTCCTGAATGTTCGCGAGCCATTGCTCGTAAACTTTCTCCCAATGCTTCGGGAAGAAGCGGATGAGATGTTTTTTAACAACCGCGAGCGCTTCCTTCGTTTTCGGATAATGCAGAAACCACTGCTCGCTGAGTCGCGGCTCGATCGGGACATCGCTGCGGTCGCTGAAGCCAACATTGTTCTCGTAGGGCTCGGTTTTCGAAAGCAATCCCCTTTCCTGCAGTAATTCGGCCGCTTTCTTGCGCGCCTCGAAACGGTCGAGTCCATCCAACTCCGGAACCGCTGAGCAATTTATTTTTCCATTAGGATGTAGAACATCGATCACCGGCAACTTGTGACGCCGCCCAACCTCAAAATCGACTTTATCGTGCGCGGGCGTGACTTTTAAAACGCCGGTGCCGAATTCAGGATCGATCGCGTCATCGGCAACGACCGGAATCTTTTCGCGTGGCATCGGACGCCACACTTCTTTGCCGACAAGATCGGCATAGCGTTTGTCTTTCGAGTGAACCGCGACGCCGGTGTCGGCCATGATCGTTTCTGGACGGGTGGTTGCGACTTCTAAAAATTTTCCGGGCTGCTCAACGATTTCGTAGCGGGCGTAATAAAGATTTCCCTTTTGCGGTTTGTTAATGACTTCCTCGTCCGACAACGCGGTTTGCGCGGCCGGGTCCCAGTTAATCATGCGCCGGCCGCGATAGATCAGTTTCTTTTTGTAAAGATCGACAAAGATCTTTTCGACCGCGCAAACATAATTGTCGTCGAAGGTATAGCGCTGACGGGACCAGTCGCAGGAGCAACCGAGTCGCTTGAGTTGTTGAATGATGATGCCGCCGTGTTTGTCCTGCCATTCGAGCACGCGCTGCAAAAATTTCTCGCGGCCGAGATCGTGACGCGTCACGCCTTCGTTTTTGCGGAGCCACTTTTCGACCGCGGTCTGGGTTCCAATTCCGGCGTGATCCATCCCCGGCAACCAAAGCACTTCGAAACCCCGCATCCGCGCGCGCCGGGCAAGGATGTCTTGAATGCTGTTGTTCAGAACGTGGCCTAGAGTAAGCACGCCCGTGATATTTGGCGGCGGCATCACGATCGAGAACGGCTTCTTCTTTGAAGCTGCGTCCGCTTCGAAGTCGCGCTGGTGGATCCAACGTTGATACCACTTCGGCTCAACCGTCTTCGGATCGTAAGTTTTCGAAAGCTCAGCCATTGCGAGGAATCATCCGAGAGGGAACGTGGATTGCAAGAGGTAGGGGCGATTCACCGAACCGATCCGAGCCGGATTGGCGTTCGCGAGCGATTGAGGTCAATCCACTTGCCTCAAAAGCGCGAGCGCGTTGAGGCAAAATCTACTTCGAGGGAACATTATTGGATGCACTAGCGGGAGCGTAATCGCCCTACCTCGAACCATACTTGCAGCAGGCGGTGACAACGGTGAGTTTTGGCGCTGCATGAGCGAATCGCGGCCCATCGGCGTTTTTGATTCCGGCATTGGCGGGCTCACCGTGGTGAAGGCGCTGCGCGATCTGCTGCCGAATGAGAACATTTTCTATCTCGGCGACACTGCGCGCGTGCCCTACGGAAATAAAAGCGCGGAGACGGTCGAGCGCTACAGTCTCGAGCTCGCCAGTATGCTGACGCGGGAGAACGCGAAAGTGATCGTCGTCGCCTGCAACACTGTGTCGTCAGTCTCCATTCCGAAATTGCGCGCGAATGTCTCCGTTCCGGTAATCGGCGTGATTGAACCGGGAGCGCAGGCCGCGATCGCCACGACCAGAAATCGACACATCGGAGTAATTGGCACGCGCGCGACGATTCGCAGTGGCGCTTATGAGAATGCATTGCGCGCGCTGAATGTTCATGTCCGAGTCACCAGCCAGGCCTGTCCGTTACTTGTGCCGTTGATCGAAGAAGGAATGCTCGATGACAAACTGACCGACCAAACCATCGCGCGCTATCTCGATCCGATGATTGCCGCCGGAATCGACACACTTGTTCTCGGCTGCACGCATTATCCGTTGCTGGCGACGGCGATTGGTCGCGCGCTTGGCAAAAACGTAAAACTGGTCGATTCCGCCCAAAATTGCGCAGTGGCGGTCCGAAATTTATTAGATCGACAATCGTTGCGCGCCGACGCTTCCGCAAACGGAAGACTGCAAGTGGCCCTCACCGATTCGGCCGACAATTTCCTTAATGTTGCCCGCGATGCGCTCCAGCTGACCTTCGGCGAGATCTAGCTCCACGCTTTGCCGTAGATGCGATCGGAAACGGCACCAGCGGGAAATTTGCCGGACGGCAATGTGCGCGCGGCGGCTACCGCTCTTTTTCCCGGCGCCGAAAACGCGGTTTTAGGTGGAACGCGTTGATTCGCTCGCTTCCCGCGAGCTCACCCTCTCGGGCTCACCCGTCTATGTCGCTCGGCTCCGGCCGGCTCCATTCTCCGCAACGCGTTGCTATTTTTACGCGGCTTCGCCGCCTTTATTAACATCGTCTTCGCCTCCAGCTCGCGAGAGCCTACGGCTCGGAGAGGGGAAGGGATCCACCTTTGTTGCGAACGCGCTTCGACTTTGGCAGACTGTTAACCACGAGCTCGTAAGAGTGATCGATCATTTTTCGCAACTCGATATCCGGGATTCCGCTTTCGATCTCCACCGTGTTCCAGTGTTTCTTGTTCATGTGGTAACCGGCCGTGACTTGTTCGTAACGGTCGCGCAACTCTAAAGCAAGGTCGGGATCGCATTTCAAATTCGCCCTCGCCGGGACGTCATCGAGCGAAGCAAGCGCAAATATTTTGCCGCCGACTTTGAAGACGAGGACATCAGGTCCGAACGGCGTACCCTCGGTCGCTTCCGGTTTGCGCAGGCAATATTCGCGAAACGATTCCAAATCCATTTTAGTGTAGCGGCGGTCTCTGACCGTCGCACTTATTCCGTGTTAAAGTTCAGAATGCCAGAACGAGTTCGGCGGCTAGAAGAAACTTTTGAACGCACACCAATTTATTTTGTGACTTCTTGCACGGCAAATCGGCGCCAATTGTTGGCAACTTCCAATGTCCACGGCTGCTTCAAAGCATTTTCTGAATCCGCGCCACGACATGGCGGGTGGGTAGGTGCGTACGTCCTGATGCCTGATCACTTGCATCTCTTTGTCGCAATTGATGATCAGCGAATCAATTTATCAGATTGGATGAAGTCTCTGAAAGGTGTTGTCTCTGCAAACCTGCGGGCAGCAAAGAAGCAACCACCCTACTGGCAGAAGGGCTTCTTTGATCATGTTCTACGAAGTAGTGATTCTTATGCAGCGAAATGGAATTACGTACGCGAAAACCCTGTTCGCGCTGGTCTCGTTAGCCATTGGGAGGAATGGCCTTATCTTGGCCAAGTGGACCCGTTGGAATATTCTTCCGATCGTGGCTGAATTCGAGCGACGGTCGGAGACCGCCGCTACAGAATTCGCGAAAGGAGAATGTTCGCTAAATCCTTGATTGCGACCCGCTCCTGTTTCATCGAATCGCGTTCGCGCAAGGTCACGGTGTCACGCAGGCTCGCTTCTTTCTCGCCAAGCGTTTCGAAATCAACCGTCACGCCGAACGGCGTTCCAATTTCATCCTGACGCCGATATCGGCGACCGATCGCCCCGGACTCATCGTAAAAAACGAACATGTGCGGCCGGAGAAAATCGACAATCGCCTTCGCCTTCGCGACAAGCGGCTCCTTGTTTTTCAAAAGCGGGAAGACTGCGCATTTGATCGGCGCGACCCTCGGATGAAATCGCAGCACAAGTCGCGTTTCCATTTTGCCTTTTTCGTCGGGCGCCTCGTCCTCCGAATACGCTTCGCAAATCAGCGCTAACACCGTGCGATCGACCCCGGCGCTCGGCTCAACCACGTGCGGAATAAATTTCTGCTTGGTGTCCTCGTCGAAATACTCGAGCGATTTTCCGCTCGCCTTTTGATGCTGCGACAAATCGTAATCGGTTCGGTAGGCGACGCCTTCCAGTTCCTGCCGCCCGAACGGAAAATCGTATTCGATGTCGTACGTCCCTTTTGAATAAAACGCGCGTTCTTCGTCGGGCACGGTGAGCACGTGCAGCTTGTCGCGCGCGATGCCGATATTTTGGTAAAACTTCAGCCGCTCTTCCTTCCAATATTCGAGCAACTTCATCCCCTTCTCCGCCCGGCAAAAATATTCCAACTCCATCTGCTCGAACTCGCGTGACCGAAAGGTGAAGTT
>WNFW01008768.1_pt1 | contig 12073 bp, 10 predicted proteins | sample 5400131 | NCBI WGS metagenome assembly WNFW01 (sample SAMN13153362, study PRJNA577476) | soil metagenome | isolation source: 20 cm soil or saprolite under grassland replicate 1 | place: USA:California | collected 2016-06-15
TGAAGAAGACCGCGGCCGACGTTATCGCGGACTGGAAATGGCCCACGTGGCGTCCGGAGAGCGACGAGCCCCGTCAGCGAGACCAGTAAGCCGAAGCGCCCGCGCGATTCCCGCCGTCGTTTGACTCGTCTCGCACCCACGTGATATGCGAGGTTGCGGGTCGGCCTATACCCGATCTTCGGACCGATGGACGAGGTGCGGGCGCGGTGATCGCATGAGGGTCGTCTGTTCGTGGTGTCGCCATGAGGGTCGGTCCGGCGACCTGGGCGAGAAGGCACCATTCGACGATCCCGCGCAGACGCACGCGATCTGTGCGCGACACCTCGAGCAGCTCCTCTCCACCCTTCCCTCGCCCTCGTGTCCGGCCGTGGACGTGCTGGTCGTCGTGCATCGACGAGACCTCTCCCTCCACGACTACCTGGCGCGCACGATCGCCCTCGTGCGGGGTGTGAAGGTGCTCGTGGAGCGTCGTCAGTACGGCGGCGATCGGCGCCGAGCCTCGGGCGCCGTGTCCCGGGACCGCCGGCGCGTGGAGCGGCGGGTCCGGCGCGGCGTGAGTCTGCCGGGCTGCACGCTCGTTCGCTTCAAGCGAAGGGTCTGAGGGCCCAGGAGGATCGCGCCGTGAAGATCACCGACGTCACCCTGACGCTGTTCGCCTGGAATGGTATTCCCGCCACGCGGTACGGCCGGCATACGGGACAGTTCGGCGGCGGGAGCCAGCTCGGGCTCCTGACGCTCGCCACCGACGAGGGCATCCAGGGCCACGCCTTTCTCGGCTCCGCGATGCGAGGGGCGCACCTCGACGGGCAGTCGCTGATCCAGTACCTCAAGCCCGTCGTGCTCGGCCAGGACCCGATGGAGCGCGAGCGGCTGTACCAGGCGATGTGGCAGAAGAACCGGGGAACGACCTATCGCGCGATCGGCGCCATGGACATAGCACTCTGGGACATCGCGGGCAAGGCGGCAGGACAGCCGATCCACCGGCTGCTCGGCTCCTATCGCGAGAGCGTTCCCGCCTACGCGAGCTCGGCGGTCCTACCGACCAAGGAGGCGTACGCCGAGGAGGCGCTGCGCTTCAAGGCCGAGGGTTGGACCGCCTACAAGATCCACCCGCCCACCGACCCCGCCGTGGACGTCGAGGTGTGCCGGGCGGTGCGGCGCGCTGTCGGCGACGGCTTCACCATCATGCTCGATCCCACCTGGGCCTACCAGTACCCGGAGGCGCTCCGCGTCGGCCGGGCCATCGAGAAGCTGGGCTTCTATTGGTACGAGGATCCGCTCGCGGACGACGACCTCCTGGGCTATGTGAAGCTCAAGCAGCATCTGCGCATTCCTATCCTGGCCACCGAGTACGCGCCGGGAGGCCTCACCGCGTTCGCGCCGTGGCTCGTCCACCAAGCGACCGATTTCCTCCGCGGCGACGTCGCCGTGAAGGGCGGCATCACCGCGCTCGTCAAGGCCGCGCACCTGGCGGAGGCCTTTCACATGAACTTCGAGATCCATCACGGCGGCAACTCCCTGAACAACGTCGCGAATCTGCACGTGACCATGGCCATTCGGAACTGCGAGTTCTTCGAGGTCCTGCTGCCGGCGGGCGCCCAGAAGTACGGGCTCGCGGAGGACATCGAGGTGGACCGTCAGGGCCTCGTCCACGCCGTCAACGGGCCGGGCCTCGGCGCCGCGATCGACTTCGGCCTGATCGAGCGGAACACGCTCGGGGTGCTGGCGTGACGGATCATTCGTACACCGTGACGGATCATTCGTACACGATGACGCTGCGCTTGACCTCGCCCTGGCGCATGAGATCGAAGGCGTGATTGATCTCGCCGAGCGGCAGCCGTCGGCTGATGAGCTCGGTGAGCTTGTATTTGCCGTCCATGAACAGGTCGATGAGCATCGGGACGTCGGTGCGCTGGTGCCCGCCGCCGAACGAGGTCCCGGTCAGGATCCGCTGCTGCAGGAACATCGTGGGATCGATCGCCAGGCGCGTGCCGGCCGGGCACACGCCGACGACGACCGTCATCCCGCCGCGATGCGTGGACGCGAGCGCCTGCTCGATCGTCTGCTGGGTTCCCACGACCTCGAAGGCGTAGTCCACGCCGCCGCGCCCGGCGATGGCCGCGATGCGCGCGACGGGATCCTCCTTCGAGGCGTCCACCGCGTGGGTCGCCCCGAACTCTTCTGCCCACCTGAGTTTGTTGGCCATCACGTCGACCGCGATGATCTTGCTCGCTCCGACCAGGCGCGCGGCCTGGATCGTGTTCAATCCTACCCCGCCACACCCGAAGACGGCGACGCTCGCGCCGGGCGGCACCTTGGCGCAGTTCATGACCGGACCAGCGCCGGCGAGCACGCCGCAGCTCACGAGGCACACCACATCGAGCGGGGCATCCCGGCGAATGGGGATCACGCCCTCCTCGAGGAGCACGCCGTGGGTGGCGTAGCCAGACACCTGCAGGAAGTGGTGCAGCGGTCGGCCGTCCTTCCGGAGTCGCGTCGTGCCGTCCAATAGGAAATAGCGCGGCTTGTCGCGCAGGGCACAGAGCGTGGGCCGGCCGTTGATGCAGTACCAGCAGCGGCCGCAGGACGGAATGTAGCTCGAGCACACGTGGTCGCCGGGCTTGACCGACTCCACGCCCGCGCCGACCCGCTCCACGATCCCGGCCGCTTCGTGTCCCAGGACGACCGGGAGCGGGTGCGGGTAGTCGCCGGTCATCACGTGGAGGTCGCTGTGGCAGACGCCGTTCGCGGCGAATCGCACGAGCACCTCGTGAGGGCCGGGCTCGAGCAGCTCGACGTCCTCGACCACCAGAGGCTCTTTCACGTCGTAGAGGATCGCCGCGGTCGCTTTCATACGGTCTCCTCGTCGGTCACACGGGTGGCCGGCGCGTGTGCCACGTCGTCGCCCGCTCGAAGGCGTGGCCGACGCGCAGCACCGTTCCCTCCTCGAACGGTCGTCCGGAGAGCTGGAGCGACAACGGGAGTCCCGACGCCGTGAAGCCACACGGCAGCGCGAGCGTCGGCAGCCCCGTCACGTTGAAGGGTGGCATGTTGCTCCGCGGGAAGCCGAACTCGGGATCCTGCGCCAGCGTGAACGGCGTGGCGGGCTTCGTCGTGGTCGGCGTCGCGAGTATGTCGACCTGGCGCAAGACCTCCGCCGTCTCGCGGCAGATCTCCGCGCGGAGGCGCTGCGCCTGCACGTACTCCGCCGCCGTCACCAGGGCGCCGGTGAGGATGCGCTCGCGCAGCACATCGCCGTAGAGCTCCGGATGCTGGCGGATGTCCCGCTCGTGGTAGGCGAAGGCCTCGGCCATCATGATCAGGAGGAACGAGGGCGTCGCGCCGAAGCTCGGGACCTCGACGTCGCGGACCTGGGCGCCGAGCCCGCGGAGCGTCTCGAGCGCCTCCTCGAACGCCCGCTCGACCTCGGGATCGATCCCCTCGAAGAAGTACGCGCGCGGCACGCCGATCCGAAGGCCGCGGACGTCGTGACCGAGGGGCGCCAGATAGTCGTCGACCGGCGCCCGACTCGAGGCCGGATCGGCGGGATCGTGACCGGCCATGGCCTGCAGGAGGTACGCGCAGTCCTCCACCGTGCGCGCCATCGGGCCGGTGTGGTCGAGTGTCCACGAGAGCGTGAGGACCCCCGCGCGGCTCACGCGCCCGTACGTCGGCTTGAGCCCCACGATGCCACAGAAGGCGGCCGGCCCGCGGATGGACCCGCCGGTGTCCGAGCCCGTGGCGCCGACGACGAGCCCGGCCGCCAGGGCGGCGCCCGAGCCGCTGCTCGAGCCGCCCGGGATGTGGTCGAGGTTCCACGGATTGCGCGCCGGCGGGAAGCGATGGCCCGGGCGCTGAATTCCGAAGGCGAACTCGTGGGTCATGAGCTTGCCGAGGAACACGGTGCCCGCCTCCTGCCAGCGGCGCACGCACGTGGCGTCCTCGTCGGGGATGAAGTCGGCCAGGAGGGCGGAGCCCGCCGTCGTCCGGACGCCCCGCGTGAGATAGATGTCCTTGTGGGCGACCGGAATGCCGAGCAGCGGGCGCGTGTCACCGCGCCGCAGCGCCTCCTCGGCCGCGCGCGCCTCGGCCAGGGCGCGGTCGGTCGTCAGGGTGACGAAGGCGCGCAGGGCGGTGTCGACCTTCTCGATCCGCGCCAGCAGCGCGCGCGTCACCTCAACGGGTGAGAGCTCCCGCCTCCGATAGCGCGTCCCGAGCTCGCGGATGGTGGCGTAGGCGATCTCGTCACTCATCCCGAGCCTCGCGCCGCGGCGAGAACGTCACCGCGGGCTCCACGGTCGTCCGCGGGCGTGAGGCCAGCGCCCGCACCGGCGCGAGCGCGTCGCTCAGCAGCTTCCGCACCATGGCGAGCCGGTTCTCGGCGATCGTGACACCCGCCACTCGGATGCGCGCGCGCAGCTCCTCCAGCGTCAGCTCCCGGTCCTCTTCGTCTCCCACGGTTGTTCCTCCTAGGGAGTCCTCGGGTCCTGCCGGAGGCCGTAGAGCCTGGCCACGTTCTCGCAAGTGATCTTCCGGCGCACGCGCTCCGGCAACGTGCCGAGGTTGGCCGCGAGGTGCCGCCGGGACTCCGGCCAGACGCAATCGGGATGCGGATAGTCGGCGCCCCAGATGATGTTGTCCTCGCCGACGAGGGGGATGATCGGCTCGAGATACCTGTCTTGCTGGTATGTCGTGTAGCCCTGGCGCCGGAAGTAGTCGCTCGGCTTCAGGGAGAAGCCGAGGGCGCGCGCCCGATCCTCGTACTCGGTGTCCAGGCGATCGAGCACGTAGGGGATCCAGGTCACGCCGGACTCGCCGAGCACGAACCTCAAGTCCGGATACGTTTCACAGGCTCCCGAGGCGATCAACGACACCAGCACCTCCATCCCGTCGAGCTGAAAGAGGCTGGAGCGCACGAGGCGCCACTGCGTCATGTACTCCCGCTCCATCTCGGGCGTATCCGGCACCCGCAGGCCCTTGAAGCCCGTGGAGTGGAACGAGATCGGGAAGCGACACTCCGCGGCGGCCTCCCAGAGGGGATACCAGGCGTGATGGTAGAGGGGCACGGTCGGAGCGCTTGGCGAAGTCCGCGGCCCAGTCGTTGTAGATCGCGTTCGCCCAGGCGCGCTGCTCTCCATTGGCAATCAGGTCGTTGATCATCAGGCACCCGTAGACGATCTCCGCCGCGAGGCCGTCTCGATCCAGGTCCGCGAGCCGGAGCTCGGGCGTGGTCGGCCGTGGCCGGGCACCCGGGCGGTTGTCCCACTCGAAGCCCGAGCCCCTCATCTCGTCGATATGGCCGAAGACGCCCTTCTGGTACGGCAAGAAGCCCGGCCCCACCCCGTTCCACATCCCCTTGTCCTGGGCCTCGACGAACCAGTGGAGGCCATCCTCGAGTTCCTCCACGCGGGGCACGAGGAGCTTCCACTTGCTCGGGGCCTGCGACGACCACAGATCGGGAGGGCAGTAGGTCAGGTCGATATGATTGTCGCCGGAGATGAGCCTGTCCTGCATGGCGCGCTCCTCTGTTCGGAGGTCACCGCAACAAGGCCTTCGCGGGCGAGATCGTAAACCCGATCGAGTCCAGGGTCCAGCGGGCGCCGGATCCCCGTGGGCCGGAGCGCGCCGGCCGGAGATTCCTAGCGCTGATGCCGCTCGCGGGGCTGGGTAGGGCTCTGATCCGATTGCAGACCGGCTGCGGCACGGGATTCCCGGTGACGTCGCATCTCCGCCCCTCGAGGAGCAGGCCCGTTCGCGGACTCGCCTGGGAACGCGCGCATCGAGGGGCGCGGGGACTCCAGGCGTTCCCGCGACGGCGCCGGTTGCGCGGCCGCGGCGTGCGGCGTCACCAGTGAGGACGGCGACGACGAGCGCTGACGCTCAACCTGACGCTCGCCCGACGGCGGCCGCGCCGGCGTGGGCGCCGGCTCCGCAGCCCTCGGTGGCGAGACGTTGGGCGGCGGGGCACTGACGCCGGGAGACGCGTGCGGCGCCTCGCCGCGCGGCACCACCGGGCGATCGACCGGCCGCGGCGTGACGGCCACGGGGCGGGCGGGCGCGCCTGCGGGCGGACGCGCCGCGGGGCCGCGCGCGGCCCCGACGCTCCCCGCCTGGGGCCTGACATTGAGCGCGCCGCGCACGGGCTCGAGCCGGCGCACGTCGACCCGAGGGATGCGAGCCTCCTGGACCGACCGTGCGCCGAAGTGATCCCGGCGGATGGCCACCACGGCATTCCGGACGTTCACATTCCTGTAGACGGTGATGTTGTTCACGTTGACGACGGTCGTGCGCTGGACGATGACGTTGTTGACGACGCGCGGTCCGCCCCAGCCGGCCCACCACGGCCGGCCGACGAAGCCGGGCCGGCCCCACCAGGGCACGAGCGGCTCGCCCCAGCCCAGCGCGACCCAGCTGACGAACGGGGCGCCGATCCCCACCTGGACACCGTGCCCGCCGAAGAAGGCGACGAGCGCCGGCGCATAGACGGCTCGGCGGACGACGGGGCCCGGAGCCCACGCCCAGACGCCGTCCACGAACACCCAGCGGCCGTAGTGATACGGCGCCCAGCCCCAGGGCGCGGCGTCGACCCACGTCCAGCCGTAGTACGGATCGGAGATCCACCTGCCGGTGCTGTACGGAGCCCATCCGGCCGGCACCGCCTGGGGCATCCACACGGACCCGTACGGTTGCACGACACGCCAGCTGCCGTGGCGGTCGAGCTCGTCCGCGCCGTACACGTCCGGCGGCACGTAGCGCGCGCTCTCCGCCTGAAGAAGGTGCTCCGTGCGCGCATCGTTCCACCGGTCCCACACGTCGAGCTCGAGGGCAACCTCGCGCCGCACTGTCGGCGTCGGCACGCCCTCGAGAACCACGCCCTGGCCGGAGGCGATGACGACCGGCCCACCGGCGGACGTCAGCGTGGCTTGCCCGGCGCGCCGAGCGCTGAAGGACGTGGTCACTTCTGAGACGTCGGCGCGATAGTAACCGGGGCGCTGGATCGTGAAGGCGGCGTGGGGCGTGTCGAGCTCCACGGTGTGGCCCGGCGGGAGGCTCCGCAGATCGAGGGACACGTGACCGGTCGTGGCCTTGAGCTGCAGGAAGCTCGCCTCATGGCTCACGAGCCCGAGCTGCGTGTCGCCCCAGGCTCGCACGAACGCCTGGGAGCTCACCTGCAGCTCGAGGTCGCCCTGGGTGCCCGTGGAGAGCTCGTCACCGGGAGCCAGGGGGGTGTTGATCTCGCCGGGCGCCCAGTCCTGGGCGCCAGGCCTCCAGAAGGACACTTCACCGTGCGTGTAGCTCAGGCGGGGAGGCGTCGGCCCGACGGCGCCCGTCGGGTTCTCGCCCGGAGGCTCGGCGGCTCGGCTGCTCGGTGTTGCGCCGACGAGAAGCGCGAGCGCCAACAGCATCGCCATCAGCCGTCCCGCCATGGTCTCCATATGTCGTCAGACGGCCCCCGACGCCGTTTGTTTCTCGTCGAGGGGGCGGTACACGGTCGGGCGCCGAAAGGCGTCTAAGGCATGCGGCTCTGGCTCATCGCACGGAGGCGATGGGCTTGACGTCCTTGACGAGTCGCTCCATGGCTCGCGCCATCCCCGCCACCTCGCCGCGGGGAAGATCGAACGTCAGGTAGTGGCAACCCAGCGCCTGCGCCCGTCGGATGTCGGCGCCGATCTCCTCGGGCGAGCCCTCGAAGGCCGCGCGGCCTCCGCCCTTCGCCCGATCCGTGAACGCCAGCAAGTTACGCGGGGCGACGCCGATGGCATCCCGGCGGCCCGCCTTCGTCGCCATCTCACGGATCTTGCCGATCCCCTTCTCGAGATCGTCGAGGCCGAGTCCGAGGGGGTGCCACGCGTCGCCCAGCTCCGCCACGCGCCGCATCGCCGGCGACGAGAGCGTGCCGGGCATTCCTCCAACCCAGATAGGCGGGTGCGGCTTCTGAAGCGGTCGCGGCGCGAATGTGGCACCCGAAAAGCTGAAGTACTTGCCGCTGAAGCTCGGCACGTCGCTCGCCCACGCGGCCTTGATGATCTTCAGGTACTCATCGGTGATCGCCCCGCGCTGACGGAAGGCGAGGCCGAGATCTCGAAACTCCTCCTCGTCCCACCCCACGCCGACGCCGAAGATGAAACGGCCGCTCGACACTTGGTCGACCGTCGCCGCGGCCTTGGCGGTGACCAGCGGGTTCCTGTAAGGCAGCACGATGACGCTGGCCCCGATCTGGATCCGCCGGGTCCGGCCAGACAGAAACGCGAGCAGTGAAAAGGGGTCGGGCCAGGACGGGCCGTAGTGCTGGGTCGTGGCGGGCTTGGCCAGAATGTGATCCGGCACGAAGACCCCGTCCAGGCCCAGTTCCTCGGCCTTCAGGGTGAGCTTCTCCGCGTCGGTGACCGACAGCTGCCAGATCGGGAGAACGACGCCGAGCTTCATGGGTCTACTCCTTCTGTGGCGAACGGATCGTGCGAGGCGACCATGGAAATGTGGCCCGAGAGTAGCCAGGGGGAGCGGAATGGTCAAGGACCCTCAGGCGCGGTATGATCCACGCCCTGGAGCCGCGGCCGCCTGAACCGCGCGCAGAACCGCAAGGAGGATGAGCCATGCCGGTGTACGAGTACTACTGTGACAAGTGCCAGCGCGAAGTGACGTTCACCCTGACCATCAGCGAGCACGACAAGGGGCGGATCACGTGCCCCAAGTGCGGAGGCAAGGCCCTGCGGCCGCTGCTGAGCACGTTCGTCTCGCAAACGTCGCGCAAGTCCTGAGCTCCAGGCCAGCACGCCCGGAACGGGGTCGCCCATGAAGGCTGCCGTGTACCACGGACCGCGCGACATCCGTGTGGAGGAACTCCCGCTGCCGGCCATCGCCGCCGACGAAGTCCTGGTGCGCGTCGCCGCGTGCGGCATCTGCGGCTCGGACCTGCATCTCTACCGGCTCGGGATGTTCGAGGCGCTCGGTCGGCCGGTGGAGGGAGGTCGCGTCATGGGCCACGAGCTGGCCGGCGAGATTGCCGCGGTGGGCGCGAGCGTCAGGGAGTTCAGCCCCGGTGACCGGATCGCGGGCGTGAGCCTGGGCGGCTTCGCGGAGTACGTCGCGGTCAAGCTCACCGAGCGCGGTCCGCATCACCTGCCGGCGGGGGTGAGCTTCGAGGAGGGCGCCACGCTGGAGCCCCTGGCGACCTCGATCCATGGGGTCGACCTGGCACGACCGGGCCGCGGCGAGACGGTGGTCGTGCTGGGCGCCGGCATCATCGGCCTCGGCTGTCTCCAGGTGCTCCGCGCCACCCGCGACTGCCGCGTGATCATGGTGGACGCCTCCAAGCGGCGTCTCGACATGGCACGGGCGCTGGGAGCCGACGCCATCGTGGACCTGACCGCCACCGACCCGCTGGAGGCCGTCATCGGGTTGACCGGTGGGGCGAAGCCCCTGGATCGATTCCAGGTGCGAAGCGGAAACGCCGACGCCGTCATCGACTGCGCCGGGGCCCAGGTCTCGCCCGACCAGGGGCTCTCCATGCTCAAGCAGGCCGAGGGTCGCCTCGTGCTGGTGGCGCTGTTCGAGCGCCCGCCCACGCTGGACTTCAACCAGGTCGTGCGCAAGCAGGTGACGGTTCACGGCTCGTGGGCCTGGACCGGCGACGACTTCCGCCGGGCCATCGAGCTGGTGGCGAGCGGCCGGATCGACCGCAAGCCTCTCATCAGCCACCAGTTCTCGCTCGCGGAGACGCCGCTCGCGTTCTCGACTCAGGATCGGCCCGAGGCCGCGATCAAGGTGCTGCTGAAGCCGTAGGCGAACTGACAGCCTAGCGGGCGCCGGCGAGCATCTGATGCACGAGGCGCCGGGCGTCGTTGGGCGCGAACGGCTTCAGCAGAAACGGGGCGCCCGTCGCCTCCAGGAACGCCCGCTTCTCCCGGCTGATTACGTCGCCCGTGACGAAGATGATCCGCGAGCGGAGGGCGGGTGCGCGGTGCGCCAGCTCGCGGTAGAACTCTTCGCCGTCGACGACCGGCATCTTCGTGTCGCTGAGCACGAGGTCATACGTCTGCTTGTCCAGCATCGTCAGCGCCACCGCGCCGTTGGCCGCGGTGTCCACCTCGTGACCGTCCATGTGAAGCGCCTCGGCCAGGAGCGCCGCGACCTCCGGCTCGTCGTCGACCACCAGCAGGCGCTTCGCTCCGACGGCGGGGAATGAGGCCGCCTCCCCGGCGTGGCGCGCGGTCGCCGGCGGGGTCACCAGCGGCAGCTCGATCCGAAACGTCGTGCCGCCCCCGGGCCCGATCGCGACCGAGATGCTGCCGCCGTGCTCTTCGATGATGCCCCGGCAGAGCGACAGCCCGAGGCCCGTCCCCTCGCCCGGGGCCTTCGTGGTGAAGAACGGATCGAAGATCTTCCCCTGGATATCCGGGGGGATGCCGGGGCCGGTGTCCGCGACGGCCAGCTGGAACCGCGCCCCGGACGGATCCAGTCCCGTCGTGATCTCGATCCGACGGAGGGTGGACTGGCGGCGCATCGCCTGATGGGCATTGGTGACGAGGTTCACGAGCACCTGGTGGAGCTGATGGGCATCGGCCCAGAGCACCGGCAGCTCGTCGGCCAGGTTCAGGACGACCTCGACGCTGTCCGTCCGAAGCTCGTAGCCCAGCAGCTCGACCGCGTCCCGGACGACCTGGTTGAGCTGCGCCTCGCCCCGCTCGGACGGGTGCTGGCGCGCCATGGCCAGGAAATTCCGCACGATCCGGGCGCAGCGCTCCGCGGCGGTCCGGATCGTCTCCGCCTTCTCGACCAGCGATGGCTCTCGCACCAGATCGCGCATCAGATAGCTATGGCCGGTGACGACCGCTAGCGGATTGTTCAGCTCGTGTGCCACGCCAGCGAGCAGGTTACCCATCGTCGCGAGCTTTTCCGCTCGCAGGAACTGCTGCGTGCGCTCGCGGACCTGCGCCTCGAGGCTCTCGTTCTGGCGCCGGAGCTCCTGGTGGAGGAAGCGCGTCTCGAGCAGGTTCCGGACGCGAAGGAGAACCTCCGTCCGATCGAACGGCTTCGTCACGAAATCGTTCGCGCCCGCCGCGAGCGCGCGATGCCGGCTCTCGAGCGTCACGTCCGCGGTCAGCACGAGGACGGGTGGGCGGGCCTCGGCCCGTGTCTTCGGCTCGAGCTGCTCGAGCACCTGGATGCCGTCGACATAGGGCATCCGAAGATCCAGCAAGATCAGATCCGGCCGGAACTCCGCGCAGCACTGCGGCACCTGGCGCGGGTCCGTCGTGCTTCGCAGCATGGCAAAGCCGGCACCGTCGAGCATCTGCTCCAGCAGACGCACGTTGGCCCGCTCGTCGTCGACGATCAGGATCTTGGCCAAGCGGAATGCCGCCGGAAACGTGGCGCTCACGGGGCGGGCAGCTCCGTGTCAAGGAGCGCCAAGAGCTGGCGGACGTCGAGCGGCTTCGTCAGGTACGCCCGCGCGCCGGCGCCGATCAGTCGCCGGATGCGCCCGGGCGTGGCGTCGGCACTCAAGACGATCACGGGTGTCCCTCGCAGGGCCGGGTCGCCGAGGACCTCTCGGAGCACGTCCTCCCCGGACATGTCCGGCAAGTGCAGGTCCGCGAGGATCAAATCCGGGCGATGCTCTCGCGCCAGCGCCAACCCGAGCCGCCCCTGCATCGCAGGGATGAACCGGGTCGCGGACCGCTCGGCGAGCACCTGCTCGACGAGGCGGAGGTTCGATGGGTTGTCCTCGATGTAGAGCACGGTGCCACGTCGCTTGGCGCGGTCGGCGCCTGCTGCCTCGTCGGACGGGTCCTCCTGGAGGTCTGCGCTGTGGGCGCCCGTCTCGGGCAACTCCACCCAGAACGTGCTGCCCTCGCCCTCCACGCTCTCGAGACCGATCGACCCTCCCATCGCCTCCACCAGACGCTTGGACAGGGCGAGCCCGAGACCTGTGCCCTCCACCCCTTTGGTCTCGGCGCCCAGCCGCTCGAAGGGCATGAACAGGCGCGCCTGCTGGGCCTGCGGAATTCCCGCGCCCCCGTCCTTCACGCTGATCCGCAGGCGGCCCTCAGCCGCCGCGCCACACGCCACGGTG
>WNFW01002764.1_pt1 | contig 12064 bp, 10 predicted proteins | sample 5400131 | NCBI WGS metagenome assembly WNFW01 (sample SAMN13153362, study PRJNA577476) | soil metagenome | isolation source: 20 cm soil or saprolite under grassland replicate 1 | place: USA:California | collected 2016-06-15
CCGCTCTTTTCCGATGACATCACCGCCACGTGGTCGGGCGGCTACGGCAACCGGTGGGACCGCACCAGTGCGCGCTCGGCCGCTTCGCTCAGGGGCGAACTGTTCGCGGGCGAACATTCTCTTACAGGCGGGGTCGAGTACGAGCACGATCGGCTGCACGAGGACTGGCGTTTGCATTCCAACGGGCCCGACAGCGCCGGGTGGTTCGAAAGGTTTGGCCCAAGCGACTATCTCACACTCCCGCTCGATTTCAGAACCGTGGTGCACAACCGGATCCTTTCGTTGTTCGTGCAGGGGTCGTACCTCGCGACTCCTTGGCTGCGCATCAACCCCGGGCTGCGCTGGGACGGCCAGTTCTTCTCGGGACCGGGCGGGCGAAGCGGCTCCCTCACGGACCAGGTTCAGCCTCGGCTAGGCTTTGTGGTGTATCCCGACCGTTCGGCGTCGCAAAAGGTGATGGGATCGTTTGGACGATTCTACGAGCAGATGCCGAACCAGACCGTGTCGTTTTGGTTCGGCGGTCTGCACCAGGATGTCATCATCTACGGGCAGGACCCGCGCGTCGACACAACGGGCAGGTTTGTCCTGTCATATGACAACATGGGGACGGCCGCTCGGGTGCGGGGGCAGCACTACGACGAGTTCACACTGGGCTACGAGCGGGGGCTGCGAGCCGGCCTCACGTTCCGAGCGCGTGGTGTGTACCGAATCCTGCGGGAGATCCTGACCACTGTCGACAGCCTGGTAAGCGGAAGCCAGTACGTCAGCCTCGGTGCCAACCCCGGCCGGGGGCCGGCCAATTTCCTCCCCAGGCCCAAAGCCTCCTACATGGCGCTCGAGCTGGCGGCGCAGAAGGTGGACGCTTCGCCCTTGCAGTACTCCCTCGCGTACGTCCTGTCCCGGCATCACGGCAACTACGTCGGCCTCTACGACCAGGACGCCGGCATCGGGAACCCGAACTCCGGGAGTAACTTCACCAATGCGGCCGAGCTGCAGAACGCCGAGGGCCTGCTGCCTAACGACCGGACGCACGCATTCAAGGCTTTCGGATCGTATCGGTTCCGCTCGCGGCTGACAGTCGGGTCTTACATCACCCTGCAGAGCGGCACGCCGCTCAGCTATCTCGGCTACAACGCCACAAGCCCGTTCGACTTCGTGTTCCTGCGGCCACGCGGCACGGCGGGGCGGACGCCGTGGATCTGGGACCTGAACCTGCATCTGAGCTACGACCTGCGTCCGCCCGGTGCGCCACTCTCCTCGAGGATCGTGTTCGACGCCTTCCATTTGTTCAGTAGTAAACGCCCGGTACGCATCGAGCAGAAGGCGTTCCTGAGCGTGGACCAGACCGGCGAGCAGACAACCCCCAATCCTCTGTACGGGCAGGTCCTGCTACGCCAGCCGCCGATGACGCTGCGCGTGGGACTGCAGCTCGGGCGGTAGCGTCCGCGAAGAGCGGCCCGGGGTGGGCGGAGAGCCGCTGGACCAAGCGTGCGCCGGCGGCGAACACGCGCCGTTCACTCAGTTGCTCAAGCCGACCTCCTTGAGGAGCAACGGGAACCGCGGGTCGGTGCGGAGCCCGTCAATGTGCGGATCGGTCTTGAGAAACATGATCGCCGGTGAGCGCTCTCGAATCGTCCTGCGCAGCCATGCGATCCCCTGGTCGATGTCGCCGAGGCCCTCGTACACATAGGCAACATTGTACGGGTCGACCCAGCGCCGTTTGGACATGTCGAGCAGCCTCTTGAGCAGGTCTAACGCATCAGCCCGCCGCCCGACATGGCCGTACACCCACCCGCACGATCCCAGCAAGAACTGGGCATCTGAGGTTGATGCCGCGTGCAGCGCGGTGGCGCACTCCTGCGTTGCCTCGACGAATCGGCCGAGCTTGATGTAGTTCCAGGCTAGCTCCATGTGCGCGTAAGCGTAGGTTGTATCGAACTCCAACGTTTGCTTGAGCTGGGCAATCGACTCGTCGTAGCGCCGAGCCATGAAGTAAGTCCATCCCAAATTGAGGGAGGTGGTCAGGGTCAGCGGATCGAGCTCAAGCGCCCGCCGGGCCTCGGCGATGGCCGCATCGAATCGGCCTATGGCGGTCAGATAACCAGAGTATGAGTTGTGGACGTAGGCCGCGCTCGGTGCGAGCTCCGCAGCCCGCCGGAGTGCACTGTCCGCTCCCGGCCAGCCGAACTCGAGCTGGTACTTGATGAGGCCTAGAGTGGAATAGGCTGGACCAAGAGTTGGGTCCAGCTCGAGTGCGCGGGTGACAGCCGCCTTCGCTTTAGGAGAGATATCCTGCGGCGGCGCGAAGCCGAAGAGAGTGAAGTTGGCGTAACACTCGCCCAGCCCGGCGTACGCCGGTGCGAAGGTCGGGTCCTGGTCGATCGCGCGGCGGTAAAACGCGATCCCGCGGTTCATGTCTCCCTCAGTCCACTTGTCGCAGAAATAACGGCCCTTGAGGTACAGGTCGTTCGCCTCCGGGTCGACCGGCCGCGCGCTCGTGAGGCGCGCGCGCTCCGCGGGCGTCACAGTGGCCCGCACTTCCCGGGCGATGGCCTGCGTCACCTCGGAATAGAGCTGCAACACGTTGCGCCGATTCTTGACGTAGGTCTCGGCCCACAGATGCCGGTCGGTCGGCCCCGCGATCAGCTGAGCGGTGATGCGCACGCTGTCGCCCGCCAGGACGACCGATCCTTCCACCAGTGCGTCGACGTGCAGCTCGCGCGCGATCTCTGGCGCTGTCTTGGTGGTGTGGCGATACCCTAGTACCGAGGTACGCGAGATGACGCCGATCGCGCCGATCCTCGCCAGTTCCGTTATCAGGGCATCGTGGATCCCATCGACGAAGTAGGCCTGGGCGGTATCGCCGGTGAGGTTCTCGAGCGGTAGCACGGCGATGCGCCGGAAGGTCGAGCCAGCCGCGCTGCGATGTTGTATCACGACGCCGAGGCCCAGGGCGGCCAACAGCGTGGCGACCGCCAATCCGGGGACCAACAGGCCCGAGCGACGCGGGCGTTGTGGCTCGGGGTCGGCCGCCTGGCTGCTTGAGGGTGAGGGTTCACCGGCCGCTGCCGCGGTAGCGGTCGGTTTCTCCCGCCGGGTGGCCTTCGCGAGCGCTCGCGTCTCGGCCGAAGGCTCCAGCTCGTACTCTTGCGTGAGCCGAAACGCGAACGCCTCGTAGGCGCGAAGCGCGGCTGCCCGGTCCCCCAGCCCGCGCAGAAACGTCATCAACCGCCGTATCACCACCTCGTCCGCCGGCGCCAGGGCGGCCGCCCAGCGGGCCCAGCGCCCGGCCCCGACGCCGTCCCCCGCGGCCGCTCGCGCCTCGGCCAACGCCCAGCCGCCTTCTGCCGCACGCTCCTGCAGGCGCTCTCGCTCGCGATCCAGCCAGCGCCCGAACTCGGGGGCGTCGCTCACGAAGAACCCGTCGAGCAGCCCGCCCCGATAGAGCGCCAGCGCTTCCTCGGGCCGAGCGGCGTCGAGGGCCGCCTCGAACGCGCGCACGTCACACCACACTACGTCGCGAGAGAGCCCGACCTCGTCATCGCCGCGCGTCACGATCCCTTGATCGCCCAACGCGTTGCGCAGGACGTACAGCGCTTGGCTCAATGCAGCGCGGGCATGGGTCTCGTCCAACTCGGGCCAGAACAGCGGGAGCAGTGTGTCGCGTCGATGGAGGCCACCCGGGACAGCGGCCGCCAGATAGACAAGGAGGGCCGTACGCTTCGACTGGCGGGCGAGCGGTTCCAGGTCTCGTCCGTCCGACGCATTGAGCTGCAGGGGCCCAAGAATCCGAAGCTCGATCACAGCACCGCCCTGAGAGACGAGCCTCTCATCGGCTGATGAGACTCACGTCAGAAGGCCGTGAGGGTGTCCGCCAAGATTTGAAACGTACGGGGGAGGCCACCCACCTCAAGGGGGCCCAACCGGTTGGTCGAACTCGAACGTTGGAGGACCCATGTGTATGACGTTTACGCAGCGCCTGCTTCCGCTGGCACCGCTCGCCCTTCTCCTCGCGTGCGGCACCGAGTCGCGCGATCTCCCCTCGGCGCCGAGCATCACCGCGCACCAAACGGCCGCGGAGCAAACTCACACGAAGACCTTCCCAAACGTTGACGGCAGCTTTGGCCCCGCCGTGCTGGCCTCCTGTGACGAAGGGTATGATCTGATTTTTCAGTTCAAAGGGACCGTCACGATCATCGAAACGACCGATCAGGCTGGCAACATCACGAAGTTGCAAAACGTCTGGAACCTGACCGTTTACATCTCCAATTCGGTTACGGGGTACACGGTCTTCGGTCCCAGCTACGGGCCGGACCAGACGACGTTCAACTCCAACGGTACCTCCCGGCTCGTTCAGTACGGCCTGTTGCTCCACCTCAGGCTGCCTGAGGGAACCCAGCTGCTCGACGCCGGCACGGTCGAATTCTTCTTCGACCAAAACGGTGGGATCACGCTGGTCGCCATGCACGGGCCCCATCCGGACCATGAGGGGTTCCCGGAGCGCCCGGTGCTCTGCGGGCTACTGAACCAGTAACATGAGCGTCGGCCCCGGCGGCAACGCGAGCGGTAGCCAGGTCTCGGGAAGAGGCTCAACGCGCCGGCGGTGAGCGTCTGACGACGGGGCGCGACACCGTCGCTGCGCGAAAGAGCGGCGCCGCAGACCTCCTGATGCACGTACGAGGGGTTGGTCAACCACCTACCTGCGGTCGCGCCAGCGGCCGCCGTCTCACAGCGCCTCGTTCACGGCGCTCGCGTTGCACGGGCGAAAGGCCGGCCACCCTTGATGGTCCACTCGACATCGCGCGTGTTCCGGATGTCCGCCAGGGGATCCGACCGGAGTACTACGAGGTCAGCACGCTTGCCAGCCTCAACCGTTCCGACCTCTCGCGAAAGGCCGAGTAATTGGGCGCCGCCAACGGTGGCGGCGACGAGCACCTCGCGCGGCGTGAGACCGCCCTCCACCATCAACTCCATCTCTAGGTGCGTTGCCAGCCCGACAGGTCCGTCTGACCCGACGGCGAGCGGCGCACCAGCATCGAGCAGGGCGCGCGCGTTGCGGCTTACCGTCGCCCGGTGGCCTTCCAGTCGGTGCCACAACGGCTCCGCTTTCACGGGTGGTTCCGTGTCGCGCGCGAACGCAGCGCGCTCTGAGTCCGGCAGCACGCCGAGGAGCCGCTCGTCCGCGAGGACGCGGCGCGCGAAGGCCGACCGATTGAAGATCCGCATGATGCCAGCCCAGGTGGTCGCCGTTGCCACGCCACGTTCGGCAAACCGCCGTAACAACGCGGGGTCGATGATAGAGTCTGCGATTGGGTGGATGATTGCATCGACCCCGGCGTCGAGCATCGCGCGTGCGTCACGCGCCAGCCAGGCGTGCGCGTATACGCGCGCCTTCCGCTGGTGGGCGGCACGCACGATCTCGGTGAGGACCTCAGGGGTCAACATTGGCAGTCGCAAGTCGGTGAGCGACCATAAGGAGCCGTCGTCGTGCCAGATTTTGAACTGCCTCGCGCCGCGCGCGGTGAGCGCGTCGACGGCTCGCCGCGCTTCGCGAGGCGACGCCGGACGCTCGAGCGCGAAGCCTTGAACGAACGGCTCAGGGAAGCCCCCGGTGAAGCCGCCGGGCGTGATGAACATGCGGGGCGCAGCGCTCGACGGCTCGGCCGACCACGGACCGAGGGCCAGGAAGGAGTCGGATGGGGCGATAACCAGCGCCGAGGTTACGCCCAGCGCCAGCGCCTGGGCGAGTCTCGGGCGGGCAGTGGAGTGGGTGTGCACCTCGACGAGGCCCGGGATCACCCACCGGCCCGTGGCATCGAGGACGGTCGCCTGTGGTGGGATCGGCACACGGCCGTCCGGGCTGACGGTGACGATCCGCTCACCGCGGATGAGGATCGTGATCCGCTCCCGCGGCGAGGCGCTCGTGCCGTCGATCACGGTCGCGGAGCGGAGCACGAGAACGTCCTGTGCTCCCGCAGTCCCCGCGCACAACAGAAGGATGGCGACCGATGACGCAAGGCGACGCATAATCGGCCTCTTATGTCCGGGCGATCGGGTGAAGCCTAGCGGATCGCGCTTAAGCTGCGGGCGCACTGCCGACGGGCGCAAGGAGGCTGAACCGCTGACCGAGCGCGCAGGCGAGGCGACGCAACTCTTCGCTACATGGGTGCGCCCGGCAGCTGCTAGGGCGTTACTGGCTCCGACAGCACCAGGATCTTAAGGCATCTGCAAACCATCTCACCGGGCCCCCCAGTAGCGCGCGGAGGCGGCAGGCGGTGAAGGCGGGGCTGGGAGCCGGTTGAGGAAGCGATCGTAGAGCCTATCCGTGGCGGCCGTGCGGAGTTGGCCTGCGTTTGGCTGCGCACTCAATACGGCTTGGCGAGCGTCGTCTCGGCCAACTAGGCTGGCTAGCGCGATCAGGCGCCGGCTGAGACGGTAGCCCTCTTCGAAGTCCCTTCCACGGATCTCGACGCTTGCCGGGTTGGCGAGAAGCTCCGCGCCCGGCACCAGCGCCGCATTTCGAGCCTGTGCGTCATCCTGAAAGGTTAGGATGAACCGATATGGGCCCAACCACTCGGGTAACCGTGCCTCGCCGAGCCTTTGGAGCGCCTCCCGTGCAGCAACTTCGATGCGTCGCGACGCCTCGGCACGCGGTAGCGCTTCCGCTTGGGCCCGACTGACTGCGTGCTTGACCGTTGCGTACCTCACCCATGGCATTTCGCGACGGATCTCCTTCTCGAGCTGATCATCTCCGCTGACCATGATGACCGGGATCTTGAAACGAGCGGCGCCGGCGGCCAGGATCAACGACTCATTGAACGGTACGCCGTTCACGCGGTACTCCACATCCTCGAGCGTGATTGTGTGGGACAAGAACCCCGTGGCGTTGCCCGCACCTGCATGCATACCGATGGCCACGATCGCGTCGAACGACTGATCGTAGCTATCCATGTAGATGTCAAAGGGCGTGTCGCGGTAGTGCATCTGGGCTGGCGGCAGAAGCTGATCCTCCAAGACGTCCGGACCGCTGGTGTTGCCTGATCCGTGTCCATCCACGACAACGATGTGCCCCACGCCGGCAGCCTTCAAACCAGCGATGGCGGCGTTCACGTCGGCGGTTAGGGACTTCCGTCCCTCGGCGTACTCGTCGGCATGAGCGAACGTCGTCTGCTTGAAGTCGGTAACGCCCGACACGCCTTCCATATCGAAGAGCAGCAGCACCTTCGGCCCGGGCTGTTGGGTGTGCGCCGGTGCGCAGATCAGGAGAGAGGCAAGACTCGCCGCCAGAGAGGTGTAGACTGTCATCTCGTTACTCCTGCGCGTTCGATCGGGATCGACCACGTGGATTTCGCGCCGACCTTGTTGCCTTGAGTTGCGTTGCAGTCACGCGGATCGCGTTTAAGCTGGGGGCCCAAGCCTGCAGGCGCAACGCGCCCGCCGCCGCGCTTCAAGCGCTTGTAGGTCACCGCGCAAGGAATTCTCGTACCGCAGGGTCAAACGGGAGTATGGGTGACTACGCCTAACGGATCGCTTTTATCAAGCTTGCTCGGAACCTAGCTGCCGCGCAGCAGGTCACCACGCCGATAGCGTTCGGTCGTGAAGATCTCGTCGTGCCAGAACTCGTGCACGGCAAGTTGGTCCTCGGGATCCCGGCAGACTGCCCAGTGGTAATAGCGAGCAGGCGGGTCGGTCTGGCCGAGCCGAACACAACGTCCGACGACTTCCGCCCCGTCGAAACCATGCCAGAAGATCCGCGCGTATTTTGCCGTCGGTGGAGGCAGCTCGGGGCCGAAGAGGTCGTTGAAGCCGTCCACGAAGCGCTGGGCCGCGGCGGCCAGGGCGGGATCCACTTGCCACACGTACTCGTAACGCGGTGTTACGAGCTCCATCCCAAAGACGCACTCGGCGTAGAGCACGACGGACTCGCGCAGCGCCGCTAGCACGACGGAGTCCTCGGCCCGGGCCGCAAGGCCGACCAACGAGAAGTCGTCGGTGGCCCGCGCCACCTTTGCTGCCTCGGCGGTCAGGAGCGGTACGGACCAGAGTGCCATATCCACGGCGCCGAGGGCCGCCGAGAGCGGGTCTGTGCCTGACGGGAGCAGGCGCTCCCTCATGGGCGAGCCGAAGATCGGTGACGACGTCACGGTGAGAAGGCGGCCGAACTCTGGCATTGCCTCCACCTCCGGAACACGCTCCAGCGGCACCGCCTGGAGGGCGCGCATCAGGCGGAAGTACGTCGTTAGGTCCGAGTCCTCGGTCCGGTCGCACGGTGCGCCGGCGGCGGGAGGTGAGACGCCGGGTGTTGTAAAGTCGGCGGCGTGATGGCGGCGCCGGTGCTGGAGAAGGAAAGGCGCGGTGGGTGGAGGGTCACCTGCCGCGCCTCTTGTTGGTCAGTTATTCGTGCGCTTCCACGATCCTGTGTGAGCCTCGTTAGCGCCCGTCCGCGCGCGCAGGGGCCCGCCTTCGCTATGACATTGCGTTTAGACAGACCGGCCTATTTCATTTCGTGTCGGCCAGGACTTCATGTTAGGCGGACAGCGATGTGTGACGAAATAGTTTATACAGTTCTGTCTAATTCTCGTTAGGCGGCTACGAGTCACTTCAATGACGACCCATGAGTTGTGGCGAAGCCTTCGCTTCCTCATCGCTGTGCCGGCGATGATCCTTGGAGGCCTCGGTGCCCTCGCGGGCGCGTTTGAGGTCGTTCTAGCCCTATTCACTGGGCATCAGGATCCCTACCATGGCGGGGCGATGCTGCTTGCGTCCGGTGCAGGCACTCTCGGATGTGGCGTAGTGCTCATGCTACTCGGTCTTTGGGCTCGGCCGGGACCACGGGACGATGCCCGTTCTGGTGGACCAGCCGCATAACATGCGCTTCAAGCTGCCGGGCGCTCGTGTGGGAAGAATTGCGTTCCCTCCCTGGCTAGCCTCTTTGTCTGCGGATCCGTCTCCTTGCGCCGGCAGGCATTGCGCCCGCAGCTTACGCGCGATCCGTTAGGCCGCCGCGCAGCGGGCGTCGTGGGAACGCTATGAATCGAGCAGGTACTCTACTCTTCCTCGCCCTCCTGACATGCACAAAGGGAGAGCGTGCAGCTAACGTGCTTAAGGACTCCATCCAAAGCCGCGCTCCCGAGCCTGCTCCGCTCAGCGCACCCGATTCTTTGTCGACCGGTGAGCCTCTCGATGAAATCCCTTCCCTCCTAGCGGGGTTGGACTCGGAGGCCGAGACCGCACGCCTGCAAGCCCGCGCTGTCGCCGCGACGCCAAGGGCTGACTCGGTCTTCCTCACCTTTCGGGATCGCTTCTTGAAGATGGGCGAGCAGATCACTGACCGATTGAACCAGGCCACCAGCATCCAATCGAACGTCCTGGAAGACACAGCTACTTCACGCCCACTAGCCACTCTGTTGGCAAAGCACGGGTTCGCACTTGCGTACACTGAAGGGAACGCATACGCCGACGAAGACAATGTATACTGGACGCGACTCTTCGACGGGGCTCTTACGCCTGCTATGCAGAGGTACCTCCGCCTTCGAGCCACGGAGCAGAGCACGCGATTTTCTGAAGACGCCGCGCTCCAGATCTCGTGGGACGACTTGGCTCGGCGCGCCGTCACTTGGGAGGAGTTCGCTGACAGCTACCCCGATTTCAGTTGGAAGGACGCCTCCCGGTTCTGGTACGACACTTATCTCTCTACGTATCTGACCGGAATGGACAATTCCAGAGTCTTCTCTGATAGCGGCACGTTAGAGCCCGAGGTTCGAACCAGCTATGAGCACTTGGCCGCGCAGTACCCCCAGACACGAACCGCACAGCTCGTCGCTCAGTGTCTCAGTCTCCTCAAGCAGAACGGCTACCGCCGCAGTGCGGCGATCGACTCCTTACTCCGACAGCGTGATGTTACATCGATGCTGGGCGTGCAACCCCCCACACGGTGATCATGCGGCTGCCTAACAAGCGCTTGAAGCTGCCGGGCGATGATCGCTTTAACGGAATCGGAGTATTGTTTCCTGGCGGGCACGAACTAACGTTCTATATCACCGCGCCCTGCGGGCTCGCCGCCCGCAGCTTGAACGCGATCCGTTAGGCCGAGCACTGTGACGTCATGGGCCCTTTCGGAGGTTGATGCAGTATGACTCAATGGCTCCGCACCCCGTCGCGCTCCTCGCTTTCTCGCGCCTTGTGGGTATTGGCCTTCACTGGCATTACTGCCTGCAGTGACCTGTTCGGGCCCCAGGAGCGCGTGGTCGTTATGGACGTCGCCCCACAGCGAGTTCCCTGCGTAGGAGTCGCCCCGATGCAATGCCTCCGCGTACGGGAACATCCGGATACTGCGTGGACGCTTTTGTACGACGGGATTGAAGGGTTTTCCTTCGAGCCAGGATACCAGTACACGATCCGTGTGGCGGTTCGCACGGTTCATAACCCCCCAGCCGACGCCTCGAGCTTGGCCTATCGCCTACTGGCGCTCATCAACAAAGTGCCGGCCTAACAAGCGCTTGAAGCGGACGGCGCGCGTAGACTAAGGAATGAATCTTTCTGCAGCGCGCCGCAGCTTAAGCGCGATCCGTTAGGCGTCAAACCAGCTCCGGTTTAAGATGAGCGACCTCAAGCCTCACCATCTGAATGCGCCAGGGCCTTTCTTCGTGGAGAAAGACCAGTGCATCGCATGCCGGGCTCCCGAACATGAGGCCCCGGAGTTGATGAGTTTCGACGAGCAGGGTGAGAGCTGCTATTTCCACCGGCAGCCGCAGTCGCCCGAGGAGATCGAACACGCCATTCAGGCGGTGTGGGTAGCCTGCTGCGATGTGGTTCATTACGACGGCGATGACCCTAAGATCCTGGCCCGCTTAAGAACGCTCAACGAGGGCGTGCGATTGCCGAAGAGAATCTCGTGGAGGAGGTTTTGGGCGCGTTGACGCCTAACAAGGGCTTGAAGGTGGCGGGCGGTGATCGCTTTAAGGGAACCGGAGTGTTTGCACCCTGGCGGGCGCGAACTAACGTTCAACGACGGAGCGCTGCGGGCGAGTCGCCCGCAGCTTACGGGCGATCCGTTACGCGGCACAGCGACGGCGATAGGGGGCGGCACAAGTGAATCCGATCAATCCAATTGCCGGACCTAGTCCCGCGGTCCTTCGTTACCTCGCAGGGGAAGCGTCGCTCGAGACTACGGCCACTGAAGTGGCGGAGCAGATCATGGGCGCGTCCAGGCAACCCCCGAGCGAGCTCCGCACCGAGTCACCGTGGCGCGGTGCGAACGCCGACACGTACGAGTTCAGCCGAGAAGACGAGGTCAAGCTCCAAGCCTTGGTCGTGTGCGTCGAAGCGAAGCTCGAACCGTGGCGGCTGGAACTCATCAATAAATCCGCTCAGGAGTATCTGAGCACCGCCGGCGATTCGCCGTTCCACAAGACGATGCTGCTCTTGGCTCAGGACGTGTCCGCGACCCTCGGTGAGCAACATGTGCCCGTCGTATGGAGCCTCGCGAAAGGCATGCAGGACGGGGACGGTGAGGATCGTTCGAGGCAATGCATCGACGAGGTTCAACAGTACTTCCAGGACACATTCGTGGACACAACTTGGCCCGCCTGCCCCCGTCATCCGAATCATCCCCTCGACTGTGAAGGAGGCTCCTGGCACTGTCCGAGCGACGGGGCGGTGATTGCGCCGCTTGGCAAATTGCCTCGTCGGCCCGGCCAGCACTCATAGAGGGACTTTGCGACCGCTTGCCTTGTGCGCGACCCTCACGATCCTGACGTCGGTGGTCGCCGTTGCGCAACGCTGGGATGTCGGACCACTCCGTAGCCCCACTCCAATTCCCCGGGACGGCCTCCCACCGGAACGCGCCGCGTTCTTCACTTGGCTCGTAGTCAACAGCGGCAAGCTCCCGAACAACGCTTACCAACGCGTCCAAGAGCGACTGTACACATATATCTCCCAGCTGGCTAAGGACCACGCCGGTGCCTTTCCGCCGGCGTCGGACACCGCAGCCTTCAACCTCTTCCGTGCGGCCGCGCAGATCGGGGTACCAGGAGCAGATCGCGTGGCTCGCGCTCTTTACGCG
>WNFW01002765.1_pt1 | contig 12063 bp, 7 predicted proteins | sample 5400131 | NCBI WGS metagenome assembly WNFW01 (sample SAMN13153362, study PRJNA577476) | soil metagenome | isolation source: 20 cm soil or saprolite under grassland replicate 1 | place: USA:California | collected 2016-06-15
GCGCAGTTCAGCATCTCATCGGGCGCCAACGTCAACGTGGTCACGAAGTCCGGGAGCAATGAGATTCACGGTGACATCTGGGAGTTCCTGCGAAATGACAAGTTTGACGCGGCGAATTTTTTTGACAATTTCGCGAGCCAAAAGAAACCAGCCTTCCGCCAAAACCAGTACGGCCTCGCGGTTGGAGGGCCAGTGATTTTGCCGACGCCCTGGGGTCTATATGACGGGCGCAACTCGAAGACCTATTTCTTCGGATATTGGGAGGGTTTCCGATCGAGCAAAGGGTTCACTCTATTCAACAGCGTACCGACGGCGGCCGAGCTGGGTGGAGATTTTTCAGGCTTGCTGACGACCCAACAGGCCGCTGATCCCGCAACCCAACAGCCCATTGTCGACCCTCTGGGCCGGCCCGTGTTCGTGGGCCAGATCTACAACCCTTATAGCACTCGAACGGTAACGGCGGGGCAGCTTGATTCGGTAACAGGGTTGCCAGTTCTGAGCAGCGGTTCTGTGCGCGATCCCTTTCCGGGAAACATGATTCCGAACGGCTTGTTGAACGCTCAAGCTCTTGCCTACATCAAGGCCTTCTATCCCTCGCCCAATTTCGGTCCGGGCGGGAACAAGCTTCCGAACCTGGCCACTTCGAGCGCTCAGGTCATCTCGAGCGATCAATTCGGCATCCGCATAGATCATACCTTTTCGAACAATGACGCGCTCTATGGAAACTTCTATTACACTCAACCAAATGAAACTTTTGCGACCTCTCTGCTAACGGGTGCGAACACTTCCAAGAACCACGCCCGCGTCGTTGCCGTGGGTTACACCCATTTGTTCACTCCCACCTTTCTCGGTTCGTTTCATTACGGTTATAACCAGACGATTTTCGGCACCACCAACATCCCCGGTGGCTTAGGACTGCTAGCAGCTACGAACACGACGGCGTTTGAGCCGGTGCGGGACGGCATTCCGATCGTCCCGCAAATCAGCCTGGCTCCGCGCCTTGGCGGGACCGGCCAGTTTGCGATCCCCCTCGGTCCGATTCGATCTCACGAAATCAGTGCTGACCTTCAGAAAATTCGCGGGTCGCACACCTTCAGCGCCGGGTTCATGTTCTACCACATTCACAGTTTCGATGATGGTTGGGGGGCGTCAGTGGGGTTTGATCAGTTCCCGAGCAGCGCGACCTACGGAAGCAATCTGAACGCCTCTGAAACTGGCGACGGTTTGGCCAGCATGCTGCTGAACACCCCATCCAGCCTTTTCGGTTTTGTGGGCAACACGGCGGCGGACGATCGGACGACCTGGCAGGGTTATTACCTCCAAGATAAATGGCAGGTCTCGAAAAAGCTGAACATCCAGATTGGTCTGCGCTACGATTTCGTTCCGCCCGCCCACTACAAAGATGACCATGTTTCGGGCTGGGATCCGGAATGTCCCATTCCTCCGGATGGAAGCCTGCAAACCCAAGCGGCCATCAATCAAGTCATTCAGTCCTGTTTCCTGATCCCGGTTCCTTTTGTCCAGCCGCCCACGGCGGCGAATCCCAATCCCCCCTCCTGGCCCTTCCCCAACGTGAGGAAAACCTATTTCGATCCCAAGTACAGTGGATGGCAGCCACGGTTTGGTTTTGCCTATTCGGTTCTGCCGCGAACGGTCCTCCGCGGGGCCTTCGCCATGTTCACCGACCACAACAATACGCTTGTTCAGGAATCTCAGGATCCCCGCATCGCCTGGCCGTTCGGCGCGGGGATTTCCGAAGGGGGCCTAAACCGCGCCGTCCCGTCGGTGTTCTGGAATGCGCTTCCGTCGGCAAACTCATTTCTGCCTCCCGTCAACCCCACTCCAGCCATCGCCTTCGGTGCGGACCCGCGCCTGAAGATACCTTACGCCATGGAATACAATTTCGGCATCCAGCACGCGATCACCTCGAATTTAACGGCGACGGTAAACTACGTTGGTTCAGGGAGCCGGCATTTGTTTATTCAACCGATGTATAACGCGCCGCTTCCGAGCAAGATGGGGCCGGGCCCGGTGGCTCCCCGTACACCCTTCCCTTTCTTCGGTCAGTTTCCGGCCGATTTCAACTCGGGGGTGGGCAATTACAACGCGCTCGAGGCGAAAGTGGAGAAGCGCTTATCGTATAACCTTACGCTTCTTGGTTCCTACACTTGGTCTCGCTGCTTGTCCATTCAGGATGAAGGACAGTCTGGCAGCATTCAGAACCCTTACGACATCAGGGCGGATTACGGCCCGTGCGACTTTAATATTCCCCACATTTTGGTGGTCAGTTATGCCTACGCGCTGCCTTTCGGCAAGGGCATGACCTTTTTGAGCAATGCCGGGCGGGCCGCCGATTTGCTCGTCGGGAGCTGGCAGATCAGCGGCATTGCGACGTTTGAAAGCGGTCTGCCGTTTACGGTTACCGTTCCGTTTGACAATGCCAACATCAATCCGTCGAGTGAAACGCAGCGAGCCAATCCCGTTCCCGGCGTCCCGCTTCTGCCTCCTGGATTCAAGCAAGGCCAGGCAGCCTGGTACAACCCGGCGGCTTTCACGCTTCCTCCTCCTTACACATTCGGGACTCTGGGGCGCAACACGCTTCGGGGACCGAAAGCCGAGAATTTGGACTTTGCTCTGTTCAAGAATTTCAAGTTCGCGGAGTCGAAGTCCTTGCAATTCCGGTCGGAGTTTTTCAACTTCCTCAACAATGTAAACTTTGCCCCTCCGGGCGGAGGCGCCAGCGGAGGTTTCAGCACACTCGGAGGTGAATCCAGGACAGGCGTTGGTTCTCCTGGATTCATGCAGGTTTTCAGCGCTGCCTCGGCGCGGGAGATCCAGTTCTCCCTGAAGCTTCTCTGGTAGGATCACGCAAGATGCTTGCGGGACGAGCCCGGGCTCCTCAGATTCGTGAAAGCTCTCTAGTGCCTGGAATGATGACGGCAGGGAGTTCGATGTTCTTCCCCTCGCTCTGTGCCAAGATGAGTGGGAACCTCCCCTTATGCTGAAATCCATTGCCCGGTGGTCGTGTTTTTCGAAAATGGAGGTATCGAGACAACGGAGGGCTCAGCAAAGAGAAGTCCTCTTTCGCATTGGTCAGATCGCTTTCCTGCTTTCCCTGACGTTCATCGCGGCTTCCGAGCCTCAAGCCGAAACGCCCAGACAGAGACGCGATCCACAAGAATCCTCGTCGCTTGAATCAGCTGATGCAATTTATCAGAGAGGAATGCTGCTCGTTCAGGAAAAACGCTACGATGAGGCCCTCGCCGAGTTTCGCCTCCTCGAGAAGCAGCACTCTCAAAGCCCCCAGGGATTCACGGGCGAGGGCATTGCTCTGGCGTTGCTGGGGAAGCCGAAAGAGGCCATGGACGTCTTGAAAAGCGCTCTGGTGATCGACCCGAATTACTGGCTGGCGCGCCGGGAGCTGGGCATTCTTTACTGGAGCGCGGGTCTCAAAGAGGACGCCGCCCAAGAACTCCAGCCTGTGATCCTCCAGCATCCTGATGACGGGCCGGTCAACTCGATTCTTGGACAATACGAATCGGGACGGAAAAACTACCCGAAGGTGCTCGCTTATTTTTCGCGTGTTCCAGCGGAGATAGCCGCTGATCCGCGGCTGACGCTCATGGGCGCGGAGGCGCAGTTAAAGACGGGGGAGATGGCACGTGCCGCGGAAACCCTGAAAGGGCTTGTGGGGCGGCCCGACCTTACCCGAGAGCTACGCTTTAGGCTGGCGTGGATGCTCGGGCAGGCCAAGCTTTCAAAAGAGGCCATTCAAGAGTTCAACGGCTTGCCCCGGGATTACCCGGATAGGTTCCGGCGCAACTACGGCCTGGCGCTGGCCTACTTCGACGGGCAGGACCACGAAGAGTGCATCCGGACGCTCAAAGCGCTTCTGGCGGGCGGGGGAACCGAGCCCCAGATCTATAGCCTGCTGGGCGTTGCCGAAGAGAAGGGCGGAAGGACGCAAGAGGCCTATCAGGCCTTCCGGGAAGGTATTCTCCAAAATCCGGGAAACCCGCAGAACTACCTCAATATTGCCACCTTGGCGAGCCAGCACTTGAACTATGCCCTAGCGGCGGAAATGCTAACCGAAGGCATCGCTAGAATTCCGCAATCTCACGAATTGTTCCTAAGTCGGGGAATCGCCTACACGCTTGCGGCCCGCTTTGATGAAGCGAAGCAGGACTATCAGCGTGCCATCGAGATGGCCCCAGAAGATTACGGAGCTTATTTCGCGATGGGCATCTCCGAACTGGAAACCGGGAAGCTGGACGACGCCATTCTGTTATTTAGGAAGGCGACGGTCCACGAGCCCAAAGACCCGCGTCCTTATTACTTCCTGACGGAGAGTCTGATGCAAAAGGGCGCAGCTCCGGGAGGTTCGGAGTTCCGGGAAGCGAATCAAGCGATCGACACAGCGCTTTCCCTCGAGCCAAACTTCGCACACGCCTATGTGGACCGCGCGAAACTGGAACTCGCCCGAGGCAACATGGAAAAGGCCATCGCCGATCTTGAGCACGCCCGGTCCGCCGATCCGAAATCGGTTTCCATTGCTTACGTGCTGGCGCGGGCTTATCAGCGCAAGGGCGAGAAAGCCGAGGCCGACCGATTGTTCCGAGAGGTCAGGGAGCAGAGCGAGCAGGATGCGCGGCAATTCGCCAAGGATTCTCTGACGGAGGCCCTGGTGGTGGTCTCTGCGGGTCATCGCTGAGGCCGCGCGATGGACCGCGTCGTGCTCAGAGTCGGCGGCAGCATCCTTATTCTCACGGTGTCCGCTCTCGGCACAGTTGGTCAAAGCGTTCCGCGCGAGCGAGTGTCTAAAACGGCCGCTTGCACGGCGGCGCTTGAAAAGGGAAAGCACCTGATCGTCGAACACAGTCTCCGTGAAGCTCAGCAAGTGCTTGTGGAGGCGGCCGGGAGTTGTCCGGACGCGCCCGAGCTGCTGAACGCCCTGGGCATGGCTTATGACAAAGGCGGCCAGTATGAAGAAGCCCAAGCGGCCTTTAGCCGGGCCATTTGGCTAAACCCTTTTAACGCTGGCTTTCACAATAATCTTGCCGCCAGCTACATCCGCTCCGGGAAGCAGGCCACGGGCATCGCGGAGTTTCGAAAAGCCCTGGGACTCGATCCGGGAAATCTGACCGCCGGTCTGAACCTGGGGAGCCTTTACCTTCAGAAAAAACAGTACCGGCGCGCACTCATCTACCTTGAGGCTGCACAGGCGCGACGTTCCCGGGATCCACTGGCGCTGCTCGAGCTCACCGAGGCCTATTTCGGCGTAGGGAAGGCACAGCAGGCGCTGGAGACGGCCACACGGCTCGCGCGCCTCCCGGGCGCGGATGCGAGGATTCATTTCTCGCTGGGTCTTCTTCTGGCTGAGCACGCCGAGTATCAGCTGGCGGCCGGACAGTTCGAGGCCATTCCACCTGCCGAACGAGATGTGGCGGCGGACATGAATCTAGGCATGACGTACACGAGACTAGGTCGCTTCGAGCAGGCACGCTCTGCCTATGGGGATGCCATCCGGCTGGATCCGCAGAACCCCGACCCCTACTTTCAGATCGGCGCGGATGAATCGGCCGAGGGGAAACACCAGTCGGCGGTCGATTGGATGACCGAGGCGCACGACAAGGCTCCCGACCGGCCCGATATTTCCTACGCCTTGGCCGAAGAGTTAATCCACAGCGGGAACTTCGAGAGGGCTCACAGCTTGCTGACTCTTGCCATGGCCAGTTACCCGCATGACGCCGCCTTGCCAGAGGCCCTCGGCGATCTCTATGGTGGCCAAAATCAACTGCAAGATGCCGTGAAAGCTTACGACGACTGTCTCCGACTTGACTCCGGACGGGTGAGCGCGCGTTTGTCGCTTGCGCGGGTTTATGAGGGGATGAGGCAAACCGAGAAGGCCAGGGCGGCGCTCGAGGAAGTCCTTGGCCGCGATCCGAAAAACGCCGAAGCGGAAGCGCAACTCGGCCGTCTGGCGCTTGAAGCAGGCAACGAAAAAGATGCTTCCGCGCTTATCGAGGGCGCGCTCAGCCACGATCCCAACAATCTTTCGGCCAATGAATATCATGCGCGGCTGCAGATTCGCGCGGGCCGGCTCACCGAAGCCTGGCAAACCCTTGAAAAGCTCGTGATGCGCGACCCTCAAAGTTCCCGATTTCATTTTCTCCTGGGAAGCGTCTTGGCTCGCCTGAACCAGCCGGAGGAGGCAGAAAAGGAATTTGAACTTTCAAAAAGGCTCAAGCTGAAACAGAGCGGTCCGGAAGAAGAGTAGCCAACCGGGAGAGGCGGCAAGGATGCTCTATCCTATTTCCGAAGTCCGGAACTTCGTGAGCCAGTTGAATCATCCGGAAGGCCTCGCTCTTGCCCGGGACGGATCGGTCTATGCGGGTGGCGAGACGGGCGAGGTGTATCACATTTCCGCCGATGGGAGGAAGGCTGAGAAAATCGTCGTCACCGGCGGGTTTTGCCTGGGCATTACTCTCGATCGCGAAGAGAATGTCTACATTTGCGATGCTGGCCGCCGGTCACTGCTGCGCGTCTCGCGGCGCGGCGATGTGACCGTGCTCGCCGAAGTAGTCGACGGACGGACGCTCGTGAACCCCAACTTCAGCGTGTTCGATTCCCAAGGCAATCTCTACTTCAGCGACTCCGACAGATGGAAAGAGGCCCTTGGAGTGATCTGCCGATGGCGGCCCGGCCGTGCCGCCGAGTTGTTCTCCCCCGGCCCGTTCCACTTTGCAAACGGCCTGGCCCTGGACGCGGCCGAGCGATACCTCTATGTCGTCGAAAGAAACCTGGACCGTGTGCTGCGGATCGAAATTCTCCTCGACGGGACAGCTGGTTCTCCTGAAGTATTCGTCGAAGGTTTGGCGCGGGTCCCCGACGGACTGGCTTTTGACGCCCGTGGGAATCTGTACGTGACCACCTACGCTTCCAATTGCATTTATCGCGTGGACCAACAGGGGCACGTCGAACTTCTCTGCCAGGACGTCGAGAACCTGCTTCTGTGCCAGCCTACAAACTGCGCCTTTAGCGGGCCGAACTTCGACCAGCTCCTGGTCAGCAATCTTGGCCGTGACCATATATCGACGATACGCCGATGCTGCGCTGGGCCGCCAATCTCGATCCTCATCCCGACCGGGTGATGGAAGCTTGCAATCGCCTGTACCTGATTGGCCGCATGGGAAAGCCCGAAGAGGTCGCTCGCGTGATCGTTTTCCTGGCTTCATTTATGACCGGGTCGGCCGTGATGGTGAAAGGTGGGTTACTGGTTCCCGTGGGGGGGCACGGTTTTTCAGGAGTCGGGAACGGGCGTGAGGGAAGCGTGCGACTTCTGAACTGGAATCGAATTCGCGCTGCCAAGGAGGAAGCATGAGAGGAGTAAGGCCTCGCAATCTGTGGTTGGCGCCACTCGTGGCGCTGGCACTGGGCCTGTCGGCAAAAGCCTCGAACGAGCCAAGCTCGGAAACGGTATGGCACATCGGCCGTTTTGACGCGTCTTCGGCGGAGTTCCATGGCGGGGCTGCGCCGACCCCGGCCCCTGCTTACGTGATTGGAGTGAGTCATCCGGACAAAGATTGGTACACCTTCCAGCCGGGTTCGGCGAATGGCTCGGCCGGGCACCGGCCGAATCCGGTGTGCATTCAGTTTGATTTATCCGGGCCGCCAGCCGGCCTCTACGCAATGAAAATTGCACTTTTGGTCGAGCACCCGCGTGTTTCCGCCCTCGAAGTCAAAATCAATGGTCGCCGGGGACGCTTCTACCAGCACCCCACACTCGATTTCACGATGGGCGACGTGGCGGGAGCATTTTTTCCGGAGTATTCCTCCTACACCATAAGCTTTGACTTTCCCGCCTCCTTTTTGCGGCAGGGAAAGAATGAAATCGAACTCACCGCCGTGGATGAGCCTTCACTCGGAGACGAAACCAACTCCAAGGGGGTGCCGATCGGAGATTCCGGAGTCGTTTACGACGCTTTGGAGCTTGACCACGTAGCGAGCGGAAAGTATGAGGCCTCAGCCGTTCAGGCGCAGATCGTTCCCACCATCTTTTATCGGATGGCAGGGGGCGAACTGAAAGAGATGGTGGATGTATTCCTCCGTTTTCATGAGTCGCCCGAGCGCGGCAGTGCTGAGCTTTCGCTGAACGGCAATATCTTTCGCCAGACATTACGCGCGGACCGGGCTTTTGGAGAACAGCGAGTGGAGTTTTCCGTCCCGGCCTTCGACGGCTCATCGGAAGCAAAGCTTTCAGTGCGTCTCCGCGGCAGGACCCGGCGCTTTACCGAACGGATTGCTTCGGGCAAGAAGTGGACCATCTTCGTCGTCCCTCACGAGCACCTCGACGTTGGCTACACCGATTTTCAGGCCAAAGTAGGGGAGGTCCACAGCCGGGAGATCGATGAGACCGCCGAACTTGTCGAGAAATATCCCGGTTTCCAATTCAGCCTCGACGGTGCCTGGGAAGCCGAGCAATTCCTTCACAGCCGGAGCGAGGCCGATAAGGAAAAACTGTACCGCATGGTTCAGGAGGGCAAGATCCACGTTCCCTTACAGTACGCTAGCCTCCTTACCGGCTTTCCGACAGCAGAGACGTTGATCCGCTCTCTGTATTGGGGCTACGCCTTCAATCAAGAACACGGCGGGGCATGGGACTATGCGAATATCACCGACGTGCCATCCTACTCTTGGTCGTACGCTTCGATTCTGTCCGAAGCTGGAATGAAGTATCTCATTGCGGGCAGCGATAACTACCGCGGTCCGGTCCTCCTGCTGGGACACCTACATGAAAAGTCGCCGTTTTGGTGGGAAGGGCCCGACGGCGGCAAGGTTTTGATGTGGTATTCGCGCCACTATCACCAGATGCTGACTTTGTTTGGACTGCCCCCTCAAGTAGCCGCGGGCCATGATGCCCTGCCCATATTTCTCCAGATGTACAACTCTCCTTCCTACAAGGCCCACTCCGTTCTTCTCTATGGAACGCAAGTGGAGAATACGGATCTATTTCCGCAGCAGGCCGCCCTGGTCTCCGAGTGGAAGAAGATCTACGCCTACCCCCAGCTGGAGTATTCTGACTTTGCCCATGCCGTCAGTGAGATTGTTAAAGAATCCGGGGACGCGATCCCTACCTATCGCGGCGACGGGGGGCCCTATTGGGAAGACGGAATTGCCGGGGATGCCGCTTATGCGGCGCTCGAGCGAGCCAACGAGACCCGCGCACTGTCGGCGGAAAAGTTTTCCACGCTAAGTACCATGATCAATCCGAAGTTCTCGCCTGACCGGGGGGAGCTCCATGATCTATGGAAGGACATGGTGCTGATGGATGAACACACCTGGGGAGACTCGCGCAGCATCACGGCGCCCGAGAGTCGGCAGGCAGTGGAACAATTGGCAGTGAAGGATGCTTTTGCCGTCCACGCCCACGAGTTGATCGACGATATCTTGGAACGTAGCCTGGGGGTGATCGCCGACTTGGTGAGCGATCCTCCTCATACGCTCCTGGTTCTTAACGGGCTCAATTGGAAGCGGAATGCTCTGGTGGACCTCGATCTGGACCACGGTTGGGAAATCGTCGATAAAAGCGCTCAAACGGCCGTACTCTATGAAACGGTTTCGGATTTTAAGTTGTACCGCCGTGTCCGTTTTCTCGCCACAGATGTGCCGGCACTCGGCTACAAGGCCTATGAATTAAGGCAGGGCAAAGAAAAGCCCGCCGAGACCGCGACCCTGAATGGCGAGGTCGTCGAAAACTCCTACTATCGCCTCACCCTCGACCCCGAGAGCGGCGCCGTAAAAAGCATCTATGATAAGAACCTTGGGCGGGAGATGGTCGATTCTTCCTCTCCGTATCGTTTTGGCCAATACCTCTACGTCACCGGGGCCGACGAGCTTCCGAACCGTTTGGTTCAGTATCGAGCTGTTTCACCCGTGCCGGACTTGGCGGTACACCCTGCCGGCGGAGGAAAGTTGGTTTCTATCGTCCGCGCGCCCTTCGGAACTGTGGCCAAGCTTCAAAGCTCGGGCGTGAATACTCCGAAAATCGAAACGGAGATCATGCTTTTCGATGGGGAGAAAAAGATCGAATTCATCAACCATGTCCACAAACAGGAGGTCTCGAGCAAAGAAGGGGTGTACTTTGCCTTTCCCTTCGCCATGGAGCATCCCGAGTTCCAGTATGAGGTCCAAAACGGTGTGGTCGATCCGGCCAGGGACATGCTCCCAGGCGCGGGGCTGGAGTGGTTTTCGGTCCAGCACTGGGCCGCGGTCCGGGACGGGAGCGCGGGCGCCGCCATTTTGCCGCTCGACGCTTCACTCGTCACCTTAGGAGACATTGCGCGAGGTGTCTGGCCGACCGAGTTTGGCAAGCGTCGGCCAACGCTGTTCTCCTATCTGATGAACAATTATTGGGACACGAACTATCGAGGCGCGCAGGGCGGGGATTTCACCTTCCGGTATGTGCTCACAAGCGGCACGAAGCTCAGTGTGGCCGCCTTGAGTCGTTTGGGGTGGGAGGAGAGTACTCCGCTCGAGACGGATCAGATTACGCCGCAGGACAAGGCCCTCAGTCTCCCGCGGCCGCTCGACGGAAGCCAGGCCAGCTTCCTCGAGATCAACCAACCGAACGTGCTGCTGCTCACTTGGAAGCGGGCGGAGGATGCTCAGGGAACGATTCTGCGCTTCCTCGAAATCGGCGGCGAAGCGGCCCGGGCGGAGGTGGCCATTCCACTGGTCGATGTGGAGTCAGCGTGGCAGTGCAGCGCCATGGAGGCCAACCAGCAGGAGCTTCGGCTTGCGGGCAAGCATGGCTTTACGCTTGAAATCAAGCCGCACCAGATTGTTACGGTGCGCGTGAAAGGGACACCGGTCCTTCCGGCGCCGGTCCAATGACCGGTGTCGTGGGCCGGCCAAGCCGGAGATGAAAACACGCTTACCCCGTTTTTCCCAGGTGACGTGGCATGGCCGCGAAGCCTTCGTTCTGGCGAACGATCTCGTCTATTTGGTCACGCTGACCGGGGGAGGGCACATCGCCGATTTCCGCCTCCACGAGAAGAGCGGCCTACCGGTCCTCAATCCCCTCTGGGTACGGCCGTGGAAAACCATCGAGCCTTACCGGTACCGGCCGAGGCAGCACTCCGCGCGTTACGGATCTCCCGCCACGGGCAGGATGCTGTCGGGCGTCGCAGGTCACAATCTGTGCATGGATTTCTTCGGTTCGCCTTCCGCGAAGGAGGCCCGGCAAGGACTTTCGATTCACGGTGAAGCGCCGAGCCTCCGATGGCATATGGCTCGCGCCGGTGTGCGCCGGCGAGAGGTTCGGCTGAAGCTGGCGTTGCCTTTGCCGGTGGCGCAGCTTCGCTTTGAACGCGAACTCACGCTGCGCCGAGGCGAATCGGTCGCCTATTTCCGAGAAACGGTGAAAAACCTCACGAAAGCGGATCATTTCTTCCATTGGACCCAACATCTAACGCTCGGTCCGCCATTTCTCAACTCACAGGCGAGCTCCGTTTGGATACTGGCACGGAAAGGGAGAACCTATCCCCATGGTTACGAAGGGAAGGAACTACTCGAATCGTCGCGCGATTTCAAATGGCCGAGTGCTCCGGGGTGCGAGGAAAACCCATCGCCGCCAAGGATAAGTCGGCCTGGAGGAAGGAAAAGGAAGACTGGCTGATCTTTCTCGGCCATAAATCTGAGCCCATACGACCGATAACTTCATCTCTTAACAAATTGGGACTCGTACGTCGCTCCCGCTATGGCTAGGATCCTGCCGATATCCGTGCACAATTTCATGCTCGCCGTGGGTGTAGTCGAAATCGTTGCCGGTATTTTGGTGGCGATTAAGCCTCGCATTGGAGCAAACATCGTTGCGTTGTGGCTGCTCTGTACCATCATCAACTTACTGGTCCTTTCTGGATACTACGACATAGCGTTGCGTGATTTTGGTTTGTTACTCGGCGTCTTGGCGCTAGGGCGAATGGGAATGGTCTTTGATAAGTGATTCGCACGAAGTTTCCCCGATGAACGATCGGCCCAAAACGAAAATCTTGGTTGATGGCG
>WNFW01002925.1_pt1 | contig 12061 bp, 14 predicted proteins | sample 5400131 | NCBI WGS metagenome assembly WNFW01 (sample SAMN13153362, study PRJNA577476) | soil metagenome | isolation source: 20 cm soil or saprolite under grassland replicate 1 | place: USA:California | collected 2016-06-15
TCGATCAGCCCCGGCATTGGTTCACCCTAGGAGCTTAGCCACGTTCTGAAACCAAACGACCAGTGCTGGCGGCATATAGACGCCGGCAACAAATACGAGCGCAAGGTGCGCGAACATCGGCAGATAGGAGGCCTTGGCCTTTGCGGTGGCACCGCGGGGCTCGCCGAATGCGATCGTATTCAGCCGCAGGAAGAGCGCGGCAACTCCGATCAGGATGCCGCATACGAGGACGATCGCGAGCGACGGCGCCCGCGCAAATGTCGACGTCACGACGAGGAACTCGCTCATGAAGATGCCGAGCGGAGGCAATCCGGCAATGGCGACAACGCCGAGCACGAGCCCCCAGCCGAGCACCGGGTTGGTCTCGGTAAGTCCGCCCATATCCGCGATGCGCTGAGTGCCCTTCACCTGGGCAATGTGACCAACCGCGAAGAAGATCGCCGATTTCGTCAGCGAATGCATTGTCATGTGGAGGAGCCCGGCGAAATTCGCGAGCGGCCCGCCCATGCCCAGCGGGCCTGGCGCGAGCGCGGCCGGATTGAGGGCGAGCAGCATCTTGAAGCGCAGCAAGGCGTAGAGCGCGACATTGAGCAGGAGTCCTGAAAGGACCGCGGAGATCGGGGTGGGCCCTTCGGCGTGGGCATCGGGCAGCCATGCATGCAGCGGCGCAAGTCCGACCTTGGTGCCGTAGCCGAGCAGCAGAAACACGAAGGCGACGTTGAGCAGCGCCGGGTCAAACGCCGACGCACGCGTGATCAGCACCGTCCACACCATGGCGTCTAGACCCTCTCCGACGACAGGGCGCGCCGCCATATAGACCAGGATGGTGCCGAACAGCGCGAGCGCGATGCCGACGCTGCCGAGAATGAAATATTTCCAGGCCGCTTCGAGCGCCTCGTGAGTGCGATAGATGCCAACCATGAGCACGGTGGTCAGCGTCGCAAGCTCGATCGCCACCCATATCAGACCGATATTGTTGGCAACGAGCGCGAGATTCATCGCGAACATCAGTAACTGATACATCGCATGGTAGAAGCGCAGGAATCTCGGCGTGAGCCGGCCGATCTCGAGCTCGTGGCCGATATAGCTGGCGCTGAACACGCTGGTCGTGAAGCCGACGAACGTGGTCAACACAATGAACACGTTGTTGAGATCGTCCACCAGCAGATAGGAAGTTGGCTGCGGACGGCCGAAGAACAGGGAGACCGCAGCGAGGAAGGTCAGGAAAGTCGCAATCACATTGAGCGTCGCCGTCAGCCGGTAGCCCGGCAGCGCTACGAGCAGCGCCGCCGCCAGTGCGGGAATTACGAGAACGGCGGTGACGGGTTCGAACGGTGCCGTCATCCGCGCTCTCCGCGGAACCGGTCGAGCGCTTGCAAGTCGACCGTGTCGAAACGCTCGCGGATGCGGAACAGGAAAATACCGATCACGATGAAAGCGATGAGGATCGAGAAGGCGATGCTGATCTCGACGACCAGCGGCATGCCCTTGGCGCCGGTCGCGGCAAGCACGAGGCCGTTCTCAAGCGACATGAAGCCGACGATCTGACTCACCGCGTTGCGCCTGGTCACCATCATCAAGAGGCCAAGCAACACGACCGAGAGCGCAAAAGCGAGATCTTCGCGGGCGAGCGGGTCGGCCTCGGCTGTCACGCGCAACATCACCACCATCGAAAGCGCGACCAAGCCCATGCCCAGCAGCATGGCAGAGCCCACGCCGACAACCTTCTCGATCTCGCGGTGGATGCCGAGGCGCACGATGATGCGATGAAGCGCAACGGGAATGATGATCGCCTTGAAGACGAGCGCGATCGCCGCGGTCACGTAAAGGTGCGGCGCGTTTTGGATATAGGCCTGCCAGGCGACCGAGAGCGCCAACACCAAGGCGTGGAGGGCAAACATGTTGAGCAGCGCATAGAGGCGGTCCTGATAGAGCTCGAGGAAACTCACCAGCACCAGCGTGCCCGCAAGCAGGTGGGCGATATCGAAGGTCAGGCCACGCATCACAAGCTCCGTGAGACAAACAGAAGAAGCGTCGCCAGCAGGCCGAGCATCAACGCGGCGCCCAGGAATTCCGGCACGCGGAACACGCGCATCTTGGCGATCGATGTCTCGAACAGCGCGAGCAACAGACCGCCGGTCGCGAGCTTGGCGATATAGGCGACGAGACCGACCACCAATAACCCAAGCCCCGCGCCCGACGGCACCAAGCCCCAGGGCACGAACAGACAAGCGATCAGCGAAACGTAGAGCAGGAGCTTCAACGACGCGGAGAGCTCGATCAGTGCCAGATGACGCCCCGAATATTCGAGCACCATGGCCTCATGCACCATGGTCAACTCGAGATGGGTCGCCGGATTGTCGACTGGAATGCGGGCGTTTTCCGCGATCGCCACCATGATCAAGGCGATGAGCGCAAGCCCCAGCGATACGCGCAGTCCCACCTCGGAGGAAACCAGGAAACCAGCCATGGTCGAGAGCTGCGTCGAACCGGCAATCAACGCAAGCGTGAAGATGATCATGATCATCGCCGGCTCCGCCAACGAGGCAATCATCACCTCTCGACTCGAGCCGATGCCGCCGAAGCTGGTCCCGACGTCGAGCCCAGCCAACGCAAGGAAGAAACGAGCGCTGCCGAGGAGCGCGACGATGGCAATGAGATCGGCGGACCACGAGAACAGGAGACCGGTTCGGAAGGTCGGCACCAAAGATGCCGCCACCCAGGTGGCGGCAAAAATGAGGTAGGGGATCACTCGGAACAGCCACGAGGCGTTCTCCGCGAGCACCACTTCCTTGCGCATGAGTCGCACCAGATCGCGATAAGGCTGGATGACGGACGGTCCCTGCCGGAGCAGGAGGCGCGCCTTCACCTTACGCGTGAAGCCGGTGAGCAGCGGCGCCAACAGCAGCACCAGCAGCATCTGCGCGCCCTGAATGCCAAAATCAAAAATCAGGGCCATATCGCAAGCACCAGCAACAGAAGGACGAGCGCGGCAAAGACCAGGCTCAGAAATTGTCGGATGGTGAGGAACTGCAGATGATTGAGCCGATCGGCGGCGAAACCGATGGCGCCGGCGATCGGCGCATAGAGCGCATCCCAGACGAGATCGTGCAATTCCACCGTGAACCGCGCCGGCCGCGCATCACCTGGCGGCGGCATCTCGACATGCTCACGGGCGCGAAACACGACGCTGCCGAAAACCCGGCGGAGCGGCTGCGCGAAGCTCGAAGCGGTGTATTGAGTTGCTGGACTTGCATCCGGATATCCGCAGTCCCATGGCGGGGCGCGGCGCAACTTGTCAGAGGCCAGCCGGTGGATCGCCCAGGCCGCGAGCACGCCTGATAGGACCATGAATACGAAGACCAGGAGGCCGTTATAAGAGCTGCGGCTCTCGGCTATCGGCACGATCGAGAGCCAATCGACGCTGCCTTGCACCGGCATGCGGTCGCCGACCAGGCCCTGCACTGCGGGCGCCAGCGCATCGATGAAAATCCCCGGCAGGATTCCGGCAACAAGGCAGAGCGCTGCGAAAAAGAACATCGCCGCAAGAGAGAGCCGGTCGGTCTCTCGCGCGCGCTCGGCTGCGGGCGTGCGGGCGCGGCCGAGAAAGGTTACGCCGAACGCCTTGACGAAACAGGCCGCGGCCAGCGCCGCGGAGAGTGCAAGGAGGGCGCCCACCGCCGGCACCAGGAGCTTGAGACCCCAAGAGGGAAGCTGCGGGCTGAGCAGGATCGCTTGAAAGGTCAGCCATTCGGAGACGAAACCGTTGAGTGGCGGCAGCGCGGAAATCGCCGCGCAGCCGACGAGAAAAACAAAAGCGGTTTGCGGCATGCGATGGATGAGCCCGCCGAGGTGCTCCATATCGCGCTCGCCGGTGGCCGTCAGCACTGAGCCTGCGCCGAAAAACAGAAGGCTCTTGAAGACCGAATGGTTGAATACGTGCAGCAGCGCGGCCGTGAGCGCGAGCGCCGCTGCCCACGCCATGCCGTGTGCTTTGAAAGCAAGTGCAAGGCCGAGCCCGATGAAAATGATGCCGATGTTCTCCACCGTGTGGTACGCGAGCAGTCGCTTGAGGTCGTGCTGCATCAATGCATAAAGCACCCCCATCGCCGCAGTGACGCCGCCAAGCGCGAGCACGACCATGCTCCACCACCAGGCAGGAGTGCCGATGAGGTCGAACACGATGCGCACAAAACCGTAGACGGCGACCTTGGTCATCACGCCGCTCATCAGCGCGGAAACGTGGCTCGGCGCCGCTGGATGCGCGAGCGGCAACCAGACGTGCAGTGGCACTAGGCCGGCTTTGGAGCCGGCGCCAATGAGCGCAAGGATCAGAATGGAAGCCGTGAGCGTCGCCGAGTGATGCCCGCCACGGATGTCGCCGAAGGCATAACCGCCGTCTGGTCCCGCCAGCAAGCCGAACGTGAGCAGCAGCGCGAGCGTACCGAAGCTCGCCATGATCAAGTAGACGTATCCCGCATGGACGTTCTCGACGACGCGGTGATGCGCCACGACCAGCGCCCATGACGACAGCGACATGAATTCCCACGCCACTAGAAATGTGAACGCATCGTCGGCAAGCACCATGATGCTCATGCCGGCGAGAAACGCCGGATAGAACGGCAGCACCCGGCGTGGGGCATGCTCGTGGCGACCGTATCCGAGCGCGAACAGGCTGGCAGCAGCCGCGCCGAGATTGACTACGGCGAGGAAAAAGGCGGAAAGCGCATCGAGACGGAAATGCGCTCCAAGCCACGGAATTCCGAGTGGAAGCGTGGCAACCGACGGAGTATCGTAGATACCGAGGAGAGCAAGGAGCGCGATCAAGAGAAGCGCGAGCGAAACGATCAGGCAAATTCCGTACACGACGTGGCGCGCACGCGCAGCGTCAGCGAACATGAGGGCGACGGCCGCCGTCGCGATCAGCGTGGCGGCGCCGGCAAGAGCTAGGAGCACCATCAATCAGCCCCTGTTCGGTGCACGGCCGCGCCGGCGAATGGACGGTTACGGGACAAGCTCGTGCCTTATCTTTTCAGCCGCACGCCGCGCCCACCGCCATGACTGACCGCTCCCTCGCCGATCAGTTCGATGCCCGCAGTTGCCAACGCGTCGACGAGCTTCATCAACGAATCCACATTTCCCCGGATGACACCGTCACTCGCTTCCATGCGCTGGATCGTGGGAAGCGAGAGACCCGAACGCTCCGCGAGCTGGCGCTGATCGATCCCCAGGAGCGCCCTTGCGGCTCGCATCTGAGCGCCGGTTATCATGTTTTAGATATCAGAATCGATAGTTTGTACATGGATACTCATGCGTAATTCACACGAGACACAAATACAAGCCCTAGTGATGAGCTTAGTGGCAGCCCTGCTACTTGCCTCCAGCGCTTTACTTTATGGCCGGAACAGCAGGCAGGCGTCGCCGTAGGAATAGAATCGGTACCCCTCGCGGACCGCGTGCGCATAGGCGCGCTTCATCACCTCGAGCCCGCAGAACGCCGCGACCAGCATGAACAACGTCGAGCGCGGCAAGTGAAAATTGGTCAGCATCACGTCGACCGCGCGGAAGCGATAGCCGGGTGTGATGAACAAGGCGGTCTCGCCTTCAAACGGGCGGATGGCGCCGTCGTCCCCCATGGCACTTTCCAAGAGCCGCAGCGAGGTCGAGCCCACCGCGACGATGCGCCCGCCCGCCCGCCGCACCCGGTTGAGCGCATCCGCCGTCTGCGCGGTGACGCTCCCTTGCTCCGCGTGCATGCGATGCGCGTCCGTATCGGCAGCCTTGACCGGAAGGAACGTCCCTGCCCCGACGTGCAGCGTGACCTTGTGCAGCGTAATTCCCCGCGCCATCAGGCGTGACGTGAGCGCATCGGTGAAGTGCAGTCCCGCCGTGGGCGCCGCGACCGAGCCCTCGGCCTGCGCGAACATAGTCTGGTAGTCGGTTCGATCGCGCTCGTCGGGAGGGCGCCGGATGTAGGGCGGCAGCGGCATGGCACCGCGCTCGTCGACCGCCTGATCGAGCACGGGCCCGTGAAAAGCGAAGGCGAACGTGACCTCCCCGCCCTCGCCTTTGGCCTCGACGGTGGCATCGAGCTGACCGAGAAAGCAGACCTTGCCTTCGTCGCCGAAGCGCACCACGTCGCCAAGAGAGAGCCGCTTGGCGGGCGTTACGAACGCGTGCCAGCGCGAGCCGTCGAGGCGCTGGTGCAGTGTCGCCTCGATCGACGGTTCCATTGCACCGCGGCCAATGCGGCGGCCGCGCAGCCGGGCAGCGATCACTTTGGTGTCATTGACCACAAGCGCATCGCCGGCGCGCAGCAGATCGGGGAGATCGCGGACGCCACGATCTTCCAATTCCCGCGCGCCCGGGCGCACGACTAGTAACCTCGCCGCATCCCGTGGCGAAACGGGACGCAAGGCGATGCGGTCGGGCGGCAGCTCGAAATCGAATAAGGCGGTGCGCATGACTCTTCATACAAGCGCGCGCATGCCAGGTCATCGCTTGCGGGAAGGCCGCACGAGCGGAGTTAGGGCTATAGCCAATCCGCCGCAAACCCTCGTGGCATCGTGGGTGACGGCCGTAGGACCATACCAGCCTCAGACCGAGCTCACCCAAGCCAAGGTTGTCAACGCACTCCTATGTGACCTGTTCCGGCCACGTGGAAATTTTCTCGACCGTCACGGCGCCTCGAAACGGCGTTTTCGATCAATTGGATCATTCCCCATGCTGTTGTCGCGATTGCGTCAAACGATTTTCACAGGCGCAGCGTATCAGTTGCGCAACGATACAAGCAGGAGAGGCTCATGGGCGCCGTCATGGTCAGATGTCCGCAGACCGGACGCGACATCCCCACCGGTCTCGTCACGGATCGTAAGAGCTTCGAGGCTACGCCGGTCTTCTTCGCACGGGTCTACTGCCCGATTTGCCGGACGCATCACGAGTGGTTCGCCAAAGAAGCTTGGGTTTGCGAGGCCGAGCCGCGCCCGGAGCGGAACGCGGTGCTTTGAGGTTCGTCGATGGCGGCGGGCGCTCGCCGCACCATTCCGCTTTAGGTCTTCGCAAGCGCCGAAGGCGGGCTCCACGCGATCAAGCATCCGCCGCCAGCTTGGCCGAGATGATGCGATCGGGGTCGACAACCGGCTCGCCACGCTTGATCTTGTCGACGTTTCCCATGCCCTCGGTCACCTGACCCCAAACGGTGTATTTGCCGTTGAGAAAAGGTGCATCGGCAAAGCAGATGAAGAATTGGCTGTCGCCGGAGTCGGGTGATTGCGCCCGCGCCATCGATACGGTCCCTCGGCGGTGCGGCTCTTTGTTGAATTCCGCCTTGAGCTTCTTGCCCGAGCCACCCGTCCCGGTGCCGTGCGGGCAGCCGGTCTGCGCCATAAAGCCCTCGATCACGCGATGAAAGACAATGCCGTCGTAAAAGCCCTCGCGCACGAGCTCCTTGATGCGCGCGACATGGCCGGGGGCGAGGTCCGGCCGCATCTGAATGACGACCTTGCCCTTGGTGGTCTCGAGCGTGAGCATATTCTCGGTGTCGGTCATGGCGCGTTCTCTGCTTGTCTGAGCTTGCGTTGGTCGATGAACCGGATGGTGAACGGACGGCCGGCCAATGCGTTCCCGAGCGTCTCGGTGAACGGCAGGGGCGCGCAGCGTTTGAGCATCTTGGCCACCGCAATACGATAGGCCAGCCGTTCATCATCCGACGCGCCCGCGGACTCGAACGTGATTCTCGGCTGGCCGAAGAGTTCGCCGTTGCGGCGGAAGCTCATCTTCACCGTGATCTGCATGCCCGGGCGTGACTGATCGAGCGGCGGTGGAACCCAGCACGCCCGTAGCGCCGCGCTGACCTCGTCGAGCGTGTTGATGGGCAGCTGAGGGGTTTGCGCGGCCGCCGGCGTCACCAGCGCCCACAGCGCCAACGTCCCAGCGACGGCCCGCAAGCAGGTGATCACGGCTAGTCCCGGTTGTCGACGAAACGGATGGCGATCGGCCGGCCTGCGACCGCATTGCCCAACCCTTCGCTGAAGTGCAGCGGCGTGCAGCGTTCGAGCGCCGCGGTAATGGCATGGAGGTACGCTTCGCGGGTTTCCGGTGCAGCGCCCTGGCGGACATAGGTCACCCGCGGCGTGGCGATGATGTCACCGCTGCGTTTGAAGGCAAAGCGCACGGACATCTGCATGCCGGAACGCGCCTCCTCCTTCGCGGGTGGAATCCAGCAGGCGCGAAGCGCGTCGAACATGTCGCGCAGCGTATCGAGCTTGTGATCGCCGCCCCGCTCTTCCGCCAGGCCGGGGCTCGTGGAGCGTTCACCCGCGGACCCGCTCTCGATGGTCAACCGCAAATCCTGCCCGATCCAGTAGGTGGAGTAAGGGATACAATTGTGATGGGTAAAGACACTGCATACGGTCGGAAAGCACGGCACCCTGCTGAACACGCTACAGACCGCACCTGCCGGGGCGGCGGCGCTCACCGCCGTCGTCAAGATGGTCGATCCGATCAGCGCGTGGGCCGTGCGCACCGATCCTCCTCGTCATTTGGCGTCGGCGGCGACCTGCACGCGCACCATGCGGTCGGGATCGACCACCGGCTCGCCCTTTTTGATCTTATCGACCACTTCCATGCCGGACAGCACTTCCCCGACGACCGTGTACTTGCCGTTGAGGAATGATCCATCGGCGTACATGATGAAGAACTGCGAATTCGCCGAATTCGGATCGTTGGCACGCGCCATGCCGACGACGCCGCGCTTGAACGGCACATTGGAGAATTCGGCCGGCAGATTGGGATATTTCGAGCCGCCGGTGCCGTCGCCGCGCGCGCCGTCGCCGGTCTGCGCCATGAAGCCGGCAATCACGCGATGGAACGGCACGTTGTCGTAATACTTCTCACGCGCCAGCAGCTTGATGCGCTCGACGTGCTTGGGGGCGATGTCGTTGCGCAGCTTGATGACGATGCGCCCGTATTTGGTATCGATCAGAAGCGTGTTCTGTGGATCGGCGCCGGGCGGCAGTTGTACCTGCGCGAGAGCAGGCGCCATACAGATCAGAAGGGCCAAAGCTGCAAACAGGCGGATCATGGAATCTCCCGGGCTCAACGGCCGGACGTGCCGGCGAACTTTGCTTTCAGTCGGACGGCGACCGGCGGCGGAACGAACGGCGAGACGTCGCCGCCCATGGAAGCGATCTGCCGCACCAGTGTGGCGGTGATCGGGCGAACCGCCGGCGCGGCCGGCAGAAAAACGGTCTGCACCGCGGGCGCCATTGTGGCGTTCATACCTGCCATTTCCATCTCGTAATCGAAATCGGTCGCGCTGCGCAGGCCGCGGATCAAGAGCGTCGCACCCTCGCGCTGCGCGGCGGCGACGACGAGATCGGCGAACGTGACGCAAACGAAATCGCAGCCGCTTGCGCGCGCGAGCGCGCCGCAGGTCTCCTCGACCATGGCGCGCCGTTCCTCGGCAGCAAACAAGGGCGTCTTGCCGGGATGGGTGCCGATCGCGAGTACCAGTCGATCGGCAAGCCGGACGGCTTGGCGCACGATGTCGAGATGGCCGTTGGTGACGGGATCGAATGATCCCGGAAAAAGCGCGGTGCGCGGCATGGAGGCGGGTCTAGCGCGCGCTCCGGGGGGACCGCAAGCTCGGCGCAAGCCCATCGGCGCCGGTCGAGGCCGATGGCACGGAGCTGCCATTTGGTTGCCCGTACGCCCGGGCGGGCGCTTCCGTAATCTTGTTCCTTCTCATTGGCTTACGCGTTTTGTTACACCAGAACTATGAACTTCGCCTCGCCGCTTACAATGCGGGTAGAATTTCGCATTGCATCCGAGCAGCCGCCAACAACGCGAGTATCGTCCAGGATGTCTTTCCGCCGAAGCACAAGGACGCCGAAAATCCTTCACGAAATAGTGCGTTGTGAATGGGAGGTCGCGAAACAGGTGCGCTGCGCCATCGGCTAGATAAGCCGAGCCTTCCTCCTCGGTGATCCCAGCCACCCAACGAGCGATAACTTTCATGCAAATCACCGCCGCCGTAGTGCCTGAAAAGCTCGCTGCGTTCACGATCGACAAGCTCGAACTGACCGATCCGCGAACGGACGAGGCATTGGTCAGGATTGTGGCGAGCGGCATGTGCCAGACCGACCTGCACGGTCGCGACGGTTACTACGACACGCCCTATCCCGCGGTTTACGGCCACGAGGGCGCGGGAATCGTAGAGGCAGTCGGCCAGAGCGTGACGAAATTCGCACCGGGCGATCACGTCGTCCTTTCGTTTCCGTGGTGCGGCACCTGTCCGAATTGCCGGCGCGACATGCCGTTCCATTGCATGAGGGGCCGCGAGCTGAAGATGGGCGGCACGCGCCCCGACGGCTCCACACTCATGAGCAAGGGCGGCGTGCCGGTCTACAGCGCCTTCTTCCAGCAATCCTCCTTCGCCACTCATGCGATCGCCAACGAACGCTACATGGTCAAAGTCAGGAAGGATGCTCCGCTCGAGCTCCTTGGCCCATTCGCGTGCAGCGGACAGACCGGCGCCGGCGCCGTGCTCAACTCGATGCGACCAAGGACCGGAGATTCGTTTGCCGTATTCGGAGTGGGCGCCGTCGGCCTGTCCGGACTTATGGCGGCCAAAATAGCCGGATGCGACCCGATCATTGCCGTCGACGTGCACGATGCGCGACTGGCGCTGGCGCGGGCGCTCGGCGCCACGCACGTGATCAATCACAGAGGCCGCGCCGACGTGGTCGCGGACATCCGCAAGATCACTGGCGACGGCGTGCGCTTCTCCCTCGAGACCTCGGCGCAGCCCACGGTCTTCCGCGAAGCGGTCGAGGCGCTGATGGCGGCCGGCACCTGTGTCCTGCTCGGCAGCGCACGCAGCGGCACAGAGGTGTCATTGGAGATGCCGTTCCTGCAGTTCGGCCGCGTGGTGCGCGGCGTGATCCAGGGGGAAAGCCATCCGCAGGAATTCATCCCCACGCTGGTCGACTTCCTCATGCAGGGGAAAATGCCGGTCGATCGCATGATGACGTTCTATCCCCTTGCGGAGATCAATCGAGCAGCGCAGGAGTCTTCGCAGGGAACGACGATCAAGCCGGTGCTGCGCATGCCGCACTGAGCCGCCATGATCCTATGCGGCGATCCGGCAAGTTATGATATCATCCCATTCTTCTTTGGCCGTTGGCCTGGCCGTGACGCGAAGCATTCTTTGCCTTGCTCTCGTGGTCGGCGCTGCCCAATTCGGCGGCGGGACGAGCCTCGCGCAAACGCCGCCCAGCGAGCGGGAGCTGCGCATCTATGCCGGGCTGCACGACGCGGCCGCGCGCGGCGATGCCACCGAGATCGAGCAGCTGATCGCCCAGGGCGAAAAGCCCAACATCCAGGATGCCAACAGCCGCACGCCGCTGCACGTTGCCGCGTTCCTGCGGCGCCATGGGGCGGCGCGGGCGCTCCTGCGGCTCGGCGCCAATCCGAATGCACTCGATGCGCAGCGCTACGACATCATCACGATCGCCGCCGTGAACAATGACCTCGAAATGCTCAACGTCGCACTCGGTGCTGGCGGCGAAGCACGCGCGATCACCGGCCCGTACAAAGACACCGCGCTGATCGCGGCTGCCCATCGCGGACACGTGGAGATCGTGCGCGCCCTCATCGCGGCCAAGGCGCCTCTCAATCACGTCAACGATTTCGGCCGGACCGCCCTGCTCGAGGCCGTCGTGCTCGGCAACGGCGGCGGCAATCACCGCGCCGCCGTTGAGGCGTTGGTTGAGGCTGGCGCCGATGTCACCGTCCCCGACCGGCACGGCATCACGGCGCTCCAACATGCCCGCACGCGCGGCTACTCGCAGATCGCGCGAATTCTGGAGAACGCCGGCGCACATTGAGTGTCACGCCCAGTTGCCGAGCCGCTGCCCATAGCGATCGCGCAGCCGTGTCGGTCCGCTCGAGTCTTACAAATGCGCGCGAATGAAAGCGCCGGCCGATGCGATCGCGCGGCGGCCTGCTTCCAACTGCGCCGCCCACAGATGCCAAGCATGGATCATATGCGGCCAAATCT
>WNFW01004794.1_pt1 | contig 12053 bp, 9 predicted proteins | sample 5400131 | NCBI WGS metagenome assembly WNFW01 (sample SAMN13153362, study PRJNA577476) | soil metagenome | isolation source: 20 cm soil or saprolite under grassland replicate 1 | place: USA:California | collected 2016-06-15
CCCATGGGCATGTTGATTTTATCGAGGCTGGCTTCGGCGGTCACATCCTTGAACGTCCCTTTCTTCATGTTCCGGTAGAGTTTCAGCGTCTCCACACTGTGGGGCAGACCAAGATAGCTGCGCAGGGTTTCGTCGGCCGAATAGAAATACGAAGTAACAAAAAGATCGGGCCAGCCATCATTGTCGTAATCAAAAAACCAGGTGGCAAAGCTTTGCGATTGGGGCTGATGCACTCCAGCTTTTTCAGAGACTTCGGTGAACGTGCGGTCGTGATTGTTGTGATACAGGAAATTGCCGCCGTAGAGATTGGAGACGTACAAGTCGGCGAAGCCGTCGTTATCATAATCCGCGGCCACAACGCCCTTCGTGAAGGCGATTTTGTCTACCCCGGCGCTGTGAGAGATATCTTCAAAGGTGCCGTCGCCCTTGTTGCGGAAAAGCTGGCTTGGACCGTTTTCGTTGCCCACGAATAAGTCCAAGAAACCGTCGTTGTCGAAGTCGACCCAGACGGCGGTTTGCGTGCGCGTCGCGGGTTCGGCGAGGCCCGCTTCGCGCGTGACGTCGGTGAACGTGCCGTCACAATTGTTTCGTAACAGGGATTTTCGCATGGGAAATTCCCACGCGCCGCGTAATACGAGGATATCCGTGCAGCCGTCGTTGTTGTAGTCGGCCTGAATCATGTTGAGGCCGCCGAGTTGGCTGGAAAGCCCCGCCTGCGCCGCGCGATCGGTAAACGTTCCGTCGGCATTGTTGTGGAAGAAATGCATCGGGGCGCACACGTCGTAACTCGAGACCGCCAAGTCCAGGAGCCCGTTGTTTTCGAAATCCTCGGCGATCACGCCATTCGCCATGGACGCAAAATTCAAACCCATTGCTGGAGCCACGTCGACAAATCTGCCGATATCTTGTTTCGATTCGAACGCCGAAGGGGAAATCAGATATTGCCGCGGAACGCCGGAAGGGTATTTTCCGATGGTCATATAGGCAAGATTGAGAAGCCATTTCACTTGCACTTGATCGGGCCTTTCTGGTTTTATCTCCAGATATTTCAGAAGATATTGAATGGCTTTCTCAGAATCGTCTGTCACGCGATAAGGCTTGGCGAGGCGCGGCGGAAAGAGACACCAATCTCCCGGATTGCGATAAACATCGTTCTTCATTTCTGACTTGTGGAGATAGGCGACGCCGAGCACTTCCGTCAGCTGCGGGATTCCCGCAGGAATTTCAGCGGCGGCAATCTTGTAGGCAGCCTCCCAGTGCTCGACTGCCTGGTCCATATTACCCTCGTAAGCCTGAAGTTGCGCCAGCGCGTAGTGCGTCTGGATCACATCGAATGGCTTTGTGGCTTCCAATCGTGCTTTGTTCGCGGGTTCGAACAACTCTTGCAGCCGGGCGATTCCCGCGGCCAGCGAGCGCTTGCGAATCTCGCAGATGCCCTGCAGGTCTTGCTCCCAATTCGGCGGCTTGGGGAGTTTTTGGAAAAGCATATCAGCGAGAACCTGTCCGGCTACATCCGCCGGATAGCGCACCGCTCCTTGGCCCGCGAGGGGGAGATTACCGGCTTGCCCAGGACCCATCCCCTGCCCAACGCTGGGCTGATTCTCGGGAAGAAGTTTGAGAATGACGTAACCTGAAGGCACTGCGATTACCCCAGTCGTCTGCCCGGGACGAATCCCTTTGAGAGCCTCTCGCAGCTCCGGACGCATGGTTACAGGATCAACAAGTCCGATGTAGCCGCCTTGCGATGCGCTTGGATCGATGGATTCCTTTTTCGCGATTCCCGCAAAACCCTCGCCCTTATTGAGACGATCCAAAATCTGCTGCGCCTTGCCGGAAGAATCCACAACAATAACCTGGAGGTTGAGCATGCCCGGTGGACTGTCCTGAGAGGGAAGCGCAAGAGAAGCCGGAAAAACAAGACCAAGCCCCAGCAAGGCGGAAAGACAAAATACAAAACATTTAAAGTGTGACCGGTCCAAAATCATCGGCGGGCCAGAAGGATCCTCGAGGCATTACAGCATGCAACGCGGGTGGATTCTAACACAGCGCCGAAAGGGGGCGTTTGCCCACAGCTGAAAACCTGCCGCAGGGGGAGGGATTTGGGGCGTGTGCTAGAATAGGGAGTTTAAGACGGAGCTGAAATCCCGACAGGCATGCCCGAAGAACAACGCATCGCTGTACCTACCGAGTTCGACCCCGAAGACGAATACCGCCCAGAACCTGAGCCCGAACCGCTGCCGCCTTCCTGGATGGATGGCAGGGTGCGCATCGGCATCCACACCTCCATCGCGGGGAGGTACCTCAATGCTTTGGAGTCCGCGCGCAAACTGGGCTGCAACGCCCTGCAGATTTTTTCGGCCAGCCCCCGGATGTGGCAGGGTGGGCCGGCGCGCATCCCCGAGGTGGATGCGGCGGCGTTCCAGGCCAGAAGGGAAGAACTGCGGCTGGGGCCGCTGGTGGTTCATGCGAATTACCTGATTAATTTGGCCGCGGTCCAGCCAATGTTGCGCACGCGCTCGGTGCAAGCCTTCCATGACGAAATTGTGCGTGCCGTGGCGCTGGGAGCGGACTTTCTGGTCGTGCATCCGGGAGCGCGCGGCGAAGGCAGTACCGGACAAGCGATTTCGACCGTTGTGGATTCGCTGAAGCAGGCCACCAAGCGCGTGCCCATGGGCGGGCTGAAGATTCTGATTGAAAATACTGCGGGGATGGGAACGGCGATTGGGTCGCGGCTGGAAGAAGTTGCTGAGATTTTGGCCGGGCTTCTCCGGGACTTGCCCTCCGGGGCGTGCCTGGATACGGCACACCTGTTTGCCGCAGGCTACGACATCAAGAGCGAGAATGGACTCGCATCAACGATCGAGCAAATTGACAGCACGGTCGGACTCGAAAACGTCCCGGTGTTTCACGCGAACGATTCGAAGGTTCCGCTGGGCGGACGCGTGGACCGTCACGAGCACATCGGCAAAGGGAAGATCGGAAGAGTAGCATTCGAACGGATTTTGCGGCATCCGCGGTTGAATTCGCCCGCGGGTGAAGGGCTCGCGGGGCGGGCATTCTTGGCGGAGACGCCGATCGATGATCCGGGAGACGACCGGCGCAACGTAGCCATGCTGTGGGAGTTGGCGGGATTGAAAGAACAGGCGCCCGAAGCGGAAAAAGGATTCTCGATGCTGACGCCCGCGCTGAAGAAAAAGATTTCAGCGCAGAGAGCACAAAGTTCGCGGAGGATCGCGAAGAAGACTGTGCGCAGCAAGATGAGCCGAAGAAAGGGTTCGGCCAGAAAAAAGGGGAGATAGTCGGCGTGGCGGAGCAGAACACAACGGGTACGGGGGCGACGAGCGGTTACGACCCGCAAAAAGTAGAGGCCAAGTGGCAGAAGCGCTGGGCCGAAGCGCGCGTTTTCGAATCAGAATCCGATCCCGCCAAGCCTAAATACTATGTGCTGGAAATGCTGCCGTACCCTAGCGGCACGTTGCACATGGGCCACATGCGCAACTACACGATTGGCGACGTGGTGGCGCGTGTGAAGCGCATGCGCGGTTTCAACGTGCTGCATCCCATGGGCTGGGACGCCTTCGGGCTGCCGGCGGAAAATGCCGCCATCAAAAACAAGACGCATCCGCGGACGTGGACCAACAACAATATCGCGGAGTTTCGGCGCGTGCTGCGCCGGTTTGGCTTCAGCTACGACTGGCGGCGCGAGATTTCTACGTGTGAGCCGGAGTATTACCGTTGGAATCAGTGGTTTTTCCTGTGCATGCTGGAGCGCGGACTCGCGTACAGAAAGAAAAGCCTCGTGAACTGGTGTCCGAAATGTTGCACGGTGCTGGCCAACGAGCAGGTTGTGAACGGCGGCTTCTGCTGGCGGCATGAAGACACGCGCGTGGAATCGCGCGAAATCGAACAGTGGTTTCTGAAGACGACCGCCTATTCCGATCAATTGCTGGATGATTTAAAGCAGCTTGAAGGTGGATGGCCCGAGCGAGTCATCCTGATGCAGAAAAATTGGATTGGGAAGTCGCAAGGCGCGAAAGTGAAAGTTGAAGTTGCCGACGCACCGAGCGTTGGATCGCTGGAGATTTTCACCACGCGCATTGATACGATTTACGGTGCGACGGCAATGATTCTTGCCCCGGCGCATCCATTGGTCCCCAAGCTGCTCGAAGGTTCGCCCGTGCGCGCGGAGGCCGAGCCCAAGCTCGCCAAGATGCGCCAGACTTCCATAAAGACCGAAGACCTGGCGACGATGGAGAAAGAGGGATTCTTCACGGGGCGCTACGCGCTGAATCCCTTTAGCGGCGAAAAGGTTCCGATCTGGGTAGGGAATTTTGTGCTCATGGAATACGGCACGGGCGCGATTATGGCCGTGCCCGCGCACGATGGGCGCGACCTGGAGTTTTGCAGGAAATACAAACTGCCGGTACGCGTGGTGATCCAGCCTCTCGAAGGCGAGGAGCTTGTTCCGGAGAAGATGGAGAAGCCGTTCGACGAGCACAACGGGAAGCTCGTGAACTCCGGGCCGTTCAACGGGCTGTCGCCGGACGAGGCGATTGCGAAAATGACCGAGTTCGCGGAGCAAAAGGGATTTGGACGCGGCGAAACGATTTTCCGGCTGAAAGACTGGGGAATTTCACGGCAACGCTATTGGGGCACGCCGATCCCGGTCGTGTATTGTTCAAAAGACGGTATCGTGCCCGTCCCGGATAGCCAGCTACCGGTGGTGCTGCCGGAAAACGCAAAGCTCACGGGTGAGGGCGGTTCGCCACTTGCGGCTATGCCGGAGTTTGTGAGTGCGAAGTGCCCGAAATGCGGCGGCGCGGCGCGGCGCGAGACGGACACCATGGACACGTTCGTGGATTCGTCGTGGTATTTCTACCGCTACTGCGATCCGCACAACGACAAAGCGCCGTATGACTCCGCGAAGGTCGCCTATTGGTTTCCCATCGACCAGTACATCGGCGGGATTACGCACGCCATTCTGCACCTGCTGTACTCGCGTTTCTGGTGCAAGGTGATGCGGGATCTTGGGCTCATCAAGCACAACGAGCCGGCCGCGCGGCTCTTTACGCAGGGTATGGTGCAAAAGGGCGGCGTGGCCATGTCCAAGTCGCGCGGAAACGTCGTTGGCGCGGAAGAGATGGCGCAAAAGTACGGGGCGGATACCGGGAGGCTGTACACGCTATTCGCAGCCCCGCCGGAGAAGGATTTGGAGTGGAGCGAGGAGAGTATTGAAGGCTCATGGCGCTTCCTGAACCGCGTGTATCGCCTCATTGAGCGGCATTCGAACGCAGTGCGCGGCGTGAAAGATGGAAAGGCGGATGCGGCGGCCGCCTCGGTAAAGGAAAAAATGCTGCTGCGCAAAGTGCATCAGACGCTGCGGCGGGTGACCAGCGACTTCGAAACCAGATGGCACTTCAACTCGGCAATTGCCCTAATTATGGAGCTGACGAACGACATTTATTCGCAAGAGCCGCTGGAACAGGGCGTGCGGCCCGAAGTTCGCAAGGAAATGCTGGAGCTTCTGACACTAATGCTCGCGCCGATGACGCCGCATCTGGCGGAAGAGCTTTGGGAAATGCTGGGGCACAGCGAAGGGCTATGGAAAACCGGCTGGCCTGCGTTCAACCAGGAACTGGCCCGCGAAGATGAAGTCGAGATCGTCGTGCAAGTAAGCGGGCGCGTGCGGGGAAGAGTGAAAGTGTCAGCGGGAGCGGGCGAGGAAGAAGTGCTCAAACTGGCGCTTGCCGATGCGGGCGTGGCGCATCATGCCGATGGAAAGCGCATTGTGAAAAAGATTTTTGTGCCGGATAAATTGCTCAACCTGGTTGTGGCGGGATCATAGTGGGACTGGAGGCGGCATGGCAGAGACGGCGGCGAGGCCGGTGACGGAACGGGGGCAAGAGCAGGGAGGCAGGATGAAGGCGGAACTCGGCGGAGTGGTGGTGCTGGACTTCGGCGGGCAATACACACAATTGATTGCGCGCCGCATCCGCGAGCAGCAGGTTTTCTCCGCGATTTTGCCGTGCACGGTTCCGGTCGAGGAAATTCAGAAGCTCGAGCCGGCGGGGATTGTTTTGTCGGGCGGTCCAAGCTCCGTGTACGACGCGGATGCGCCGAAATGCGATCCACAGGTGCTGGCGCTGGGAATACCCGTCCTTGGAATTTGCTACGGGATGCAGTGGATTACGCACACTTTGGGAGGCAAGGTTGAAAGGGCGGAGCGCAGAGAGTACGGCCGCGCGCAGCTGAAAGTGGATTGTGAAGGTGGATCAGAAAGCTCTGCTTTGTTCGCGGGCGTGCCGACGGCTCTCCGCGTTTGGAATAGTCACGGAGACCACGTGCGCTCTCTTCCCGAAGGTTTTCGGACCATCGGAAAAACAGAAAACGCCATCGCCGCAGTGGAGAACCCGAAGCAAAAGATCTATGCGGTGGAATTTCACCCGGAAGTGAACCACACCGAACGCGGAAGGGAACTGCTGAAGAATTTTCTCTTCCGCGTGTGCCAGGCCGAACCAAAATGGAGCGGAGCGGCATTTATCGAAGAAACAGTACAATCCATCCGCGCAAAGGTCGGAAACAAATGGGCCATCTGTGCGCTAAGCGGCGGCGTGGACTCGACCGTGGCGGCCGTGCTGGTACACCGCGCCATGGAAAACCGGTTGACGAACATCTTCGTGAATACGGGATTGCTGCGAAAGAATGAGTTTGAAAACACGCTGGAGATGCTGCGCGCCCGGCTGAAACTGCACGTCATTGGCGTCGATGCATCGGAAAGGTTTCTGGCTCAACTTAAAGGAATTACCGATCCCGAAGAAAAGCGCAGGCGCATCGGCAGGGAATTCATCGCAGTTTTTGCCGAACAGGCGCAGAAGCTGCAAGCCGGGGAAGCGCACGGGGAAATCGGCTACCTGGTGCAGGGAACGCTGTATCCCGACGTGATTGAGTCCGTCTCCGTGAAAGGCCCGTCGGCAACCATCAAAACGCATCACAATGTAGGCGGCCTGCCGGAGAAGATGCCTTTTGCCCTGATTGAGCCGCTACGGGATTTGTTCAAGGACGAAGTGCGGCGCATGGGGAAAGAGCTGGGGCTGCCCGCGGAAGTCCTGGTGAAACATCCGTTTCCCGGTCCGGGCCTGGCCGTGCGGCTGCTCGGCGAGGTCACCCGTACCCAACTGGTTACCCTGCAGGAGGCTGACGCCATTGTGGTTGAAGAGATTCGGAGCGCGGGCTTGTACGAAAAGGTATGGCAGGCCTTTGCGGTGCTGTTGCCGGTGCGAAGCGTGGGCGTGATGGGGGATGGGCGCACGTACGGTCTCACCGTAGCAGTGCGCGTGGTGGAGTCGGATGACGCCATGACGGCGGACTGGGTGAAGCTACCTGGGGAAGTCCTGGAACGGATCTCGACGCGCATCGTAAACGAAGTTCCGGGAGTGACGCGCGTCGTTTATGATGTCAGTTCCAAACCACCCAGTACAATCGAGTGGGAATAGGGAAGCACTAAGAACTGTATCGAGATGGACCTGGATGGAGGACTCAAAATCCAGGCACGTTGGCAGGCGGTGAAGCGAGTTTCGCTGGAATTACCCGGCATCTCCTCCGCCGTCATCCAGAGGCGACTGTGGTCCGAACCTTTGACTGCGATCGCGGAACTACCGATTGGCCATTTTCTGGGCCATGTACAGAATCAGCTTGCGATCGCCCTCTTCCGCCTTACTCAGCAAGCGGCGAAGCTTGTTGAGGAAACGGGCTTCTTTGCCGACGCTGCCCCACGCGATATCGTCCGAGGACTTGCGCTTGGGCAGGTTCGGCAGTTGCGGCGGTTCTTCACCGTCATAAAAGAGTTGATAGAGAGGCACTTCAAGAGCACGAGCCAGCTTCTCCAGTGTTTCAATCGCGGGAACGGTATGACCATTCTCCACGCGAGAGATGTAGCACCGAAGCAGGCCAGTACGCTTCTCGATGTCGCCCTGTGAAAGTTTCTTTTCTTCGCGGAGCGCGCGAAGACGATCACCGATAATCATGAAGGTATTATGCCGTAACGGTAAGCAGAGAAGCAAGGAGAAAATTTCCGGCGGGCGAAATGAAACGAGTGGTGCAAGACAGGGCAAAACCGGAGATACTGACCGTAACCAAAAACCCATGGCACGCGTCCCAAAAGCAGGGCCCCTGGAGGCGCTTTCCCCGCCGGAGGCCGGACGAGTTCGTGTTGCCGGTCCACCGGACGCGGCTAACGACCGCGAACTGGTGAGGCGGGCTCAGCATGAGGATAAGGAAGCGTTTGAGGAGCTGATTCGGCGGCATCAGCATCGGGTATTTGCTGTAGCCGGAGGGATCATCAGGCGGCGCGAGGACGTAGAAGACATCGCGCAGCAGGTCTTCGTGAAAGCGTACTTTTCGCTGAAGCGGTTTGATCAGCGAGCGGCATTCACTACCTGGCTGTACAAGATCACGGTCAACGAATGCTGGGACATGCTGAGAAAGCGGAAGGTCCGGCCGCTGGTGTACGAAGCGGACTTGAGCGAGGAGCAGGCTAGGCAGGTGATCAGTTCCGCGGAGAAGAGCAAAGACCAGCCGGATATCAGCGATAGGCTGGAGGCGAGGCAACGCTTGGAACGGTTGCTCGATGGATTGGATGAGCGGGACCGGCTGATGTTGATCCTGAAAGAGGTGGAAGGATTCTCGATTGAAGAGATTGCCGAGGTCTTGGATTTGAATGCGAACACGGTGAAGGTGAGGCTCTTCCGGGCGCGGCGGCGCGTCGTGAACCGGGCGAGAGAGCGAGGAGACTGAGAATGCAAGGCTCGTTAGCAAGGAGGCGGGTATGTGGAACCTGCTGAAGAGTGACCACGAAGATTGTAGAAAGTTGCGGGATGCGCTCGAAGAAGCGGCGGCTAAGCATGCCCACGCCGTGAGTGTCCTAACTCTGACAAAAGGACTGACGGCGGAAGAGCGGAAACACATCGAAATGTGCACTGATTGCCGGGAGACGGTTCAGGAGCTTGTCGCGACGAAGGAACTTTCCCAAGGTGCGGCTAGTTTCGCGGAGGACGAGAGGCCGTGGTTTGCATCGCGCGTGATGGCGGCAATTGCTTCGCGCGAAAGGGAACTTGCCGGGCGCGTGAGCGCCTGGGTGGAGTTTCCGCGTTTTGCTTCACGGCTCACCTGGGTTGCCGCCATTGTGTTATTGGCGAGCACGACTTGGTTTTACAGAAGCGTCGTGCGGGCGCCAAGCTATCCGTCGACGGGGTCTCAAGAATCCATTTTTGAGGCGCCGCAGCAATCCGCTCCGGACGACATTTTGATCAGCCGGGCGAGTGAAAATCCATGAGCGACACGCCAGCAACTCGCAAGGCGGCTGTTTGGGTTGTCGTCGTGTTCCTGCTGGGAGCGGCAGCTGGCGGAATGCTCGGCTATGGATATGCGCACCGCTCCGTTGCAGCGGCGAGCGCGCCGTTGTCGGAGCCGGAAAGACGCGCCAAGCGAGTTGCCGAATTGACCCAAGATCTGGGCACGCGGAAGTGAAAACAATTCGCGACCAATCGGATGCGCAGCTCGATCAAGTGCGGCAGAAGGGCCGCGATCAAATTCGCGCGATTCTCACGCCAGAGCAAAAACCGAACTTTGAAGAGTTCCTCAAGAAGATGGACGAAGAAAAAAAACGCAACGCCCCGAAGTAGCTCAGTAGCACTGGCCGTGCCTGTTACCCGTCTTGCTCTCCTCCGATTTTTCTGTGAGCCCGCAGCCCGGTGGTTCTCCGTAGAAGGAGTTGCCCCGATAGTCGAGCTCTTTCAGCCCATTGCGCGAAGTATAAAACCCGCGGATGCATTCCGCCTTGAAGAAATCGAATAGGCGCGTGCCCGAATGAACGGCGGACCTGTCGGGTCGCGCGTCGCTGATAGCCTGGACCAGCTCGGTTTGTCCGGCTGGGACGGCATCAAGAAAACTTTTCCCGAAGCGACGCTGCGATTCTTCCGCAAGCCAGGTGAGCCCTTCGCGGCAGATCCGCTCGGGCTCGAAAGTTTCGAGCTCGCGTACCGGTTGCTCGCTGCCAAAATAAACGACTGCGAGTGCGCGGTGCTCCACCGGAAGACTCCTCGCCAGCGCCCGCGTTTTTGGCGCGCTCGCCACGACCAAATCAATCCATTCGGCGACTTCGTCGTGGATGCTGGCGACAGCGCCGCGCTCTGGTTTGTCTTGCGAGTTCTTCAAGTCTTCGCCCAGGATGATTTCGGTTATCCGGCGGACGACCGGGAATTCTTCCGGCGTAAATCCTTGAGGCACGAAGGGCCCCGATCGTGGCCGGAGGTATTCGGTCTCGGTGCCGGGCGGAGCGGGCAGGAAGGCACTCTCGTTCGCGAGCACGTGGCTCAGATGATCGAACGAAGGCGCGTAAAGGCCAGGCGGCAACGGTGCGTGTGCAGCTTGGAGTTCCCGCCCAGCCAGCAACGGTGTGCCCGGTAAGCCCGAAAGAGCGAACAGAGGACCCAAACCGGCGAGCCACTCGCGGCGGGTAAGAGCGAAGCCAAGTTCTCTTTTGTCGCCTTTCTCTTTCTTGTCATCCATAGCAGGATCCAAGTCCTAGCCTGAACCACGGCTATTCACGGATTACAAACTCCCCTTGCTGCTTTCGTCGGCGATGTAATCTGCCGAGCGTGCGGAAATCGCCATGATCGTCAGTGTCGGCTCGTAACAACCCTGCGTGACGAACACGGCGCCGTCGCTGACGAAAACATTTTTCGCATCGTGGAGCTGGCCGAAGCTGTTGACGACACTTTTCTTGGGGTCCTTACCCATCCGAACCGTCCCACATTCATGGATGTTCTTACCAAAAACACTTAGCGCTTCGCGAGGCGGCTGAGGATCCTGCAACTTCATCGCGTCGAGGATTTCCAACACGTCATTCCGCATCGCCTTGGCCATGGCGCGCTCGTTCTCGCCGTAGCTTGCCACTACGTGCAGCACGGGAATTCCCCAAGCGTCCTTTTTCTGGGAGTCCAGCGTGACGTAATTCTCGTAGCGCGGCAGGCATTCGCCTTGTGCGGTGATCCCGAAATAGTACGGAATCTCTGTGCGGACTTTGCGCCGCCAGTCGGAGCCGAAGCCCGCCAGCCCGAAGGCGTGCGCGTAAAGTTCCTGGCTGCCATCCCCATCAAAGCGATATCCCCGCACAAAGTTTTTATTCACGTGGCTGCCGGTATTGACGTATTTGGGAATCAAAAACCCGCAAGGCGTGCCGCGGGGCTCGCGCCGCGAAGATTTGAACTGCGGCAAAAATCCGCCCGCGCCCTCCAGAGTGAAATGGTCCATCAGGTAGTGGCCGAGCTGGCCGGAAGAATTGCCGAGCCCCTCGGGGAAGCGCACGGTTCGCGAGTTCAGCAGAATGCGTGTGGATTCGAGCGCGCTGGCGGCCAGCACTACGATTTTGGCACGTGCCTCGCGGTGCGCATGCGTCATGCGCTCGAGGTAATAGACACCCTCCGCCTTGCCCTCCGCGTTCATCAACACGTGGCTGACGACGGCGTCGCTAATGAGTGTGAGGCGTCCGGTTCGCGCTGCGGCAGGCAGTGTCACGGAAGGACTGTTGAAGTACGAAGCCGTGTAGCAGCCGCGCTGGCACTCATCGCAGTAATGGCATGCCGGGCGGCCGCGATGGGCAAGAGTCAAATTTGCCACGCGGTCGGGCATCACTATCCAACCGAATTTTTTGCCGATGACCTCACGCGCCAACCGCCCACCGCAGGACAGATTCATGGGCGGAAGAAACTTGCCGTCCGGCATCTGCTCGAGACCCTCGCGCGAACCGCTGACGCCGATGAACGATTCCACTTTGTCGTAATACGGCTCGAGGTCCTTGTAGCTGAGCGGCCAATCTTCACCGTAGCCGTCACGGCTCGCGGCCTTGAACTCGTAATCGCTGTAGCGATAGCGCTCGCGCGCCCAGCAGAAGGTTTTGCCGCCCACCTGTCGCCCGCGTATCCACATGAACGGCTTGTCTACAGGAAACGTGTAGGGATTTTCGTGATCGTCCACGAAAAACTGGTGGCTGAACT
>WNFW01002768.1_pt1 | contig 12052 bp, 16 predicted proteins | sample 5400131 | NCBI WGS metagenome assembly WNFW01 (sample SAMN13153362, study PRJNA577476) | soil metagenome | isolation source: 20 cm soil or saprolite under grassland replicate 1 | place: USA:California | collected 2016-06-15
TGTCGCTGGTCGCATTGCCGAACGCGGCGAAAGGCCGGCGCCCAATCATCAGATGGATGCTTTCGGGCTTCCCGGCATTGTGTCGTTCATGCAACAGCTTCGGTTCTTTCGTCAGGAACGGTTTGCCGCTCTTATCATTATGATGAAGCGGGCAACGTGATCGCGACGCACACGCACTTCGGGCGATTCAAAGAATGGTAGAATGCTGGCTTGCCATCTTGCAGTGTTCGAATTCAAACTCCCTCTATGGAGCCAGAAATAGATTGCAAGATGCAGTCTAATTCTCGTTACATGTTGTGGCTTTGGCATGCGCTATCGCAGCGAGCGTAGTTCTGCTCGCGTCATGCTCGGTATTCCAACCTGTTATTGACGTCGTCCCTGTTGGCAGTCTTCAACAGGGTGTTGCGTTTTACCTTGGCGACACATTTCGTCAGCGCCAAGAGTTTACCGTCACTGCCGTGACGGTGCTAGAGGAGCAATCAGATGGTTCAACACGCGCGATATGGATACTTGAAGGGGGACAGGAAGGAGGACAGCGCCTCCGCTACATCACCTATGGCGCGAAATATCCTGATCTAAAAGAAAGTCGGCGACCACTGCGCCTGAGGCGCGGAAAGAGGTACGAGGTTTTCGTGTACACCAGCACAGGCGCTAAGAGAGTGGATACTTTTGCATTTCGAGTCGATGAGAATGGGAACGTTAGACAAGTCCCCTGGTTGATAATCTAACCAATCGCAAATTTCTTCGGCCAACACGACCTTGAAGGCGGGCTGATGACGGTGCTGGCCGTAGTGACGTTGTTGCCGGCTCCATCGCCCAAAGCGGTGTTGCCGTGGCCGGTGGTGTTCAAAGCGAGCCCACCCACACCCATGGCCGTGTTGCCGCTGCCGGTGGTGCTGAGCACCCGAGCGCATTGAGACCGTTGGCTGTTTGGCGATGCCAACACCGTGGCACACGCGCACTGGCTAGCACTACCGTCCGCCAAAAAGTCGCCGGAAGGATCTGAAAAAACGACTGGGGAGAGTTCCAGCCTTTTGAGGAACACCCGGGGCCTGCTGGGCAAAGGGCCATTGCGAACCTCCGTGTACCTGGCATACGGCGCTTGGCACCTTGTCAGGAGGTAAATCAATGTCGAAAGCGGTTCCGGCGGACATGCATCCTGTGCTGGCGAGTTGATTGGAAATCGAACAGACCGTCGTGTGTTGAAGTGGCATGGGCGGTTGCAACGCCTCGGCAGGATAATGCCGTGACGCCTTGTTCATGACTTGAACCCAGACCGGCAACGCAAGCGCGGCGCCGTAGCCGTGTGGAATAATCGTTGTCGGGTGGTCGAAGCCGACCCACACCCCACAAGTCAACGTGCTGGTATAACCAAGAAACCACGCGTCCTTGTAATCATTGGTGGTGCCGGTCTTGCCTGCCGCCGGCAATTTGAAGCCAAGCGAACGCGCGCTGGCAGCAGTGCCCTGGGTTAAAACTTCCTGCATCAACCGCGAAGTCATCCAGGCAGCGCCCGGGTCAAGCGCCTGCTGGGAAATATGCGCAGCGAGATAAATTGGTTTGTGCCGCGGATCATCGATTCGCTCGATGATGTAAGCCTGCTTGCGCACTCCGGCGTTGGGAAACAAAGTGTATGCGGCAGTAAGATCTTTCAGGTCGGTTTCAAACGAGCCGATGTAGATCGCCGGACCGTGCGGAACGCTTTTCGAAATGCCGAGGTCGTTAGCAACTTTTTGCACCGTGTCGAGTCCGGCGAATTGTCCAACACGGACGCTCATGGTGTTGCGTGAATGGATCAGGCCGTATGAGCAAGGCATGGTGCCGCCATAGGTGCCGTCGGAATTCCCGGGCGACCAACTCCCAGCGCCTTCGATTTCACCCGGCTGAATCGGACCATCGCTGATCGCTGCACTCGGCAACAAGCCGTGGCTGAAAGCAACCGTGTAAACGAACGGTTTGAATGCCGAACCAATCTGCCGGTTCGTCGGAGCGAGCGCCCGGTTAAATTTACTTTGCGCATAATCGCGACCGCCGACCAACCCGCGAATACCGCCACTGGCATTGTCAATCATAACCACCGCGCCCTCCAAATATGGCATGGACGAATCCCCTTCCCCGTTCTGGGGCGGTTTGTAGCTCGCTTTGAGCGGATGATGAAAATTGGATTGATGCTCGATTTTTGTGAGCTGCGTCTCGAGCGCATCTTGCGCAGCGTTTTGGACGGCTGGATCGAGCGTTGTGTAGATCGATAGCCCTCCATTATCGATCTGGTCCTGCGTTAACAAAAGATTCAGATCACGTTGCACCGCGTCCATAGCGTAGTTCTCCTGGATCTGCTGCATTCGCTTGGGACGCGTCACGATTTTCGCCAGTTTCGCCTGTTCGGCCTCCGCGGCCGTAATCTTTTTCAACGACACCATGCGATCCAAAACTGCGTTACGCTGCATCGCTGCGCCCTCGGGATTTTTTAGCGGAGAAAACCGATTCGGGCTTCGAATCAAGCCGGCAAGGAGTGCGGCTTCTGAGAGATTCAGCTTTGACGCGCTTTTGCCAAAGTAAATTTGCGAGGCCGTTTCCACTCCGTAACAGCCGGTGCCGAAATAAATTCGATTTACGTAAAGCTCGAGAATCTGCTGTTTGCTAAACTGGCGCTCGATGCGCAGCGCGACCATTGCTTCCAACACTTTTCTGCTGAGAGTACGGCCGCCGAGCGGAAGGCTGTTTCGGGCAAGTTGCTGAGTGATACTGCTGGCGCCTTCTTTCGCCGAGCCACTCATGATGTCGCGCACCAAAGCGCGCATGATCCCGCGCCAATCAATTCCCTTGTGTGCGTAAAAGCGCGAGTCCTCGCGTGCCAGCACCGCGGTGATGAAAAACGGCGAGACTTCGCTCAGGGAAACCTTGAGCCGGTTCGCGCCGGCCAGGCGGCTGTAAATTTTTCCATCGACATCGTAAACAGTGCTGCGCTCCGGCATTTCGCCGACGTTCTTCATATCGAACGTCTGCGCCCACGTCCCGTAAAACAGGAAAACGGCGAAGCAGGCGCCGGCCAGTAGAATAAACAGCGTGATCTTCCAGCCGTAACGGAACAGAACGTTGCCGCGCGTTTTTTTCCTCGATCGCAGGCGGGCGAAAAATTTCATCGGCTAGAAACAAGACAATCTAGCCTTACATTCGTTGCGCGAAAGAAGATAGGACCCACGCAAGCGCATGGGGCACCTAAGAATTGTAGGGCGTCTGTAGCAGCTCCGAAAGCTTTCGGAGTTCACAGAGCGGAGTGGGCAGGAGCCGAGCGACACAGACGGGCGGCCCGAAGGATGCAGATCGCGGAGGCGAGCAAATCACGCCCTACAAATTGAGCTTCACCACACCCTCGTGTTGCTCGTTCGCGCAAGGCGCGTTGGTCGGAACATCGGTCGCAGCATCGCTCGACTGGACGAGTCGGTTATCGATCAAGTAGCGTTCGACTTCCTCGCCGCTGATGTCTGCCAGCATCTGCCCGTTGATTTCGACACAGGGCGACAGCGGTTGACCGCTCTTCGTCTCCATCTCCCAGCGGAACGCCGGATTTTGTATGATATCCTTCTCTTTGTACGGCAGATGGTACTTGGCCATCACGGCGCGGACACCAGCGCTCCAGCCACAATGCGTCTTCAAATAAGCGGTAATTTCAGGAGTTTGCATCGGCAGAATATACCACGACTTTGGAATTTGTAATCTTTCGGCCTGCTCTCGTTCCTACTCTTAGTACTCGCACGTGTATTCTCATTAACACCTCTTTTCAGCGAAGTGGATCCAGCCGAAGTATTCGTGCGAGCGTTTCAGCGGTTTTTTGTTGCACAGGAAAACCACTAAAGCGCTTGAAGAGTCTTGTTACGCATCAGGCACCGAGCTGAAGCGGGGCGTTAATGAGAATAGTCGTTCGACGTCGGCTTAAAGGCTCTCGATTTCCTTGCGGAGTTCTTCTTTGGATTTGCCCAATCTAGTTTGAAGCCGGCCAAGAAGTTCCTCATCTTTGCCTTCGGCAAAGGTAAGGTCGTTGTCAGTCAACTGACCATACTTTTGTTTCAATTTGCCTTTCACTTCATTCCAACCGCCCTTGAATTGTAGTTTGTTCATACTGACAAATAATTCGCGTATGGAACCAGAATCAGTTGCCTCTTAAGGCGCCAACGGTGCACGCTTGGTCGAACAGAGATTCGGCACTGGTTTATCGCAGAAACGGTGGAAGTCCTGCCGCATGCAAGTGGCCAACCGGAGGAATATTACGCGACAAAATGCGGCCAAACTTTGCGCTCAAATACGAATAAGGGGTATGAAAAAATACATTTGTTTCCTCGCTGGCGTGGCGTTGTTGGCGGCTTGCGAGCAAAAAGAAACAACGGTGACGAACCCGCCTGCAGAGAAGAAAGAAAGTACGACAGTGATAAATCAATCCTCTCCTGCGGCGGCGACCACGAAGGAGAAAACGGATATAAACATCAATACCTCGCCAAGCAGTACCTCGCCAAATCCGTAGGACTTAAGTCGCTGCATCCCGGTCTGTTTAGCTTAACAGCCGATGCCTTAAATTTGCGAGCAGCACGGCTTCCAATGCGTGCTGCTCGTAATATTTTTTGCCGGAGATCGGCGTTTAGCGCACCAATCCTCGCCCGTGAGTATGTTAGACTTTGTGCCGCAGCGGTCTCAGCGCGTGAGTAAGCTTTTGCAAGCCTAACTCAAGTCGCGTCTTCACTGTGCCGAGCGGAGCACGCGTCGCGATTGCGATTTCCCTGTGGCTTAATCCTTTAAAGAAAGCCAACTCGACTGCCTCGCGTTGAAGTCGAGGCAAAGCCCGGAGGCTTTTCTTCAGGAAATGACGGAGATCATTCAAAATGAATCCTTCAGCCGCGTCTTGACGCGGAGTTTGTGAATCCTGCACGGTGCGTTTTTCATAGCGATCCCGCGCACGACAATAAGCCTGGCGTCGGCGCAACCGGTCGATGGCGCGACGCCGGGCGATAGTCACCATCCATCCAAGTGGCTTGCCCGCCTTCGGTGAATAGCGGCCTGCCTCCTCCCAAACCTGGAGAAAGGTTTCCTGCAAGACATCATCAGCTTCTGCTTGTTCATGAACAACGCCGTCCACTGTAGCTCGCAATCTTTTGCTGTGCCGGCCATACAACTGGGCGAGGGCGTCGTGACGCCGGCGCGAAATATCTTTCATCAGCACCTCATCCGATACTGCTGCTGCTGCCGCCGGTTCGTTAAGATTGGATCCAATCATACGCGTTGACCTCCTGCCCCGGGCTCGGAGCCAGACGTGCGGTGTTTCTGTCCGGCGAGACGCCACCAGTCCAATTCAAGTGCGTAAGAGACCAGCGGCGTTGCTGGGTAGATCCATAGGTGCGGCGACGAATTGCACCCTTCGGTCGGACAGTGCAATTCGTATTTGTGATTGCGTAAGCGACGGATTTCTATCTGGCGTCCGTTGAATTTTCTTTTGCAGATGATGCAAAGACGCTCGTCGTTGAGCGATCGCCAGTTTCTCAGACGGTCTTGAGAACGCAGGACCGAGAGCCGATCGTCGAGTTTAAGATGGGCAATCATAAGGCAAAGGCAGTGTGCTCGTTGCAATCGAAACACACAATCAGGACGCTGGATGATTGTGTGATCAGGCAAAGTCCTAGAAGCCGTCCGATAGCGCGAGGCGAGGCTGCGGGTCGGCCCAGGGCTCCGACCCGCAGGAGTTACAGGACAGTTCAAGAACTCCACTTGAACGCGAACCCCAACTTCCGTAACCGCGCCGCGATGCCGTTGTGCGCCGCATTCGGGCACTCGAGTTTCACATGACTGTGATTAGCCGGAGTCGGCACCGCAGCTTTTCGTTCTTCGGCGACCATTCTCTCCACTCTGGCAAGGATTTCATCCGTAGGCAGCACCCAATCCATCGGAATTGAGTTACAGCGCTCGGTCGGACAACTTAAGCGCAACGCGCCATTCCCACGTGTTCCGCCTGCTACCTGTATTTGCCGGCCATTAATAATGTTGCCACAAACCAAACAATAACGCTTTTCCTCCAGCGAACGCCATTGGCGAAACTGATCAAGCCGGCAAAGCACATCCAGTTTTTCTGGGTCCGCCAAGTTAACTGGAGGAGATAACGCCATGTTTCAATCTTTATACATTTCGCGAGAGTCATCGTGCAATCGGGCGCGTGGTGGATTCTGATATCAGTCAAAATCTTACCCGTGATAAGCGGGTGGAGTACCTCCAAAAAATCGCGACTACATCAGAAAACCACATCCGACGCCAGTGAGACATCCGTTCTACACGCAAATGAAGAAAAACAACGGTCAGGATGCGCGCCGGCGTCGCGCAACGGATTACGCAACGGCAGCCATGGAACAAATGGAGATCTACTCTCTGGCACACCCTGGAAGTCCGTCGGCCGTTCGGCGTCCCCGATTGTTTGTCCGCGGAGATCTGTGGATCGCGTTACTTGGCCCAACCATTGAAGAAGGAATCATTGGAATTGGATCCACTGTCACGGCAGCCCTGCGCGCGTTCGATGCGCAATACCTGGCTGGCCTTCGCGCCCCGGTTGAGACCAAGCCCGAAGCGGGCGCGCTCCCGCCCTTGGCGAAGGCTTTTGCTGCGGGCCGGCGGACTCATCGGAACGCTAAATCGGATCCAAAGGATCGTGCAGATTTTTCGGGTTTTGCCTGGCCGGCATAAAACTTTATCCGAACCCTTTCAGCAATACTGGAGTTCAATTCGGATAGAAGATGCGAGCGCGAACTGCCGAAGGACTTGCCACGACCGCTCCGGCGTTGTGATGCGAAATACCCACTGAAAAGTATGAACGAGGGGGATTCTATGGGGGCAACACAGCCGAGGCGTACAAGATCTCGAAAGTCGAAGTTCAGACGCAAACCGCAAAGGTCGGGCAAACCCTTTGAAGCATGGCGGCTGCAACTGGCGCCTGCCGACGAATCGACGGAGTCTGAAGAAACTGACAGGCTTCTCTTGTCGTCGCTGAGGTACTGGGAGGTTGAGCGCGATTTAATCGAAGAACGTCTGGCCGCCAGAGGCCGCTGAGTTGTGCCGAGCGCACATTGCAGCGCGGCGTTTGTGCCGTTATCGCAGATCCACTCTAAACCTCACGCAGAATTTTAGATCGCTTCCCGCTGCTTCGTGCGGGCCAGGTCTCCGCGCGTTCCGCCACGAGCGGCGCCGCGCACGTTCGTGAGGCATCTTCCCAAACTAAATCTATTTCCGCAGTTTGATCCGATCAGTCTCTTGTTCCGCAGGCCATGATGCGCGATGTATTCTGTCAACGCGTTGAGGACGACGCGTTCCACCTCAAATCTTTGACGCAATCCGCGATTGAGCTTTGTTGCGTTATCATGTTTGTGAAAGAAGTGAACATCGAAGCCACCAGAGCTCGGGAGAAAATGGAGAGTCCTAAACCCTCGCATCGGTCGATGGGCAAAGCGGCAGAGAATTTAAAGGGGCCCGAATGAAACGGCGAATGCAATCTCTTCACAAGGCCCACACAGGTTCGCGCTCATCCCAATCACGTCTAAAGGTATCCGTCAAAGAACGCAGAGCCAAATTAGACGCCGCAAATAAGAAATTGGAACACGAGATCCAGCGCCGGAAAGGGTTTAAAGGCGAGATCCTCGCCGACGAGCTCTGCTCCACCGGAGTCGAAGGACTGGACGATATCCTTGCAGGCGGATTGCCGCGCGGCGGCTTCTATTTAATTCAAGGCGACCCGGGCTCTGGCAAGACGACGCTGGCGCTTCAGTTTCTCCGCGAGGGTCTACGGCGGGGGGAGAAGGTTTTTTACATCACGCTTTCGGAGACCAAGCCGGAGCTGCTGCAAGTAGCGAGATCACACGGCTGGTCACTTGATAAAATCGCGGTTTTGGATTTGTCCGTCGTTGAAAATCTGCTGCGGCCCGAAGCGCAGACGACGGTGTTTCATCCATCTGAAGTCGAGTTGACAAGAATGAGCCAGCTACTGATCGATGAAGTGTGCAAGACGCAGCCGACCCGGATCGCTTTCGATTCGCTCTCTGAATTTCGATTAATGGCCGAAACTCCTTTACGCTACCGGCGCCAACTTCTGACGCTCAAACAGCAGTTCGCAACATTCAATAGCACGGTTCTTTTGCTTGATGATAAGATGGACAACAGCGGAGTGATCGATCCGCACGTCCTAAGCCTCACGCACGGTGTCATTAACATGGAACAACTCTCGCCCGACTACGGCACATCACGCCGCCGAATGCGCGTTGCGAAATTGAGGGCCGTGAAATTCCGGGAAGGCTATCATGACTACATCATCGCCACCGGCGGATTGAGCGTCTTTCCGCGAATGATCGTCGCCGAGCATCGTACTCAGTTCCGGCCGGAATCCGTTTCCAGCGGCATCAAGGAGTTGGATGCCTTATTCGGCGGCGGATTGGATCGAGGGACAACCACCCTCATACTCGGCCAGGCGGGCACTGGGAAATCTAGCCTTGCTTTGCAATACGCCGTCCAAATGGCCGATCGACGTGAACGCTCTACGATGTTCGCATTCGACGAAACGCGCAGCGTGATGCTGAGCCGAGCCAAAGCGCTGGGGTTCAAGTTGGAAAAAGGCATCGAAAACGGCATGATTACAGTACAGCAGGTTGATCCTGCCGAACTTTCTCCCGGCGAATTCGCCGTTCGTATTTTGCGTGACGTGGAGGCGGGTTGCAAACTCGTCGTGATCGACAGTCTCAACGGTTATCTCAACGCCATGCCAGGCGAAAAGTACCTTATCAACCAGCTGCACGAACTTTGCACTAGTCTCAACCAGCAGGGCGTAGTCACGATCCTCATTTTAGCCCAGCATGGATTGGCTACCGCCGCCGAAGCGCCCGTGGACCTTAGTTATCTTTCGGATACCGTGGCAACCCTCCGATATTTCGAAGCTTACGGAGAAGTGAAACAAGCTATAGCATTGGTCAAAAAACGGACTGGACACCACGAGAAAGCCATCCGCGAATTCAAATTGGTTTCGGGCAAAGGCATCGTTGTCGGTGAGCCGTTAAAACAATTTCAAGGGGTACTGACCGGTGTGCCCATTTTCCGTGGCAGTGAAAAAGAAATGGTGAAGAGTCGCTGAAGGCAACGATGCGATCGCGTAACGATTTCAATTCCCATGCGCCAGTGGCCGATCCGTTGATGAACGATGCCACTCGCGACAAACACGCAGGCATGTCGCGAATGCACAAAGACGAGCACGTAATCATCATTGCGCCTGTCGGCCAAGATGCCGAAGCCATGGCGGTTGCGCTCGACACGGAAGGTTTTGAAACACAAATTTGCCACGGGTTAGATGAAAATTTCCGGCAATTCACGGATAGCGCAGGCGCGCTACTGATCACCGAGGAAGCACTGGAATCAGCACAAGGTTCGCTTCTTTTAGACGCCCTTAAAGCACAGCCGCCTTGGTCCGAATTACCGCTGATCATTCTCACAAGCGGCGGCGAATTGCGCCGGGCTGGATTACTGGATTTGGCGGCGGCGGCGGCCGGAACTGTGACTTTGCTGGAGCGGCCCATCAGCACCCTGACGCTGCTACGCTCAGTGCAGGTTGCGCTACGTTCTCGCCGGCGGCAATATCAGGTGCGGGATCTCGTCACTCAGCTCGCGAACTTGAACCAAACGCTCGAAGACCGCGTGCGCGAACGAACGGTGGAATTATTCGCTTCGAACAAGAAACTGAAAAGCGAGATGGGGCGCCGCAAGGGGCTGGAGGGGGAAATCCTTGCAATTAGCGACCGCGAGCAACAACGGTTGGGACAGGAATTGCACGATGGGCTTTGTCAGCATCTTACCGCAGTCGCATTCATGGCGCGCTCGGTGGCGTTACGATTGAAGAACCATCGTGTCATCGACGTAAAGGACATCGAAAAAATCGCCCAGCTGGTGAACGATGCCGCAACCGATACGCGTAATCTTTCCCGCGCTTTGCATCGGAGCGACATCGATGCAGCCGGCTTCGTCGCTGCATTGGAAGATTTGGTTGACCGGGAGATCTGGAAGACACCGTGCCGGCTGGAAGTCAAACCGTCATTTCACGTCGAGAATGACGCAGCCGCTGCGCAGCTCTATCGTATCGCACGTGAAGCTGTCATAAACGCGAACAAGCACGCGCGGGCCCGGCAAATTGTGGTCGAGTTGGATCGTTCGGGAAAAGAAATCGTTTTGCGCGTCATCGATGATGGCGTCGGGTTTCCGGATAAGTCGAAACTGAAGCAAGGCCTCGGTTCTCACATTATGGATTATCGTGCTCGCTTAATCGGCGGCCGTTTGGAAATCGATTCTCCAAAACAAGGCGGCACTCGCGTGGCCTGTTATTTGCCTGATGTCCCGCTCCAATCAGCCAGGAAAGGAAATGGCAGCCAAGGCAATTCGCGGCGAAAATCACTAAAGCATTAGCCATCTTGATCTAAATTTCCTGCATCGGACAGCTGGGCGAGCCGCGAATCTCGTTATACAGAGGAGTGAAAGTGACACGCACCGCCAGATCCACCAATCAGAATCCGAAATGCGACGCACCCGACGCGAAACGGATTGTCATTGTGGACGACCATCCCCTGTTTCGAAAAGGCCTCCAGGAACTGATTCATTCCGATGGGAACTTCGCGGTTTGCGGCGAAGCCAACAACGCGTCGGAGGGGATAGAGATCATCCGTAAACTGGCCCCCGACCTTGCGATTGTCGATCTGAGTTTGCCCGGCGCCAACGGCATTGAGCTTATCAAAAACATTCGTGCGGAATTTCCGAAAGTCCCAATTCTGGTGCTCTCAATGCATGACGAATCACTCTATGCTTTGCGAGCGCTCCGGGCCGGAGCGGAAGGCTACGTCATGAAGCATGAAGCGATGGCCAATGTGATCCAGGCAATTCACGAAGTTTTTAACGGACGACCCTATCTTAGCCCGGCCATGGCGGCGCAGGTGATCACAAAATTCGCGCATCGCGACGCTGAAGGTGAAACCGACGTCGTCGAGCGACTTAGCGATCGTGAACTTGAAATTCTGGAACTGATTGGCAAAGGCCACGAAATCCGTCAGATCGCGAAGCTGCTCCATCTCAGCCCTAAAACAGTGGAAACCCACCGGGCGCACATCAAAGACAAACTCGATCTGAAAAATTCCCGCGAAGTCGCGCGTTTCGCCTTGCAATGGCTCAGCGCGAGAGGGACGTAGGGAGCGTACGATTGGCTGAGCGCTGGACGGCATCTCTTGTTCTTGCGCTCCCGGAGTCCGGACGGCTTACCGTTAGCGCCAAAGGCGCGCCGTTCAGTCGCAGCCCGGGGCAACGCCCCGGGTAATCAGGGAACAAAATAAGATTCAGCGCTGAAAGCGCGATTCACTTGCGGCGCAAGTTCGATCATCATTCACGGAATGCCGCAATCGCTCAGCAAGGTCATCCTCCACATCATTTTTAGCACAAAAGATCGCCAGCCATGGCTCGACCCGGGGGTGCGGACCCGCATGCATGGTTATGTCGCTACAATCTGTCGCGATCAAGGCGCCGACCTCGTGCAGGTGAGCGGCGTTGCCGATCATGTTCACCTCCTAACCACGTTGCCGCGAACTCTTTCACAGGCGCAGTTGGTGGAGCACATCAAGAAAACATCGTCAAAGTGGATCAAAACGGTCGCGCCTCGTTACCATCGTTTTCGTTGGCAGCGCGGCTATGGTGCGTTCTCAGTGAGCCCGAGTCAGCTTAAGTCTGTGTTGCGGTACATTGACAAACAACAACAGCACCATCGCACTCGCATATTCCAGGAGGAATATCGCGAGCTGCTGCGCAAGCATGGAATCGACTTTGATGAACGTTATGTTTGGGATTAACACAACCGCTAAACTGAATCGCGCCTTCAGCGCTGGCTTATCTAACATTTTACATCCTGGGACGCTGCCCCAGGCTGGCATTGAGACAACGCCTTTGGCGTTAAAGTAGCACCGGCTTAAGAGCCGGTGTTAATGAGATGCTGCCGCCTTGAAGCATTGCCGCT
>WNFW01002771.1_pt1 | contig 12052 bp, 13 predicted proteins | sample 5400131 | NCBI WGS metagenome assembly WNFW01 (sample SAMN13153362, study PRJNA577476) | soil metagenome | isolation source: 20 cm soil or saprolite under grassland replicate 1 | place: USA:California | collected 2016-06-15
CAACCGTCTGACACAGTGCGTAGCTTGATCAAGAAAAACAAAAAGCAAGCTGCGACTGCAGAGGCTCCATCCCAACCAGAACAGGCGACGTCGGAGCCGATCCAGCAAGAATCTTCGCCTGCTTCGCCTTCGGTTGAGACGGCCAGCTAATTGCTGGCGTCGTTCTCACTCATCTGCTGTGCGGACGCGCTGCCCTGCGGGCAGTTATTGTGTGAAGGCGGATTGTGGTTAGTTTTCTGACGCATGAGAGAATTTCTCGAGTTCGTCATCCGGCAGCTGATTGAGTTTCCTGACGATATGGTACTGACCGAAATTCCAAGCGGCCGAACAACTATCTTCAAATTGCAACTTCGGCGCGGCGATGTCGGCCGTGTGATTGGCCGAGGAGGCCAGACTATCCATGCCATTCGCGCGTTGCTCGCGAGCTCGGCTGCGCGCCACGGCCAAAGAGCTCTTCTCGAGATCGTGGAATAATTTGTAGGGCGTCTGTGTCAGTCCCGAAAGCATTCGGGATTCACAGCATGGAGCCAGCGGCGCTGAGCGACATAGAGGTCAGGCCGAAGGCCGAACGAGTGGGAGCGAGGGAGTGAAAGGCCCTACAGTTCGGCAGTGGACGTTGAGCTTTGTGCGTTCGAGGTTTCGTTCTTAAATGAGAATCGACATCATCACACTATTCCCGGAAATCTGCCGTGCGCCATTGAATGAGAGCATCATGAAACGCGCACAGGAAAAAGGAATTATTGATGTTCGCGTTTGTAATCTGCGCGATTGGACCACTGACAAACACCATGTGGTTGATGACGCCCCGTTTGGCGGAGGGCAGGGGATGGTGATAAAACCGGAGCCGATTTTTGCTGCCGTGGAAGATCTCAAACATCGAACGCCGAACGTCGAACATCGAACATCAAAAGTTGTGCTCATGTCGCCAGCAGGGCGGCGTTTTGATCAGCAACGGGCGGTCCAGTTATCCAAGGAATCGCATCTTATCGTGATTTGTGGTCACTACGAAGGAGTCGATCACCGCGTAGTCGAACATCTTGTGGATCTGGAGATTTCCATCGGCGATTACGTGCTGACGAATGGCGCGATCGCCGCAGTAGTTCTAGTTGATGCAATCGTGCGTTTGCTGCCGGGTGCTTTAGGTCATGAGCAATCCGCCGCTGACGAGAGTTTCACCGGTGGTTTGCTTGAAGCGCCGCAATACACGCGACCTGCCGAGTTTCGCGGCTGGAAAGTCCCCGACGTCTTGCTTTCCGGAAATCACGCTGAGATCGCAAATTGGCGGAAGCAACAAGCGCTCAAGAGAACGAAAAAGAATCGACCGGATTTACTGAGATAAACGATGAAAAGAATTGTCTTAACCTGGCTGTTATTGATTTTTATCTTGCTCCTGGTCATAGGGCTGACGTCGCGACTCGGTTGGTGGCCGGTTAGCGCTACGGCAGTTCCGCCGCGGTGGGAATCCAAGTTAGCTCAAGCTGCACTGCAAGCGTCTCTGTCCCGCCAGGCAGCGGGTCTCACGAATCCACTCAGCCCTTCGAATGAAATTCTTATGGCGGGTCTGAAGAGTTTTAAGATGAATTGCGCAGGTTGCCACGGCGTGCCCGGCCAACCAAGCCAATGGGGGACGCGAAATTTCTATCCGCGTGTTCCGCAATTCGCCGATAATCCGCCGCATTTGTCAGCGCCGCAGATGTTCGTGGCGATTAAGCACGGGATTCGCTACAGCGGAATGGGTGGGTGGGACGGAATGATGACTGACGAAGAGATTTGGAAAGTGGCGACGTTTCTCGAGCGCATCGGATCTCTTCCAGCTGAAGTTAAGACAAATTGGAAAGCTGCTCAGTGAACTTTTCCAAGCACCACGCACGCATTGATTCCGCCGAAACCGAACGAATTGCTCATGACATAATTTAACTCTGCGTCACGTCCGTGATTCGGCACAATGTCGAGATCACAGGCCGGATCGGGATTCTGATAGTTGATGGTGGGCGGGATCCATTGCTTATCCAGCGCCAACGCGCAGAGCGCCGCCTCGATGGCGCCGGTCGCTCCCAGCGGATGCGCGTAATAACCTTTCGTCCCGCTAACTGGGATTCGCCGCGCATGTTCGCCAAACACTTGTTTAATCGACGCTGTTTCAGCGCTGTCATTGAGCTGAGTCGAACTGGCGTGTGCGTTAATGTAATCGATCTGCTCCGGCGCCAGTTGCGCGTCCGTGAGCGCTTCGCGCATGGCGCGAATAGACGATTCGCCGTTCGGCAGGGGTGAGGTCATGTGGAAAGCGTCATTGTTCAGGCTGTAGCCAAGCACTTCTGCGTAGATGCGGGCGCCTCGCGCTCGCGCATGTTCAAGTTCCTCGATAACAAGTGAAGCGCCGCCTTCACCCATGACGAATCCATCGCGCAAGAGATCGAATGGGCGGCAAGCGACGGCCGGATCGCCCGCCCATCTGCTCATCGTCTTGATAATATCGAATGCGCCGATCGTAATGCCTGTCAGCGGCGCTTCGGCCCCACCGGCGACAATGACGTCCGCGAAATCGTCGCGAATGTACCGGAGCGCCTCGCCAACTGAGACCGTGCCGCTGGCGCAACTGTTTGAATTCGTCGTGCCCACGCCGCGAAAGCCGAACTCGATCGCGATGTTTGAATGAGCCGAGCCGCCAAACACCTGAACAGCGAGCGTCGGTTGAACTCCGCGCGCGCCCTTTTTCAAATATCTGATGTACTGTTCCTCGGCTTTGCAGACGCCGCCCAGCGCGGTGCCGAAGCTGACCCCGATGCGATCGTGCGGTTTCTCACGGGAATATTCTAGGTGCGCATCATCGAGGGCCAGCTGCGCAGATTGGACTGCGAATTGCGCGTAACGATCCAGCCGCTTCAGACGTTGCGGTGAAAAAAACTCTTCCGGATTCCAATCGGCCATCTCACCAGCACATTGCACTCGGAACAACGTCGGATCGAAAGTCGTGATGCTCTTGATGCCGCTCTTTTCCGCCAGAATGCCGTCCCAAAATTTCTCTCGTCCATGCCCGATGCAGGTGACGGGACCGATACCGGTGACGACGGCGCGTCTCCGATTCATGCAGCTACCTCATTTGCCCTTGCTTCCACATGAGCTTTCATACAGCGCAACGTTTTATTGGCGATGTTATAAATGAAAAAATCGCCGATAACCAGATCAACAATCGGCGCGAGCGCACGGATTCGGAATCGTAAGTCGTGCAAGATTTCTACCCGCACGCCATCTGGCGTATCAGAAAATGTCCAAACCACGCGCATCCCTTTTGTCCATGCTTTGAGATGATGAAAATAAATTTCGGGCTTACTGCGATCGATGATTTGCTCCGAGGTCCAAGAGATTGGAATCCCGGAACGCCGGGCTGCCATCACCACGACGTTGCGATCCGTTCCGCGCTCGAGAAACCGGATGTAACGGTAATGGGGGAGAATTTTCGGCCACAGCTCCAGGTTTGCTGCTGTTTCAAAGATCATCATCTTCGGCGCCTGCATGACAATAGAGTTGACTCTGTGCATGGAAATGATGACCGGCGTCAGATGGAAACCCGCCTGGGTAGCGATGTTGCGCAACTTTCGCAGAACAGGGGACAGTTCGTGCGAAAAGCCTTTTCCTGAAAGAGAAAAATTACGATCACGGAATCGATCGAGTGGCCCCTTGCAGCGCACACTAATCAGCGATTCCAAGCTGACGTCACCTCTTCGAACAAGTTCTTTTGCGCAGTCATGCCTCCGGACATGGACAGTCCAAACGATTTGTTGATTATGCTCGCGGCCTGCTACGCCAGCACATGGTGGAATTCAAAGTGACGTTTAGATTCCTCTCTCCGCCGCATCGGCATCTTGAGCCAGTTTGCTCAGCATGGCAACGAATGCTGTCGACTGGCCAAAAAACAGGCGTGAATCATTGAACGCATGAAATGCGCGGACCGCACCTCCCTTGGCAACCGACGAAGGGCGGATCACCGAGCAATCTGGCAGGTGTTGATCAATAAAGTCGCATGGCTCTGGCATGATTAGATTTTTCTGTTTGTCCTCATTGCCGTCGAATGACTCCAGGTCTGGAAAATGGACTCCACCAGGCCCCGGAATGCTTACAGCTGGCGCATTTCCAGCCTTGTCATGCCAGATGGCGAAATGATTCACCTCGGAACCACCGATACTTATTACAATCCTGAGGACTGTCTCGTTCGTAACTTTCAACGCGAGCGTGGTGTAAAGGCTTGAGCCACCCTGTTCGATGGCGGCAAAATGGAACGCAGCAGTGTTCGCAATCGCTTGAATTGCATCCGACCCGGAAGGCAGGTCCATCGGAGGAATTGCCGGCCGATTAGCGATGATGATTAATTGCGGAAAGTTAAAACCAAAGTCCGGATTGCGAGCACTGCGGTAGCGCAGATACCAACTCGTGTCCACGTTCAGGTGCATGAGATTCGTCAGTCGTCCGATTTGCCGAGCGCCGGTCGCCTGACTGCTCGGGAGCGTCCGGAACGCATCGAAGTTCACGGGTTGCTCTCCGATCGAAACAAGAAACGCATTCAAGAATCTGGCATGACTAAATTCATCGTCGGTATTGTCATGTATGTACTGAGGCATGTCCTCGTCGAGTACCTCAAGTGCCTCGGTATACGCCTCGTTCCCGCTCCCACCGGGCACCTCGCTGTCTTGAATCCCGCCAAGCTCATTATACTGCTGCCATAGATCGCCTTCGATAATCTCAGCGGCTGTCAACCAGCGAAGGATGGCTATATCGCCTTGCGTGATCCCAGCACTGGCACTCGCCATCGCAGTTTCGGCGAGCAGTCCTGCCCCCATTGTTCCTGCTCCAAGGGCCAGCGACTTTCCTAAAAATGAACGCCGGCTAATGCGGTTCTTCGCAGAGGGGCCTTTGCCTTCTCCCTTTTGTGCCTCGTTTTCTTGAGCTGCAGTGAAACTGTTCGCGCTAGGTTCATTCATTGTTTTCATATCAACGAAATCGCAGCAGAACGCCGCGCGAGCCATATGCGAAAAGTTACACAATTGTTACCGCGCAGTCACTCGGGCGCTTCTCTGACACGATGGTTTGCCCAAACTGCTAACTGCCAGGAGGAAAGTGGAGCCTACGGGATTCGAACCCGTGACCTCCTCAATGCCATTGAGGCGCTCTACCAACTGAGCTAAGACCCCGGCTTAAGATTTTAGATTGTAAATTTCGGATGGCAGATTGCAACCTGTCTCAACAAACCACTGCTTCAGCGAAGAATTTGTTCCAGTGCGCGCCGTCCGCTCGTGGTTTGTTTCGCTGGAGCATTCGACCTACCAGTTGTTCTTGCCGTTGTATTCAGGGTCGCCGCCAGGTTGCGTTCGATCACGCGGCAATTTACTCTTCAAGTCACTATGAAGGCGCGACTGCCGACAGAGAAGCCTCAGGACGCGGCATCGAAAGACGACCTAGTGCTAATGCAGGGAACATGGCAACTCGTCTCAGCAATGGAAGCTGGGAAGGCCTTGGCTGGAGGCAAAGTAAAACAGACCACCATCGTTATCAAAAGTAACACCTTCCGCTTCCCAGGGCTGGCCGAGGACGCCACCAGCAAGGCGGGAACCTTCACGCTCGACGCGACAAAAAAGCCAAAGCAGATGGACTCCGTGTCGGCTGAACAACAAGTCATGCTCGGCATCTACGAAATCGATGCGGATAGCTACAAGGTTTGCTTCGCCCCGATTGACAAGTCGCGTCCCAGTGAATTCGCTTCAACACGCGGGAATCGACAGATCCTCCAAGTCTGGAAGCGACAGAAGAAACAGTGACGCAGGAGGAAACGTAAGCTATCGCGGCATGATGCTAACCCATGACGCGACGATGGTCTCGTCTGAAACGTCATTACCGAGAGCCACGGTGGCCGAGATTGCGGTTAAATGTTCCTTCGGATCATATCACTCGTTCCAAGCCCAAGCCAGTTGCGAGAGATCAATCAGCATTCCGCATCGCGCAGCGAGGTCGCGATCCAGCTATGGCCGCCGGCGCGCACTGAGATGCATGCCCCGCGCGAAGGCGCCAACTTCACCGCCTCGATGACGTCCCCATCAGACGCGACTGCAACAATGACGTCGGGGAACCGGTCTGGAATTCGCTTTTGCCAGACCATCCGGCGCCGCGTCGCCTCGTAATCGGCGTCGGTCCGCTAGACTGCTCTCATGTCGCAGCCTTAGTACGGGTGTCGGTCTTTCTTGTTTTGCCAGGCTTCACAAGCCTTCAGGGCAAACTCGCGCTCGAAATCAGGAAAGCACTTAATGGCTTTTCGATCTTCCCAAGGGAGTTTGAAATCGATGTATTGAAACTCATCGTCAAAACCGATCTTACTCGTGTCCGAGAGTCTTGTGCCGAAATAGACCCGATCAATGCGCGCCCAGTAGATAGCGCTCATGCACATGGGGCAGGGAGCACCATTCACGTAAAGATCGCAGCCTTTGAGCATCTGCGCGCGTTCGGGAACTGGATCGGGCGAACCTTCGGGACGCGGAATCATTTTTAGATTTCCCTCATAATAATCCGAGCCAAGAAGGGCTTTGGAATTGATGTGTCCGCAAGCGTCGATAATCGCGGTCACCTCGGCGTGATAAACTGGGATACCTGTTAGAAGAACGCGGTTTTGGCCCCTGCCGATGATTTTTCCGTCCTTAACGATTACCGCTCCGAACGGTCCTCCCCAGCCTTTTTCTACCGATTCGATCGCAAGTCGCGTCGCTTCGTGGAGGAACTGCTTTTTGTATTCGTTGCTTTCAATGTCTTGTGTGCTCATAGGATTTGTTGAGGATTTTATTGAGGGGTTTTATTGGGGGTTTTGCTGGGGGTGCGGCGGAGTCTGCCAGTTTCTCGTTGGTGGATGCAAGATTTATTTTTGCAGATTTTAAGATTTGTTCGGAGGTAAAAATGATCGGCGAATGCCGACCGATGGCTTAACAAAGGTTCGGCAGGGTGTGGAACGCTCAAGCCGTGGGCAGACGGTCGGCAAACAGCACGCCACCGACGGCCTTGTTCACGAGTTGGGTCTCGTGAATCGTAATTACCACGCGATCGGCCGGTACCTTGCAGGTCTCGACCACAACTTCGGTAATTCCTTTACATAGCGCACGCTTCTGTTCGATTGACCGTCCTTCGTTCAACTCGATTGTGATTTCAGGCATCGTTGTACTCCGTATTTGATGTTAGTGAGAGGTTGCCAGTCGTTCTTTTGGCAATGAAACCTATCTCCGCGGTCAAACGCGGAATGGGAATCCGCTGAATCATGACGGTTTCGGCTCGCTGAGACCGTCGAAGTAGCCGAAGAACACGCCGTCCGGATCGTATTTGTCGCGCAGGTCGGCTAGCCGTTTCCAGTTTTCCGGCAACATGGATTCGACGGCGTTCGACGGCCTCCGAACGGTGTCCGATTCACCGACGTAGTAGCCGATGTTGAAGGGCCTGAGAAGCGCGATGCATTCGTCATGCCAATGGCTGTTCGTCGCGTCGTCTGCGGCGTCCTTCCACATCGTCCACGGTCCGCCGTACACCCGTGAGCTCATGGAATAAGCCGCGTCCGGATGAGCGGCAGGAACATTCGGGCCGGTGAAAATGACGAAAAGAATGACGGTGATCGGAGACGGACATTTTGTCATGTGGACGGCCACTGCCTTCACGAGCTCGCCCGGCGAAGTATTTGAAAAAGTAGCTTCCACGCGATTGCGCAGTCCCTCGGGCCAAAGCGCTCCCGATAAATCGAACATTTTCTCGAAAACGAGCGGAGTGGCGAACGAACGCGAGAGGCATTTGTCCAGCAACGGACAGTCCCCCAGCGGCTTCAGCATGGTCTTCGCCTCCTCTGGGGAATCCGTGAAAGCCGTCGCTGTCACCATGGCGAGCTTGCCGCCTTGCGCGGCGGTCTTTTCCTTAAGATTCGCTGGAGCTTCGAGCAGGAAAAGGCTGAGTTCGACGCCGGGCGAAATTCTCGCGGCGTTTTCACCGAGCCACTCTCCGACCGCTGCCGCGTCGTCCATGGAATAATAATAGGTGCTGCCGTGGATCGCCTTCGGCAGCGGATACAGTTTGAGATGATATCGCGTGACGACGCCGAAGAATCCCGAACCCGATCCCCGTGCCGCCCAGAAATATTCCGCATTCTCGTCCTTGCTCGCCGTGATGAGTTTTCCCTCCGCGGTCACGAGCTCGATTGCCTCGACGCTTTCCGCGCCCGATCCCCAGACACCCTGGTTCCATGACATACCACCGCCGAGCAGGTAACCGCTCAGCTTGACCTGCGGGCAGTGGCCGCTGGGATAGGCGAGACCTTTGGCGTTGAGAGTTTTTTGGATGTCCCTGTTGCTGATGATCGGCTGCACGACGGCCTTACGGGCCCCGACATCGATTGAGATGACCTTGTTCAGCTCGGCCAAGTCGATGAGCAACCCGTCATTTCGGAGCGTAGGCTGGCACCAATTGTGACCGCCGCCGCGGACCACGACCTTCAATTTGTTCTCCCGCGCGAAACGAATCGCAGCGATCACGTCCTGTTCGTCCTTGATGCGGACCACGATTTGCGGCGCTCGGCGGGGAATCAGCCGATTCCACAAGTTGCCGTGGATCAATTCGGGGAAGTTCGCATCCCCCTGCGCGGCGACGACGCCTTTGCAGGATTTTTTCAGGGCCTCAATGTCCATTGTTGCGCCCTTCTTCGAAGTCTCTGCCCGACCGCTGCCGCCAAACAACAGCCCGCCGGCCGCAGCCGCAGTTCCCTTCACGAAGCCGCGGCGCGAAAACGAATTTTCGCTGTTCATGACTCATCCTTTCACCGGGCTTATAACAGATGCCACAGTGCCGCGACTTCGATGGCATAAAGCAAAAAGATCACTGCAGTCCCGGCGAGATTCACTGTAATCTTCGATTCTTCAGATTTTGGAAACAGCCACCAGCCAAACGTTTTGATGAACAACGGCATCGTCAAATATGTTGTCAGTGCCACGCTGATCACATTGCCAATGAACATTCCCAGTGAAAAATTCACGCCAGCGAGTCGAGGACTGAGAAACTTGCTTTCGAGCATCACGATGGGAAAAAGCCCCAGCAGCACCAGCATCCCAGCCTTCCAATTCGGTGGGCCTTTACCGGTCTTTGGATCTGTCGGGAACCACCCGGGGAACGAAGTCCCCATTCGCTGCAAATGCGCATAATCGACGAGGGGTTCCGCTTCTCGAACTAGTGCGGCTCGCTCCGGAGACTTCAGCCACGTGTCGAGTTGCTCCGTGGTTTCGAAGCGCATCAAGGTTGTCCAGCCCAGTTCACCAGCAATAGGAGGCTGCACATACGAGCCCTGATATCCGGGAAATTTCGACTGTGCCTGTTGAACTTTCGTCTCCCATTCCCGATACGCGGCTTCTTTGCCAGGTTTCACTTTTGTTACGATCACTTCGACAACGCCTTTATCGGGTCCGGTCTCTTTCACCTCAATTTCGATAGAGGATTTTTCTGCGATCAACCGTTGCGCGTCTTCGAGGAGGCGGCGCCACGTGTCCGATTTTCGCCATGCATCGAGACGCTCGGAATTTCCGAATCGAAGCAGTACCGTCCAGGATAATGCGTCCCCGGAAGGAGTGATTTCGGAATTTACAAAGCCGTGAAATCCTGCCGCGCGAGTCAGCGCTTGTGCTTGCCAGGCGGCGAATTCGTTCTCGGCATTAGCTCGCAGCTGGAATTTGGCAACGAGGATTGCAGCGCTTTGTGATGATGAAGAATTGTCCATAGGGGAAAACTCACTAGAAGAGACAAATCGCTCTAAAAGTCAATGCCCAAGCTGAGTCGAAGTCCGGGTTTGCACCGGGAGTCGGAATGTAGGAAACCGCCGGCTCAAAGAAGACCCCGTGGGTAATGTGCGCCTGATAGTAAGCCTGAAACATCAGCTCACTATCACGTTTAAATATGTTTTGATTTAACGACGACCATGCCACGCCGACACCAGCAGAATCTTTCGCCCGATGTGGAACCAAACCGAATTCTGTAAGGCCGGCCCCGAAATAATGGTCGATGGGCAGCGTGTCCGAATTGTTAACTCCAAATTGCACGAATCCGCTGATACCGCTGTTGTCGATGTTTGGACGCGCACGCCAGACGCGTTGTGACCCGAACAGATAAAAACCCGACGCGCCATTTTCGCTGACATTACTCGGCGGGGCCAGGCTAAGCCGTCCGGTCTGTCGCCAACCGCCAATAGCAAATGATCCCGGCAGTCCGTCGGCTTCCCACGCAGCGCCTGCCTCGCCCACATGAAAGTAGTAGCCGTCGAAGTTTGGAGCGCCTCTTAGTCCTGTCTGAATGCCGTGGGCAATATTTCCATCGTAGATCCCATAGGAAAAATAGAGATTTCTTACTGGGGTGATGGTCGTCGTAATTCCATAGGCGGAATTGTAGTAACCGGGCATCGCGCCAAGGAGCGTGGGATTGATAAAGACCGGCGTGTAAAGCAAACCCGACACGGCTGGAATCGCGAGATGCTGATCCTGCACCGGCACCGGTCGTAAGACGTTATTAAAATCGTTCGTCGGCACGACCTTGCCGATTCGGAAGATAAATTTGCCGTCGAACAGCTCCTGCCTCCACCACAGCTGATAAAGCTCGGAGCGGTCGAGAGGCGGGGGACCGGGCAGAGAATTGTACCCCTGGATGGTACCGGCTTCGGTGTTCGTGGGATTACCATCGAACTGCAAAAACTCCACGCCAAAGCGCCCGCCTTTCCAGCCCACTAATTTTTCCGCATCAAGACCAGCTCCTAGAATGAGCAAACTATTAAAGCTCCATTTGCCGGGTTCGGCGCCGCCAGACAAAAGCTTATTTGCGTCACCAACCCAGACTCCGCCGAGGTAAACTCCTGAGTCCTGTGGCAAGCCCGCAAGTTTCTCCACCGTTTCGGCCAATTCGCCTGTGCCTGTGCGAATATCGACGGCGCCAGGATTCGAGCTAATCCCCTCGGCAATCACGCTCCTGTTAACTGCCGCAGGCGCCTCTTCAGCGATGAGACGGCTGTGTAAGGGCGCAACACCGACTAGCGCGATCAACAAAGCTAGCTGGGGGGTTCTCAAGCTGAACGCAGATAGAACTCGGTGACCGCTTCACAATGCAAGAAAATAATTTCTCGATCGTCTGAATAGCGTCGAAGGCGTTTCAGTCGAAGCTTGCAACAAAGAAATGTTTGTGATGTTTAATGAGCGGAGCACTTTATGAAACATTCTAAATTTTCAGTTTTCGGGTTAATCGCGGCGCTTTCTGTCAGTATCCACACCGCCTCGGGCCAAATGATTAACGCGACCGCGCAAAACGCTTCTCCGCGCGTCGTAACCAGTCGTGTCGCGCCAGCGGCCAAGCCGATTGTGAATACTTCAAGTGCGTCGCGCGTTGCGGCCAGGCCGACTAGTTTTAACCCTCGAACGTTCAATGCGGGTGCGCCTCGCATGATCAGCCAGCCAGGAGTGAATCTGCGGGCGAACAATCCGCCGGTCGCGCCGTTGAATCCTGCTCTTGCAACAATGCGGGTGCAGAAGAGCGCGCGGCATGCCGAACTGGAACCGATCAGGGTTGATCCAGCCATACGTCAAACAGAACTGCGCACCGTGGCGGCGATACGTGAACGGCACGGGGCCGGAAAGGAGAATCGAACGCTAGCGGCGATAGACGCTCAACGCCACAGGACACCTCACGATCCAGCAATGACCGGGCGTCGGCCACACCCGCACGGATCGCCAGACGACCCGGCGAAAACAAAATGGCGTAACAAAAATGATCGCAGCTTTTTCAACGCGTTCCACCGTCATCGACACGAGTGGCATGATCGTGACTGGTGGCATGGCCATTGCGAAACGATCGTTTTCGTTAGCACCGGGTACTATTTCCTGGACGGAAACTACTGGTATCCAGCCGTTGGTTACGATCCGCTTAACAACTATTCCGATTACGATGGGCCGATCTACACTTACGGTAATCTGCTCCCCGACGAAGTGATCGCGAACGTCCAGGTTGCCTTGCAAGA
>WNFW01005972.1_pt1 | contig 12052 bp, 11 predicted proteins | sample 5400131 | NCBI WGS metagenome assembly WNFW01 (sample SAMN13153362, study PRJNA577476) | soil metagenome | isolation source: 20 cm soil or saprolite under grassland replicate 1 | place: USA:California | collected 2016-06-15
AACACGGGCAGGACGATGGACAGCTCCGGCACCGACGACGTCACGCGCGGCCGACGCTACCGGCCGCGCGGGACCTTGTCAACACGCGCGGCGACGCGGCGCTGGCCGCGGCGAAATCGACGGCCGGTTAAGGGCCCTCCCACTCGAATTCGACGGTCACCGCCTTCGTGAAGCGCCGGGCGGCGGGCGACATCACCCGCATCGTCGTCCGGCCGATGCTGACGACGACCTTGTCCGTCGCGTCGGGGATGCGCACGTCGACGCCATAGTGGAACCCCTGCGCGTCGACCATCGGCAAGAGCTTGAGCACGCGCGGCTTCATGCCCCCGCCGCGTAGCGTCGCGCTGACCGGGAGATAGGGCACGGGCTCCCCGCTCTGGCGGTCGGCGACGAACACCTGCAGGTGGCCGCCGGCGGCGCGGCTCGGCGCGCCGTGCCCCGCGTGGCCGCCGCCCGCGTAGACGAGCCGGATCCGATAGTCGCCGGTGGTCTGCTCCAGCGCCGCGGCGCCGTGCACGTGGCCTTCGTCGCCGGTGAGGCTCGTGAGGAACGCGACCAGGTCGATCAGCTGCGTGACGCTGAGGCTGTCCCCATAGCTCGGCATGATCGAGCGCCCGTCGGGTCCGGTGAACCCCGGCCCGGCCAGGATGACCGCGTTCGGCGCCAGGATCGACTCGGCGAAGTACTCCGCGGGGTGATGGCTCCCCATGCCCGTGAGCTCGGGACCCGCGTGCGCGGCGTCTCCGGCCGACGGCGGGGCGCTCAGGCCCTCGAGGGCGTGGCACGTCCCGCACTCGAGCTCGCGGAAGAGCTCCCGGCCCTTCGCCGGATCACCCGCGGGGAGGGTGAACTTCCAGCCGCGCGGCACGCCGCCGGCCGCGTGCAGCTCTTCCATCGTGTACGTGCGCCCTGCCCGCGGGGGCGCGTCGGCGCCGGGCGCCGCCGCCCCGTGGCCCGCGTGCTGCGCGCGCGCGCCGGTCGCGGCGAGCACGAGCGCCCCGAGCGCCAAGATCGAGAGTCGTCGGCCCCTCAGGCGAGTCATCGGCGTCAGCCCTCCTGGTTCCTCCGGCGCCCAGCATACATGGGCTATGCTCTCGCGAGAACTCCATCGCCGAGGAGGACGCTATGGCCAAGATCCTGTACGTGGGCACTGCAGGCAGCGACGACCCGACGCGCGCCGGCTTTCCGTTCAATTTCGCCCTCGGGGCCCTCGAGGCCGGGCACCAGCCGGAGATCTTCCTGGCGGGCGAGGCCGGGTACGTCATGAAGGAGGACGTCGCCGCGGCCATCCTACCGGTCGGCATGCCGACCCTGCGCGAGATGCTCGACAAGGTCGTCGAGCACCGCGTGCCGATCTACGTCTGAGGGCGCTGCGCCGTGGCCCGTGGGGTCACGGAGGGCGACCTGAAACGCCGCGGCGCCCAGTTCATCAACCCGAAGGTCTTCGCCGAGAAGGTCGCCGCCGCGGACAAAGTCGTCAGCACGTGAAGCTGGTCGTCTATCGCGACGCCGCCGAGCTCGCGGAGGAGGCCGCCCGCCTCTTCCGCGAGCGGGTGGCAGGGCACCCCGACCTCGCGCTGGCGGTCCCGGCGGGGCGCACGCCCCGGCGCATGTACGGCCTCTTGCGCGATTGGCAGGCGCAGGCACCCGTGGCCTATGGCGCGTTGCGCGTCTTCTCGGTCGACGAGCTCTGCCCGCCCGCCCCGTCGGACGGTTATTTCTGGCGCCAGGTCCGCAGCGAGTTCCTCGCGTGGGCCGCCGTCCCGCCCGAGCGCTGTCACCCGTTCCGGGTGGACGCGCCCGACCTCGAGGCGATGTGCGCCGAGTACGAGGAGACGATCGCGCGGGCGGGCGGGCTCGACCTCGTGATGCTGGGGCTCGGGCCGAACGCGCACCTGGCGTCGAACGAGCCGGGAAGCGCCTTCGACTCGGTCACGCGCCCCGTCCGGCTCCTGCCCGAGACCGTCGGCTACATCTTGACGGACGAGGTGATCCAGGGTGCCGTCTGCGACCGCGCGGTGACGCTCGGCATCGAGACCATCCTGAAATCGCGTGAGGTGATCGTGCTCGTGAGCGGGCCCGCCAAGCGGGCACCCCTCGAGAGGCTCCTCGAGAGCCCGATGGACCCCGCGGTGCCCGCCTCCGCGCTCCGGCTCCACTCCCGCTGCACCGTCCTCGCCGACCGGGAGGCGAGCCCCTGAGCGGGCAGGCGCCTCAGGAGAGGTCCACCCAGACCGTCTTGACCTCCGTGTAGTGGTCGAGCCCGACCGAGCCCATCTCCCGGCCGAACCCGGACTCCTTGAAGCCGCCGAACGGCAGCGCGGCGTCGAACAGATTGTAGGCGTTCACCCACACGGTGCCGGCGCGGATCGCGCGAGCGGCCCGGAGGGCCTTCGCGACGTCGCGCGTCCACACCGCGGCCGCCAGGCCGTACGTGGTGTCGTTGCCCTGGGCCAGGCCGTCCTCGACGGACTTGAACGGGATCACCGAGAGCACGGGGCCGAAGATCTCCTCGCGGGCGATCTTCATCCGGTTCGTCACGCCGTCGAAGATCGTCGGCTCGACGTAGTAGCCGCGTCCTCCGCCGACGCTGGCGCGACCGCCGCCCGCGACGAGACGCGCGCCCTCCTGCTTGCCCGCCTCGATGTAGGCGAGCACCGTATCCATCTGTTGCTTGGAGACGACGGGACCCATCCGCGTGGCCTTGTCCATCGGGTCGCCCACCTTGAGGGCTTTCACCTTGTCGGTGAGCTGCGCCAGCAGCGCGTCGTGGATCTTCTCCTCGACGAAGAGTCGCGAGCCCGCGGCGCACACCTCGCCCTTGTTGTAGAAGATGCCGGTCAGCGCGCCCTTGACCGCCGCGTCCATGTCGGCGTCCGCGAAGACGATGTTCGGCGACTTGCCGCCGAGCTCGAGCGACAGGCGCTTGAGCGTTCCCGCGGCCTCGCGCATGATCTGCTTGCCGACCTCCGTGGAGCCCGTGAACGCGACCTTGTCCACGCGCGGATCGCGCACGAGGGCCATCCCGGCTCGGCCGCCCGGGCCCGTGACCACGTTGAACACGCCCTCGGGGAGCCCGGCCTCCTGGCAGAGCTCGGCGAACCGGAGCGCCGTGAGCGGCGTGAGCGACGCGGGCTTCAGCACCACGGTGTTCCCCGCCGCGAGCGCGGGCGCGATCTTCCACGACGCGAGCAGGAACGGGAAGTTCCACGGCACGATGGCGCCGACGACGCCGACCGGCTGGCGGAGCGTGAAGGTGAAGGCGTTCTCTCGGAGCTGGAGCGTCTCGCCGTGGAGCTTCGTCGCCCAGCCCGCGTAGTAGCGGAACACCTCGGCGGCGAACGGGATCTCCACCTTGCCCGAGTCGAACATCGTCTTCCCGGTGTTGAGGCTCTCGAGCCGCGCCATCTCGTCGAGGTTCTGCTGGATGAGATCGCCGAGCTTCCAGACGAGGCGGCCGCGCTCGGCGGCGGTCATGCGCGGCCAGGGGCCGCTGTCGAACGCCTTGCGCGCGGCGGCGACGGCGAGGTCGACGTCGCGCTCGTCGCCCCTGGCGACCTCGGCGCTCGGCTCCTCGTTCGCGGGGTTGATCGTCTTGTAAGTCTCACCGGAGACCGGTGGGCGCCAGGCGCCACCGATGAACAGCTGGCCCGAGGGCATGGGAGCCTCCTTCCTTCGTCCGCCCGGCGCGGGCGGCGTCACAGACGATTTGCGAGCTCTCTCCGGACGAGCGAGATGGACTGGAGCGTGAACCGCTCCTGCACGAGGACCTCGAGGCGCCCCCGGTCCCGGTTGCCGGCGAGCACGCCGTCGGTCATGATCGCGACCGCGGGCGCGCCGCTGGACATGACGCGTTCGAGGTCGTCGACGGTCTCGACGCGGACGACGCGCCGGTGGAAGTAGAACGACAGCGGCAGCTCGGGCACGCCCCACGTCGCGACGACCGACGCCCCCTGGAGCGCGGGCCGCATGCGCTCGGAGACGCGCGGGAAGTCGTTCGCCGCGTTGAACCGGTCGACCTCCCAGTGGTACGCGCCGGCGACGAAGACGGCGCTGCCGAGCCAGGCGACGGCGAAGGCGCGGCCCATCCGGGCGCGCCGCATCCCCCAGCCGAGTGCGAGGAGTATCGCGCCCAGCCCACCGGCGAGCACCAGCACCTCGCCAAGCGACGCCGGCAGCGATGCCAACAGGTCCTGGGAGCCCCGCCGGCCCCCGCCGAGCGCCGCCGACGTCACCGCGGCGAGGACCAGCGCGAGCCCGCCGTACAGGCGCCAGGGCACGCGCAGCACGTCCCCGCACTCGGGCAGGGCGCGCGCCAGCCACCAGCCGGTCAGGAGCGCGGCCGGCGGCACGAGCGGCAGGTAGTAGCGGAACCGCTGCTCACGCGACGCGCCGATCAGGACGAACGTCACCGCGGCCCACACGAGCAGCGCCCGCACGTCGCGCCGGTCGGCGTCCTCGCCGCGGGCGCAACGCACCGCCTGCACGAGCACCAGCGGGACGACGAGCACCCAAGGGAACAGGATGCCGAAGACGTTCCGCAGCGGCGCCGTCACCGAGTTCAGCGTGAGCGTGAACGGCAGATACCAGAGGAGCTGGTTGTCGACGACGGCGCCGTGGATGGCGACGCGGTCGGTCCCGAGGCCGAAGAGCCACCACGGTGCGATGAGCAGGACCAGGAGGGCGAGCCCGCGCAGGAGCCCGAGCCGACGCCAGCCCGCGTCGCGAGCGTTGACGACGGCCCACCCGAGGGCCACCGCCAGCGGCAGGAAGCCCGCCCCGCCCTTCGACCAGAAGGCGAGCGCGGTGGCTCCGTAGAACCCGAGCCAGTGGTGCCCGCGGGCGCCGTCCCGGGTCATCCGCCAGAGCTGCCAGAGCGCGAGCGTGATGAACAACGTCATCAGCATGTCCGGCAGCGGCAGGCGCGCCTGGAGGAAGAAGCCCTGCGTGGCGACGGCGACGAGCGCCGCGTACCACCCGGCGTCGGCGCCGAACATGTCGCGGCCGAGCGCCCACACGACGAACGCCAGGGCGACGGCGGCGGCGGCCGATGGCAGCGCGGCGGTGAGCTGGCTCACGGAGCCGGCGGGCCACGACACGAGCGCGATCAGCCAGGCGAGCAGCGCGGGCTTGTTGTAGTACGGGGCGCCGTTCAGCTCGGGGAACATGCGCAGGCCGTGTGCGAGGACGTCCTGGGCGAGCACCGCGAACCTGGCGTCGTCGTTGTTCCCGAGGATCCGCCGGCCGAGCTCGAGGCCGGCCATGAGCGGCGCGGCGGCCGCGAGCCAGACGAGGGGGTGGGCGAGCCTCGCGCTCATGCGCGCGCGAGCACGCGGCCGCCACCCGCCGCGTGGAAGCGTCCGCCGTCCACGGCGAGGGCGCCGTTGACCACGACGTACGGGATGCCGCTGGGGTACCGGTGCGGCTCGGGGAAGGTCGCCTCGTCCTTCACGGTCGCCGGGTCGAAGACGACGAGGTCGGCGGTCGCGCCCTCGCGGACGACGCCGCGGTCGCGGAGGCCGAGCCGCGCGGCCGGCATGCCCGTCATCTTGTGGACCGCCGTCTCGAGCGAGAAGAGCTTCCGCTCGCGCGCGTACTCGCCAAGCACGCGCGGAAAGGTCCCGTACATGCGCGGGTGCGGCTTGCCGTGCTTCGGTCCCGCCCCTTCGGAGAGCCCGATCGAGTCCGAGCCGATCATGATGGCAGGATGCCCCAGCACCTTGGCGACGTTCGCGAGGTCCTGCGAGAACGAGACCATCCCGACCGTCGCGCGCTCCTCGAGCAGCAGATCCAGCATCGCCTCGGCCGGCGTCTTGCCCGACTGCCGCGCGAGCGCCGCCAGCGTGAGCCCCTCCAGCTCGTGCCGGCGGCACGTCGCGATCAGGATCTCGTCGAAGCCAACGCCGCCCTGCGAGACGGTGCGCCAGCGCTCACCGTCCACCAGGCACTCCTCGACGATGCGCAGGCGCGTCGCCTTGTCGCCGATACGCTCGAGCAGCCTCGGCAGGCCGCCGTCGTGCACCCAGGCGGGCAGCAGGTTGTCCATCTTGGTGCTGCCCGCGTGATAGGGATAGACGTCGCCGCTGACGTCGACGCCGCGCGCCCGCGCGTCGTCGATGAGCCGGAGGACGCTGTCCATCCTTCCCCAGTTCTCGCGCCCCCCCACCTTCACGTGGGCGATCTGGACGCCGACGCCGGCCTCCTCCCCGATCCGGATCGCCTCGCGGATGGAGTCCTCGACCATCGCGCTCTCGCCGCGCACGTGCGAGAAGTAGAGGCCGCCGCGCCGCGCCATCGAGCGGGCGAGCACGATCAGCTCCTCGGTGACGGCGTAGGCGCTCGGTGGATAGACGAGCCCCGTCGAGTACCCGTAGGCGCCGGCGTCGATCGCCTCATCGAGCAGCCGCTCCATGGCCCGCAGGTCGTCTGACGACGCCTTGCGGTTCTCCGGGCCGATGGCGGCGAGCCGGAGGGCGCCGTGGCCCACGAAGTGAACGACGTTGATCGACGGCCGGATGGAGCGGAGCGCCTCGAGGTATTGTCCGAAGGTCTCCCAGCGGAGGTCGAGGCTCGCGCCGATGCCACCCGCCCAGCCGCGCACCGCCTCCGCGCCGCCGGGCGCGATGGGCGCCGGCGAAAAGGAGCACATGCCGACGACCTCGGTCGTGCAGCCCTGGCGCACCTTCGACTCGGAGGACGGGCAGCCGAAGTAGAAGAGATCCGAATGCGAGTGCGCGTCGATGAAGCCCGGCGCGACGACGAGGCCGCGCGCGTCGATCACCCGCGCGGCCTGGCCCGGGAGCCGCGGACCCACGGCGACGATGCGGTCGCCCTCGACCGCCACGTCCGCGGCGCGCGCGGGGCCGCCGGTGCCGTCCACCAGCGAGCCGTTTTTCAGCAGCAGCGACCAGGCCACCGGTTACTCCTCGTGGATCGTCACCGACTTCATCCGGTCGCCCTGCCGGATCCGGTCCACGTGCTCCATGCCCGAGACGACGCGGCCGAAGACCGTGTAGTTTCCGTCGAGGTGCGGTGTGGGCCCATAGCAGATGTAGAACTGGCTGCCCGCGGAGTCCGGGTGCTGGCTGCGCGCCATCGCCAGCGTCCCACGGACGTGCTTCTGCTTGTTGAACTCGGCCTTGAGCGTGTAGCCCGGGCCGCCCGTGCCGGTGCCCTGCGGGCAGCCGCCCTGGACGACGAAGTCCGGGACGACCCGGTGGAAGCTGAGCCCGTCGTAGAAGCCCTTCTTCGCGAGCGTGACGAAGTTCTCGACCGTCTTCGGCGCATCGGCCGAGTAAAACTCCAGCCGGATCTCAGCGCCCTTGTCCAGCACGATGGTCGCCGTCTGCTTCACGTCAGGTCCTTTCTGTCACTTGCCGACGATCCGGATCGATGTGATCCGGTCGCCGACCTTCAGCGCGTCCGCGAGCTCCATGCCCTTCACGACGCGCCCGAAGACCGTGTACTGCCCGTCGAGCCCGCGCGCCGGCTTGAGGGTGATGTAGAACTGGCTGCCCGCGGAGTCGGGGTCGCCGCCCCGCGCCATGCCGAGCGTGCCGCGCTGGTGCGGCCGCTTGTTGAACTCGGCCTTGAGCGTGTAGCCCGGGCCGCCGTTGCCCACCCGGTCGTCGTCCGCCGGCAGGGTCTTGGTCTGCGGGTCGCCCGCCTGCACCACCCAGTCCTCGACGCGGTGGAAGCGCAGGCCGTCGTAGAAGCCCCGCCGCACGAGCTTCGTGAAGTTCGCGACGTGCTTGGGCGCGTCCGCCGGAAACAGCTCGAGCGTGATCTGCCCGCCCTTCTCGAGCGTGATGACCGCCCGCGGCGCTGGCGAGGCCGGGGGCGTCTGGGCAAGCCCCGGGGCCGCGGCCGCCACCACCAGGAGCGCGGCGAGCGCGAGCGGGTGTGCGATCATCCGGGGCGCCTCATTAGTAACGGGGGCCGCGAGCCCGCCGCCACCGTGGGTGGCCCGCCGCAGGCGCGGGCCGGCGTCATTATACTCAACAACTCACGCCCCACACGCATCGCGAGAACGAGGGAACGAACACCGTCAGCACGAGGGTCGCCAGAACCAGGAGGAGCGTCATCAGCCAGAAAACGGGCGTCCGGAGGACCCCGAGCCGGCCGTCCTGGATCGGCGGCGCCGCGGGCACCCCCTCGTCGTGCTCGACGTGGTGGAGGCTCGTCAGGATGCGGCGGATCCGGCGCTCCTCGTCCGGACTGACCCCGACGAAGTCGATGCCGGCCTTGTCCGAGCGCACCGACCGGACCAGGGCCGCCGCGACGACCACCGGCGGCTCCGCGGGCTCGAGCAGGAGCTCGAGGCGCACCGTCGCGCCCTCGCGCAGCCGAACGCGCGTCCAGGCCGTGCATCCCTTGAGCGAGAGGCCGGTGATTTCGCCGTCGACGCGCGCGCCCGCGGCCGAGACGACGAGCGGCGCGCGGACGGCGATGCGCTCGAGCTCGCGGCCCTGCCCCGGCGGCTTCGTGTAGCGTCTGCCCCACCGCAGCGCCCGGAACCTCCGCCCGCAGACCAGGCACAGGAAGGGATAAACGTAGACCACGGCGAGAACATCCGGAACATCGCGATCATCGCCCACGTCGACCACGGCAAGACGACCCTCGTGGACGCCATGCTCTGGCAGTCGGGCCTCTTCCGGGCGAACGAGTCGGTCCCCGAGCGGATCATGGACTCGATCGACCTCGAGCGGGAGAAGGGCATCACGATCATGGCCAAGAACACGGCCATCGCGTACCGGGGCGTCCACGTCAACATCGTGGACACGCCCGGCCACGCAGACTTCGGCTCCGAGGTCGAGCGCACGCTGACGCTCGTGGACGGCGTGCTGCTCCTCGTGGACGCGGCCGAGGGGCCGCTGCCGCAGACGCGCTTCGTGCTGAAGAAGGCGCTCGAGGCCGGGCTGCCGCCGATCGTCGTCGTCAACAAGATCGACCGCTCCGACGCGCGCCCCGCGGAAGTGCTCGACGAGATCTACGACCTCTTCATCGACCTCGACGCGGTGGAGGAGCAGCTCGAGTTTCCCGTCCTCTACACCAACGCGCGGTTGGGCACGGCCACGCGCGACCTCAAGACGCCGGGCCAGTCGCTCGAGCCGCTCTTCGAGACGATCCTGGCCACGGTGCCCGCGCCGAGCTTCGACCCCGCGACGGGCCTCCAGTTTCGCGTCGCGATGCTCGACTGGGACGACTACGTCGGGCGGCTGATCATCGGGCGCATCGTCAACGGCAGGATCCGCCAGGCCGACCGCGTGGCCGTGGTCCACCGCGATGGCGCGACCGAGTTCGCCAAGGTCACCGTGCTCTACGGGTACGAAGGCCTGAAGCGGATCGAGATCGCGGAGGCCAGCGCCGGCGAGCTCGTCGCGATCGCAGGCATCGAGGCCATCGAGATCGGCGAGACCGTCGCCGAGGCGGAGAACCCGCAGGCGCTGCCCCTCATCCAGATCGACGAGCCGACCGTCTCGATGCTCTTCTCCGCCAACGTCTCGCCCTTCGCGGGCCGGGAGGGCAAGTTCGTCACCTCGCCCCAGCTCCGCGACCGGCTCATGCGCGAGAAGCGCGTCAACGTCGGCATCCGCGTCGAGGAGACGGACTCGCCGGACACGTTCCGCGTCTCGGGCCGGGGGGAGCTCCAGCTCGCCATCCTGATCGAGATGATGCGGCGCGAGGGCTACGAGGTCGAGGTGGGCAAGCCCACGATCATCACGCGCCAGGAGGCGGGCCGGACGCTCGAGCCGATGGAGCACCTCGTCGTCGACATCCCCGAGGAGTTCATCGGCGCGGTCACCCAGAAGATCGGCCCGCGGCGGGGCGCGATGGCGAAGATGGTCAACCACGGCACGGGGCGCGTGCGCCTCGAGTACCGTATCCCCGCGCGCGGCCTGATCGGCTACCGGACGGAGTTCCTCACGGACACCCGCGGGACCGGGCTGCTGAACCACCTGTTCGACGGGTGGGACGCCTGGCAGGGCGAGATCGCGCACCGGTCGAACGGCGCGCTCGTCGCCGACCGCACGGGTCGGGCCACCGCCTACGCGATCGACAACCTCCAGGCCCGCGGCGTGATGTTCGTGAGCCCCGGCCTCGAGGTCTACGAGGGGATGATCGTCGGCGAGAACGCGCGTGACAACGACCTGGACATCAACATCACCAAGGAGAAGAAGCTCACCAACATGCGCGCGTCCACCGCGGACGACGCCACCAAGCTCACCCCGCCCCGCAGCATGAACCTGGAGCAGTGCCTCGAGTGGATCCGCGAGGACGAGTTGCTCGAGGTGACGCCCAAGTCGCTCCGCCTCCGCAAGCGCGCCCTCGCCGGCCGCCGCCGGTTCTAGCCCTCAGAGCTGCAGGACGACGATCCCGGCGAGGGTGACGGCGGCGCCGAGCAGCGCGCCGAGCGACAGCCGCTCGCCCAGGAAGACGACCGCGAGCGGGATCGCGAACATGGGCGCCGTGGACGACAGCACCGTCGCCACCGCGACGCCCGCGTGCTTGACGCCCGCCACGAACATCACCGAGCTCACGGCGTTGAGGACGCTCAGCCCGGCGAGCCGCGCCAGCACCGACGGGTCGCGCCGGCGGAGACCGCCGAGCGCGCCGCGCGCCCACGGCGTCACCCACAGCGTCGCGGCCGCCAGCGGCAGCCGGATCGCCTGCGCCGTCACCGGCTCGATGTCGCCGAGCGGCGATTTCAGGAACACCACCGAGACCGCCCACGCGAGCGCGGCGAGCGTCGCCGTCCCGACGCCGAGCCAGAAGCGCTCGCCCGGCGCGCGCTGGGCCCAGGGCGCGACGATCAGCGTGAGCCCGCCGAGCGTCAGGAGCGTGCCGGCGGCGAGCGCCGGGGTGATCGGCTCGTCGAGAAACGCGGCGGCGAGGAGGGCGGCGCCCACCGGGTAGGTCATCGAGACCGTCATCGCCCGGCCGAGGCCGAGGGCCCGCGTGCTCTCGAAGAACATGGTGTCGCCGATCGTGACGGCGGCCACGATCGAGAGCGCCAGCAGCGCCAGGGCGCCCGCCGAGATCGAGGCGAACGGAGCGATTCCGCGCGTGCCCAGGACCCAGGCGACCAGGAGCGCGCCGCCCACGCTCGAGCGGAGCGCGTTCACGGCGACCGACCCGAGGTCGGCCATCAGGGACCGCACGAGGAGGCCCGTGACCGCCCAGGTCACGGCGGAGCCCAGGGCGGCGAGCGCGCCCAGCGTCGTTTCGGCGAGCACCCGGAGATAGTAATCCCTCGGCCCGCCTTGACACTCGTCGCGCGTGCATGCTAACCCTCGCCACCACCGACAGGAGGACACGATGGACGACCGCTGGATGCTCTCCCGCCGGCAGCTCCTCAAGACCCTGGCTGCCGCCGGGGCCCTCGCCGCCGCCGATCTTGGGTGGTGGGAGGAGCCCTTGATGCGTCCGCGGCGCGCATGGGGCGCCGCGCCGGTGCGGTTCCAGTTCAGCGTCCCCGAGCCGAAGCGCACCGCCCTGGTCGAGTCGCTCGCCCAGCGCTTCAATCAATCGCAGACGGACTTCGAGGTGAAGGTGGAGTTCGTGCCCCAGGCGCAGGCGCGGCAGAAGCTCATCGCCGGTATCGCCGCGAACAACCCGCCCGACTGCTGCCAGGTCTGGGACAACTGGGTGGGTGAGTTCGAGGGGATGGGCGCCGTGGAGGATCTCACGACACGGGTCCGAGACTGGAAGTACTACAAGGACGTCACCCCGATCGCCTGGCAGACGGTGACCCTGAAGGGCAAGGTCCTCTCGTTCCCGTGGGTCGTCACCAACGACGGCGTCTACTGGCGCACCGACCGGGCCGCGGAGTACGGGATCAAGCCGCCCAAGGACGACTGGACCTGGGACGAGTTCTCGGCCGCCGCCAGGGCATTCACGAAGCCCGAGAAGAATCAGTACGGCTTCGGCATGCGGGGCCAGGGAACGTGGGCCGTGCTTTACGCGACCGAGTTCATGTACGCCAACGGCGCCCAGGTCCTGAAGGACGGCAAGGTGGCCATCAACTCGAAGGAGGCGGCCGAGGGGCTCG
>WNFW01003667.1_pt1 | contig 12047 bp, 12 predicted proteins | sample 5400131 | NCBI WGS metagenome assembly WNFW01 (sample SAMN13153362, study PRJNA577476) | soil metagenome | isolation source: 20 cm soil or saprolite under grassland replicate 1 | place: USA:California | collected 2016-06-15
GTTCGGTTTCTTGAAAGAGCGCCGGGGAGAGAAACTGCGCGCAGAGCCGTTTCCTTGCCGCCTGGCGGAGCATCCTTGAGGAGAAATTTTCCTGTGAACTTTGCTTTGCCTGTGAGTCCCGGACATTAAGACTGCGCGTGGCAAGCCGATGAAACGGCAGAATTCACCCCGGCAACGGCTGGCTCGATCGCGTCCGCCGCTGGAGCGGATGCTGCGCATTCATCAAGCGATCCACTCCGGCAAATATCCGAACGCCACCACGCTCGCCGGCGAGTTGGAGGTCAGCACCAAGTCCATTTATCGCGACATCGAATTCATGCGCGACCGGCTTGAGTTGCCGGTCGACTTCGAGGGCGCGCGCAACGGCTACTTTTACACACAGGAGGTCGGCAGTTTTCCAACGTTGCAGATCACCGAAGGCGAACTGTTCGCGTTGCTCGTGGCGGAAAAGGCGCTGCAACAGTACCGCGGCACGGCGTTCGAGAGGCCGCTCCTGAGCGCGTTCAAGAAAATGGCCGCGTCGCTGCCCGACACCGTGTCCCTGAACCTCGCTGACTGGGAGCAGACCATCTCCTTTCGCACGAGCGCCGAGCCGATTCTGGACGTGGAAATTTTCGACGCTCTGGCCAAAGCCACGGCGCAGCATCGGCAGTTGCTTTTGACCTATCGCAAGCCCGGACGCAAGGAAACCGAGCCGCGCGTGGTTGATCCGTATCATTTGGCCAACATCAACGGCGAATGGTTCCTTTTCGCCTATTGCCACTTGCGAGAAGACATTCGCACGTTTGTCCCCTCACGGATTCTGGAGGTGAAGCCGACCGGCAAAGCGTTTGCCCGTCCGCAGAAATTTTCCGTGGAAAGACGGCTGCGTGACAGTTTTGGCGTCGTCACGAGCCCAGGCCACTTTGGAGTCGTGATTCGCTTCGACGAACTGGTGGCCGACTACGTCCGCGAAAAGCGCTGGCATCCCTCGCAGCAGTTGATTGAGTTGGAGGACGGCAGTGTTGAGTTGCGCCTGAAGCTTTCCAGCCTGGTGGAAATTCAGCGCTGGATTCTGAGCTGGGGTGGCCATGCCATTGCGCTGGCGCCGAATGAACTGGCCGAGTCGGTCAAAGCCGCCGCAGAGATGATTCTGGAGCGCGCCGGCCAAGGATGATTTTGTCTTGATTTGGCGCAGCTCCTTTCGCTTACCGAGAGCGCTCGCGAATCTCGCAAAAAATGCATCTCCGCATTTGCAAAACGAGCGAAGCAGGGTAATGTCATGGCATGGCCGAGCCAAAGAAGAAGTCGGTGCCGCCATCTCCAGCCAGCAAATCCCCGGCTGATGGCGCGGAAGTTTCTTCAACACTCGGCGGTCTTCTTCCTCGCGAGGAGTTGGACAGGCTTTCCACCCTCCAGTTGATCGATCTGATCGTCAGCAAATTGCCGCCACGCCATCCTGCCATTCTCGACATGGTCCTTCGGTCGCCTGCTTTCCGGGTGGGAACGCTTCTGATGCCGATCCAACCGGACCAGGCGCACGTGTGCGTCGGCGGCACGGATTATGTCTGCCGTATCGATCCGCAGATTCCGCTGGCGAGTCTCCAGCTTGGGCAGCGGGTTTTGCTCAACGAAGCTTTTGCGGTGGTGCAGGGACTGGGCTTCGACCGCAACGGTTCGATTGTGCGCATTGACGAGTTGCTCTCCGATGGACGCCTGCGCATCGGCCAGGAATCGGGCCTCATGCCGCTCGTGCTGCAACGCTCCGCTTTGTTGAGCAAGGAAAAACTCAAACCTGGCATGGACATCCGTTTGGACGTGAACCAGCGTGTGGCGCTGGAAGTTATTGGCATGGGCAAACGCGTCGAGCGTTCGCTGGAGACGGTCACCGAACTGCCGTGGTCATCCATCGGTGGCCAGGAAGAGGCGGTGCAAGCCATTCGCGATACGATCGAGCTTCCGTTCCTACACCGCGACTTGTTCAAACGTTTCGAGCACACGGTGCCGAAAGGTTTTCTGCTCTACGGCCCGCCGGGCTGCGGCAAAACGTTGCTCGGCAAAGCGACCGCCTACAATCTGCGCCGGCAAGTCAAGGCGCAGAGCGGCGTGGATCGACCCGAATTTTTCCTGCACGTCAAAGGACCTGAGATTCTGAACATGTGGGTTGGAGAATCCGAGCGGCAGGTGCGCGACCTGTTCGTTCAATGCCGCGAGCGGGCCAATGACGGCGCGCTGGCTTTCCTGTTCATCGATGAGGCGGAGTCCATTCTCGGCACGCGCCACGGCGGCCGTTACCATACGATGGCCAGCACGCTGGTGCCCATGTTCTGCACGGAGATGGATGGCATGGAGCCGTTGCAAAACGTGGTGGTCATTTTGGCTTCCAACCGTGCTGATCTGATTGATCCTGCCATTCTCCGGCCGGGGCGCATTGACCGGAAAATAAAAGTCAAACGTCCGGACCTGGCCGGGGCGCAGAGCATTTACGAGATTTATCTGCGCGACTCCCTTCCGTTGGGCGAGCCGAAATCTGAATTGGCCAAGGCCATTGTGCAGGTTCATTTTGCGAAGACCGAAGAAAACCAGTTTCTCGAAATCGTCTATCGCAGCGGCAAGAGGGAAATTCTGTATCGCGGCGATCTGGCGAGCGGCGCGGTCATCGCGGCGGTGGTGGAGCGGGCCAAGAGTCTGGCCATCAAACGTTCGATTGAAACGAAGCAGGAAACCCAATTGACGCGCGAGGACCTGCTGGCCGCCCTGCAGCGCGAATATCTGGAAAACGACCTGTTCCCCTCGACGGACATCACTGAAGACTGGCTGAAGTTGACCGATTTTGATCCGGACAACGTGATTAAACTCGGCCCCATCCGGTCGCGCAAAGCGGGCACCGTCGGCAACGCCATTGTCTAAGGGCATGGAGAGATTTGTATCGGCGGCAAGCCAAGGAATTCAACAAGGGCGCAAAACGTGACCTGCTCACAGAAACGGCGTGCCTCCAGGGCCAATTTGATCTCCAGGTCGCAACCCGTTTGCGGAACGAATTCGTGGTCGGTGCTGTCTTTGATCCGTAGCTCAAAATGATTGCACCGACTATTCAGTTCGGCTTGGAGACCGAAATCGGCATTTCGAGCGATGTCGAAGGAGAGGTGGACGTCGTGGCTGAATCGATTGCCCTGGTGCGCAGCGCCACCGAGCCCGGCGTTTGGATGTGCTGGGACTACAACTGCGAAGATCCGCACGTGGATATGCGCGGATTCCGGGTTCATGAGCTGCGCCAGGACACGGACGAAGCGAACTACTACGCTCAGGACGCGGCGCGCGAGCTGAGTTTTGTTGAAATCAAAAGCGACCTTGTGCTCGGCAACGGGGCGCGCTTCTACAACGACCACGCCCATCCGGAGTATTGCACGCCGGAATGTCGCACGCTCGATGAGCTGGTCGCGCATGACCGCGCCGGGGAACGCATTTTGATGGCTTGCGCGCGGCACCTGTCCGAGCAGCGCGGCGTGGCCGTCCGCCTCTACAAAAACAACACGGACTTCTGCGGTCACAGTTACGGTTGCCACGAGAATTACCTGCTCCCGAGGTCCTTGCCCTGGGAAACGCTGGCGCAGGGGATTCAGGCTTTTCTTGTCACACGTCAGATTTTTGCCGGCGCGGGAAAGTTCGCGGTGGAAACCGAGGACAAATTCCTGTCGCAGGGCTTCCAGATCTCCCAACGCAGCGATTTTTTCTGTGAACTGCAAAGCGTCGATACGATGCAGCGCCGGCCCATCATCAATACTCGGGATGAGCCGCACGCCAACCCGAAACGTTTTCGTCGTTTCCACGTCATCTTAGGCGATGCCAACATGTCGCCCTTTACCACGCGGTTGAAGGTAGGGACGACCGCCTTGGTGCTGGAAGCGTTGGTGCTGGACCCCAGGCGGACTTATCCCTTGCTGGCGGATCCGCTGCCGGCGCTAACGGCAATTTCACGCGATCCAAAGTTTCGCTGGGAAATCGCGCTCGATGGAGGTCGGACCTCGACGGCCCTGGCGCTGCAACGGGCTTACCTGTCAGCGGTTCGCGACGTCTGCGATTTGTCGGTCCCCTCGAAGGCGACGTTGGTTTCGGAATGGGAAGCAGTGCTGAACGACCTGGAGACCGACGTGATGCGCTGCCGCGACCGGCTGGACTGGGTCGCCAAGCTCGGACTGGTTCGCGATTTTCAAAGGGCACAGAATTTGTCGGACGACGATCCGTGGTTGCAGAGCCTGGACCTTGAATACCACCGGCTTGACATGTCGGAAGGTTTGTATTACGGGCTCGAACAATCGGGCGCGTTCCTTGGCGTGCCGGACGAGGGGACGGTGCGCCGGGCCGTTACGCAGCCGCCGACGACCCGCGCGACCGTGCGGGGCAAGTGTATTCAGAAATTTGCTTCGGCCGTTACGGCCGCGCAGTGGGACCACATAACGTTGCAAGGCCGCGAAGGGCCGATTAAGATTTCGCTGCTCGATCTGTTCGCCCCGGAAGACGTGTTGCGCTGCAGTCGTGCCATTGACGCGGCGCGGTCACCGGAGGATTTGCGAATTCTTTCGTAACGTGTCATTGTAAACCGCAACATATGCCTGACCAATCGCAGAAAACTCGTCCGGTGGCGCCGGCAGGGCCGGGGGGAGGGGGCGAAGGCCCCAGCGCGCCAAAAGTGGACAAGCCTAACGTAGATGAATTGCTCAAGCGGATGCGCAAGGTCGACCCAGACCAGGCCCGTCGCTACCGCCAACGCACCGGCCAATGAGCGATCCTTCTCCGCTTGCGGGCGACTTTTTTTCTTTGCTCGCCCGTCATCATGCTTCACCGCTGCGCGCCGCCGTCTCGCCTGAGGCGCCTGTTCAAACGCAGGCCACCACCGTTTTTGCGTTTCATTTTGCGGATGGCGTGTTGATGGGCGGCGACCGCCGAGCCACCGCCGGCAACGTCATTGTCACTGATTGTGTCGATAAAGTTCTCGAACTGGACGCGATGTCGCTGCTGGCCATAGCCGGCGTGCCGGCCACCGCGTTTGAAATGGCGCGCGTGCTCCAGACTTCATTTGAGTATTATCGGCGCAGCCAATTGCAATCGCTCAGTCTGCCGGCCAAAGTCCGCGCCCTGGCCCGGCTGTTGCGCGAAAATCTCCCGATGACAATGCAGGGCGTCGGCGTGGTCATGCCTGTTTTCGCAGGCGTGGACCAGACCGTTTCACCGCCGGCGCCGCAAATTTACTTTTACGATCCGCTCGGCGCGCAGTTCCACGCGGTCGGCTACGCCGCCTCCGGTTCGGGAGCGGGAACCATTCGCAGTCTCCTGAGCTTTCAGGACCGCTACGGCCAGCCGCGTCCGGCGCAGATGAACCTGCCACAGGCCGTGCAGTTCGCGTTGCGCCTGCTGATGGTTGCGTCGGAATTTGATTCGGCCACCGGTGGCGTGAATCCGGACGCGCACACGTTCGCGACGATCAAAGTGCTGCGCGGCTCCGGCGTGGAAACTGTCGCTGCGGAGAAACAAGCTGAATTGCTGAAGTCATGACTGAGGAACCGTATCGTTGGCTGGAAGCGATTGGCAACCGCCGCGAGTACGTGCGCGAGCAGCTTAAAGGCGGTTCGCCCGTTTTTGCCGCGTCTCTGCCAGACGGCATCCTTCTGCTCGGCGTGGGCACCGGCCATTCAAAGGTGTTTGAACTGTTCGACCGTCACGCTATCGCCGGGTTGGGGCATCCGGCCGACATCGAAAAAATCCGTCAGACAGCCATCGACGCGGCGCACCTGGAAGCATTCAATCGGGCCCCGGAGGACGTGAGCTTGCGGCGGCTGGTCGGTTTTGGTTTAAGCCCGCAACTCAAGACGAACTTCGAACAGATTTTCAGCGCTCCGTTCCTGGTGGAATGTTTGTTAACCGAAGTCGGCGCCGAACCGAACCAGGACCTGATCGCCCGGCTTCATTTCGACGGCGCTTTTCAACTGCACACAAAAGGTGTCGTGGTCGCTGCCAGCCAGTCTGAAGCGGAAGCCGCGGCACAAACCTGGCTGAATCAAACTCTGGCGGGAAAAGCGGATCGCAATGGAGCTGTCGAAGTTCTGCTTGAGGCGTGGTGGTGTCTGGCGGAAAACAAGCCTTTTGGTGACGGATTGCCTTCGGAAGCCGAGCGTCGTGACGGCTGGCGGAAGGCAGTCAACGGCCGTAGTATTGAAATCGGCTGGCTGGTGAGGAAGAGCAGCCGTCGCGCCCGCTACGAGGAACTCACGCCTGCGCTTTCAAGGTTATGAACCGCATCGTTGGCCTGGAAACAGAGTACGGTTGTTTGACCAACGACCCCTCTGGCCCGCCCAGTGCCGTCGGCCGCGTCCGGAATTGGGTTTTTGAGAAGAACCGTTTCGGTCTGGCGGATATGCACCAACGGGACTGGGACGAGCCGGCAGGCAACGGCGGTTTTCTGTTCAACGGAGGGCGGGCTTATGTGGACATGGGCCATCTGGAGTATTGCACGCCCGAATGTCTTTCTTTGATTGATCTGCTTCGCTACGACCGGGCCGGAGACGCGATTCTGTTGCAGGCGCTCAAGGAGATGCATTTGTCCGATCAGGTCAGCTTCATCCGCAACAACGTGGACCATTACTCCGGCGCGACCTTTGGTTGCCACGAAAACTACCTCGTGCGCCGGACCGCTCCATTGTCGGAGAACAACGTGCTGGCATTGCTGGCGTTTTTGACGCTGCGTTTGCTCTTCGCCGGATCGGGCCGGGTCGGTTCGACTCCGGGCGCGGAGTTGCGCGGCGATTTGTTGCGGCACGGCGCCGACAGCCATTTTCAAATCAGCCAACGCGCGGACTATATCAATAACGACCTGTTTGAGTGGGTGCAGTTCAACCGCGCCATCATCAACACGCGCGACGAACCGCTGGCGGACGCGCGGAAATACCGCCGACTCCATCTGCTGCACGGCGACACGAATGTTTTACCCAGCTCGCTGCTCTTGAAGGTGGGAACGACTGCGCTCGTGCTCGACTTGCTGGAGATGGATCGTTTGCCGAAGATCGTCCTGGCTGACGCGGTGATGACCTTTCGCAATTTGTCACATCAGCCCGACGGCCCGTGGTTGGTGCCGCTGGCCGATGGCCGCTGCGCGAACGCGGTGGAGCTGCTGTTCAAGTTTTTCGAGGCGGGGCGGAACGAGTTCTTCGGTCGCGATAATGAGACCGACATTGTCCTCCGCGTCTGGGAAGAAGTCCTCTCGGCGCTTTCGAGCCGGCCGGAGATTCTGGTGGGCAAAGTGGACTGGATCACCAAGCGTTGGTTGTTCCGCCAGTTCATGGAGCGAGAGAACGTCAATTGGAGCGATCCCTGGCTGAAGGCGCAGGACCTGGAGTTTCATCACGTTGATCCGACGCGAAACCTCGGAATGGCCCTGGCCCAGACGCCGTTCGCCTGGGACATCCCTCCCACGGACATTGCCGACGCCATGCGCTCCGCTCCGGTGAACACGCGTGCCCAGGCCCGTTCCCGCATCATGAAGATGCTGAAGAACCAGCACATTCGTTACTTCGTGGATTGGGAAGTGATCGACGCTGAAGGAGTCAATTCGCTGAACCTGCTGAATCCTTTCGATGCCTCGCCCGAAGAAGCCGATTCGTGGGCGCGGCAGCTTAACCTGATTTGACCTTTCCGGCTCTCCTCTGCCACAAGAAAGGAAAGCTACCTTGGAGCGACGCTTGCGAGGTGTCGCGTCTGCCGCTTCAGCCCGCCGGCCGCAGACCGGCGCGGACAAGGTTTCTCAACGTCCTTGAGGTAATCGCGCAGAAGGGCCGGTTTGTCGGACCGTCCGCCGCGCTGATAATCGTGCCAGAGCGTTTTGGCAACCGCGGACGGAGCGAGGCCCAGTTCCTTGCTCAGAAATTCAAACAACAACTCCACCAGGCGCGGCAGGGCGATTCCAGATTGACGTCCCAGCCTCGCATAGAGCCAGTCGCTCCAGCGCAGGAAAGCGGCGAACGGCGACTTCGTTGTGCTCCAAATCAACGGCGTGGTCTCCACAAAGTTTCCGCTGTTGCCGACCAGATCCCAGAAGCGGGCGAATCGGCGCAGACGCTGCATCGTGGCGAAATCGATGAGTTTGTTTTGCAGAATTTCGTACGGCGGCTTCGGATGATAGACCATCTGCCACTCAGCGTCGTGTCGAACGATTGGCGTGCCGCGCAATCGCTTCAAAATGCCGACCTGAATTTCCTGTGGATGGAGCGCAGCAAGGCGATCAAAACCCGCGCCAAAACTTTCCAGAGATTCCCCTGGCAGGCCGACAATCAAATCGGCGTGGACGTAAACTCCCGTGCGCTGGCGAAGAAATCCAATGTTGTCTGCGAGCTTGTCATAGTCCTGTCGGCGGCTGATCCATCCGCTGACTTCCGGGTTGAACGTCTGAATGCCGACCTCGAATTGCAGCGCCCCCGGTGGAAACTTCGCGACGAGTTCGCGCAAGACCTGCGGGAGCCGGTCGGGAATCATTTCGAAATGGACGAACAAACCGGGCCGGTAGCGTTCATGGAAAAATTGCAGAATCGTTTTGCTGACGTTGAGGTTCAGGTTGAACGTGCGGTCAACGAACTTGAATCGTTGCACGCCACGGCCGAGCAAACGCTCCAGAGCATCGAGCAGGGCAGGCAAAGGAAACAGACGCACGGGAACGTCCAGGGACGACAGGCAAAACTCGCAGGTGAACGGGCAGCCGCGCGAGGCCTCCACGTAAATCACGCGATGCGCTGCGTCTTCCTCAGTGTATAAATCGTAGGGCAAAACCAACTTGTTCAAGTCGGGCAAATCGGCGGCGATAACCTTCTGCGATGGCGCATTTCCGGCGAGGAATTGCGCGCAAACCTCGGCGAATTTTAAATCCGCTTCGCCGGTGATGACGTAATCGGCCAACCGGACAGCCTCCTGTTCCTCAACTTCAAAGCTGACTTCCGGCCCGCCGACGATGACCGTTATCCGTGGCCGCACACGTTTGAGGGCGGCGATCACTTCGATCGTCTGAGCCGCGTTCCAGATGTAAACGCCGAAGCCGATGATTTCAGGTCGCAGCGCCAGCAGCGCTTCCACGACATCGAGCGTCCGCTGATTGATATCAAATTCTACCAGGCAGGCGTGTGACTTCAACCCGCCCAGATTGGCGAGCAGATAGCGCAGTCCAAAAGCGGCATGGATGTATTTCGCGTTCAGCGTGGTCAAAACGATGTCGGCCATAAAGACAGGAGGTTTTATCACAGTCGGTTGCTTGTGCGCAAAGGGAATAGGCGGCTCCAATCAACTGTTTTGGAGCAGGATGTCGATTTTCCAACCGTGAGCAACTTGAGAACAAAGTAGTGAATAAGAAGTGAATAAAATTTCCTTTGCGCTTGGGTGATTATGAGCGAAGGTAGGTTGTTCGTTCCTGTTAGCCCGTTCGGCTGTTCCTTGCGCGAGTCAGAAATCGTAGCGGCCATCGTTATGAACAGTTTGTTCACAAAACCGCAAACCGACGAATCCCCGGCAGAAGGTGAAGTGTTCTTCGCGCTCATCGCTTACGAGGATTCATTGACCCGCAACCGCGCGATGCAAATTTGCGACCGGCTGATGGAAAAATTCTGGATGGACATGGAGTTTGACCTCAGTTGGTGGCGTTTCGATTTTTTGCGCGACGCCGGGATCGTCAAAGCTGCGGCGAATGCGGCAGCGCGATCCGATTTGATACTCATTTCCGCCCACGCCGGCCGCGAACTGCCGTCGCATGTCCAAAAGTGGATCGAGACCTGGGTGCCGCGTCGTGAACTGGGAAACGGCGTCTTGGTGGCGATGATTGGAACCTCCGAGGACCAGATCAGAGGCCTGACACCCATCCATGTTTACCTGCGCGAAGCGGCACAGCGAGGGAACCTGGATTATCTGCCGCAGGTCGTCGATGCGCCTTTGAACGAACTGAACACCTCAATCGAAACGATTTCGAAGCGCGCGGAGAAGGTGACTTCACTCCTGGATGGAATCCTCCATCGCCCGAGCATCCCAACGCGTTGGGGAATCAACGAGTAGTTCCGCAGGCCTCCTGCCGGCGCGGTTTGGTTCCAGCAGCGCCGGTGCGGCCGGGCGTTCTGGTAATTGCTTTCACCGAAGCCCTGGATTAGCATCCCGCCATGAAAACGCTTTTGCGGCGCGGTTTCGCGCACGGTCTGTTATTCAGCGCTTTATTATTCAGTTGGCTGTTCGTGGGCTGCGCTTCCAGTTCCAAGGTGAATTGGGACAGCCGCATCGGCAACTTTTCCTACGATCAGGCGGTGGCGGAAAAGGGACCGCCCGACAAATCGACCAAGCTAAATGACGGCTCGACTGTGGCCGAGTGGTTCATCAAACACAGTTCGAGCTTTTCCTTCGGAGTCGGCACCGGATTTTATAGCGGCGGCAGCGCGGTGGGTGTCGGCCAGACCATCGGCACGGTTCCTTCAGGCGAATACCTGCGCTTGACCTTCGGCCCCGACGGGAGGCTGACCAGGTGGGAACGTGTCCGGCATTGACTTTCAGAATGGTTGTAGCGGCGGTCTATGACCGCCGAAACCGTCTGGCCAGGCTGAAGTTCGACGTTCGGAGGGCGGCGCCACCTGGCCTCACAACCATGGAAAACATATTGAAAGACTTCGTACTGCACTTCTCAGCGCTGTTTATCGCTGTGATGTTCGGCATGACGTTTCTTTGGCTTTTGATTCGCTCGGCTTCTGATGCTCGTCCGCCTTTTGTGAATCCCAAAGTTTTCCCAGAGTTGGCGGGATTGGACAAGGAGGAGCAGAAACGTTTACTGGCCGAAGCGATGAGGCAGTCGTCACGTCACTGGCGCTCGTTCGTTCCGTTCCTCGTGTTTAGCGTCTTCTTTGCGGCTGGTGCCGTACTGGCCCGCACACTCCCAAAAGTCACGACGATTCCGGATTCGTTTTTGGAGACAACAATCACCGTTGGGGTCTTCGTGTTACCGGGCGCCTGGCTTGCCGGCAGACTGTTAGCAAAGCACATACGACCCTTTTTGAAGAAATGTATCGAGAGTTCAGATAAGCCCGTTTAGGCAGCATCAAGCACCAAGATGAAAGCTTTGAAAGTCACATTCAAACCAGAGCGAGATTTGCAGGAGCCGTCCGTACCTCACGCAATGAAACCCTATTTTCTTAACGTTGATCTGGAAATCACCACGGCAACGAAGCTTGAGGCCGTCATCACTGAGATGGGCAGGCATGTGATCGTGTTGCACTCGGGTCTAGCGGCGGCGAGGAAGAAGCATCTGCTTGTGTTGGAGAGTTCTCGGCAGCACGCAGGGCCGGACTCCGCCATTCACGCGCTCTGCTCGGTGATTGAGGCTCTTTCTCGTGCCGCGCGACGAATGTTGGATGGCGCGCGGAAGGAGTTTGATATTGGTTACGAGTTGCGTGCTTGCGAACGTTTCTCACGGTTCAGGTTGCGACCAGACACTTTGGAGCGCATTGTGAGACTTGGAGCTACTTTGGCCGTGACTTACTATCGAGGTGAGAGTGATGACGGCAACAAATAGGGTCGAGTCATGAACGCACTCACTAAAGAGCAAATTCAAAAACTTGAAATGAAACGTTTGATCCAGCTTCAATGCTCTGCCGCTTTCCGGCTCTTGCTTTCGGCGATGACTTTTTGTTCAAGCTCGCGCGGCATCTCTTCGTAGTGGCTGAATTCTTCGGTGTGGATCCCGCGGCCGCCGGTCAGCGAGCGAACCGTGGTGGCATAGTGGTAAAGCTCCATGGCAGGGACTTGCGCCTTGACGACTTGAAAAGAGCCGTCGGTGTCCATCCCCAGGATTTTTCCGCGGCGGCTGGAGAGGTCGCCGATCACTTTTCCGAGCGTGTCTTCGGGGATTTTAATTTCGAGGTTATAGATCGGTTCGAGCAAGCCGGGCCGGGCGTTGGTGAACGCTTCCTTGAACGCTTCCTTACCGGCGATTTGAAACGAAATATCGTTGGAATCCACCGGGTGCATTTTGCCGTCGTAGAAATCAATCTTCAAATCCACCA
>WNFW01013427.1_pt1 | contig 12046 bp, 11 predicted proteins | sample 5400131 | NCBI WGS metagenome assembly WNFW01 (sample SAMN13153362, study PRJNA577476) | soil metagenome | isolation source: 20 cm soil or saprolite under grassland replicate 1 | place: USA:California | collected 2016-06-15
TTCGCGGCTTTGAGCAGCGCGCGTGTCGCCCCGGCCGCCGCCTTCGGATTGGCCGCGAGAAATTTTCCATTCACGATGACAGCGCAGCAATACTCATCCTTGTAAGGAGCATCCTGCGCCTGATCGGCGACGTTCTTCACTTTACCTTCGGCGACTAACAGGCTGCCGATCGGCTCGGAGTCTGCGACTGCGTCGACTTCGCCTTTGTCGAGCGCGAGCCCGAGCTCACCGGCGGGAAAAACGCGCCAGGTTATTTCCTTCGACGCATCAATGCCGTGCGCGCCAAGCACGCGATTCGCGAAAATGAACGGCGGTGTCCCCATTCCCGGAACGCCAATTCTTTTTCCCCGCAAATCTGTAATCGAATTGACGCTGCCGTTCTTGGCCGCCTGGACTCGCAAACAACCGCGATGAATTCCGCCGGTGAATTTCACGTCCAGGCCCTGTTCGATCGGTTTTAGGAAATACATCACCAGGTGATGGGTAATGTCGAAACCTCCGAGGGCCAGGATATCCTTGTAGTTCGCCCATTCGCACTTCACTAAACTGACATCGAGTCCTTCTTCCTTGAAAAATCCCTTCTCGACCGCGGTAAAGATGGGCGCTTCGCAAGTGATCCCGATGTAGCCAACCCGAACCTTGTTTGAAGTTGCCGCCGAATCTGCCCTGTTCCCTCCACAGCCGATGAGAAGGAAGAGGGTTGTAGCAACGAGTGCGATCGACCGCAGGGTGCGCATGCAACCGCAAGTATTCGGCAGGCGCGAATCGCGTCAACGATTCTTTCGCAAAAACGTCAGAGCGCAACTAATCCGCGTGACGCAAATACATCGCCATGCCGCCAAGGTCTATCACGGCAAAATTGAAGGAAAGATGTTCCTCGCCCAGAAGACCGGCATTTGCTTCGCCCGAGCTCTTCGATTGAATTACCGCGCTGTCGATCGGCGCCATCAGTACTTCCGCATTTGGAATTTTGAAATCGCCAATTTGCAATTCTTTTGCGTTACCCGCGGAAATGGGCACGCGTCTGCCATCTGTGGTCTGTGAAAACAAGCGCCCAGGGCCGATCGTTCCTGGAACGATGCCAGATTGCACGGCAATCTCCTTTCCGAGCAGTGTGGTGGTTGCGCCTGTATCGACGATCAATCGTGTTGCGTGACCATTGATCGCGGCCGGCACGTCGAAGTGACGATTCCCGGTCAACCGGATCGGAATCCGAGTAAACCCGCGCCCGGCGAGAAAGGCCGCCAGCTGCTGACTCGTCCCAGCGTTCGGCCCGGTAGGACTGATATAAATTTGCTGCCGCCCACAGTCGATCACCATCCCGAACTTCACCATCTCGCGCGCACCGAACAAACCGTCGATGTGAGACAGGCGGCTGTAATAATTAAGATCGGATTCGTCCGCGAGCGCGACTGGCACGTTGGTAATCGTGCAATTGCCCATGGCGATGGAATTGACTTTGCTGACGCCGTAACGTTCCCACTTTTTCCCGAATACGCCCCCGGCTGTTACCGGCGTGTCCTTAATTGATAATCCGAGTGTGCCCGCGCTGCTCTTGTCGATCAGCGTAATCGGTGCGCCAGTGTCGATCAGTAATCCCGTACGTCTGCCGTCGATACTGGCAGAGACAAAGAGGTGATTTCCAAATCGTCGTTGCAATGGTGCTCCACCGAAGCCGTGACTGGCAAAAAAATCTCTGAGAGTGCCGCCGCTCGACGCCGCAGGCGCGGCTGCCTGGCCGAACAGTGGTGTAAAGCAAATGATGGCGGCGACGGCGAGTCCAAGGGGGGAGTTTTTCATGGCTTTCTCTAATCCAGTTCGAAATGCCGTACCAATACGGATGTCTAGAGCAGCTGATAAGGATCGACATCCACCGTGGCGACGACGTCTTCCGGCAGTGGCAATTTATCGAGCGTTTCGCGCACGAGCCGGCTTAACCGCATGATTGCTTCGCCGCGCAGCAAAATGTGAAAACGAAATTGGCCCTGCAGCTTTTCCAACGGCGCCGCGGTGGCATCGCCAAGGATAAATTCGGAGCCGAGCGATTCTTTTAAACGGCGGACCAAAGTTTCGGCCGATAATTTGGCCCGGCCTTCATGTGCAGATCGGACCGTGATCAAAATGGCGTGTTTAAACGGCGGAAAGTCGCAGCGTTCCCGAAACTCGAGCTCCTGCTCGAAGTAACCGGCAAAATCGTGATGCCGCGCAAATTGGATCGACGGACTAAACGGCGTGTAGGTTTGGACGAAGACTTCCCCCGCCGTTTCGCCGCGGCCAGCGCGTCCCGCCACCTGCGTGAGTAATTGAAAAGTGCGTTCGCCCGCGCGGAAATCAGGAAGATGCAGCGCCAGATCCGCGTTGATAATTCCGACCAGCGTCACATTTGGGAAATGGAGACCTTTTGCGATCATTTGCGTTCCGACCAGGATGTCGATCTTGCCCGTGCGGAAATTCCTTAAAGTTTCGCGATAAGCTTCTTTCCGGGTCATCGAATCCGCGTCCATTCGGCGCACGTTCGCTTTTGGAAAAAGGTGAGAAACAGTTTCGGCACTGCTGCGGTGTGTCCGCAAAGGTGGCAACTCAATCGTGCCATGTGTCGATGGAACGTGAGCGCGACACTGCAGTTAGGACAGTTCCGGGCCTCACCGCAATTGCTACAGAGCAGCGAAGTCGAAAATCCGCGGCGATTTAAGAACAGAATCGTCTGCTCACGTTTTTCGAGCCGATCGGCAATCGCTTGCGACAATTTTTCCGAAAGAATCGGAGCGATCTTCTCTTTTCGCCGTTCTTGACGGAGATCGACAATTCGCATCAGCGGCATGCGTTGATGGTCGACACGCTGCGTCAGAGCGAGCAGCTCATATTTGCCGGTAATCGCATTGTAATAACTCTCGAGCGATGGCGTGGCGCTGCCGAGCACCACCGCGCATTTCTCGATCTTGGCGCGCACGACCGCGACGTCGCGCGCATGATAGCGCGGCGCTTCTTCCTGCTTGTAAGTCGTCTCGTGTTCTTCATCGACAATGATGAGTCCGAGATCCTTCAGTGGGGCGAAGACCGCGCTGCGCGCACCGATGACGATCCGCGCGCGTCCGGAATGGATCTTGTGCCATTCGTCGTGGCGCTCGCCTTCCGATAAATGGCTGTGCAGCACCGCAACCACTTCGTGTGCCTCGGCAAATCGACTCTTGAAGCGTTCGACCGTTTGGGGTGTGAGCGAAATTTCCGGGACGAGAACGATCGCGCTTTTACCGCGCTCGAGCGCAATTCGAATTGCCTGCAAATAGATTTCGGTTTTGCCGCTGCCGGTGACACCATGCAGCAGAATTGGTTTGGCTGTTTCGGAAGCCGCCAGCGCGTCGGTAATTTTGGTCAGCGCGAGAGCTTGTTCTGGGTTGAGTTCAAGATTGGTCGTCTCAATAAACTGCTCCTCCGCATGCGGATCGCGCTCGACCGCTTCTTCGCGCAGCTCGATCAACCCGCGCTTGGCGAGTGCGCGCAGAGTTTGGTTATCGAACGAAGTCTTGCGCAACAATTGAGCGGCCGGCATCGGTTTCTCCAGTTTGGCAACCGCTTCGAGTAATTCGGCCTGACGTGGCGCTCGCTTTCGCAAGTTGTCGATCTTCTCGGTGTCGATCGTTGTCATCGGCTGCACGAATAGTTGTTTTTTCCAGCCGACCTCTGCGCGCCGGATCACCTGCGGCAGGAGACTGCGCATGACGGTTTCGAGCGCGCAGCAATAATAGGTGCTCATCCATTTCGCCAGCTCGAGAAGCGATGCACTGATTGCTGGAGCTTCGCCCACCAGCGCTTCAATTGGCCGGATGCCCTTCGCGTCACTTTGTTCGAGCGTCGTCAGAACGGTGGCGAGCGCGGATTTGTCGCGAAACGGGACCCGGACGCGCGAGCCGATACCAATGCGGTCGGCCAATGTTTCCGGCACGGAGTAATCGAGCTCGCGTTGAATGGCGCGGTCGATGATCACGCGAACGTAATTAGGCTTCATCATCTTGCTGGCCGACAATTTAATTGAAGTTTAGGTCGATCACGAGCATGAGGAGCACGAAATAAGATGGCCCGGTTCGCCTTAAAACTGATTCTGTGTTTGCTGGTCGCCTTGGCGGCGGGATTCGGTTATCTCGCACTCCGGTCCGGCGATGCGCTCTATAGTTTTTACGAATGGGTCAGTCCGGCGCGTTTCCAACAATACGACAGACTCATTCTATCAGTAGCGACGGAACACCAGCTCGATCCCATGCTGGTCAAAGCTGTCGTCTGGCGCGAGAGCCGGTTTGATCGTCAAAAATATGGAACCGCCGGCGAGCGCGGCTTGATGCAAGTCAGCGAGAAAGCCGCGAATGAATGGGCGCGCGAACGCAAGATCGACAACTTCCAGGTCGACCAACTCTTCGATCCAAAGACGAATCTTGAGGCCGGGTCGTGGTATTTGCGGCGCGCTCTCGACCATTGGCAGAACGAATCCGAGCCGTTGCCGTTTGCGCTGGCTGAATACAACGCCGGTGCGAGCCGGGTCCAGCGCTGGATTGGGGCCGGTGGAATCACGAGCAGCCAATTTCTTGGCAACATCGATTTTCCCGCTACGCGCAAATATGTTCAATCGATTCTCGATCGCTACGCTTTTTACAAAAAGCGCGGCCGAATGTGAGTCCGCGTTTGCTTAGACGAATTCGCTGCCAATTTTCGCGTTGAGCGGAATGACGTGGTCGATCTTGAACGGCAGATCGACGCCGCGCTGTTTCAAGGCCGGAATCACGCTTTCGGTCGGAATGTTTCCAACGAGCGAATTTTGGGCGAACGGGCAGCCGCCCAGTCCGCCGATCGCGGAATCAAATCTGCGGCAGCCGGCGTCGTAAGCGGCGAGAATCTTCCCGATCGCATCCTCCGGCGTGCTGTGCAAATGGACGCCGATCTCGCACGCGTTACTCGATTTCATCACGTTTGTGACGACTTTGTGAATCAGTTTTGCGTCTGCCAGTCCAACCGTGTCGGCGAGCGAGATTAATCGAATGCCAAGCCCGGCGATTCGCGCAATTGCTGTCCGAAGCTCATCTTCGTTCGACGGGTCGCCGTACGGATTCCCGAATGCCATCGAGACATAAGCGACAAGATCGAGATTCGCGTTATTGATCCGGCGCGTAATTGCGTTGAGCGTCTTGAAATTTTCTTCGGGTGATTGATTCTGGTTTCGCCGCAAAAACGTGGGCGAAATCGAGCACGGGTATCCGAGCGTCGTCACGCGCTTGGTCGAAATTGCCCGCTCGGCCCCCTTTTCGTTGACCACGATTCCAATGATCTCGACGTCACCGGGCGGATCGAGTTGTTCGAGAACTTGCTCGCTGTCGGCCATTTGCGGCACTGCTTTTGGCGAAACAAAACTGACGGCGTCGATATTTTTGAAACCGGCCCCGATAAGAGTACCGAGATATTGCACTTTCCTCTCGGTCGGGATCTGGCGCGGCAGGCCCTGCCAGGCATCGCGCGGGCACTCGATTAACTTTACCGACTGGTTCGCCATGTTCGGAATCTTCGGTAACGGTTCAAGGGAATGACAAAATCGCAAATCGCCGACGTTTTGCAGGAAATTGCGACGTTGCTCGAATTAAAAGACGAAAACCCGTTCAAGATTCGAGCTTACGCCAACGCCGCGCGTTCTTTGGAAACCTTTGGCGGAAATCTAGCCGATCTTCAGGATGAAGAAGCGCTCGCGAAAATTCCGGGAATCGGAAAAGCGATCGCGGCTAAGGTCAAGGAACTGGCGGCAACGGGGTCGTTGAAGTACCTCGAGGAATTGCGGGCGGAATTTCCAGCGGCCATCCTGGATTTGTTTTCGATTTCCGGACTCGGGGCCAAGAAGATCAAAGCGCTTTACGAGCAACTCCACATCAGCTCGGTCGAGCAATTGCGCGAAGCGTGCGAATCCGGTCGAGTGGCGCGATTGCCCGGCTTTGGCGAAACAACGCAGGCAAAGATTTCCACGGCAATCGAGCAACGCGCGAAACATTCCGGATATTTTCAATTTGGCCAGATTGCCGCCGGAGCGGAATCCCTTCGAAGAGATCTGGCGGCGCGCCCCGATGTGCTCCAGGTCGATGTCGCCGGAAGTTATCGGCGGCGAAGGGAAATTGTGCGCGATGTCGATCTTGTAGTGGCGACGAAAAAGCCTGCGGCGATTACGGAATTCTTCGTCAAACACGCGCTGGTGGAATCGATCATCGCCCAGGGTCCGACGAAAACGAGCGTGCGATTGCGTTCCGGGATTCAGTGCGATCTTCGCGTGGTCAGCTCGGCCGAGTATCCATTTGCGCTCAATTACTTTACCGGCAGCAAAGAACACAACATCGAGATGCGCAGTCGCGCGCTGCAGCGGGGATTGACCTTGAACGAATACCGCCTGGCGCGTTTGCCGCCCGATCCCAAAGCGAAAAAGGGCCGGGCCGGACGGCGAGTTCGAAAATCGACGACTAAGATTCCAACGGTGCGCGAGGAAGCGGATTTATATCGCGCTCTTGGACTTGATTTCGTGCCGCCGGAGTTGCGCGAAAACTGCGGCGAATTCGAAGCAGCGGAAAATCATTCCCTGCCGCGATTACTCGAGCAGGATAATTTACGCGGCACTTTTCACTGTCACACCGTCGCGAGCGACGGCCACAATACGCTCGAGGAAATGGCCGCGGCTGCGCAGGAGCTTGGCATGGAATATCTCGGGATCGCCGAACACAGCAAAAGCTCGATTCAGGCGCACGGAATCGACACGGCCAAGCTGCGCTCGCAGATTGGGGCGATTCGCAAATTGAACAAGACGTTCGACGGCTTTCGCGTGTTCGCTGGCGTCGAGTGCGACATCTTGCGCGACGGGAAGCTCGATTTCGAGGACGAAATCTTGGCTGAACTGGATTTCGCGGTTGCTTCAATTCATTCCGTCTTCAATCTCTCGGAGGCAGAGATGACCAAGCGAATCATTCGCGCGATGGAGAATCCGTTCATCACCGTTCTCGGGCACCCGACTGGGCGCTTGTTGTTGAAACGCGATCCATACCTCGTCGATGTTCCGGCCGTGCTCGAGGCCGCGGCTGCGACTGGAACCTGGATCGAACTCAACGCTGCGGCGAAGCGACTCGATCTGGATTGGCGATGGTGGCCGCTGGCGAAACAGAAAGGCGTCAAATGTGTGATCAACCCCGACGCGCATCGCACCGAGCGATTGCAGGATTTATGGTTCGGCGTCGGGATCGCGCGCAAAGGTTGGCTGACGAAGTCAGATGTGATGAATTGCCTGCCGCTCGGCAAAATTGAATCAGCGTTGCAAGCAAAGCAACGGCGCGCGAAAGCTTAGATTTTTTCTCGCTGCGGCAAAAATAGAGTCAGACATTTGCAGGCGCCGCCGGCTTTAAGGAATTCGGTCATTGGGAGCTGATGGCATCGGTAGCCGCGACCAGTCAGCGCGGCGACGAGTTTGGGCGCGCCTTCCGGCACAACGATGTCGCGCTCGATCACAACGGCATTGCAACAAAAATGCATTGCCTCCTCCGGTGCGACGTCGATCAGATCGGAAACGTGCTCGCGAATGGCGTGCTGACCGTATTCATCGAAAGCAGCGGGAAACCAAACCGCCGCGCCATCGGGCAACGGGCAAAAACAAGTGTCGAGATGATAAAAGCGCGGATCGACCAGCTCCGCAGAGACGACGAGACAGCCGAGCATCTCGGCGACCGCGCGATGCGACTTGATGTCGGAACGGAACTTGTAACCGCAAAAAAGGATGTCGCCGGCAAAAAGCGCGTCGCCTTCGCCTTCGAAATAGTAATCGTTGGACAACCAGGAAACTTGGAAACCGCGTTTTTCCATCCAGCTGGCAAAATGCGGCGCCTCGCCGGCGCGCTCTTTGTGCCGAAAGTTGCTCGGGATAAATTGTTTACCGACAGCGAGTCCGGCGTTGGCGGTGAAAACCATGTCCGGCAACTTTGGTTGCGGCGGGACAAGCTCAATTTTGCAATTCAGTTTGGAAAGGATCGCGTGCAAGCCGCGCCACTGTTTTTGCGCGAGGGCCGCTTCCGCCCCGCGCGCCCGGCTCATCCAGGGATTGATCTCGTACTCGATGCCGTAGTAATCCGGCGGGCAAAGAAGGAGTTCGCGCATAAGATGACAGTTACTTATCGCCGAGTTGAGGGCGTTTTACTTCTGCGCCCTCCTCGCGCAAACGCTGAATCAGCGCCGAGATTTCGATCCGGGCCAAACTCGGATCGACGCGTTTTTGGCCAATCTTAAATTCGACAATATTAAAAGTGGCGCCGCGGGTCACGATCTGGTCCAACACCTTTGGCAGCGTGAGCGAATCGATGATGTGGCCACGTAACTCGATCGTTTCCGAAAACATCGATAAAATTAGCCGATGAAGCTCCCCTGCGCCAATTGCGCCAATGCGATGCTGGATCGACACTCTGGAGAAAGATCGACATGAAAAAACCGAATGTGCGCGGACCGTCACCGGCGCGAAAAGCGCATCTGGTATTGCGCGAAAATTTAAATCGCAAATCGAAGCCGGCTCCTGCGTGGCCGGTTCGTGAACGTGTCGGAAAGCCATCGCAGCGCACCAATTCCCGCAGCTCTGTTTATGGAAAAGATTGACGGGCTCACCGGCTTAACCAACAAGATCGCGGCCAGGCTCGCGACTAAGCCCGAGATTTTCGTCATTCATCCGGCGGAACTCCGGATTTTGCGATCAATGTCCGATCAAGATCTTCGTGCGTTCGCAGCGGAGAATGGCTGGCGCGTGGTCCGTCGCCTCGGTGGGCGACAGATTGAGTTCTATAACGACGCTGGGACGCGCGCGAGCATGTAGCGCTGCTTAACTGATCGTGAGACTGGCTGTCGCGATGGCGCTGTAGTTGTAGCCGCTGGTCTGCTTTTGAGCTTTTCTCGGCACACAAACAGCGGGCGAATTATAAAGCCTTATATGTGTAGCTATTTATAATCCAGGTGCCGTTAACCTGGGAACCCAGTGTCACATAAATCGTGCGCCCATCAGTAGGGATGTTGTTCACGGTTTTCGAACGCACCGTCACTACTCCAGAGTTATAAACGTCAGCCTTATTTGGCGAACTGCCTACGAAAAGGAAATAAGCGGTCGCGCTACCGGCGCTCCAAGTAAAAGTGACGCTAGAAGAAGTAAAGGTCGACCCAGGTACCGGAGTCAACATTACTGCCGACCCAGTAGGCGACGGCGTAGGCGTAGGAGTTGGCTTGGCTGTCGGTGTAGGACTTGGCGTTGCGGCCGACGTGGGGGTTGGAGTTGGTGTGACGGTCGGGGTCGGCGTTGGAACTGGGGTGGGAGTTGGGGTAGGCGTAGCTGAAGGATTGAATGCTTTATAAGTGTAATAATTCGATACCCATGAATTGTTGACTTGAGAAGCGAGCCTCACGTAAACGGTCCGACCGTCGGTTGCAATATTATTTACTGTGGTCGAGAGCACATGCAGTTGGGACGGGGAATAGTAAATGTCGAGCCCGTTCTGCGAACTGCCCAGAGTGAGTGCATAGGCTGTAGCACTACCCGCACTCCATTGGAAGGTAACGCTCGACGAGTTGAAGGTGGAGCCCGGCGGCGGATTCAGCATTACCGCTGGTCCTGTAGGCGCCGGAGTGGGAGTGAGCGTCGGAGTTGGAGTCCCCCCGGGAGTAGGAGTCGGACTCGGGGTAGGCGTCGGGCCGCCCAGACCAACGGTCAGAATTCCAGTGCCGGTCGCGATCTGCCCGTCAGGATTTGTGATCGTCACATTTTGCGAGCCCGCTGATGCGGCGGTTGTATTCAAATTCAACGTGACGTGCGTTGGATCGACATAGGTTATCGAGTTCACCGTGACACCGCCGGTCACGCTCGCGCCGATCCGTTTGGCAAAGCCCGTTCCCGGATCGAAAAATCCGGAGCCTGACGATGACGTGCCTGTGATCGTTACGCTAATGGATGATAATCCGGTGGCCACGCTCGAGCTCGCGGACGATGGCGTAGCGGGCGCCGGCGCGATTAGCTTGGCTACTTCCAAACCATAAGTGTTACTTCCATCGCAAAATTCCTGGATCGTCCACATCGTCATGTCATCGCTGGGATCGACACTGGTGAATGAGTAATCGCCCCATCGATGCGGACTGCCGTCCGACGGATTGTAAGAGGTGCTGCTGCCGGTGAGGAGCGTCGGCGCGTTGACTGTTCCTAGTGTGTCAGTTGCGAGACGCCCTGCGGTAGCGGCGTTAATGCGGAAAGCCGGCCCGGCAGTGCTAAAACCAAACGCCGCATGTCCTTGGCCAGACACCACCACAGATGGAATCCAATACCAACGAGCCGAGGAAGCCGTCGCTGCTGAATCGAAAATGGTGCCGGATTCAACAACTGTCGGCGTTCCTGAGCCGACCGGCACACTCAGTTCGTACCAACGCGCCGCATCGCGATCGCGACTCGGAGATGCGACTCCAGTAGAATCCACGGCGATGTTATGTGCAGTCCACAACCTGCCGTTACGAATGTGGGCCGCAAACAACCGGTCATCGAGCGCATCGAGCTGTCCGCTCGTTCCGCTGGCGTTGACGTTAATCGGCAGCGCCGTCGCGTTTACGGTGATCGCGATATTCGCCGAGATGGCGGGCGTTCCGCCCGGATCGCTAATGCGACGCATGACCAATCGCCCGAAAGTGGAGTCGCTTGGTCCGATGATGTACCCCTCGGTCGCAGCCGGGTCGTAATTATCGACACCGCGCGGGCTGTCGGGTCCGTCCCCGCCTGAAATCAATCCACGAAACGCGGTTACCACGATCGGTCCCCCATTCAAAATCGAGCTCTTGCGCACGACGAAGGCGGACGTGCCGGCAAAACTGCCGCTGACCGCGCCAAACATGTTTCCGCCGATATAGAGAGCGTTATTATCGACGCCGAGTGATGGATAATCGAGAAACTGGCCTGTGTTTGCGCCGCCGACAGTGTTCTGTGGGATAAAATAAAACGACCAGACCGTATTTGCAGTTATTACACCGGCGCTCGCCGCATTGGAGACCGCGATCAGAACACGATTTGGCATATCGCCGACGCTGCTCGACGAACTGCTGGGCACGTCGATGATGATCAGGATCCAGCGGCCGGATAACCGATCATACCGGACTTGGGGATCGCTGGAGAAATTAACTGGTGCATTCGTCATCACCGACGAAAAGAAAATGTCCGGATCGGCGTTGATCACGCCGTCGGCGGCACCGGTGGTTTTGTTGAACGTCCGGAGCCTGCCGTTGACGAAAATAAAAAATTGCGACGGACCAACTGCGCCCATCGAATCGGGTGGGAAAGCGCCGGTCTGCGTCGGACCGGTTACGCCGTCAAATGTCAACCCGAGGGTTTGCGCGATGAAAGGGCCAGAACTTACGTTGGTAGAGGCACTGGCCATGCTCGGCGCGGTGTGGGCCTGACCCGGAGCCATTTGTCGATCCAACCGCGCCGCCGGATCTTGCGGCCGACTTTCGCGGCCGGGGATCTCAAATTCGCGCTTAATATAAACGTTCTTCCGCGGTCCGTGCGCGGCCGGGTCGGCCATAATATCAGCCGTGCGGCGTTCCACCGCGCGGTCGCCCACTGATTCTTCACCGCGAATCCGCTCCGGCGCGGGACCAGCAATCTGACCAGACCCTGCGCCAACGCAGAGAAAGAACAGACCACACAGGCCGGCGATACGAAAACGTGACGTCAACATACTGTTCGGGAGGAGCATAAAAGCGCAGCTAGATTGGTGCCGTGGGGGGCAAGAGGGCGGGGGTTATCTCCACCTTTGAACACAACGCAAATGGAATTGTTGCGCTCAAGTTTTTTTCAGTCGGGCGTAGTATTGCCCGAAAAATATGCCGTCAGCGGACTTGTCGCCGAAGCCGTCCGATGCTTCTCGCCCAAACCAATTTCGTGCGCTTCGCGGCCTGCCTCGATCGCTTTTTTGAATGCTTGCGCCATGCGGACAGGGTCAGACGCGATTGCGATCGCGGTATTCACCAAAAC
>WNFW01002776.1_pt1 | contig 12042 bp, 9 predicted proteins | sample 5400131 | NCBI WGS metagenome assembly WNFW01 (sample SAMN13153362, study PRJNA577476) | soil metagenome | isolation source: 20 cm soil or saprolite under grassland replicate 1 | place: USA:California | collected 2016-06-15
GGCACGGCACAATGGGGACCCAAAAACAAAGAGCGCACTGCGGCATGGTTCGCGGGGTTTATGCCAGCTGATCAACCGCGATATGCATTCGCAGCACTCTACGAAGGCGACGTCGGCAGCAAAGTCCACGGCGGCTCTGCAGCTGCCCCAATGATTGCCGATGTTTTCAAAGAAATTTACAAGAGCGAAAAGGTAGTCGGCCAGCGACAGCGTCGCGAGCGCGAGCAGCCGGAAGTCCGCCGCGCCGAGCCAGTAGAGGAAGAAGACGAATCAGACTAATCGTCTTACAGAACGCCTGTGATCCCGAACAAAGTGAGGGACCTCACAATCACAGTGCACGGTCTCTCAGACCTTGGGTGATTAAGCTATGTGTGCGAGATCCTTCGCTTGCGCTCAGGATGACGTGCTACGCGACCGCAGTTTCCTTCGGCAGCTCCATCGTGCCCTTGAACTTCGGTGGTGCCTCCTCGATTCCGAAATTCTCAGAATAAAGTTGCTCGATCTTCGTCATGTCGTCGGCAGTAAGCGACGGGCATTCCGGTGCTTTGGCGAATTCAACGAGCTGTTCTTCGTTGTAAATATTCGGCAGCGTCGAAGCCACACGATTGTCGGCGAGCAACCATTGCAATGCCGCTTGTCCGAGCGTGCGCTCGGAATTTTCAAGGAAACGCAATTTCTCAACCTTCTTGACGCCGTTGAGCAACCAACTGCGCGGTCGATGACTGCGATGATCGGTGGGCGGGAAGGTTGTTTCCGCAGTGTAGTTCCCTTCGAGCATTCCGGATGAATGCGTCACGCGAATTAGGAACATTGTGTCTTTGTCAGCGTCGGTGGCCGCGTCGTGAATACTGCGCCCGGGATGTTGCTCGAGCATGTTGTAAATGTGCTGCACGCTGGTGATGTCCCGTTCGCGAATACAATTCAGGCCTTCGTAAAGCCAGCCAATCGCCGGTCCCAGCGCGATGCCATAATAGCGAACTTTCCCAGCCGATTTTAGTTCCTCGAGAGTGGTCCAGAGCGCATTGTCATAAACCTGCTCCATTCGAATATTGTGCAGTTGCAGGAGATCGATCCGGTCTGTTTTTAGCCGCTTCAGGGCTGCATCTGTTGCGCGCATTACTGCTTCCAGTGAAAAGTCCTGCGGAATTTCCCGCTGCCCCCGTCCGCGCCCCTCACCGTAATGCACAAAGTCGTAACCGACTTTGGTGGCGATCACGATTTCGTCCCGTTGATTTGGGAACGCCTTGGCAATCAGCTCCTCGCTCAAACCATTCCCGTAGGTATCGGCCGCGTCGAATAACATGACACCGAGGTCGAATGCCCTATGCATGAGAGAGATCGCTTCACCCTCGGTAAAATTCCCCCACCACCCGGTGGAAATTGTCCACAGACCAAAGCCGACTTCGCTAACCGTCAGGTCGGTGTTTTTGTAACTCCGGAATCGCATGGCTCGTCAATTTACTAATCGAGAGCCAAACGTCCAACCTTCAACGCCGCATCCCTTCCGATTTAAGCCGCGGCCGATCTTCGCACCGTTCCCCAAAACAAAGTCGCCACGCTGAGGGAGCGTGGCGACTAGTTGCGAATCTTTCTCGATCTCAGTATGGGCAATTACGGGCAGCTAATGACTGGACAACTAGCTGGCTGATCAGCGTCGATCCTTCTGGCCGCGCCTGCCGGAACAATCTGGACCGCGACGTCCATTGCCGTTTCGGTACCCTCGTTACGCACCAGGTGTATGTCCCCGCAGCCGAGGTCGGTGAAGCTCTCACCCGCGTGGTAGACGATGGGCGTACAGTCGGGACTGTCAGACTCGTACACCGTAAGCTCCCCAGCTACGACCGTGATAAGGCTCGGACCCGGATGGGTATGCCATCCGGTGTGCGTCCCAGGTTGGAACGTGTGTCGCGTGACATAGAGGTCAGAATCGCCTCTCACCCTTGTGAAGAGAAGCCAATTCGGCAGGTTGCTTCTACACATCAAGTTGAGCAAGCCGGACGGAAAGTGAGCGGCGTGCGCAGTGTCGACAGGTTGTCCAGGGTATAAAAGGTTGTCGGTAATAACTCCGCAGTTGGGAGTTGCCAGGGCTGGCGCGGCCGTCAACGCGACGAGCGCCGGTGCGATGAGCAGGGGTAGGATTCGTATTTTCTTGAGCTGAGTTAGTGGATTCATTGTTTTTTCCTTTCTTTTTGGTTGTTTGGGCTCCACTGCGATAGAACGAAAAAGAACGATCAAAGTGCTCATCCGAACTGAAGATTTTTTCAGGCGCTTTCGGCGTGCAGAAGCTTTTCGGGCTTGCTAGGCTATGGACAACCCTATGGATGCGCCGTCGGTCTCTCAGCAGAGAGTGACCGAGCTCCTGGTGCAATGGAGTCATGGGGACGATGCGGCGCTCGCAGAATTGACCCCGCTAGTCTACGAGGAATTGCGCCGCGTTGCCCATCATCATCTGAGCCGCCAACGACCGAGTCACACACTGCAAACGACGGCGCTGGTCAATGAGGCTTATCTGCGCCTTGCCGACCAAACCAACCCACGCTGGCAGAACCGTGCGCACTTCTTTGCTGTGGCGGCCCGAGCAATGCGTCAAATCCTGGTTAGCTACGCCAGGACTCAGCAGGCGCAAAAACGCGGCGGCGGCGCGTTTAAGGTGGACTTGGACGAAGTGGCGCTCGTCTCCCCGAAGGAATCAAAAGAGATTGTCGATCTGCACGAAGCATTGGAAACGCTGGCCACACTCGACTCGAGAAAAGCTCAAGTAGTTGAGCTAAAATATTTTGGCGGGCTCAACTACGACGAGATCGCGGAAGTGCTGAAAATTTCACGAATAACGGCAAGGCGTGACTGGGAATTCGCGAAGGTCTGACTGTACACGGAGTTGCGTGACGCCAGCTCACAGCAATGACGAAGCTCGAATGACGAATGACGAAAGAATGACGAAATCGGAAGCCCCGAGTGCGGACGCCGCCGATTCGTTTTGGGATGATTGCGCAGGACTTGTCCGCGAAGAACCAGAGACAAAACGCGTTTACGATTTGGAAGAACGCACGGCCCGATTTGGCGAAGCAATTATCGACTTTGCGAAGACGATTCCCCAAAATTCGGTAACCAGTCGAATTATCAGTCAGCTCGTTGGCGCCGGCACCAGTGTTGGCGCTAATTACATCGAAGCCGATGATGCAGTTTCCAAAAAGGAATTTCTGAAAAGTATTGGAACTTGCCGGAAGGAAGCGCGCGAAACCAAGCATTTTCTTCGGATGGCTGTTCGGGCAATGCCGAAGTTGAAACCGCAAGCTCGGACGCTGTGGATTGAAGCAAAGGAACTGCATCTGATCTTCTCCAAAATTTGGAGAAACAAGTAGAGACTTACCACGATGCGAACATCCAAAGCCGACGAAATCACATGTCGTCTTCGTCATTCGAGCTTGGTCATTCCTTCGTCCTTCGTCATTCGGATTTCGTCATTTTCCCGCGTATGACCCCAGCGCGATTTCAAACGATTGAGGAAATCTATCGTGCAGCGCTGGATCAGGAGCCGGATCAGGTTAGCGCATTCCTGGATAAAGCCTGCAAAGGCGATGAGGTTTTGCGCCGAAAAGTTGAAGCGCTTCTGGGCTCGCGCCAACGAGCAGACAGCTTCATCGAAAAACCAGCTGTTGGTCTCGCGACAAAGCTTATTCAAAATGGGCAAGCTCGTTCGCTCGTCGGCGAGAAGATTGGCCACTACAAAATTTCTGAATCGATCGGCATCGGCGGGATGGGCGAAGTCTATCTGGCCACCGATGTTGTCGCGGGCCGCAAAGCCGCGCTCAAACTTCTGCCTTTGCGTTTTACGGGCGACACCGACCGCCTGAAGCGATTTCAACAAGAAGCACGCGCTGTGGTAGGGCTTAATCATCCAAATATTCTGACCGTTTACGAGATCGGGGAGGATCACTCAATTCATTACATCGCCAGCGAACTGATCGAAGGCGAGACGCTGCGCGAACGCTTGATGCGCGGACGAATTCAGTTGAGTGAAGCTGTTGACGTCGCGATTCAAGTGGCCAGCGCGCTCGCCGCCGCTCATCAAGCCGGGATTGTGCACCGTGACATCAAGCCGGAAAACATCATGCTCCGGCCGGACGGATACGTAAAGGTGCTCGACTTTGGGATTGCAAAGCTCGCCGAGGAGGAATTGCCAGCAGCCATGCCGCGAGACGAAGCGCTGTTGCTGGTGGAGACCAATCTTGGGGCTGTACTGGGGACCGTTCGTTACATGTCGCCGGAGCAGGCGTGCGGAGAGCACGTTGATCAAAGCACTGATATCTGGAGTCTCGGCGTGGTGCTTTACGAAATGCTAACCGGCCATGCCCCATTCACCGGGGACACATCACAAGATGTGATGTTTTCAATTCTTGAGAAGGAGCCACCGCCGCTCACGCATTACATCGCACGCGCGCCGGCTGAGGTTCAGCAGATCATCAGCAAAACGCTGCGGAAAGATCGCGGCCAAGGATATCGGAGCGTGCACGAGCTGCTTCAGGCACTCAAAGACCTTCGTCGGAAACTGGAAGCTGAATTGGAACGCGCTGCTGCTCCTTTATGGCTCCGTTGGGCGCGATCGCCCGCTGCTGTCGTCCTCGCGTTGTTGGTAGCCGCTTTCGCACTCGCGCTTCCGTTCTATCGACATCGCAATCCGGCGACGAGCTCGCCGCCGGACAAAAGCATCGCCGTGCTGCCATTGCAAAACCTGAGCGAAGGTAAGCAGAACGCGTTTTTCGCCGATGGCGTGCAAGACGAATTGCTCTCGAACCTTTCCAAGATCAAGGACCTGAAAGTGATCAGCCGCACATCGGTGATGCAGTACAAAAGTCCCGCGCGTGGGCGACGCAACCTCAAAGAGATCGCGCAGCAACTGGGTGTGAGCAATGTGGTCGAAGGCAGCGTCCGTCGGTCGGGAGACCATGTGCGCGTTTCGGTGCAGCTAATCGATGCGCGTACTGACCGCCACCTTTGGGGTGAGAATTATGATCGTACTCTGGCGGACTCGCTATCTTTGCAGGGAGAATTAGCGACAGACATAGCCAACGCTGTGGGCGCGACGCTCAGTCCGCAGGAGAAAGCACGGGTTGTGGCCAAGCCCACGAACAATCCTGCCGCTTACGATGCGTATCTGCGCGCGCGGGCAATTCCCGTGGGCTGGGGCTTTCACGCGGAGGGTGATGTCGAGAATGCAATTCGCTTGTACCAGGAAGCAGTTAAGTTGGATCCGAATTTTACGTTGGCATGGGCATATCTCTCGATTGCGCAGATCCAGAGTATCTGGAAAGGAGTTGATCAAAGCCCGGCGCAGAGGGCGCGGGCCAAGGATTCCCTCGATCACGCGCTCGCGCTCGATCCGAACCTGCCGGAATTACACCTCGCTCGCGGGTATAATGAGCAGGACGACACGCGCGCTTTCGCGGAATTCCGGCAGGCCGAACAGGGTCTTCCGAACAGCGCTGAAGTGATAGAAGCGATCGCCAGGAAGCAACGTGCGCTGGGACATTGGGACGAGGCCGTTGCGAATCTGCAACGCGCCATCGAGCTGGACCCTCGCGATGTCAGGGCTTCTAATAATCTAGCGCTTACCTACTGCGCGATGCGCCATTTTCCCGAAGCTCTGGCCACACTTGACCGCGTACTTGCTTTGGATCCGGCGAATACCCGTGCGCTTCTCACGAAAGCGGATGCGCTTGTGGCGATTGGCGATCTGCAGGCGGCGGAACCACTGCTTGCAAATCCTGAGCTCCCAGCGAACCGGCGCGCTACCTACGCGCTATTCCAGCGCAACTATGCTGCCGCCGTAGAGATACTCTCAAGAGATTTAGCCGTCGACCGCGCGCAACACGATGCGAATGATATTCTTTCGCTCGGTTTGAGTCAGCAGCTCGCCGGCGATTTTTCAGCAGCACGCGCGACCTACCAAAAGGCGAAGCAAGATTTCCAGCACAAACTCAAGCAGGTCATACCCGGTTCTTTTGCCGAGGCCGATACGCACGGTCTTTTGGGTCTCGCCTATGCAGGTTTGGGCGAGGCAGCTTCCGCTATCGCCGAAGGCCAAAAGGCCATGGACCTGCTGCCAAGTTCCAAAAATCCGGAATTTGGCCCCATTGAAGAGGACGGAATGGCACGTATCTACGCACAACTGGGGGATGCCGGTCACGCGATTCCTATGCTCAAGCGACTGCTACGGACATCATTTGGGGGTGCACCGTTTCTTACTCCGGCAACGCTGCGGCTCGATCCGACTTGGGATCCAATTCGCAATGATCCGCGTTTCCAGGAACTGATCGCAGAAAACGCACCGCTACCAGAAAAATCAATTGCTGTCTTGCCGTTTGAAAATCTCAGCAAGGACGAAGAGAACGCATTTTTCGCCGGAGGCGTGCAGGACCAAATCCTATCCGATCTCGCCAAGATTGCCGACCTGAAAGTTATCAGCCGAACGAGCGTGATGAAATACAAAGGCGGCCGCGAAAGCAATCTTCGCGAGATTGCAAACACTTTGGGTGTTTCGCATGTTGTGGAAGGCAGTGTTCAGCGCGCCGGTGGGCGAGTGCGCGTGAATGTGCAGCTAATCGATGCGCGCAACGATGCGCATGTTTGGGCTGAGCATTACGATCGGGATGTCGAGGACGTGTTTGATGTACAGACTGAGATCGCGCAGCAAATCGCGGACCAACTTCGCGCCAAACTTTCTCCGGAGGAAAAGGCCGCGATCACGGAACGACCGACCAGCGACTTGGTGGCCTACGCCTACTATACCAAGGCCAAGGAAATCGATGTCTGGAGCAACTGGGAAGGCGCGGAGAACAGCATGGCTCAAAAAGTTGGACTGCTCGAAAAGGCGATTCAGCGTGACCCGAACTTTGCCCTCGCCTATTGCGCCCTCGCGAAAACGCAGTTGTACCTCGCCGACGATCCCAAGGACCTCGAATTAGCAAAGAAAGCGGCAGAGGCTGCCTTGCGCGTGCGGCCAGATTTGGGCGAGGCTCACCTGGAGTTGGCTCGCTATTACTGGGTGGCTGCCGGTTCCGGTTTTGACGCGGCGTCTTATTACGCCCGGGCACGTGAGGAGCTAGCGATCGCACGCCGCAAACTGCCGAATAATGCCGAAGCGCTTCATATCGAGGCGATGATCGGTAGGCACGAAAACCGCTGGGACGCTTCGCTCGCCAATCTGCAAAAGGCGAACGCGCTGGATCCACGCAACAGTGAACTCGCGTGGGATCTCGGGCGGACTTATTTCGAGATGCGCCGCTACTCCGAGTTAGAACAATTCAACGCCAGCGTCGGCCCACTAGAGGGCCCTTGGACTAAGATGGTGCTAGCGGAGATCAAGCTGGCGCAGGGCGATCCAGTCGCGGCTCAATCTCTTCTGGAACAAGTGCCGCTGGACTTCAGTCCAGACGCCTTAATCTGGGGCGTGCGGTTCACAGCAGCCCTTTACCTGCGCGATTATGACGGCGCGAGTTGGGTGATTGCCGCTACTGCTGCTAAGTGGACGGATTCGGGTTGGGCTCAGGGACTAGTTGCGCGTGTGCGCGGTGATAAGCAGAAGGCGCTGGCGGCGTTTGCAGCCGCGCGAAAGAAGGTGGAAGCCCAACAGGGCGACAAACCCAAGGATGCACCGTACTTCGCGGACGTTGCGAAACTTGATGCCGGGCTTGGCCGAAAAGACGAGGCGATCCGTGAGGCACGCCAAGCGGTCGACCTCATGCCGATTGCCAAGGACTCGGTCAATGGCCCAGAATGGGTTGCCAATCTGGCGCTAGTTTACGCGTGGACCGGCGAGCGCGACCGCGCGCTTGAGCAACTTGAAATTGTCGCGACGATCCCAGCATCTTCGCAGCTGCTGCTATACCCAGGAGTGCCGCCGATGCCTACATACGGCGATCTCCGCTTCAATCCGTGCTGGGATGATTTGCGCGGCGATCCGCGCTTCGACAAAATCGTCGCCGCAGCCAAGGCTGCCAGCAGATAGTCCGTCGTGACGCTGAATTCCCAGTCGCAAACGTCTGCGTGGTGCCGAATTTTATCAGTGAAGGCTATTTTACTCAGACGGTGATCCCCCGTGAGCTAGAACTAAATGGGCGCGTCAAGAAACGCGCGAGCGGCCCACTTCGCTGACAGCCAGGTCAATATTCCTGGATGTACGAAATTTCACGGGGCGCGGAAAATTTCGTCCACACTAAATTCCAGTCCAGGAAAGATCTCAGATGTAAACTTCGCCCCGGCTTGATGCGAATGCGCCGGCCTTCCGGGGTCGCGTTGCAGCAGGTAAACATCAATCCGATTGGCTATTGGGTAAACGAACCACAATTCCTCCGTGCCGCAGCGGGCGTACACTTCGCGCTTGGCGTTGATGTCGTAACGGGCGGTGTGCGGTGAGAGAATTTCGACCAAAAAATCCGGCGCCCCATGCAGACCGTCTTCCTTCAGGATCGACTTACGCGCACTGCCAACGAAAAGCACGTCTGGCTGAAAAACATTTGTGTCGGTCAGGTAAACATCCGTCGGCGCAACATACATTCGGCCGATCGGATGGCTTGAGAGATACGCTGCGATAATCTCAATGAGATTCGAGACAATTGTTTGATGAAGCAAATTTGGCGCTGGAGCCATGTTGACCAGTTCTCCTTCGATGAGTTGATACCGCCAGTCGTCCGGTGGCAACTGCCGGTAATCCTCAGCGGTGAATGGGCGTGTTTGTGCGGCGACCATGGTGGATATTCTAAACGTCCAACAGCTTGCCCTGAGCGCAAGTCGAATGGGCTCAACGCTCAATAAAATTGGACGTTGAACGTTGGGCGTTGGGCGTTGAGCGTTTAGCTGTGACCGGAAAAACAAAGGTAGCCCTCCTCATTGTCGCACACGGCTCGACAGTGAACCCGGATTCGAGTGCGCCGACCTTCGCGCATGCGGTCGAGATTCGGCGTCGGAAAATTTTTGTTGATGTGGAATGCGCCTTTTGGAAGGAGGAACCGAGTTTGCGCGATGCGACTTTTTTGTTCGATCCGGAATCGATTCGAGAAGTTTGTGTCGTCCCGAATTTCATCAGTGAAGGCTATTTCACGCAGACCGTAGTGCCGCGCGAGCTTGAATTGAGCGGCCGCATCACAAGACGATCGAACGGCCAGGTATGGAAATATTGCGACCCAGTTGGAAATCACCCGCTGATGACGGAGCTGCTGCTCAAGCGCGCAGGCGAGGTCGCTCCCAATGTCGATCCTACTGAGACAAGCTTGCTGATCGTCGCGCATGGAACGGATTTGAATGAAAACAGCGCTGTCGCTGCGAAGCGAGAGGCTGAAAAGATTCGTTGCCTCGGGAAATATAGGACGGTGCTAAACGTGTATATGGAAGAGTCGCCGTTGGTATCCGAGTGGCGGAAATTGACGAAAACTCCGAACGTAATCGTGGTTCCCTTCTTTATTTCCGATGGACTCCATAGTTACGAGGACATACCGCGATTGATCGGGATCATTGTAGCCGCAGGCGTTGATCGCGGCCGGCCGTGGTCGGCGGCCCCGGCTACAGTGCGTGGTAAGATTTTCCGGGCCAATCCGTACCGCATCAACGGTCGCTCCGTGTTCTACGCGCCCTCCATTGGCACAGATCCCGGTTTTGCCGATATCATCATCGAGCAAACAGGTATCATAAAAAGTTAAAATCGCGCTCGCGCGTCGTTTCTTTTTGCGCAAGATTGCTGTCCCGCGAATGAAGGAAACCACTTGCAAGAAGCTGCAGGAGATCGGGGCGTTTGCGCTGGCTGGCGGCTGCACGAAAAAACGAATGAAGCAATTGGTGGAAATGATTCGTTCGGCGCGTGACTATCGATGGCTGGCGGTTTACAAAATCGTCAAAGATGAATTCGTGATTCTCGCCGGCACAGGCAACGAGCCGCCCGCCTACCCCCAGTTTCCTACTACGCAGGGGCTGTGCGGCGCTGCGCTAGAGTCGGGAAAGCCGATCATCGTCGGCGACGTGCACAAGGATCCGCGGCATCTGCCCGCGTTTCATACCACTCGTTCGGAGATCGTTGTCCCGATGAGGAACAACGAGCACCGGCGCATTCTCGGAATGATGGATGTAGAAAGCGACAAGTTGAATGCGTTCGGCGAAGAGGATCGGGAATTTCTGGAGCGTGCCGGCGGCTTAATTGCGCATTGTTTGCACTAGCACGGCGCGCCGGTGGTCGCGCCCAACCGATGGAACATTCCGTCGAGCAGGTCATCGAAACTGTTCCTTTTTGTTTCGGGCAAATCTTGGTGCGAAAAACCGGTGACGATTTTGTTCTTTGCCATCGCAACGACGAAGCACACGATGATTTGGAAATCTTTCAAGGCCCGGAAGACGCGATCGAGATCGCAAGGTATGACGACGCGGGGAATTTCCGTGCACTAAAGACGGCGCCCAATCTGCGGCACGGCTGGCGCATCGAGCTTCGGACATCGGACGGATTGAAACGCGCGCTTGATCATTTTTATCCAGGTAGACTGGCCATCTTCATTGCGTGGAAGACTGGTCGGCTGCGCACTACGCCGCTTCGCGAAACGTTGGGTCGGCAATCGGGGATGTATCGGATAGCCGCCAGGATTTCGGATTCACAGATCGACAATCTGGTCGCAGATTTTTGCCGATCTAAAGACGGTTGTTTGCGAACGATTTTGTGGGACCGCGACCAGCGCGGGGCGATTGCATCAACAAGGTTGCCAAAGGAAAAGTTTGATCCGACTTGGGATCAGGTTCAAGCGCCGGCAGAGCCAGGCGCATCCACATTCGCTAACGCTACGACGGACCGAGCGATTCTTGCTACGATTCCGCTGCTCTGCCAGGAGCCGTGCAATCTTTTGGTCGCCGCATGTCGGAAAGTGGTGAAAAGCGAATGATCGTTCGCGCTCGCGTTGTAGCGACAATGGATGGAGCGCCTATTAAGAATGGCGCCATCGCAATTTCCGGAGATCGAATTGATGATTCGCCTCCCGGCTCATCACCCTCCCGGGCTGCCCGTCTATCTCGCTCGGCTTCCGCCGGCTCGATTGTCGATGTTGGAAAATTTTCCGAAGTCTCCGCGCGACATTCGGGCGAGAAGATTATCGATCTTGGCGAGCAGGCTCTCTTGCCGGGTTTGATTAACGCGCATTGTCATCTCGACTACACCTGCTTGCGCCGGAAGATTCCCCGAGAAAAATCGTTCACTGATTGGATCCGGGCCATTAACGCGGAGAAATCGAAACTTTCGCCGGAGGATTACATCGTCTCGATCAATGAAGGATTCGTGGAGGCAAAACAATTCGGCACGACAACGATCGCAAATCTAACCGCGTTCCCCGATCTGATCCGTCAGTTCCCAGATGCACCAATTCGCACGTGGTGGTTCGCAGAGTTGATCGATGTGCGCTCACCCGATCGCGCAAAGGAATTTGTCGCGTTCGCAATCGAGTCACTGAAGTCTGCGCAAAACTACGGATTAGCACCACATGCGCTGTTTACGGCATCCAAAAATCTGTATCAACGATGTCAAGAAGCCGGCAAAGACGTCCTGCTCACAACGCATCTGGCGGAATCGCGAGAGGAAATGGAGATGTTTCGAGATGCGTCAGGTCCGCTTTACGAATTCATGAAAAATATTGGACGTGACATGCGCGACTGTGGGCATGAAACCCCACTGGCGTTGTTCCTTGGCGCGCACGGCGGTCACGTCCTACCGAAACGCTGGGTCGTTGCGCACTTAAACGAATTGACCGAAAGCGACTTCGAATTGCTGGAAAAAATAAGGACAAAATTTCATGTCGCGCATTCACCGCGCAGCCATGACTATTTTGGTCACAGCCCATTTCAATCCGAACGATTGCGTCGCCTTGGGTTCAACATTTGCCTGGGGACTGATAGCCTCGCCAGCAATGAGAGTCTGAGTTTGTTTGCAGAGATGCGTGCCTTTCAGCGCAGTGAACCTGAGAGCTCACCCGAGAAGATTTTTGAGATGGTGACAGTGAATCCGGCGTCGGCGCTACG